>Ga0316193_10001125_pt1 | contig 17661 bp, 18 predicted proteins | sample MerIslsedime2_MG_FD_207735 | JGI IMG/M metagenome (GOLD analysis project Ga0316193, IMG submission 207735) | Coastal sediment microbial communities from Maine, United States - Merrow Island sediment 2 | ecosystem: Environmental > Aquatic > Marine > Coastal > Sediment | place: USA: Maine... | reverse complement strand
CCGCTGTTGTCGTCGGAGCGGAATTCTTCCGCAGCATCGCTCACGTGGGCGCTCCGTCACTTGGCTTCTGCTCGCATGGATTCCGGCAGATAGGTCTTGAGCATGGAATCGATCACCCGGGGATTCTGACTACCCTGTATCGCCAGCAGAGCGTCGATGATCATGGACTTCACCCGGGCTTCTTCTTCACGGCGCAGACCGAGCTTGTCAGCAATTGGCAGCGCAAACATGTTCGCAAACATCGTCCCATACACAGTCGTCAGCAGCGCAACAGCCATCGCCGGACCAATTGATTTGGGATCGCCCATATTGGCAAGCATCGCAACCAGCCCCACCAGCGTGCCGACCAGCACAATCATCAGGCTGGGCACGTTGATAAACATGGCCGCCGGGCCTGCCATCACCATTGAGGCGATGACGACGCTGAACGCGCCGATAATTCCCACCAGGGTTGCGAGATCCACGGTGTCTAATTCCAGATACCCACCTATATGTCATCAGTCTAGACACAAATAAGAACCTCGCCCGGGGCGGGTCTGCTGGCACATCTGCACCCTTGCCACCCCCGCAGCGCACGGGTACCGTGCAGCCATGAGCAAACAGGCAGAACAACCGCAGGCGCCAGACAGCGCTGAGCTGGCAGACGTGGACTTCGAAAGCGCCCTTGGCGAACTTGAAGCCCTGGTAGAACAGATGGAAACCGGCGAGCTGTCTTTAGAAGACTCGCTGCGAGCGTTTGAACGGGGCGTAAAGCTTACCCGGCACTGCCAGGGCGCGCTGAAAAACGCCGAACTCAAGGTCAAGGTGCTGACCGAAGCCAACACTCTCGATGATCTGGATCTCGATGACCCTGATGACACCTGAGCTGCTGTCTCTCAAGACCACCATAGAAGACGCACTGCAACACTATCTGCCGGCACACTCGGAAATTAGCCCGGTGCTGGTCGACGCGATGCGCTATTCGGGTCTGTCCGGTGGTAAACGCATCCGACCGCTGCTGGTCTGCGCTACCTGCACGGGTCTCGGCGGCGCGCTGGAAGATGCACTTGCACCCGCGTGCGCGGTGGAGTTCATCCACGCCTACTCGCTGCTGCACGACGATCTTCCGGCCATGGACGACGACGAGCTCCGCCACGGTCTGCCGAGCGGCCACATCAAATATGGTGAGGCTACCGCCATTCTCGCCGGGGACGCGCTGCAGGCGCTGGCATTTGAGCTGCTGGCAACCGCCCCGGGTTCGCGCACAGATGTGCGCCTGACCGCGGTACGGGTACTGGCAGAAGCCTCGGGATGGCAGGGTATGGTGGGCGGTCAGAGTTTTGACCTGGCCAGCGAAAACAAATCACTGAGCCTGACCGAACTGCAATCTCTGCATGCGGCAAAAACCGGCGCGCTGATCAAAGCTTCAGTACAGATTGGCGCACTGTTCGGCAACTCCAATCTGGATGCTGAAACCTATGTGCTGCTCACCGAATTTGCGACCCGAATTGGTCTGGCGTTTCAGGTCGTCGATGACATTCTGGATGTCACCCAGACCACAGAAATGCTGGGTAAACCCGCCGGCTCCGATCAGAAAGCCAACAAGAGTACTTATCCGGCGCTGCTGGGACTCGAACAGGCACGTGCACACGCCAATGAATTGCTCGCGGAAGCGGAACCCATGCTGAAGCGCGCCGGCATGCAGCACGATCTGCTGAATGTCATCGCCCACGCCATCGTCGATCGGGTTTCGTAAAGCGTCTGTCGCCGACCGGTCGAAACAGGCTAGAACTTCTGTGTCAGGATCATGACGCCGCTGTTTTCCTGCATCGACACCTGACGCAGGAATGACATACCCAGCAGAATCTCTACCGGATAATTGCCATCGATGATCGCCGCCTGAACGTTATGCGCGATAATGCCGGCAACTGTGACCCGATCAATAATCAAAAAATAGGAATCGGCGGTCCCCTGAGCAGTCTGCACCTGGCCGCGCTGACCGCGCTCATAATCTATACCGAGACGGCCCGCTTCCCGGGAACTCATGGCCAGCACGGAAGCACCAGTATCAACCAGAAAGTTAACGTACTGACTGTTGATCGCCCCGCGCACCCGATATTGCCCCATGTCGTCAGAGGGGATAGTGACTGAGGCTTTTTCCGCCTGACGGAATCCGCTGTGAACACGATTGCTGAGCGAAAGTGTGTAGGTCTCGCCCTGATAGCGCACTTGCGCCTGCGCTGTGTCGGCAGACAACAGCTCTACTCCTTCAGGGGAGGTCTGTCCGACCTTCATCAGGCGTTGCACGCTGCCCACCTGGACCACGGCCTGGTTCTTGAACAAGCCAACAATTTCCACTGGCGGCACAGCCAACACGGCAGACGGCAGCACGACGCACAGCAGCGCGAGGCAGGAAGCTTTGCGCAGTGATGATTTTATAGATCGGCCGATCCAATTGGCCATCGGGTCATCCTGATGGAGTCACGTTGCATCAGTGTACTAAGACCCGAGCCCCGGGTGGGTAAGCGGCGATCAGAAAAAGCTGTGAAATGTGACCTGCAGCACAGCGGCAGCAGCGATACCGGCGAGAACGTCGTCGGCCATTACACCCTGAGCTCCAGCGAGGTTGCGTTCCAGCCATCTGATCGGCCCCGGTTTCCAGATGTCGAACAGTCGGAACAGCGCAAACCCCGCAGCCACCCAGACAAGCTCCAGCGGTAGCGCCAGCAACGCCAGCCACTGACCGACAAATTCATCAACAACAATCGCCCCATCATCAACAATGCCATAGCGCTTCTGCACCCGGCCCGTCGCCCAGCTGCCCAGCAGATAAACGCCAGCAATCAACAGCAACTGCACCACCAGACTTAACGGGCTCAATGCAAACCACCAGATCGCCACTGCCAGCAGACTGCCCCAGGTGCCTGGCGCAAAGGGTACGAATCCGGAGCCGAAACCACAGATAAAAAACACCTCGGGGTCGCTGCCATCGCGCCAGCTGAGTTTGTAGCTGCTTGTTGCGTCCCCCATCAGATTCTGTCCGCCTTTGTTTCGCGCTCTGTTGCTGACTTGTTTGTTTTGGGGTTTTTCACTTTCTGAATTTTTTCTTGTGCGACTTTGACACTCTAAAAGTGCTGATAGCCGGAACCGGTTACCGGCTGACCATCCAGCCAAAGCCCCCGCTGTGCAACAACCTCACCTATGGCCGTGACCGGGACCGCCAGCTCCGGAAGCGATTTGTGGCTGGTGAACAGCAACTCATAGTCATCGCCGCCAGACAGAGCCTGATCAAGGCTGGCTCCCTCGGTAATGGGTATCCGACCGCTGTCTATTCGGGCACCCACCTCACTGGCCTCAACCAGGTGAGTCAGATCCTGCAACAAACCATCAGACACATCCATGGCACTGCTGGCAACCCCGCGCAGCAACTGCCCCTCTTTGAGCCTGGCTTGGGGTTGGAAGTAGGCACTGTTCAGCACGTCCAGCTCGATCTCGTCACCCGAGAGTAGGCCTCGCTGCAATGCCGCCGCAGCACCTCCCAGCACACCAGTAACAAATATCTGGTCTCCGGGTTGTGCACCTGAGCGCAGCAGCATGCCCTGCTGCAGCACGCATCCATGCACACTGACATGAATCGCCAGGCTGCCGCGAGCGATGTTGCCGCCAACAATCGGTACGCCGGCTTTGCCGGCGGCTGCCGCCATACCCTGTGCAAGCGCGGTAACCCAGACTGGATCCGCTGCATCCAGGGTCAAACTAACCAGCACCTGCACCGGTCTTGCGCCCATTGCCGCAAGATCCGACAAAGCCACCATCAAAGCGCGGTAACCGACTAATTGAGCCGGTGCTGAAGCTGGGAAATGGACATCAACGAGGAGTGAATCGATGCTGGAAACCAGCAGTTCGCCAGTTGGGATACGGATTGCCGAGCAGTCGTCACCGGGGCCAACAATTACATCGGCCCCCTCAGTTGCCTCTCCCAGTCCGGAGAGAATCGTTTCGATCAGCTCAAACTCGTTCACTGGAAGTTTCGAGCGGACGCAGGGTCAGTGCCAGCTTGTCGAGCACGCCGTTGACATACTTGTGACCATCCTCAGCACCAAAGGTCTTGGCAAGTTCGACATATTCGCTGATAACCACCCGATAAGGGATGTCGATACGGTCTTTGAGTTCCAGGGCGCCAAGACGCAGCACCGCCAGCTCAATCTGATCAAGACTCGAAAGCTCCCGATCCAGCAGCGGCAGAAGCTGTTCGTCGAGTTCGCCCACATTGGTCAAGGTGGCTCCCAGCAGCTCGCGAAAAAACTCCACGTCGGCTTTATCCAATGAACCGCTGGACAGAAAATCTGCTTCAATCCGGACCAGGTCACCGTCCGCCATCTGCCACTGATAAACCGCCTGGACGAGTGCGCGTCGTGCACGCCGCCTGGCCCATACATTCGATTTCATTACTGTTCCGTCTGATCGTGCCGAGGCACGAGGCGCAAGCGCAAGTCGTCGCCAAACCGCTGGCAGTCGCGAATTGTAGCGTCTAGAGCGTCGCTCATGTGGTTTATTGACAGCTCCGCCATCGGCTGGGCGTCACTGCCGAGCAGCTTGCCGGCCTGATACACCAGCAGTTCGTCCCACAGACCAAGCCCAAGAAACGATCCGAGCAGACGCGGGCCAGCTTCTACAAGAACTTCGTTGATCTGGCGTTCGGCAAGCTGATCAAGCAGCTGCGGCAGGTCAACCCGGCCCTTTCCGCATAGCAGATGCTCAACTGCAGCCTGCGGTTGTGCGGCTGAATCCGCATATACCACCAGCGCGTCGCCTTCGCCGGTGTATATCTGCGCATCAGCCGGAGTCCGCAAAGTGCTGTCCAGAACGATACGCAGCGGCTGACGGATCCGTGTTTGCACCGCACAAGCACGATCACGCACATTCAACTGCGGGTCGTCGGCGAGCACGGTTCCTGCACCGGTGATCACTGCACAGCTGCGCGCCCGCCAGCGTTGCACGTCTGAGCGCGCCTCACGCCCGGTAATCCACTGACTTTCGCCATTGGCCATCGCCGTGCGTCCATCTGCGGATATGGCTACTTTCAGCGTTATCCAGGGCCGGCCACGGGTCATCCGGCTCAGGTAGCCGGGATTGAGCGCCCGGGCCTGAGGCAGTTCGAGGATGTCGACATGCACCCCCGCGTTCTTCAGTTCAGAAAATCCCTGCCCGGCCACTTTGGGATGGGGGTCGCTCATTGCCGCCACCACCCGACCGATGCCGGCTTTGATCAGCGTCTGGCTGCAGGCTGGCGTTCTACCTTCAAAGGCGCAGGGCTCAAGACTCACATAGACTGTTGCTCCGGTAACGTCCCGATCGCCGGCGTCGCGCAAAGCGTTGACTTCAGCATGGCCTTCACCCGCCCGAACGTGCCAACCCCGGCCAAGCACTTCGCCATCACGCACAATCACACAGCCCACTCGCGGATTTGGTGCTGCGCTGTACTCGCCGCCTCTGGCGAGTTCGATGGCCGCATCCAGAAACAGATGATCAGAATCTTTCAGCATCACTGCTCCGGATCTTCCACGGGATCAGCGTCCGCCAGCTTGGCGATGGCTTCAGAAAATTCACTGACATCCTGAAAATCGCGGTAAACGGACGCAAACCGGACATAGGCAACGCCGTCCATTTTCCGCAGTTCGCGCATGACCGCCTCGCCAACCCGCCGCGACGGCAGTTCCCGCTCTCCCGTGGAGCGCAGTTCGTGCATGATCCGATTGAGACTGCTGTCGATCGCCTCGATACCCACCGGGCGCTTCTCCAGCGCCCGCTGCATGCCCCGGCGCAGCTTGTTTTCATCAAAGGGTTCGCGGATGCCGTTGCTTTTGACGATTCTCGGCATGACCAGTTCAGCCGTTTCGAAGGTGGTGTAGCGCTCTCCGCAGGTCTGGCATTCACGCCGGCGACGCACCGAGTCGCCTTCCGCAACAAGGCGGGAATCTATGACTTTGGTGTCATCAGCACCACAGAACGGGCAATGCAATCACAGCCTCACAAGGCATTTGCCTGATACACCGGGAACTGCAGACACAGCTGCAGAACTTTTTGCTGAACGCTGGCGATCATGTTGTCGTTCTCTATGTCGTCCAGCACATCACACATCCAGCCGGTCAGGGTTGCGCACTCACCGGCGCTGAACCCCCGCGTGGTGACCGCCGGAGTGCCGATGCGCAAGCCACTGGTGACAAAGGGTGAACGGGGATCACCAGGTACCGCGTTCTTGTTCACGGTAATGTTCGCTCGACCAAGTGCTGCATCGGCATCTTTGCCGGTAATGTCTTTGCTGATCAGATCGAGCAGAAACAGATGATTGTCAGTGCCGCCGGAGACCACGTCATAGCCGCGGGCCTGGAAGCCTTCCGCCATCGCCTTTGCATTCAGCAGGACCTGCTGCTGATAGGCTCGGAACTCTTGAGTCATGGCCTCTTTGAAACCCACCGCCTTGGCGGCGATCACGTGCATCAGCGGTCCACCCTGGGAACCGGGAAACACCGCGGAGTTGAGTTTCTTTTCGATCTCCGAGTTTGAACGCGCGAGTATGATGCCACCGCGGGGTCCCCGCAGAGTCTTGTGAGTCGTTGAGGTGGTGACATCGGCAATGGTCACCGGGTTCGGGTACAGCCCGGCCGCCACCAGCCCGGCGACATGCGCCATGTCGACCATCAGGTAGGCGCCAACACTGTCTGCGATATCACGGAAGCGCTGCCAGTCAAGCGTGCGCGAGTAGGCCGAGAAACCGGCAATGATCATCTTCGGCTGGTGCTCAGCTGCCAGCGAAGCGACCTGATCGTAATCCACTTCACCAGTAGCTTCATTCAGGCCGTATTGCACCGCGTGGTAGGTTTTGCCGGAAAAATTCGGCTTGGCGCCGTGGGTCAGATGACCGCCCGCATCGAGACTCATCCCGAGAATGGTGTCGCCCGCGCTCAGCAGCGCCAGGTACACGGCAGCATTGGCCTGAGACCCGGAATGTGGCTGAACGTTGGCATAGTCGGCACCAAACAGGGCTTTCACCCGATCAATGGCCAGCACTTCCGCCTGATCCACATACTCACAGCCACCGTAGTAGCGTTTGTGAGGATAACCTTCGGCGTATTTATTGGTCATCGTGCTGCCCTGGGCTTCCATCACCCTGGGACTGGTATAGTTTTCTGATGCAATCAGCTCGATATGTTCTTCCTGGCGCCGATTCTCCAGGGCAATAGCCTCGGCAATTTCATCGTCAAAACCAGCAATTTTCTGGGAGCTGTCGAACATGGTCTGCTCACATCCTTGGGAAAACGCGGCATTCTAACGCACCCAAAGCACGGCCGATAAGCAAATCCTTCACGTCGCAGGTGAAACGCAGGCATACGGGACACTCCGGCCCAGGTTTGCTATCGTCGCCGCCCTCAGGATCGAGCGACTATGACAAAGACCATTTCCACCACCGCCCGCGGCCAGGATGTGCTGCGCAATCCGCTGCTCTATAAAGGCACCGCATTCAGCCCAGCCGAACGCCGGCTGCTCGGATTGTCCGGACTGATGCCTTCAGAGCAGAACACCCAGGATCAGCAGGCCATCCGCTTTTACGAAAAGCTGGAGCAGACGCCGGAACCAATCGACAAGTACCGCAGTCTGATGGCCCTGCAGGACCGCAATGAGCACCTTTACTATCGGGTACTGACAGATCATCTCTACGAGCTGATGCCCATCGTCTATACCCCGACCGTGGGTCTTGCCACCCAGCGCTTCAGCGCTGTGTTCGAGCGCGGCCGCGGGATCTGGATCACGCCAGAGCATCGCGGACGGATCGGCGAGGTCATGGCCAGCGCTGTAGGCGATCGGGACATTCAGCTGGCAGTGGTGACCGACAATGAGTCCATCCTCGGCATTGGCGACCAGGGCGCAGGTGGTATGGCTATTTCGATCGGCAAACTGGCGCTTTATACGGCCGGTGCCGGAATCGATCCAGCTCGAACCCTGCCAATCAGCCTGGACGTAGGCACCAATAATCGAGATCTGCTGCAGAATGACCTGTACCTGGGATGGCCGCGGGAACGGTTAACCGGGACCGACTACGACAGCCTGGTAGAAGAGTTTGTCGAAGCATTCCAGTCGCTGTTTCCCGACGCGCTGCTGCAGTGGGAAGACTTCCGCAAGGACAACGCGCTTGCGATTATGGAACGCTACCGGCAGCGCCTGCTGTCGTTCAACGATGACATTCAGGGCACCGGCGCGGTCGCGCTGGCAGGACTGTTCAGCGCGCTGCGCATTAAAAAGGAAAACCTCCGCGACCAGCGCATCGTCATCCTCGGTGCTGGCGCCGCCGGACTGGGCATCGCCCGACAGATCGAGGCTGCTCTGCTCCTTGAAGGCGTCAAATCCGATCAGATGTATCAGCACATCGCCGCCCTGGACAGCCAGGGCCTGCTGGTGGACGACCAGAATTTCCGTGATGAGTACAAACGGGACCTGGCCTGGCCGGGCAAATTCGCGACAAAACATGGTCTGGTTGAGGACCGTTCGTTAGAAGCCCTGGTCGCCGCCTATAAACCTACGGTGTTGATTGGAACTTCAGGCCAGCCGGGCGCTTTCCACGAATCCCTGGTACGCACCATGACTGGAAACGTCAGCCAGCCGGTTATTCTGCCGATGTCGAACCCTACGGCAAACTCGGAAGCCACGCCTGAAGACCTGGTTCGCTGGAGTGACGGCCAGGCTTTGATCGCCACTGGCAGCCCATTTGCACCAGTTACGCACAACGGACGCACCATCGAGATCGGTCAGGGCAACAATGTTTTCGTTTTCCCGGCGATTGGGCTGGGCGCGCTGCTCGCTGGGGCCAGCGAAATCACCGACACGATGATCACTCAGGCCTCGCAGGCTCTGGCCGGGCAGATCACAGAAGCTGAACTGGCCAGAGGCCTGCTGTATCCGGATGTCAGTCGGCTTCGGGAAGTTACCGCGCACTGCGCGGCCGCAGTCGCTGAACAGGCATTCGCCGAGGGTCTGGCCAGCAACAAAAAGCCTGAATCCATGCTCGATGCAGCCTTCGCTGCCATGTGGACGCCCGACTACCCGGAATTCGTCTAGCCCGATTGCAGGAGCCGGTTGCGCGCAGTAAGGTTGCGCGCTTTCAACCGTTGGCGATCAGTCTCTTGGCGCAATACGTCTACACCATGCAAGGGGTCAGCAAGACTGTCCCGCCTAAACGCACCATCTTGGAAAACATATCGTTGAGCTTTTTTCCCGGCGCCAAAATCGGCGTCCTGGGTTTGAACGGCTCTGGTAAGTCATCGCTGCTCAGAATCATGGCTGGCGTGGACACTGAATTCGACGGCGAAGCGCGACCACAGAAAGACATCAAGGTCGGTTACCTGCCCCAGGAACCGCAACTCGACGAATCTCTCGATGTGCGCGGCAATGTCGAACTGGGCATGGGCGAGACCATGGCCATGCTCAATGAGTACAACCAGATCGCTGACCGGTTTGCCGAGCCGATGAGCGATGAGGCAATGAACGAACTGCTGGAACGCCAGGGTGAGTTGCAGACAAAAATTGATGCAGTGAACGGCTGGGAAGTTGATCGAACCCTTGAGATCGCCGCCGACGCTCTGCGTCTGCCACCGTGGGAGGCCGATGTCAGCAAACTTTCTGGTGGTGAGCGACGCAGGGTCGCGCTGTGTTCTCTGCTGCTGTCGAATCCGGACATGCTCCTGCTTGATGAACCAACCAACCATCTCGACGCTGAGAGTGTCGCCTGGCTGGAACGGTTTCTGGATGACTATCCAGGCACTGTGGTGGCAGTCACCCACGATCGCTATTTTCTCGACAACGTTGCCGGCTGGATTTTAGAACTCGACCGGGGTCGCGGTATTCCGTTCGAAGGCAACTACAGCACCTGGCTGGAAGCCAAAGAAAAGCGCCTGGAACAGGAATCGTCACAGGAGCAAGCCAGACAGAGATCCATCAAGTCCGAACTGGAATGGGTGCGCTCGAATCCGAAAGCCCGCCAGGCAAAAAGCAAAGCACGACTCAATCGATTCGAAGAACTGATGTCGAGCGAGACCCAGGCGCGCAACGAAACCGCCGAACTGTACATTCCACCGGGTGAACGTCTGGGTGACAAGGTGATCGATGTTCACCATCTGAACAAAGGCTTCGAAGATCGCCTGTTGATTGATGATCTCGACTGCAGCATTCCCCAGGGTGCGATTGTCGGCATAATTGGTGGCAACGGCGCCGGTAAAAGTACCTTCTTCAAAATGCTGACCAGCCAGGAAAAACCCGACAGCGGAGACGTAGAGCTCGGAGACACCGTGCAGCTTGCCTACGTGGATCAGAGCCGCGATACGCTGGACGGCAGTAAATCGGTGTGGGAAGAAATCTCCGATGGTCAGGACATCATGCGTATCGGCAAATACGAAGTGCAGTCGAGAGCCTATGTCTCCCGGTTCAACTTCAAAGGCGCCGATCAGCAGAAGCGGGTAGGTGATTTATCGGGGGGCGAACGCAACCGGGTGCACCTGGCCAAGCTGTTGCGCAGCGGCGGCAACGTGCTGCTGCTCGACGAACCCACCAACGACCTGGATGTGGAAACCCTGCGGGCGCTGGAGGAAGCGCTGTTAAATTTCCCCGGCACCGTGATGGTAATTTCGCACGATCGCTGGTTTCTGGATCGAATCGCTACTCACATTCTGGCTTTCGAAGGCGACTCACACGCAGAGTGGTTCAACGGCAACTTCTCCGACTACGAAGCTGATCACAAGAAGCGACTGGCGGCGTCAGGCGACGATCTCGCGCCTCAGCGTGTGAAGTACAAACCGCTGACGCGCTGACACCGGGTTGATGGCCGTTATTTTTCGGCCAGCAACTCCGCCAGATCACGCAGGTAGTTCGTGAACTCGGCGAGCGTTGCCGCGGTCTTCGCAATCTGAATATCGACGTCTTCATACAGCTGCGCCTCGATCGCTTCCCGAACTCTGGGCAGCGTCTTTACCCCGTAGCCGGTGTAGAAACCCGGCGCGTAAATCTGGTGGGTATACCAGTCGCGCCCGGGCAGACCGTCAACCGAGGTCAACTGCCGCTCACTGCGAAACAGCATCCGGTTCACCGCCTCCAGCTCAGTGGGGGTAAGGTTGCTGTCGAGCGATGCATCCAGCTGCGTTGCAACCGCGGTCAGGTCAGCAAGCGCGTTCTGCAGTGGCGCAAAATTGAAATGCGGCACTGGTGGTTGCGCCGCGGGTGGACCGAGGGTTTTCTGAGGATCCAGGGCCAGTTCGTATTTACCGGAGACCAGCAGAGTGTTCACTCGCTCTGCTGCCGCTCGCTCGGTCTCTGCCAGCTCAGTAATTTCTTCAAGGTAGGTCTGCAGATTGTCGACCAGTCCGGAAAAGCGGAACGGCAGTACGTCTGCATTGGCCATCCGCAGAGTGGCAATGCCGGCCAGTTCCGACAGAGTCACTCCATAAACAAAACCCGGATCGCGAAAACGCGTGTAGTGTTCGTAGGTGTCATACAGAGTGTGATAGCTGCCGCCGTTTCCTTCGCCACCAAAAGCCAGGTTCGCCGATGCGATACCCGCATGCTGCAGAAACGGCGTGTAATCCGACCCGGAACCCAGCGGGTTCAACCGAAGGTCTTCACGGGATTCCAGATCAGCCCGCCGCTCGGCATCTTCACCAGTACTGATCACGGCGCGCAGCCGTTCAGCGACACTGACTCCCGTTTGCGGGTCCGTCACCGCGTTAGCTACTTCGTTGAAGAACGGCTCCAGGGTGTGACTGCCACCGAGGCTGGGAAAACCCCGGCTGTTGCCGTCGGTGTTGACGTATACGACCGCTTTTTCATCAAGTGTCTTCAGGTGTTTTTCTACCCATTCTGTGGAGCCAATCAAACCCGGCTCCTCAGCATCCCACGCCGCATAGACAACCGTTCGCCGAGGCGGTTGCCCGGCTTTCGCCAGCTCCGCCAGGGCTTTGGCTTCCGACATCAGCGCCACCAGTCCAGAGATTGGATCCGCGGCTCCATGATTCCAGCCATCATGATGATTACCACGCAGCACCCACTCGTCGGGAAACTCCGAACCCGGCCAGCGGGCGACCACATTACGGATTTCGATACGCTGCCAGTCAAATTCGAGCTTAAGCCGCACCCTCGCCGGACCCGGCCCGAGGTGATAGGTGATCGGCAGTCCACCGCGCCATTCCGGCGGCACCACTTCACCGCCGAGTGCTGCCAGCAGCGGCTGTGCATCCCGATACGAAATCGGCAGCACGGGAATTTTGGTAATGGTCGGCGCCTGATCTTGCTTCAGCCGCCGGGTGCCTTTGATGGCCGGTTTACCCGGAGTCAGGACATCGCCGGGATACAGCGGCATATCCATCACCGAACCGCGTTGCACGCCGCTGGCATTCTTCCAGGGGCCATCTGGATAAACATCTCCGGCCGCGTAACCATCGTCGCCGGGATCGGAGTAGATGAGGGTGCCGATGGCACCTTTTTCCGCTGCCAGTTTAGGTTTGATGCCCCGCCAGGATCGGCCGTACTTGGCGATCACAATCTTGCCGGTCACATCAATACCGTAACGTTCCAGCAGCTCGTAGTCTTCGGGAATGCCGTAATTGACGAACACCAGCTCAGCAGTCACCTCACCGTCAATCGAGAAGGCGTTATAAGGTGGGAGAACTTCATCGCGCTGAGCCGAACTTTCATCCCCTGTCACGATATCTTCGATCAGCGATGCGGTGAACGACGTGGGCGCGAGCAGTTCCAGCTCGCGCTCGAACGGAAACGGTAACAGGATGTCGAACGTTTCCACATCAACCTCAAAGCCCCAGCTTTCGAACGCTTGCGCAATAAAAGCAACGTTGGCTTGCCCTTGAGGAGAGCCGGCATGGTGCGGGCGGGCGGTCAGGGTCCGGGCCCAGTTCGCCTGATCTTCAGAGCGCAGCCGGGTTTTAAATGCCTGCTCCGTCGCCAACTGAGTGTCAGCATCGCGAAAACCCAGCATCGCAGCCGATGCTGACGCTGCCAGTCCGACCACCAACAAGCCAATGAGACAACTACCCAGAAAACGCATGGTCTACTCCCCCCTGAAGTATCAGATCTATTCGTCGCCGGCGGGTTACAAGGTTTCCAGAATATCCAACGCGCCAGCGAGATTTTTGACCCCATGCACCGTCATGCCTTCAAGCACCTTCTTAGGCCGATTGGCAAACGGCACAATGGCCTGTGTGAAGCCATGTTTGCGGGCTTCTGAAATTCTCTCCTGACCGTTGGCGACAGGTCGAACCTCGCCGGTCAGTCCGAGCTCGCCAAACACGATCAGACTCTTCGGCAACACCCGGTTTTTGAATGAAGACAGCACCGCCAGCAGTACCGCCAGGTCAGCGCCAGTCTCAGTAATGCGCACACCACCCACCACGTTGGCAAACACATCCTGATCCCCGAGCATGATGCCGCAATGGCGATGCAGTACCGCCAGATGCATGGCCAGACGCTGCTGGTCGATACCTACCGCGAGACGTTTGCCATAGCCGCCGTGGACCTGGTCAACCAGCGCCTGCAGTTCCACCAGCAGCGGACGGGTACCTTCCCAGCTCACCGTGACCACGCTGCCGGGCGAACTCTGATCGCCGCGCTGCAGAAAGATCGCCGATGGATTCGCGACTTCGCGCATACCCTGATCGGTCATCGCAAACACGCCGAGTTCGTTTACCGCACCAAAACGATTCTTCTGGCCCCGCAGGGTGCGGTAGCGACTGCCTGCGGCGCTGTCGAGCATCATGAAACAATCGATCATGTGTTCGAGCACCTTCGGACCCGCCAGGCTGCCTTCTTTGGTGACATGACCCACCAGTACAATGACCGTGCCGGTCTGTTTCGCCAGTCGCGTGAAAAACGCCGCGGTTTCCCTGACCTGAGTGACGCTGCCCGGGGTGGAATCAACGGATTCCAGCTCCAGCACCTGCACTGAATCAAGAATCACGACTTTCGGTTTATGTTCGTTGATGATGCCGGCAATGGCGCCGGCACGGGTTTCTGACGCAACCCGAAGGCGCTCGGTCGGAAGGCCAAGTCGGTCAGCTCGCATCGCCAGCTGCTGCAGAGATTCTTCGCCGGTGACATAGAGAATTTCTTCCCGGCTCGCCAGGGCACAGCTGACCTGAAGCAGTAGAGTGCTTTTCCCCGCACCCGGGTCACCACCAATCAATACCACCGAACCCGGCACCAGCCCGCCACCAAGTACCCGGTCAAGTTCGGTAAAACCCGTTTCGATTCTCGGCGCTTCTTCGGTGGTGACTTCCGCTAAGCGTTTGACCTCTGACTGGGTGCCGCTGTATCCGACCCGGGCTTCCGGCACCGGACCCACGGTAATCTGCTTTAGAGTATTCCAGGTCTGACAGCTGGCACACTGCCCCTGCCACTGACGGTGTTCGGCACCACAATCGACACAGACAAAGGCAACCTTCGATTTCGCTTTGCTTCTCGCCAAGGTTTATTCCATCGGACCGAAATCGGCATAACGCTCCGGCGCCAGATTCTCAAATTTGGTTAGGTTGCCGATGAAAGACAGCCGCACGGTGCCGATCGGGCCGTTACGCTGTTTGCCGATGATGAGTTCTGCCGTGCCTTTGGCATCTGACTCCGGGTTGTAGACCTCATCGCGATAGATGAACAGAATCACGTCTGCGTCCTGCTCGATCGCTCCGGATTCACGCAGGTCAGCCATCACCGGCCGCCGGTCGGTGCGATTTTCCAACGCCCGGTTCAGCTGCGACAGCGCGACTACCGGACAGCGCATTTCCTTGGCGATGGCTTTCAGCGATCTCGATATCTCGGAGATTTCGGTGGTGCGGTTTTCAACCTTGCCATTGCCGCGCATCAGCTGCAGGTAGTCGACCATGATCATATCCAGCCCGCCCGCTTCCCGGGCAACCCGGCGCGCACGCGTGCGGATATCGTTTGGACTGAGCGCCGGGGTATCGTCGATATAGAGTTTTTTGTCTCGCAGCTGGCTGACCGCAGAGGTGAAGCGCGGCCAGTCGTCTTCATGCATCTCACCGGAGCGCAGACGGGTCTGATCAATTCGACCCAGTGATGACAGCATCCTCAGGATCAGCTGCTCGCCGGGCATCTCCATGCTGAACACCAGCACGGAGGAGTCGCTGTGCATCAACGCGTGTTCGACAAGGTTCATCGCGACCGACGTCTTACCCATAGAGGGTCGGCCGGCGACAATAATCAGATCCGACGGCTGCAGGCCTGCGGTCTTCTTATCCAGATCATCGAAACCGGTGGCGATACCGGTAATCGGCTCACGAGTAGCGTAGAGCTTCTCAACCCGATCGACTGTACGGGTCAGCAACGGCACCACGCGCTCAGGGCCACCATCTTTCAGCCGCCCTTCGGCAATCGCGAATATTGCCTGCTCCGCCTGATTGAGCAGATCATCGCTGGGCTGACCTTCCGGATTAAACGCCGACTCGGCAATCTGGTTGGCGGCACCAATCAGCTGCCTTAACGTGGAGTACTCGCGGACAATGCGTGCGTAAGCGACGACGTTGCTGGCGCCGGGCGTAGCATCGGCCAGCTCACCCAGATAAGCCAGTCCGCCGGCTTTATCGAGCAGTCCTTTAGACTGCAGGCGTTCGGCAATGGTCACCGCATCCAGCGGCTGGTCATCTGCTGCCAGATCTTCCATGGCCTCGAAGATGATCTCGTGACTATGACGGTAGAAATCTTTCGGGCCAATGACTTCGGCAACATTGAACCAGGCATCGTCATCCAGCATCAGACCGCCGAGCACAGATTGCTCAGCATCCAATGAATGCGGCGGTACTTTTAGAGCACTTGTGCGTGAGCGCAAGCTGGCGACGGCAGCACCTACAGGTGCGCTGACGGCTTCTGATCCGCTGAGGGCTCCTGATCCGCTGAGGGCTCCTGATCCGCTGAGGGCTCCTGATCCGCTGAGGGCTTCTGATCCGCTGAGGGCTCCTGCCGGTGCCTCAGCAGAGGTGCCTGAGGTCGGTTCGAAAGGCGGTTGGTAGTCGTCTGCGCCCTCAGGGATACCAGGGTCTTCGATCGGACCAAGGTCCATATAGGCCGCTTGAGCGTCACTTGGCGCTTCGCGATCGGACTCACTGGAGGGGGATTTGTTATCGGACCCGGCCGACTCTTCAGCCATCTCAATCTATTACACTAAACGGGAAGACAGACTGGGATTTTCCGCCTGCTATTGCAAGCGGAAAACGACCCGGCAACTGAGAGTTACTCAGCCACTACGTTGAGCTTGATGCTCACGGTGACGTCGGAGTGCAGCTGCACATCCACGTCGAACTCACCAGTCGTGCGGATCACACCTTCAGGCAGGCGGATTTCGCTCTTGGAGACTTCAATAGCTTCAGCGGTCACCAGATCAGCGATGTCCTTGGTGCCGACTGAACCGTAGAGTTTGCCCTCTTCACCGGCTTTGGCCACATAGGTGATCACCAGTTCCTGCAGTTTTTCGGCACGGCCCTGGGCTTCACCCAACTGCTCATTGGCTGCGCGTTCGAGTTCAACCCGACGCTCTTCGAAGACTGCTCTGTTCGCCTTGGTGGAACGTACTGCTTTGCCCTGTGGAAACAGGAAATTACGGGCGAACCCGGCTTTGACGTTGACCTCATCACCCAGGTCACCGACGTTGGTAAGACGCTCAAGAAGAATAACGTTCATAACTTAACCCGCCTCAATTGTGCTGGTCGGTGTACGGTAACAACGCCAGATAGCGCGCCCGCTTCACTTCGGTGGCAAGCTGACGCTGCTGTTTTGCACTGGCACCGGTAATGCGGCTGGGCACAATCTTGCCGGTTTCGGTGACGTACTGGCGCAGCAGGTCGAGGTTCTTATAGTCGATTTCCTGACCTTCTTCACCGAGCCGATTGAACTTCTTTCGAGAAAAACCGCGTCTCATTATTCACTCTCCTCCTGAACAGGCTCAGCGGCCGGAGCCGACTCTTCGGTGTCGGCCTGAGCGTCGTCGTCACTTGCTGCTGCTGCCTGAGCGCGTCGCTCCGCATATTCCTGCTCGCGACGCTGATCACGCTCCTTCTCTTTCTCCTGCTCGCGCAACTCCTCTTCATAAATTTTCGAGTTACCGGTTACAGGCGCCTTGCGCTTGATGATCATGTTGCGGATTACCGCATCATTGAAGCGGAAAGCACTCTCGAGCTCAGTGAGCGTGTCGCCACCGACTTCGATGTTCATCATGATGTAGTGGGCTTTGTGGATCTTCGAGATAGGGAAAGTCAGCTGTCGACGGCCCCAGTCCTCAAGGCGATGGACGGTGCCATTATCTTTCTCGATCAGGCTCTGATAGCGCTCGATCATACCGGGCACCTGATCGCTCTGATCAGGATGCACGAGAAACACGACTTCATAGTGTCGCATGGAAATTCTCCTTAATGCTCCTTTCGGTTTCAGCCTCCGCACTCCCTCCGGCTGGCTGAGGGTTGCGTGAAGCAAGGACCTGAATTCGATGGTTGGCACCGGATTCAGGGGGACGGCATTCTATGAGCCTGCCCTTCGGGTTGCAAGACCAGTTGTTGCATGACCCTGATGAAGAAACCCGGGGCTCTGGACACAGGGGGTGGTTCGATTCGATGTGGGAATGTGGTT
>Ga0316193_10001123_pt1 | contig 17665 bp, 18 predicted proteins | sample MerIslsedime2_MG_FD_207735 | JGI IMG/M metagenome (GOLD analysis project Ga0316193, IMG submission 207735) | Coastal sediment microbial communities from Maine, United States - Merrow Island sediment 2 | ecosystem: Environmental > Aquatic > Marine > Coastal > Sediment | place: USA: Maine... | reverse complement strand
CGTTTCGCGGACCTTCGCGCGGCATCGGGCGGGGGCACTCGGAGCTGCGCGCCGTCGATGGCGTCAGCTTGGACGTGATGCCGGGCGAAACCCTAGGCCTGGTTGGCGAGTCGGGTTGCGGAAAGAGCACCTTGGGCCGGTTGCTACTTCGGCTCCTCGACCCAACAAGTGGGCGCATCTATTTCGAGGGGCAAGACATCACCGGCCTGTCGCAATCCGCGCTGCGACCGTTCCGCAGCAAGATGCAGATCATCTTTCAGGATCCGTACAGCTCGCTGAACCCACGCATGACGGTGCAAGCTGCTTTGTCGGAAGCGTTGCGCGTCCACGGCATGGTGGGCTCGGCGTCCGAGGAGCAGCCGCGCATCGCCGCGTTGCTCAAACGGGTCGGGTTGCGGCCGGAGCACATGCGCCGCTACCCGCACGAGTTCTCCGGAGGACAGCGTCAGCGTATCGGCATCGCACGCGCGCTGGCGGTTTCCCCAAGCTTCATCGTGGCCGACGAGCCGGTCAGCGCTCTCGACGTTTCCATCCAAGCGCAGATCGTGAATCTCCTCAGCGATCTTCAGGAGGAGCTCGGGCTCAGCTATTTGTTCATCGCTCACGACCTGCACGTCGTCGAGCACGTCAGTCGGCGGGTCGCGGTCATGTACCTCGGGCGCGTGGTGGAGCTCGCGACGTCCGAGCAGATCTACGCCAATCCCCGCCATCCCTACACCGACGCCCTTCTGAGCGCCGCTCCCGAGCCCGACCCGACGGCCCGGAAACGGCGACTGTTGCTGGAGGGCGACGTGCCGAGCCCGCTCGATCCTCCGAGCGGTTGCGCCTTTCACCCGCGCTGTCCAATCGCCGAAAAAGGCCTGTGTGATCGGGAGGTTCCGGCGCTTCGGACGCTCGAGACAGGGCACGAGGTCGCCTGCCACCTGGCCCGATAGCGGTTGCGGCGCTTACGCCAAGTGCGTAACTACACCCGATGGCGGAGTCGACCGACGAGCTCGGGATCGATCGGTACTATCGGAACTTCTCCGCTGGGACGACCCTCTACTATGCGGGTGCCCCGGCGACCGAGCTCTACCTGATCCGCACGGGCAGGGTGCAGCTGGTCAAGCGGGCGCGTGGCATCGAGCGAAGCATCGGCCTCTATGGGGCAGAGGAGATCGTCGGCGAGGAGGCACTCCTCCCCGGGGCGCACCGCTCGGCAAGCGCTCAGGCGATCGAGCCGGTGAGCGCGCTAGTTATCGAAAGCGACACCTTTCGCGCTCTCGTGCGTCGCCGGCCTGACCTGGGCGAGGGCGTCATGCAGCAGCTCGCCCGTCGCCTGCAGCGGGCCGGCGAACAGATCGAGAACTTCCTGCTGCCCGATCCGACCATTCGGGTGCTGAACACCCTTCTTCACGCCGTCGATGACATGGAGAAGGGGCCGCTCGAGCTCTCTCCCCTCGAATTATCCACCCGAACTGCATTGGACCTCGACCAGGTCAAGGCAGTCGTCGGTCAGTTGCGGGAGCGCGGTTACCTGTCGGTAGGGGATCAAACGATCACCATCGATGACGCTTCCGCCCTCCGCCAGCTTCACGATCTGCTCGCCCTCAAGGAGGATGTGCGGCACGGGCTGAGCTGTCGGTAGACCGACACCCCTTCTTGACCGAGGTCGCCGCACTCAGTAGACCCTCTACGTGCTTCGAATGTGGGGATTGGTTTGGCTGGCTTGCCTAGTCATCGGCTGTGCGACGACCTCGGGGTCGACCACGCCGGACGGCGAGCGCTCGGAGCGGGAGTTCAAGCTCGCCGCCGCCCTTCGGAGCGAGGGGCAGACTGCCAGTGCCATTGAACATCTGCACATGGCTCTCGAGCTCAACCCGAACAACGCCGAAGCCCACCTGCTCCTGGGGTTTATCCACATGGAACGCAGGGATTACGAAAAAGCCGAGAAGGATCTGAGAACCGCGATCAAGCTTCTCGAAAAGCAGAAACAGGGGGGCTCGACGCTCGCCGAGGCTCGTAACATCTACGGGCTGTGCCTGATCCAGCTGGAGCGCTACGAGGACGCTACCGTCGTGCTCCGACAGTCCGCAACCGATGAGCTGAACACAGCTCCACACCTTGCATGGGGCAATCTTGGGCTGGCACAATTCCACATGGGCGAATATCAGGAGGCAGTGAAGTCCACGATGGAAGCGGTCCGAATACAACCCCGATTTTGCGTCGGCTACTACACGATGGCGCGGGCCATGTGGCACCTGCAGCAGCTGAAGGATGCGGAGCGTGCGCTGGTGAGCGCCCTCGGCGCCGATGAATCGTGTGGCAAGAGTGTGCAGCTTCAGGGCGCTTGGCGGCTGCGCGGCGAAGTGCGCGCGCGTTTGGGCCACCGCCAAGATGCCATCGCCGACCTGGAGCAATGCGTTGAGCTCGACCCCTATTCAAACGATGGGCGCATGTGCCAATCCCTTCTCGAGGCGTCTCAATGATGCGTGACTCGATCGGCGACTATTTGAAGGCCGAGCGCGAGACGCGCCGCCTTTCGATCGAAGAGGTCTCGAGCACGACGCGCATTCCGCGTAGGACGCTCGAGTCGCTCGAAGATGATCGCTTCGAAGATCTGCCGAGCGGCGTGTTCGTTCGAGGCTTCATCAAGGCATACGCGTCAGCGGTCGACATCAGCGCCGACGAAGTCTTGGCGCGCTTCGACGAGGAGCGTCCGCAAGCGCTGTCTCCCGCCCCTCTGGCGACGGTCCACAGCCGCCGCGGATACGGGGCCCTTTTGCTGGCCATCACGACCGCGGCACTTTTCGCGATCATCGTGGTCACCTTTGCCCTCGTGCGACGCGCGCCTGCACAGGACGATCCGATTGAGCTATCCTCCGCGGTGCCGTGCCAAGTCGAAGCCGCCAAAGTCGAGCGCTCCTTCTGCGCTCCATCGACTATCGCGACTCCGACCGAATCGTCACCCTCCTAACGGAGGAGTACGGCAAAATTTCCGCGCTTGCTCGTGGCGCCCGAAAGAGCCAACGCCGGTTTGGCGGGGCACTACAACCCTACGTCCTGATGAACGCGCACTTCCGACCTGGCCGCGGTGAGCTCGCGCACTTGGAACGCGTGTCGGTCGACCAATCGTTTCACGAGATCCTGCGGAGCTTGGAGGCGATCGGAGCGGCTGGTGCGGCGATGGCCGTGATCCGCGAGCGTGTCCCTGACCACGAACCCGAGCCCGACGTGTTCGATGTAGCGGTGCGGTTCCTTGCGGCGCTCAACGCGGGCGCGCCCGCCGAAGATGCGTTGCTGTGCCTTCAGATCCGGGTTCTCGCATTGCTTGGTTTCGCACCGACACTCGATCGCTGTGTCCATTGCGGCAAGATGCCGGCGCCGGGGCGTGCGGCGTCCTTTGACGCTGCGCGTGGCGGGATCGTGTGTACGGCGTGCGGAGGCGGCCGATCGGTGCTGTCCGCTGGCGCACTTCGGCGCTGGGTTGCGGTTCAGGCGACGTCTGAGCTTCCCGAGCAGCCTTGGCCCGACCGGGAGCGCCAAGAGATCCGCGATGCGCTGGCGCAGCTCGACGCCAACCACGCGACCGTCAGCGTTCGAGAGCGCACCGCCGCGGCATCGGGGCGGTGGGAGGGTCGCATCTCGTGAGCGAGGCGCTGGAACCCACCGAGCTGCGCGCACCTCGCGGCGCTCGCGTGATGGAAATCGATTGGGCGGACGGGCACCGAAGTGTGTACCCACATGAGCTATTGCGTGGCTTCTGCCCCTGCGCGCAGTGCCAGGGTCACAACGGTCCCATCCGATACGTGGAGGGTGGAGACCTCGAGCTGACCGACATTCAACCCGTGGGGAATTACGCGCTCCGGCTCATCTGGCGCGACGGACACCAAACCGGGATCTACAGCCATCGGTTCCTACGGAGGCTGTGCGCATGTTCATCCTGTGCCGAGGATGCACCAAAGTCGCGTTCGTTTTGGCGTGAATAGAGCAGATCCCCCCTGGTTCGTCTCTGTTACCATGTACGCGGGGGGATCGAGTGGCATTTCAAGCTCTCATTGTCGACGACAGCAACGCGGTGCGTGCGTTCGTCCGCGCTTCTCTGGAGGACGCGGATTTCGCCCGAGTGCAAGAAGCGGAGACTGGCTTCCAAGCGCTTCAGTTGCTTGCTGCCAACTCGTTTGACGTCGTCATCGTCGACGTCAACATGCCGGATATCAACGGCCTCGAGCTGCTCGCTTTCATGAAGAAGAGCCCGCGGCAACAAGGCGCTCGCAAGATCCTGATCAGCACGCAGGTTGGCGGTCACGATTCGAAGCAGGGCGTGGACCTCGGCGCGGACGCTTTTCTCAAGAAGCCGTTCGAGGTCGATGAGCTTCGGGCCCTGATCCGAGGTTTGCTCGGCTCGGACGAAGAGGTCTCTCGGTGAGCGACCCGCGGGATAACGTGCAGCAGGAGTTCTTGGCCGAGGCCCAAGAGCTCGTGGAGGCGTTGTCGCGCGATCTTTTGTTGCTGGACGAGGCCCATCACCGCAACGAGCGCATCGATCCGGCGCTGATCAACGAGATCTTCCGCAGCGTCCATACCCTCAAGGGCATCGCTGGGATGTTTGGGTACAAGCATGTGGGCGCAGTCGCCCATGCGCTGGAGGACTTGTTGGACGATTTGCGGCTCGGCCGCACCTCCGTCGGTTCGCAGTTGCTCGACCTGCTCTTCGACTCGGTCGAGCGCTTTCAGCGGCTCCTGGCACTCGAAGATCCGCAGTCCCCCGAAGAAGAACCCGGCGTGCAAGAGTACATCGCGGCCATCCGCGCGGTCGGCACGGAGCCTGAGCCCGAGGAAGGCGACCCGCTCGACAAGTACGCGATCGAACCCGCCGTTCTTTCGGTGCTGACCGAGTACGAGGAGCACCGGCTCCGGGCGTGCATCCGCGAAGGCTTGCAGCTCTATCGGCTCCGCGCGACGTTCGATCTGACGGCCATCGATGACTCGATCGAGACCCTGCGTGACGTCGCGCGCGATGACGCCGAGATCATCACGTATCTGCCGAGCATGGAAGGGGGCAACGAGGACGCTATCGAGCTCGTGGTGCTGCTCGCCAGCCGGGTGCCGTCAGAGGAGCTCAAGGCCCATTTCGAGGGGAGCTACGGCACAATCGAGGCCGTCGAGGAGCGAACGCACCTGCCAACCCTACCGCCGAGGCTCACATCGATCCCCTCGGCTGCGGTCAGCACGGGACCTCAACCCGAAGAGGACCCGAGCCAGGCGTCGCTTCGGTCGGTCGCCAACTCGGTCCGCGTAGACATCCGCAAACTCGACCACCTGATGAACGTCGTGGGCGAGCTCGCCTTGGTCCGCAGCGCCGTCAATCGAATCGTCGATCGCTTCAAGGGCGAATCGATGCACCGCCAATCGCTCATGGATCTCGACCGCATCGGGCGCGGCTTTGAGCGGCAACTGTCCGAGCTCCGCACCGGGATCCTCGACGTTCGCATGGTGCCGCTAGGCCAGGTGTTCAACAAGCTTGCTCGCATCGTGCGGCAGGCTGCGCGCGAGCATGACAAAGAAGTGCGGCTAGTCGTCACCGGCGCGAACACCGAAGTCGACAAGCTCATCGTGGAGGAGCTGACCGACCCGCTGATGCACCTGGTCAGAAACGCGATCGACCACGGCATCGAGCCTTCCGACGCGCGGACCCGCGTCGCCAAGCCGCCCGAGGGCACGCTCGCGCTCAACGCCTATCACAAGGGCAGCAACGTCGTCATCGAGGTCGAAGACGATGGTGTCGGCATGAACGCTCACAAGTTGCGAGAAACCGCGGTTGCTCGTGGGCTCTTGAGCGCGGACATCAGTCATGAGCTCACGCGCCAGGAGATGCTCAACTTGGTGTTTCTCCCTGGGCTGAGCACCAGCTCCGAGATCACCGACTTGTCGGGCCGAGGCGTCGGCATGGACGTCGTCAAGACCAACATCCTTCGGATGGGCGGGATGATATCCATTGCGAGCGAAAAGGGCATCGGGACGAAGATCACAGTCACGCTCCCGATCACTCTTGCGATCATTCGTGCGCTCCTGGTCAGGGTCGCGTCACGGACCTTTGCCTTACCGATCACGGCGGTTCGCGAAGCAATTCCGTACGCGCCCGAAGACGTGCGCACCATTCAAGGCCGTGAAGTCATCACCCTACGCGGCGAGACGCTCGCGATTTGCGATCTCGCCCGCCTGTTCGGCTTCCGCGACTCTAGCCAGAAGGAGCGGCGGTTCGTCGTCGTCGGCTCGATGGGGAACCGAGAGCTCGGATTCGTCGTCGACGAGCTCATCGGTCAGGAAGACGTGATCATCAAGGCCCTCGGCAAGAGCTTGTCCTCGGTTCGGGGCTTTGCTGGTGCGACCGATCTGGGCGATCAGAGAGTCGCGTTGGTGCTCGATGCTCCAGCGCTCTTCACGGAGCACTTCGACGATCCCGACGCGCTCCGCGTACCGGAGACTCGCGTATGAGCGTGACCGTGCAAAAGGCGACGCTGGCGCCCCACGCGGATGGCGAGACTGGAGCCATCCCGGTGTTGGCCGTGATGGCGGGCAATGAGGCGTATGGGTTTCCGCTGTCCGCGGTGCGCGAGATTCTGATGCCGCCCCCGCTGACGGAGGTTCCGCGCGCGTCCGAGCAAGTTCTTGGTGTCATCACGGTGAGGGGCCAAATCATCACGTTGATCGACCTGCCCAAGATGTTGCATCTCGAGGTGCAGCAGCCGGAGCCGTACGGGCGGGTCTTGTTGGTGGACAACGGCGAAGAGCTCATCGGGGTGGCGGTGGACCGTGTCATTCAGGTGTATCGAATGGAACCTGGCCAGATCGAGTACGCGAGCGCCATGGGCGCCGAGCTTTCGGAGTACGTCGTCGGAGTCGGTCGTGTTCCTTCGGATGCATCGACCGGCGCAGAGGACATGCTGATCCTGATCGATCCGGTGTCGTTGTTGGGGGAATGAAGTGAGCGGCGGCCGGGCATACAGCGCAACACTGGCGAAAGATCTGATTCGCGTCGAGGTCGGAACGATCCTGTATGCGCTCGAAGTCGCGCGCATCCGCGAAATCGTCAACCCGCTTCCGGTCATCGAGCTTCCACGCGAGCGTCCTTTCATCCTTGGAGTGGCGGACTACCGGGAGCAAGTCGTTGCGGTCGTCGATCTACGCCGCTTTTTTGGCCTGCCGGCGCAGGAAGCGAGTCGGCGAACCAAGTGGATCATCATCGAGACCAGTGGAATGTTGGTCGGGGTCGTCGTCGACGGCGTGCTCGACGTCTTTTCGTCCGCCGAGAACCCGCAGCGCGATGTGCCGGTGTTGGACGAACGTCATCGCGGAAGGGGCATCACCTCGGCCTACCGGCACGACGATCAGCTCGTGTTTCTGCTCGATGCAGAACGGCTCGTCGAACCCGCACTGGCGATTCATCCGGAAGAGATGCCGTCCTTACCTTCGGAGGCGCCGTGACCAGTGATCGGCTCGAAGAGGCGCTTCACTCCGCCGATCCGGACGTCCGGCGTCAGGCGGTCCATCGGATGAGCTTGCGTCCTCAAGGGACGCCGCTCATCCAGATTCTCAATGCGCTCTCGGATGCGGATTGGCGCGTTCGAAGAGAAGCGATCTCACTCGCGGCGCAGACGAGTGAGAAGGACGAGCTGATCGACGCGCTTCTGGTCCGAGTGGCCGAGACCGACAACATCGGCCTGCGCAACGCAGCAATCGAGGTCCTCGGGGTGGTTGGCCAGGGCAAGGCCGACAAATTCGTCAAAGCTTGCGAGGGTGCCGGAGAGGGCGTGCGGAAGTTCCTCGTCGAAGCCATGGGCAAGACACGAGATCCTCAGATGATCGACCATCTCGAGCTGCTCATCCAAGGCTCCGACGCCAATGTCGCCGCCGCGGCGGTCGAGGCATTGGTGTGCATCGGGGGTGCTCGCGCCGAACGCCTCCTCCAGGAGAGACTCTCCACTCCCCATCTGTTTCTCCGCGTCTCCATCGTCGAGGGGTTGACTCGTTTGGGCACGCGGGTGCCTTGGGAAGAGCTCCGACCGGCCGTCGAGGACGCGATCGTTCGCCGGATCTCGGCTGAGCTTCTCGGAAGGACAGGCGAGCCCCAGGCGCTCGAGTTTCTTCTCGAGCTCGCGACCGATGCCTCGCCGCAGACGTCCGCGGCGGCCCTTCGCGCCATCGCGGAGCTCGCCGAGCAGGCTGAGGCTCATCGCGCCGAGTTGGTCGAGCGGTTGAGCGTGTCGAACGAATCGTTCCGGCGCGCGTTCCGTGAAGCTCTCCTTCACGGGGACACCGCCACTCGACAGGGTGCAGCCTACCTGGCGGTGCTGTGCAGGGACGAGAATTCCCTCGAGGCTGTCCTGCATGCGGTCGCCGATGACGTGGCCAACCTGGAGACGGTCGAGGCGCTCCGGAGTTGGGGTGCAGGGCTCATCGAGCCGTTGCTGATGCAGCGCCGTAGCGAGCCCAGGGTCTGGGCAATCTCCCTCGAGCTCGCGGCCGAGCTGAGCTACCGGCATCTCGACGAAGTCCCAGCAGGCACCCGAGACCGCATTCGCAGCTTGATCGAGCGAGATTTGACCGACGCGACCGACGACGTGCGAGCCGCCGCCGCTGAGAGCCTTCGCTGGTGGGGTGACCCCCGCGACTGCCGTGCGCTCGTCGAATGTTTGAGCAGCCCGTCACACCAAGTTCGTGCCGCGGCGACCGCCGCGCTCGAGACGCTTGCCAAGCGGGTGCCGGCGGCCGTTGAGGAAGCGCTCGAGCGCGCCGACCTCGATGGCCCCGGCGGCGCCGACATCGCGCACGTGCTCTCCCGTCTGAACTCCCACGGCGCGGTAGAGGTGCTCAAACGCGGCTTGCGCAGCGGCGATCCGCGCACGCGCCGAGCGGTGGTCCAGGCGCTCGCGATGGCGAATGCGACCGACGTCGCACAACTGATTGGCTATGCCGTCGTGGATGAGGACATCGATGTACAGATCGCTGCGGTTCGAACGCTCGGACAGATGGGCACCATCGAGGCCAACGCCCCGCTGAGCACAGCCCTCGATTCACCATTCCCTCCGATCCGTGCCGAGGCAGCTCTTGCTCTTGGCCGGCGTGAAGCCAGCGCAGCCATTCCGCGAATTCGAGCCTTGCTAGAAGACAAAGAGCCCGTGGTCATCGCCGCGGCACTCGATGCCCTTGCGTGGTTGGGGGATTCTGAAGTCGCCATGGCCGCTGAGCGCGCGCTCTCCCACTCCGACGACGAGGTGTTTCAGGCCGGTCTCCGCGCGGCTCATACCTTGCCCACGCGTGAAGCCGAGCGGCTCGTGAGTATGGGCCTCCAACATTCGGCCTGGAACGTTCGCATGTTGGCGATCAAGCTCCTCTTGGCTCTCGACACCGAGCGCACCCGCGCGCTCTTGACCGAGGCGCTCGCAGACGAGAGCGATTCCATGGTGAGGCACGCCATCGAAACCGGACTGCTCGGGGGGTGACGTGACCTTGCTGCACGACGTGGGGCCGACCCTGGATCTGAAGGAATTCCGTCTCCTTCGGGATTTCGTCAACCAGTTCTGCGGCATCTACTTCGCGGACGACTCGGCTTACATCGTCGAGCGCCGTCTCCGGGAACGTCTTCGCGACCTCGGCATCGATGATTTCGCCGAGTACTACCGCTACCTGCAATATCACCCGAGAGCGGATGCGGAGCTCGAGGCCGCCGCCGAGGTGCTGACGACCAACGAAACCTATTTCTTTCGCGAGGCGTACCAACTTCGAGCGTTCACTGATGAGATTCTTCCCGTCGTTCGAGGGCGCGCTCTCGCGCGAGGATCGAAGCGGATCGACGTATGGAGTGCGGGCTGCTCGAGCGGGGAAGAGGTCTACACGATTGCAATGCTCGTCGATGCGACTGGCCTCTTCGAGGGTTGGGACATTCGAGTCTTCGGAAACGACATCTCGCGCCGCGTGCTGCGGAAGGCTCGAGGAGCCACGTATACATCGGCGAGCTTCAGGGCGATGATTCCCGACTACGAGCGCTACTTCATCGACACCGAAGAGGGTAGACAGGTCCATCCGCGCATTCGGTCGATGTGCCATTTCGGGCACGTCAACCTGATGAATCAGCGGCGAGCCGCGATCGTCGGGCGCGTGGACGTCACCTTCTGCCGAAACGTCCTCATCTATTTCGATGACGCATCGCGCCGCAAGGTTCTCGAAACCATTTACGAACGGCTGAACCGCGGGGGCTACTTGCTCCTCGGTCACAGCGAGTCGCTTCTTCAGTCGAGCACGGCATTCGAAATCGCGCAGTTGTCGACCGATATCGTCTACCGGCGACCCGTCCCCTACACCGAGTTGCCTCCGAGGAAATTCTAGGTGAGGGAGCTCCGCGCACTGGTCGTAGACGACTCTTCGCTGAATCGGCGCACGATCGCTGCGATCCTCGCGGAGATTCCCGGTGTTTCACAGGTCGATGTCGCGAGCGACGGCGCGGATGCCTTGCGGGTGGTCGAAGCGAACCCGCCGGACTTCATCACGTTGGACCTGGAGATGCCCCGGCTAGATGGATTCGAGTTTCTTCAGCTTCTGATGGACCGTCATCCGCTCCCGGTCGTAGTGGTCTCTGGGCTCTCGGCGAAGGAGAACATCTTTCGCGCGCTCGAGCTGGGCGCGATCGACTTCCTCGAGAAACCTCAAGGCGAGGACGCGCCGCTCGAGAGCTTGCGAAGGCAACTTGCCGAGAAGGTGCGGGTCGTCCAGCAGCTATCGCCGCTGGCGATTCGCAGGACGACGCTTGGTGGATTCGCTCTCGACGCAGAGGTTGGCGAACCCAAAAGCGAGGCGCGGGAGCCTTCGGTGCTCAAGAGGGTGCCGAGCAAGGTCATCGTCATCGGCGCATCGACTGGGGGTCCAAAAGCGTTGGTCACCTTGTTCCGGCACTTGCACGACGACGTCGATGCGGCCCTGGTCGTCGCACAGCACATGCCGCCGCGCTTCACTCGCACGTTCGCCGCCCGTCTCGACCGGACGGGCGTGGTGCACGTTTCGGAGGCCAAGCAGTACGAGCGCCTCGCTCGTGGGCATGCCTATGTCTGCCCGGGCGGTCGGTGTATAGAGATCGTTCCTTCGGACCGTGGGCCTGCTATCCGCGTCGTCGATCCCAACCGAGGCACTCACTACATCCCCTCGGTCGATCAGCTTTTCAGCTCTGCCGCGCGCGTGCTCGGCAATAAGGCGATCGCCGTCGTGCTCACGGGGATGGGCGATGACGGTGCGGCGGGGGTTCGAGACATCTCCGATCGAGGCGGAATGGTGTTGGTCGAGGCGCCAGAGACCGCTGTCGTTTCAGGGATGCCTCTGGCCGCGCAGCGATCTGGGGTACGGCATCAATCACTCGGAATCTGGGCTCTCGGCGACATGCTTGCCGAGCTCGCCCGTCCAACCGGAAAATGAGGCTCTAACTTTGAGCACACCGCGTCGTATCGTAGGATTGAGTTAGCTATGCGTCGGTACCGCTGCCTCGTAGTCGAAGATTCCAAGACGATGCGCAACATGTTGTCGGAGTCTCTCCAACGAATTCCTGGCATGGAGGTCGTCGAGGCCGAGAACGGCCTGGCGGGCATCCGCGCGCTCGCTGCACAGCGTTTCGATCTCGTATTGACCGACGTCAACATGCCCGTGATGGACGGTTTGAAGCTCGTGCGGCACGTCCGAGGCGACCCGCGACACGAAAAGACGCCTATCGTGATCATCACGACGGAAAGCGCACCGAACGATCGGGACCGCGCGTTGGCGTTGGGCGCGAACGCTTATATAGAGAAGCCTATTCAAGCGCCGCGTGTGATTCGCGCCGTGAAAAAGCTTCTCGAGGTTTGACAGCGATGGCCGGTGACGAATCTCAGCCCCCAGGCAAAGGCATCCTGCATCCGGAGGGCATGCAGGCCGTGCGGGACCTTGCGGCTGGCATCGTTCACGAAGTCAACAACATCCTCGGGGTGATCATCGGCAATGCACATCTCGCGAAGAAGAACGCTTCGAACGTCGAGGCGGTCGAGAAATACATGGGCGAAGTCCGCGATGCGGCGGAAGACGGGCGTGAGCTCATGCGCCGCCTGTCGGTTCTCGCCGGACAAGAATCGGGGCGGGCGCGAGCGCTCTCTCTCAACGATCTCGTGACAAACGCCGTTTCCGAGCTCGGCGCAACCGCCGAGCTCGACCTGAGTGCCGAGGATTCGACGGTACAGCTCGACGTCTGGTCAGCCAGGGAGGCGGTGTCCGGCGTGGCGCAGTTCATGGCCAAGACCAAGGCCGTGACATCCATTCGTATTGCCACACGCGTCGTCGGTGCCGCTGCTGCGCTGACCATCGAAGACGACGGCGCGAGCCCGAGCGAGAAGGAGCTTCGCGCGTTGTTTACACCTTTCACGAAGCTGGATCGCCGTCCGAAGGTAGGGCTCGAGCTGACCCGGCTCGCAGATTTGGCGGCGCGCTCCGGCGGCTTCGTCACTGCGGGCGCGCGCGAGCCGCATGGCCTTCGAATTGTGCTGACCTTGCCCGTGGCCGACGGCCCGGCGTCAGGAGACGGTCCAGGTGTGCCCCTGTCGAAGAAGGGCATGTAGGTCCGGCTCACCGAAGCGCTCTTCGGCAAGCTCACGCTGCACCTCGACGCTCTGGTTGTAGACGGGGCCCGGCTGACGGTAGAGCACGCCGAGCGCCACGACCTCGGGTAGGTCGCTGAGCATCCACGCTAGTGACGCGTTGCTTTCGTCATGAACGACGATGTCCGCTTCGGTGATGCCGTCTTCGCCGATCGTCACGACCTCGAGGCTGAGCGTCTCCGCCTTCAAGCGAAGGCCCTTTTCGCCGTTGGCGCCGAACTTCATCGGCTGCCCGTGCTCGAGCCAAAGCTGATAGGCGGGACCCGTCTTTCGGTCCGTGATCAGATCGAAGACGCCGTCGTTGAAAACCGGGCAGTTCTGGAGAATCTCGATGAACGACGCTCCCTTGTGCTCGCGCGCCGCGCTCAGCGCTTCGGGGAGCTTCTTCGAGGTGTCGAAGGCTCGAGCCACGAAGGTCGCGCGCGCGCCCAACGCGAAACGCGCCGGCACCACTGGCTGGTCGATCGAACCGAGCGGGCTCGAAGGAGTGACCTTGCCGACCTGCGACGTCGGCGAGTACTGCCCCTTCGTCAGACCATAGATCTGATTATTGAACAGCATGATCTGTAGATCGATGTTGCGGCGCAGCACGTGAAGCAGGTGGTTGCCGCCAATGCTCAGCCCGTCGCCGTCACCGGTGATGACCCAGACGTCGAGCTTGGGGTTGGCGAGCTTGACCCCTGTCGCGATCGCGGGCGCGCGGCCGTGGATCGTGTGAAACCCGTAGGTGTTCATGTAGTAGGGGAACCGGCTCGAGCAGCCGATGCCGGAAATGAACACGGTGTTCTCTGGGGTCGACCCGAGGCTCGGTAGCGTGCGCTGCACGGCAGCGAGGATCGCGTAGTCGCCGCAGCCGGGACACCAGCGAACTTCCTGATCGGAAGCGAAGTCTTTGCGGGTGTATTCTTTCTTGGGCGAGTTGGGACTCATATTGCGCTCCCCTGCAGACGCTCTTCCATCGCTTGGATGAGGCCACCAATGTGGAAGGGCAGCCCCGTCACTCTAGGCAAGCTCACGGCGTCGACCGGGTACTCGGCCCGAAGCAGCTTCACCAGCTGTCCGTTGTTGAGCTCCGGCACCAGGACGGTATGGAACGAATCAAGCAGGTTTCCAAGCCCCTCGGGAAGGGGCCAGATGTTGCGAAGGTGCAGGTGCGACACCTGCTGGCCCTGCTCGCGCAGCACGCGTACCGCCTGGCTGATCGAGCCGTAGGTCGATCCCCAGCCGACGACCAGCAAGTCGCCGTGGTCGTCGCCCTGGTCGACCTCCGCGGGAGCGATGTCCCTTGCGATTCCGGCGATCTTGTCGTGTCGAACGCAGGTCATCAGGTGATGGTTGTGGGGGTCATAGGAAATGTGGCCAGTGTCCCGGTCCTTCTCGAGCCCGCCGATGCGGTGTTCGAGACCGGGCGTCCCGGGAACGGCCCAGATGCGGGCTAGAGTTTCCTCGTTCCGCGCGAAGGGATGAAAGTCCTCGGGGTCCTGATGGAACTCGACGGGGAACGGCCTCAGCGCGTCCAGGTCAGGGAGCGGCCAAGGCTCTGCGCTGTTCGCGAGGTAGCCGTCGCTGAGCAAGATGACCGGTGTCATGTATGTCACCGCAAGGCGAATCGCTTCGATCGCCATGTAGTAGCAGTCGCCCGGTGTTGCAGCGGCCAACACTACGAGTGGCGCGTCGCCGTTGCGCCCCCAGACCGCCTGGAAGAGATCGGATTGTTCGGTCTTGGTCGGGAGCCCGGTCGAAGGCCCGCCACGCTGGACGTTGACGATGACCAATGGCAGCTCCGCCATAATCGCCAACCCAATCGCTTCGGACTTCAAGGCGACCCCGGGACCGGAGGTGCCCGTGACGCCGATCGAGCCGCCGAAGCTAGCTCCGACAGCCGCAGCGACGGCCGCGATCTCGTCCTCTGCTTGGAAGGTCGTCACGCCGAAATGCTTGAGACGCGCCAGGTTGTGCAACAGATTCGAAGCCGGGGTGATCGGATAGGAACCGTACATCACCTGGAGGCCGGCAAGCTTCGCGCCCGTGACGAGGCCCCATGCGGTCGCTTCGTTGCCGCTGATATTGCGGTATTCGCCGGGTGCCAGGTTGGCCGCAGGCACCTGGTACGCGTTGATTCCGTGCGGCAATTCCGCGTTTTCGCCGTAGATGTGCCCGGCGTTGAGTGCGGCGATGTTCGCCTCGGCGAGCTTGGGACGCTTGGCGAACTTTCCTTTGAGCCACGAGATTGTCTGCTCGCGTTCGCGGCCAAAGAGCCAGTACATGAGGCCCAAGGTCCACATGTTCTTGCATCGGTGCGCGTCCTTGGAACCGAGGCCGACATCTTTCACAGCCTCGAGCGTCAACTTCGTGACGTCGATCGCCAGCACGCGAAAGCGATCGAGCGTGCCGTCTTCGAGTGGGCTGTTCTCGTACCCGGCTTTCTTCAGATTGTTCGAACTGAACGCGCCGGTGTTGACGACGAGGAGGCCACCGGGCTTGAGAACCTCGCCGTTCACCTTGAGCGCAGCCGGATTCATCGCCACCAACACGTCAGGCGCGTCACCCGGCGTTTGGATGTCGTGGGCGGCGAAGTGGATCTGGAAGCCCGAGACACCATAGGTGGTGCCTGCTGGCGCGCGAATCTCCGCGGGAAAGTCCGGGAACGTCGAAAGATCGTTTCCGGCGTCGGCCGTAGCCGTCGTGAATTGGCTACCGGTGAGTTGCATCCCGTCGCCGGAGTCGCCGGCGAATCGAATGACAACGGAGTCTAAGGTTTCGCGCGTACTGGGCTCAACGCGCGCGGCGGCAGATGTTTCCATGCTCGATCGTCGATTCTAGTCCCGTCGGCGCCGCAACGCCCGTCCTTCCGGGGCAAACTGGAACGCGTTCTAGGGCGGGGTTCGCTGGTTCGCAAGTGCTTATCGGGAGGTTGGACGATGAGACACTGCTGTCCCATCCTCCGGGTATGGTTGAGGTCAAAATCTGCGGGCTGACCACAGTTGACGACGCAGTGCGTTGCGGCGAGTTGGGCGCTGACGCGATCGGCCTCAACTTCTGGGCCGGCTCGCCCAGGCGCGTGGATGTCGCGAAGGCCCTCGAGATTGTGGAGGCTGTTGCAGACCGCGCCACCATCGTCGGGGTATTCGTGGATTTCACCCTCGACCGGGTTCGCGAGATTCTGCAGGAAACCGGCATCCCATGGGCTCAACTGCACGGCGACGAGCCACCCGAGCTGCTGGCCAAGCTCCTGCCCCAGGCCTACAAGGCGATCGGCGTGCGGGACGGTTCAGCCGTCGAGCTTGCGCGAAGTTATCCCGGCGAGCACATCCTGCTCGATGCCAGCGTGCCCGGGATGCCCGGTGGCACCGGCCGCACCTTCGATTGGGAGATCGCCGCGACGGTCGCACAGGAGCGGAAGCTGACGCTCGCGGGAGGGTTAACTCCTGACAACGTCGCGGAGGCGGTACGGGTCGTGCAGCCATTCCGAGTGGACGTCGCGTCGGGCGTGGAGTCGGCGCCGGGGCTCAAGGACCCCGGGCTCGTACGCAGATTCATCGAGGCAGCGAGGGCTACATAACGTCAGCGTCAGTGTGCTAGCCTGCCCTCCTCAACCTCAGGAGGATCCATGCGTTCTGTGCTTTTCACTTCCGCTTTCGCCGTTTTGACTTGGCTTGCCCTTGGAGGTTCGCCCGCCCAGGCCCAAGCCGATGACAAGGCCGTCTCTTGCCAGACATGTGCCCAAGGCAGCTCTTGCCCGCACTGCGCCGAAGGCAAGAACTGCCCGCATTGCAACGAAGGCAAGACGTGCCCTCACTGTAAGCAAGGCAAAGCATGTGCCCATTGCGGCAAGGGCAAGGCTCACCACGGCTGCCACGGCAAGTGGGGATCGCACAAGTGGGAGTACAAGTGCGTCCGCCCGGCCAAGAAGCCCGATGCAATGACCAAGCAGTTCTCTGGTCTCGGTGACGCAGGCTGGAGACTTGTCGAGGCCGACGGCGGCATCTGGTGCTTCAGCCGAGTTCGAAAGACGGAGTAACTAGGCGCGCGCTAGGATCCGATCCGAGATGTAGCTCGCCATCGTGTACACCGTGACCTGCGGGTTCACGAGCAGCGATGACGGGAACAGACTTGCGTCGGGGACGTAGACGTTGTCGAGGTCGTGGCAGCGTCCGTCGGGCGCAACCACGCTTTTTGCGGGGTCTGCGCCCATCCGCATCGTGCCCTGCGGGTGGTACGAGGTCATGCGGTACAGGTGCTTTCCGTTCGTCAGGTTGTCGATCACGGCGTCGATTTGGTCCGCGCTTTCAATGGTGGTCCGGCGGGTCGTGGGCAGATACACCCTGTGCGCCCCAGCTGCGAAGTAGATCCGCGCCGTTCCGCGCAGCGCCTCGCGCATCGATTCGAAGTCGCGATCATCGAGGTCGTAGTCGATCCGTTTGCGATCGCCATCGAGGTAGACCCGCCCGACATTGTGGTCGTGGATCAGCGTCACGACAGCTTGGAACTTCTTGCTGTGCTCCATGAACTCGACGAAATCGCGGCCGATGCCTCCATCGACCCAGCTGCTGGTGATGACGGGGCCGACCATGCCTGCTTCCAGCAGGTATCCACCCTTGAGCGGGTTTTCGATGTCTCCTGCCTGTGCGGTCAGCGTCGCGCCAACCCAGGCATAGATGTCTTTGTCGTGTTCGCCGAATACCGCAGCAGAAGGGTGGCAGGCGAAATTGAGCCCGATCTGACCGCTGCTGTTGCCGACCTTGTTTTTCTGAAACAGAAGCGGAGTCTGCACCGCGCCGGCAGCGACGATGACTAGGCCCGCCGTCACCCGAACCGGCTTCGCCTTACCGCTCGCATCGCGGGCGACTGCGTTGACAGCCGTGACGCGGCGATTGCTGACTTCAAATGTCTCGGCGGTCGTGCCGCTCAGGATCGTTGCGCCCAGCTCGCTCGCCCAGGGCAAATAGGTTACCAGCATCGACTGCTTGCGATCGGTCTTGCAGCCGGAGATGCAATGCCCGGTGAGCGCGCAG
>Ga0316193_10001120_pt1 | contig 17688 bp, 13 predicted proteins | sample MerIslsedime2_MG_FD_207735 | JGI IMG/M metagenome (GOLD analysis project Ga0316193, IMG submission 207735) | Coastal sediment microbial communities from Maine, United States - Merrow Island sediment 2 | ecosystem: Environmental > Aquatic > Marine > Coastal > Sediment | place: USA: Maine... | reverse complement strand
CTGATCCGCCGTCCGGCTCAGCTTCGACGGTTGTCGGGCTTTTCGTCCAGCGCCATCTCGGCAACGCGGCGAACGCCCGCTTCAATATGTTCACTGATGCCTTCCTCGAATTCTTTTGATGCAATGTCGGGAACGAGCTCCCCGTGCCGCGATAGCGTCAGAACCAGGCTTCGGCCAAGCGCGTCGAATATCAGACCATACGCGACGGCATGTACGAGCCCACCAGCGACGGTGCCAACGCCTGGAAACGCTTTGAGGCCGTTGCCAGCGACCGCTAATGACAGTGGCAGGGCGCGGCCGACACGGCTCTGACTAAGATTGAGAAACTCTTCAATGTCGAGATCCCGTGGCGCCGCGCCGTACAGCTTGCAGAGCTCCTGCGTCATCGTCGTACCCACATAGCCCTGGATCAGAACATCCGTTCCGGGGCTGACCGCGGCCAGCGAACCGAATACGGCTTTGCGAGTGGCACTGCGAATAATTTGCTCTGAGCGCTGCACTCGATACTGTACTTCGGCATCAGCCAGTTTGTCTGCGGCAAGATGGAATACAGCGCGATCACGCTTTAGATCCATCGAGCCCTCGCTGTCCTCGAGGACGCGGTTGATAGCAACGACGAGTACTCCGATGTCTGCTGGTCGCTGGCGACGAACGATTTCCTCCGCACCGTCCGCGCTTCGTTCGACAACATCGACTTCGCCGCCGGCCGATACGGCGACGACCCGATCGCGTTCGATAGCGCTGCCCATGTCGTCAAGGTGCTCGAGCAAGCGCTGCATCAGAGCTGCCTGTTCAGCAGCATCGAAACGATCCGATTTGTTCATGATCAGAACCAGCGGTTTGCCGAGCTCGACGAGCGACTCGACAGTCTGCTTCTCGGCGCGAGTCAGATCGCCATCGCAAACGAACAAGACGACATGCGAGCGACGCGCTTCCTGCATGGCTATTTCGTCAAACCCTTTGTCGTGCCCGGCGGTGCCAGGAACATCTGTTAGCAGGATTTCGTCGCCCGCATCATTGCGCCAACGGTAGTGACGAGTATCGGTTGTCGAGCCGCCCACGACGTCAACTGACACATTGGCGTCGGGCACCAGTGCTTTGATCAGTGAGCTCTTGCCCGTGCTGATCTCGCCGAAAAAACACAAATGTACTGCGCCGCTTGCCCGGCGCGATGCAAGCCCCTGAAGTTCAGCCTGAGCGGCGCCAACGTCAACACCCGCAGCCTCGGCGTCGGAGATTCGCTGCCTGATATCTTCCTGTGTCAGCCTGCCCGCCGCTATCTTCCGATGTGCCGGCCGAATCTTGCGTCGTACGACCAGCCGCCAGACGAGCCAGACAGCGGTAACAACCAGGGCCAGCATGACGGCCACGTAGCCATAGCGCAGCGACCTGGGCCCCTCCAGCAGCCTGTCCCAGACGTTTAAAGCCGACTCGGTAAGAAACAGCATCGCACCGATCGCAACGATAAAGACCAGCAGGATCAGTAGCGCAACGACGATGCGAGTGAGTCGATCGAGCTTCATGGGCTTAGTATGCCTGCCGCCGGGTCGCGGCTAAAGCTGCGGCTACATCAAACTCTCAACCCAGCGATTCATTTTGGCTTCCAGCATGGAAAGTGGCATCGAACCGTCTTTGAGCAGTTGGGCGTGAAATTCGCGAATGTCGAACGCGTCGCCGAGCCTTGCTTCGGCACTCCTTCGAATCTCGAGAATCTTGAGTTGCCCGATCTTGTATGCCAGCGCCTGACCCGGAATGGCCATGAAACGCTCGGCTTCCGAGACGGCTCGCGTTTCTGAAACCGCGGAATTTGCGTACATGAAGTCGAGAACCTGCTGTCGGCTCCAGCCCTTGGCGTGAATACCGGTATCTACCACGAGACGAATCGATCGCCATAATTCGGCGTTAAGCGAGCCGAACAAATCCATCGGGTCTTCGTAGAGGCCCATTTCCCGGCCAAGGTACTCTGAATACAGGCCCCAGCCCTCAATGTAGGCCGTTGATCCGCCGAAGCGTCGAAACCTTGGCAGATCCTCAGATTCACGCGCCAGTGATATCTGGAAATGATGGCCTGGAATCGCCTCATGCAGGTACAACGACGTCATATCCCATTTTGGCCGGATGCCGACGTTGTAGGCGTTTGCGTAGAAGATGCCGGGGCGGGAGCCATCTGGCGAACCGCTTTGATAAGAACCTTTACTCGATGATGCTTCGCGGAAGGGTTCTACCCTGCGCACTTCAAACGGCGTTTTCGGAAACAGTTTGAAGAGCCCGGGGGCAAGGCCCTCGATGTGCGCAGACATGTCACGGTAAGCCTGGATCAACTTCTCAGGCTCGTCGAAGAAAAACTGCGGGTCGGAGTACACATACTCGAAAAACTCATTGAGACTGCCTTCAAAACCGACTGCCTCCATAACGCCACGCATCTCACCATGGAGGCGCTCTATCTCACCAAGCCCGATCTGGTGAATTTCCTCAGGCGTATAGTCGGTAGTCGTGATTGCGCGAACATTGTGCGCATACCACGCGTCGCCGTCGGGCAAATCAAACAGGCCTACCGAGTCCCGCGCTGCACTCAGGTATTCATCGCCCATGAAATTATTCAGGCGTTCGAACGCTGGCAGTATTTTGTTCGCTATTGCCTCTTTGTAAGCGCCGCTCAGGCGCTCTTTATCTGCCTCACTAAAATCGTCAGGCATATTGAGAATGGGCGAGTAGAAACCGCTTTCCTCAACTGCATCGACGAGCTGCGATTCAAGCTGCGGAACATACTTGGCCATCAGGATTTTTGGTTGCGTAACACCCTGGCGAATTCCTTCCTTCATGTTGTCGATCGCTTGATCAACGTAAACGACGAAGCCATCGATGCGGCCCAGGAAGTCATCGTAATTCTTCACCGTCTTGAAGGGATGTATACCGCTTCCACTACCGAGATTTACGAAAGAACTCGTAGCCGAGCGAAACTGGTTCATCGGTGCGAGGTGCCATGGAAATTGCTCGCCGGCCAGGGATGTTTCGCGATTGAGTTTGAATATGTCGTAACTCAGCTTGTCCTGTTGCGAGAGTCCATCGCTGTCGATATTCAGAATTCGCTGCAGGAATTCCTCGTCGAGCGCACGCGATGCCTCCCGATGCTCGGGGCCGATGGAGTTAGCGTACTGATCGTCGTAGCGATCGTCACCGATAGACGTCGCACCGATCGGTGAAAGCTCAAGTGAGCGCTCGAAGTGCTCGTCAAATAGTTTGTTCAGAGCCTCCGTCGGGTCTTCGGCTGCTACCTGCGAATTGGCCGGCTGATCATTGCCGCAAGCTACGACAAACAGTGCCGTAACCAGCAAGAATGCGGGTCGTAGTGTCATTGGGAGTCCTCTTGGTTGGTTCGCGAGGATATCAGACGAAGACGCTCAAATCGCGGTATACGGCACTCAGGCGAGCGCTCATATGACAGGGTCTGCTTACGTGTAGACGCCTATCTACGCGCAGTATTCCATAACCGGCGCAAATGCCGTCGTCGCAACCCGGCAGCCCGCAGCCGTCTGGTGCAACGTAAATGAAATCGTCTCCGCGCAACCCAGTGGCCGGAACGCGATCAGGATCGTGACGCCATGTTCGATACCGTTCGCTCGTTTGCAGAGCCCTGCATCGCAATCCACAACAAAGCGATCATCTTCGAACGCACCCATGTTGGACAGACTGGCAAGATAGGCAGTCACCTGCGCGCAGATGCGGTCAGCGAGCCGTATATCGTCCGGCTCGAAAATCGCCCAACGTGTTGCATGATCAATTGTGTTGATTATCTTCAGACAGAGCCGGCGAATCGGGAGACTCGCGAACTTGCGGTGCGACTCACTGCCACGCCCCATGGTGACCGAAGCCCGAAGGCGAGCCCTGCCTGCCGGGCCTTTTGCGATAGTGTTCAGGCCTTTTCGCGACAGTGTCTGCGCATCATTGTCGTCGACATCGAATGCAGCGACCAGATCGCGCGTGAATCCCATGCCCTGCTGATCCAGGTCGTGCCAGGGGCCGTAGGTTCTATCAAGTTTGCAGAGCAAGCCTGCCAGCGCACCGCCCACAGCCCGGGGCACACCGTCGCTGTCGCTGCGCTCGCACATGCGCGGGAAATAGCCAATCATGCTGGGGCTCGCCAATCCAGCGTCACGCACACCCGCCGCTGCTGTCGCCGGCGTCACCCAGTCGACTCCCGGATCGACGATCAGCATTGCTCCGCGTTCGCGGCAATACAACTCCGCTGCCAGCAGCGATGCTGGCCCCAGGTCGCGACATTTGCCGGGTGGTGGCAGGTAGAGCAGATCGAATTCGGCGATCTGCTGCAATGCAAACAAACCGGTCTCATTGCTACGTGAACCTACAAGATCGTAATCGGAAAGCTCCTGTCCGTCGGAGCCGTGCTGAGCGTGTTGTACATAAGCAGAATTAAACGGTGTATTCGCGCTTGCGGTGGGTTCCGGTCGATGTGTAGGAAATGGCGATTCGACGGCGGCAATCGTTGACGTCAGCAGCAAATCTGCAATGAAGTTCTCGGCATCCTCGCGATAGTTCGCGCCCCGATACAGCTCTTGATCGGTGACCAGACCAGTGGCGGGGTCGACACGCTGTAACGTGAGATTAAAAGCTTCATCATTTTCCTCGTCGATGCCATCGTAGTCGACAGCAGCGCGAATGCTTTCGGTGGATCCAGGCTCCAGCGCACGCAGCACTAATGCGGAACCACTCGCCGGCAGACAGATCATCGCGCCACGAGCATTGTTGGCAACGCGCACAACGTAGAGGTTCTTGCCGCCGTGCTCGAAGAACTGCTTCGCTGCCGGGCCCAGGCTGGAGCGTGTCCAGCAGTCGCCAAAGCGGCGGCGATATTCACCAAAGCTGTGAACAAGAGTCGGTTCGTTCAGGGGGCCACGCAGAGCACGCCCTACAAAAGCGGCCGTGGTTTCAGGCGACACGTCGATGGGATGATCCATCGGTGACATTTCAGTGACCGTAATGCCTCGGTCAACAACATCTGACAAGCTTATCTCCGAAACAGTCAGATAATAGTTGCGATATTCTAATCAGTGACCGCCCACGATGCCATTGGATTCGCTAATATCTGAACAATGAGTGACCACTTAGCCGCTGCATTTCCTCAACTGGCGAGCAATTTGCCAAAGATTGTGCTCGCAGATTTGCCAACACCGGTTGCCAATTTGCCACTTGCTACGACGTTCGGTCAGCACCGGATTTCCGTCAAGTACGATAATCAGACAGGTCGATTGTACGGTGGCAACAAAGTTCGAAAACTCGAATATCTCCTGCAGCGAGCGTGTGACAAGAACGCAAAGCGTATCGCGACCTTCGGTACTGTGGCATCAAACCATGCATTGGCAACATCCATATACGCCAAATCGATGGGCCTGGATTGTACTTGCCTGCTCTTTCATCAAACCCGCACACCGAACGCACCGAGCGTCCTCAATATGCACCTGCAAAACGAAACAGAGCTGGTGCCCTTCGGTGGCAGCCGCAAAGAGCAAGTCAGCACCATGCGCCATTACTTTCGGGACCGCCATATCTGGGTAATACCGGCCGGCGGCTCATCCTGGCTGGGCGTTGTTGGCTTCGTTAATGCCGCACTCGAACTCGCGGATCAGCTTGCAGCTGGTGAGGTCCGTGTGCCGGATCGGCTGTACGTCGCGAATGGCACGATGGGTACGGCTGCCGGTATCGCGCTGGGCCTGGCTCTTGCCGAGCTGCCGATTGAAGTCCATGCGGTCAGGGTCACTCATGACTTCGTCTCGAGTCCTCCGGCAATGCGGCGCCTGATGGTCAAGACCGCGACAATGCTAAACCGACTGGATGCGTCGATTCCCGCGGACCTCGCTGATCGAACTCGCATCTGTTTTCGAGATGAGTTTTTTGCGGGTGGTTACGCGCATACAAACGACGAAACCGCTAGCGCAGTCGATGTAGCGCGCCAGCAACTGGGGCTGACACTCGAAACCACTTACACCGGCAAAGCGATGGCAGCACTACTACATGACATTGAGCAGCCCGAACTCGCGGAGCAATCGATGATGTTCTGGAATACCTACAATTCGAAGCCCTTACCAGTAGGAAGCGAGCACCCGGCTAACGTCGCGCAATTACCTGATGAGTTTCTTCGTTATTACGATTAATGCGCTCACAAAGGCTCTGACTCTTCCTCTACCTCGCGAATTGCTTCATCCATCATCTCGCGAACTTCAAGCAGAGTAGGCGCATCCGGATCGATCTCCACCGTGTTGTGAACCAATACTGCACGCGCAAGCACCTCGTCCATATCACGTAAGCCGACGCGAACCGGCACTCCGTTGGCGACACTCGCTATCGCGCGCAATTGGTCTTTGTCCGCCTGGCGCAACGGCATGCCTGCCTGATTCTCCTGATCTTGCACCAGGCGTTCGAGCCTGTCGGCAGGACTAATCGTATCGTCCTCCAACGGCGCGTGGCTCTCGAAGTACATTTCTGCGTCACGCCAACCGAGCAGATACGGCTCGTTAACAATCACTACGGTCTCGCCGATCTCGACGAGTTCATAGAGCAACTCGATATTCTCCGGGTACAAGCGCACACAGCCATGACTCACCCGCATGCCCACACCGTAGGGCTGATTAGTGCCGTGGATAAGATAGCCTGGCATATCCAGTTTGAGCACACGCGTGCCCAGTGGGTTATCGGGGCCCGCAGGTACGATGGACGGCAACGGATCACCCTTTTCGGCATGCTCGCGACGAACCGACGCCGGGACGAACCACTGCGGATTTCTCGCCTTTGCAATAACGGTAGTTGCACCGAGCGGCGTTTCCCAACCCACACGACCAATACCAATCGGATAGGTTTTTACAATTTGCGGCTGCCCTTCAGGTACGGCTGGAAAATAAAACAGACGCTTGGACGCGATATTGAGAATGACACCCTGTCGCGGTACGTCAGGTAACACGTATTGCGTCGGCAATAGGATGGGTGTCTGCTCGCCGGGCAACCACGGGTCGACGCCCGGGTTGGCTGCAATGATCTCGTCATAACCAAGCCCGTAAGCGCGGGCAAGGTCGGACAGCGTATCTTCCCTGCGCGTAAACACGATCTGCGGTACGCCGATAACTGACTGATCGGGTGATATCAGAACAAAGTGATTGGCCTCAATAGGATCTGCAACCGGGCGTTGTTCGAGTGGCACCACGGGTGTAGCGTCGCGCTGGCTGCGAACGGTATCAAGGAAGTCTTCCAGAGCGGCGCAACCCCCCAATAAGACCAGGGGCAGCAGCAATACAATGCGAGGGGCTATGAGCGCTTACTCCTCTCTGGCAGCGCGAACTGATTCGGGCTCAACGCAGTCCGGTATCCGGCCCTGTGCACGCGCTTCGTTGTAGAGCGGCAGAACCTTGATCCACTCTCCTACGAGCGAGTCGATACGCGTCGAACTTGATGGGTGAGTGGATGCGAACTCCGCTGGAGCTTTCGCCCCATCTGGCGCCATGTTCTTCCACAGCGGTACCGATTCGCGCGGGTCGAATCCTGCCTTAGCCATGTATTCGAGACCAATGACGTCAGCCTCTGTCTCTTGACCTCGCTTGTACGGCAGCAACAGTCCGTACATCGCGCCTTGAGACAGCGCTTCCTGCGCGGTGTAGGTTGTGCCGTAGTTGCCGCCGCCAAGAAGAACGGCCGCAACTGCAATACCGACCTGCCCTGCACGACCCTGCAGCACCTTTCCTTTCGTATGCTCGGCGGTTACATGAGCGATTTCGTGTCCGATGACTGCAGCAAGTTGATGCTGGTTTTGTGCTGCTTTGAGAATCCCTTCATAGACGACAATCTTGCCGCCCGGCATCACGAAAGCGTTCAGCTGATCGGTTTCGAGAATCGCCATTTCCCACTTGTAGTTGCTATGTGGCGGCTCGAGAACCGAAACGACAGCGTTTGCAACACAGGCGATGTAGCCAATGACTTCGCGATTGGTCGTTAGCGGCGCCGATGCTTTCAGCTTTGCGAATTCCCGCGCCGCCTCGGCTTCCATTGCGGCATCAGACGCTGCAAAACCAGCCGGCGCCCACAACAATACGCTGCTGGCAATGATCCAGAGCGGCGCTAGGAGCCTGTGTTTTTGCTTGCTCATGAGTATTCCTGAAGCCAACAACCCAATTATATCGACATTTTCGAGCAGCGCGGGTTCCCTGAACCTAGCGCGGCAGGCGTGATTCAAATCGTCGGCGCCAACCCGCTGCATCGGCTTTTTCAAGGGCGCCATCGACACTGGACATCAAGCGTTTCTGCAGGGGCTGCTTGATCTTGAAGCTGAGCGAGTAAAGATCCCGATCGGCTGATAAATCAGACAACAGTTCATCACTGGTTTTGATTTCATCGGCGAGCCCAAGTTCGAGAGCCATACTCCCATACCAGTGTTCACCAGTCGCGACCTTGTCAAGATCGAGATTGGGCCGGTATTTGCTGACCGCTGTTTTGAAAAGCGTATGGACGTCTTCGAGCTCTTCTTTGAGCTTGGCGCGATCTTCGTCGGTATTTTCACCGAACATCGTTACAGTCCGTTTGTATTTGCCAGCGGTAACTTGCTCGAAGTCTACTCCGTGGCTATCGAGCAGGCGGTTGAAGTTAGGAATCTGCGCCAGCACCCCGATCGACCCGAGTATGGCGAACGGCGCCACGTAGATTTTTGAGGCGACGCAGGCCATCAGATAACCGCCGCTTGCCGCGACTTTGTCGACACATACGGTTAGCGGAATATCCCTGTCGCGAATGCGGGCAAGTTGAGAGGCTGCAAGGCCATGCTCGTGCACAACGCCGCCGTGATTTTCCAGGCGAACAATAACTTCATCTTGCGCTGTTGCGACTTGCAGGATCGCGCTGACTTCTTCACGCAATGAAGGTACCGCACTGGCCTTGAGGTCGCCTTTGAAGTCCAGGATGAAGCTGCGCGGCCGGGATGACGACTCTTTGGCTTCAGCTTTTTCAAGTTTCTTGTTTTCTTTGCCGTCCTTCTTCTTCTCGGCTTTGTTCAGAATCGCCTGGCGAAGCTCGTTTGCCAGCGACTTGTACTTCTTGTTGATGCTCTCAATTTCGAGGCCTTCGTGCGACGCTTTACGCCCCGCAGCTGCCACGACACCGACAACGACAATTATCGCCGCAACGATAGTCACAGCCTTGAGAAGAAACAGACCGTATTCAATAAAAAACTGACTCATGGATTCTCTACCAGGTCACGCCCGAATGAGGAATTTCAAACAGCGAGACCTACATTGTTTTTCTGCAAAACCTGCTCGGCGCGATAGCTGGAACGAACCATCGGGCCGGCAACCACTTCAAGGAAACCTTTTTCAAGACCTTCGGCCCGGTACTGGTCGAATTCATCCGGCGTTACGTATCGCTCTACCGCCAGATGATTCGGCGTGGGTCGCAAATACTGACCCAGTGTCAGTATGTCGACACCGGCATCACGCAGGTCATCCATTGTCTGCAGAATCTCGTTGTCACGCTCGCCGAGGCCGAGCATCAAGCTGGTTTTTGTCAGAACATGCGGGCGATGCTGCTTTGCATGCCGCAACACGCTGATTGTCTGTTCGTAACTGGCGCGCGGGTCACGTACCGGGTGAGTCAAACGCTTCACAGTCTCGACGTTCTGCGCAAAGACCTCAAGTCCCGAATCGACCACAAGCTCGACATGCTGCATGACACCATTGAAGTCGGGCGTGAGCGCCTCAACAGCAGTAGCCGGATTCAGTTGCTTGATCTCACGCACACATTCTGCGTAATGGGAGGCCCCGCCGTCGTCGAGATCGTCGCGATCCACTGACGTGATCACAACGTATTCGAGACCCATCAGTTTCACGGCGCGAGCAGTGTTTGCAGGTTCCTCTGCATCCAGCCAGCCTTTTGGATTACCTGTATCAACTGCGCAGAACCTGCAGGCTCGCGTGCACACAGAACCAAGCACCATGATCGTGGCCGTGCCGGCATTCCAGCACTCGCCAACGTTGGGGCACATAGATTCTTCGCACACTGTGCTCAGACGGTGATCTTTGACGATTTTCCGAACGGATGAGAAGCCGCTACCTGACGGCATTTTTGCCCGCAACCAGGCGGGCTTCTGCCCCCGGGCGATCGGCTCGGCATCGCGACGCGTTTTTACGCCGTTCTTAATGGCCGCTATGCCGTCGTCGGTCTTATATTTACTCCCGCTTTGGACAATCGGGACACCGCGAAACTCTTTGTCGGTACTGCTGCTCATCCTAAGGCACTGCATCGCAGAAAAAGGGCTGGCATTGTCGCATAGATCTATGCAAAAAAAATCCCGGCCGTAGCCGGGAGAGTCAGGGGGATTTGGTGTCGCGCCAGAAGAAATTCAGTGTAATCTTGACCAACTCACGAGCTTCACAGCGTTTTGCTGCAGATCAAAGTTGCGAGCCAATACGGCCTCTATGTCACGCTCATTCCGGTTCATTTCCATTGGCTGGCTTAACTCAACCACGCCGCTGAATTCGTTGCCGCCGCGGTAATCTGCGTCGGTCAATATGAACTGCGTGTAGTACTTCGCGGACATGGGTCAAGACTACCCCCGCATGGAACTCCCAACTGTGAGCCAAAGCACAAAAAAGCGAGTTCGGGGTAAAATTATCGTTTATGCTGCATTGCAGTAATCTCACCGGTCGCGGAAACGGCTTGCCCAGCGTAGAATCCGCGCAAATTGACGACACGGCGCACAGATTTCGCCCCGTGGCATATGTAATATCGGCTCGTAAAGCCTATCGCTTGGGCAATTTTTCGAACCAAACACGCAGGAAACGAACACATGGCTGTAAAACCGGGATTCGTACGTAGCTTCCTGATCGTTGCGCTGCTGCTCGGTGCAGGCACCGCAACAGCTCAGGACGAACTCAGAAAAACCTTCTTTAAAGATGCTGACGTGGCCAAGGCCGCCGCGGATGCGGCCGACGCTCAATTGCTCGCGCCGCGCAGCTATGAACGCGGCATGAGTGAGTACACCGCCGCCGAGGTCGCGCTCGAACGCGGCCGGAATATCGAAACTGTTCGTTCAAACGCTGCCGATGCGACGCGTTACTTCAAAACTGCGGCGTCCGCGGCTGAATTGGCCTCGACCGCGCTCGCGCAAGTCATGAAGAGTCGTCAGGACGCAGCGAATGCCCGCGCACCGGAATTGTCAGCAGAAATCTGGCAGGAGGCACAACGAAAATTCGGTGACGCGATTCGTATGCTTGAGCGTGGTGACCTGAAGAACGCAAAGCGTCGCGAAGTAGAGGCGACCAGCCTGTACCGGGATGCCGAACTCGTCGCCATCAAGGCGCAGTACCTGAGCGAAACTCGTCGCCTGCTTGCGGACGCCGACCGCGCGCGCGTCGGCCGCTATGCACCGATAACGCTGGGCAAGGCCAAGCAATTACTTGCCGACGCCGAACGTGAACTTAACGAGAACCGATACGACACCGACCTGCCCCGCAACCTCGCACGGCAAGCAAATTACGAAGCCAAACATGCGATCTACCTTTCGGAAGTAGGCCGTGAGATTCGAGATCGGGATATGACCGCAGAACAGCTCGTACTGGAGTGGGAAAAGTCGCTGCGCGAAGTGGCAGGTGCTGCCGACATCGTGCCTGACATGGAGGAGGGCCCCGTCAAACTGGAGCAGTCACTGGTCGCCTTTATCAACCAGATGCGCAACGAAAACCAGGCGCTGGGTCAGGAAAAGACTGAAAATGAAACGCGCCTTACTGACATGGAAGAGGAGATGCGCACTCTCGACGAAAGGCTTGGCGGTGCTACTGCAGAACGCGCTGCTCTCGTACAGCGGCTCGAAGCTCTGGCCCGGGTTAAGCAGCAGTTTGAGCAAGTTGAGAAGATGTTTACCGCGAGTGAAGCTCGCGTGTTCCGTGAAGGCAATAACATTATCCTGCGATTGGTCGGGCTGACGTTTGACAGCGGCGCGTCTGATATAAAGCAAGCGAGTTTTGACCTTCTCGGCAAAGTAGAAAAAGCGATTGACGTATTTCCACGCAGCGAATTGATCATCGAAGGTCACACCGACTCATTCGGTGGCGATGACTTCAACCAGACACTGTCGCAGCAGCGAGCGGAGTCAGTTCAGCAGTACATGGTCAATGCGATGCGGATTCCAACGTATCGACTGATCGCCACCGGCTACGGTGAGACGCGACCGGTTGCGAGCAATGAAACGGAATCCGGTCGTGCACGTAACCGACGCATAGACATCGTCATCCGACCAAATCTCGAAGCAGCCGAGGATTAGGATTCGGGTCTTACGGCCTGTCGCATGAGCGCCACCACTCTGTAATTACTTTTGCCGTAACGTCATTGGCAAGATAGCCATACTCAGCGTGCACGTTGAGTTCGCCGTCCAGTCGAAAGTAATTGTGCAACTCGGCATCCTCAATCGAATCGATAAGCCCCAACCTGACCATTTCGCGAAAGTCGTCGGCTAAGTCCGGGTTGATCGCCGTTAAGTCGCCGACCGATGTCAGGTTAACCCAGCGACGGATGTTGTTCGGATAGCGGCGCTTACCGCTCTCACTCCTGCCTTGCAAGCGCCGCTGAATGTAGTTCTGGCCAAGTGGGCTGCCCATAGTCAGCAATTGATCAATCAGTACGTCATCATGATGGCCATGCGCCATTTGCCAAAGGCTGTCGTACGCTATGACAGAACCCATACTATGAGCAATGAGTAAGATTGGGCGCTGCGCTTCGAAGGCGGCGCGCAAGGGAACTTTCAGCATTTGTCGCGTGTGCTCTGCAATGTTGTTGTTGTTTTTGACGTAGCGACGCAGATCCCGAAGATGCAACTCCATGCGCTCAGTGGCGATATGCCGAATCAGGAATGGCATAAAATCACCGAGCGAGAATACTTGTCGCGTAAGCCGGCGTTTCCATGATGACGCTTCGGCAATATCGGCCCTGGTAGGACCGTCCTGTGCAATAACCGCATCGATCGACGCTGCATCACAAGCGATGTCACGATGCGTCCGATAAAAGTCATAAGTCCAGGAAACAACGTCAAAGCAATGCAGGTTTGCCGCAATATCGAGTGCGACCTTTTCGTCCCGGCGCCGCACGCCGGCGATCAGACAGCGAAACAAGGCATCCCTGTGCGCGCCGTGCTCGGGCTTCGGCAGTAAGCCGGGAACGTAAATTATCAGCGGTAGCTTGGTCATCTGATTGCGGCGATGTTGTCGGGTTCGACCATTGTCATGCCATTGCGTAAACTGCTGCAAGTTAAGTCCTTCAAAGGGTGAAAGACGGTGAAATACCTACATACGATGGTGCGTGTAACTGACGTTGAAAAGTCACTCGATTTTTATTGCGACAAGCTCGGCCTGATCGAGTTGCATCGTAAGGAGAGCGAGCAGGGCCGTTTCACGTTGATCTTTCTGGCGGCGCCTGGCGACGAAGATGCGCAAGTCGAGCTTACCTGGAACTGGGATCCTGAGGAGTACGGCGAGGGCCGCAATTTTGGCCACCTGGCTTATCAAGTCGATGACATTTATGCGGCGTGTCAACGCCTGATGGACGGTGGTGTCACCATAAACCGGCCGCCGCGTGACGGTCACATGGCATTTGTGCGCTCACCGGACGATATCTCGATCGAGCTACTGCAAAAAGGCGACGCATTGCCGGCAGCTGAGCCGTGGGCGTCGATGCCGAATAGCGGCCATTGGTAATTCTTACGACGTTGGCATAAGTGGCGGCAGAAATTCGCCTTTCTCAACTGTTTCGTCCTTGAGAACCGAGAATGAGCGAATTGCCCTGGCGAGCGCCTCGCCGTCCCACTCGCCGCCTTGCGACCCGTAGCTCAGGGTCGATAACTTGCGCAGCTCGTCGGCCAAAGGTGACGACACGCGCTGTGCGATGACGCCGATACTGCGCGGCGCGTCATCAGGCCACTGCAACAGGCCCCAGCTGATCATCGCCTGTCGCACGCCAGCACTGTCACCAGCCACCGCAGCTTTACGAGCAGCCCTGAGGTGCCTCGCTTGCAGCTTGTGAACGGGAGTCGGCGCAGCCGTTCTGGGCTGCCGCTTCGGTCGCGATGACCACCACCAGGCCAGGAGAGTCACGAGCCAAACCGCAGCCAGCAACTCGCTGGCGCTCCGCCAGAACCTGTCAGGAGCCGCTGCGGGAGCGGCCGCCGCCGCGTTGTCGTCAGCCGCAACAGCGACTACGGCCTCGGGCTGCGGTGGAGCAAGTACGCCGGACGGCAGAATGTTGATGGATCGCTCAGGCAACCGGGCGATTTGCCACTCACCGGTCGCGATGTTCCACCAGGGCACCTCGAGCGCGGGCAGAACCACAGCGCCTTCACCCGTAGCAATCAGCGCGTACTGATCTTTGCGCACACCGCGAATACCACCTGATTCGATACGGCGGCTCAGCTCTGGTTTGTCCGGATAAATATTGATGCCCGCCACGGTTGGCGGATCAAGAGCGGGGATCTGCGTTTCCAATTGTCCGAGTACGCTGGTGGTTACGTGCCGCGTCAACGGTTCACCGGCCCGGATTTCATCGGTTTCTGCGGACCAATCCTCGAATAACTGCAGACTGCGGGCTGGTAGCCAAACAGCATCTGCATAGTCTGCTGGCGGCGCGGGAACCGGCAATACGGTAACGGACTGAGACTCCGACTCGTACACTTTACGCCCCGTGATGCGGCCGTCGCGCAATACTCGCGCCTCGAATCGCGCTGGCGATATCTCGATCTCGCCGCTTTCTTGCGGGTACAGCGCGTACACGCGCTCGACCACCTGGTACGCGGTGCCATCGATAATTGCTTCATAGCTGCGATCGTCGCCAGCAAGCTCACTGAGAGTCTCGACACCACTGATAACTGGCTCGCGCAACGCAGGCTGACGAGTTGCTACTGCGCGGTAGATCTTGACCGTGAGAAGAACCTGCGCCTGTACGTAGGTTTTCTCGAAATCGACCTCGCTTGTTACAAATACATCGGCTTCGCCCGGGGGCGCGTAGCTAGGCTCGCTGACCATGATCGTCAGCGGATCACTGCGTTCGCTGCCAATAGAGATTGAAGGAATGGTGAGCTGACCAGCGCTCTTTGGCATCAACACAAATGTCCAGGTCTTGCTGCGTCGGATCTGGCCATTGACGATCGTCGTGTTGCTGAGCTGGCTCCCTTGCCCGACATAAAAATCCTTGTCGAGGATCGAAACGTCCGGTTGCATGTCGATGTTGCTGTCGGAAATAACCTCGAGCGTGAACGATTCGTTCAAATCGATATCTGCACGATCCACACGAGTAACCACCGCCGCAAATGCCTCACTGACAAGTAACAGTGCAGCGATCAAAATAGGGATGACTTTTCCTGCTGTCTTTACCACGGTTGTACCTCATCGTCGGGCCAGGTGTTGTTGCCATCCTGATCCTTGCCCGTCTTTTGATATTGGTATCGGAATTTACGCCGCAGCAAGCCGCCCGGGTCGTTGGGTATACGACGCAACCATTGTTCCATCGCCTGCTGCTGCTCCTGCTCCTGACGCAGCGCCTCAAGCTCTTCCTGGGTGAGCTGCTGCGCCATTTCTTCATTCTGTTGCGCTTCTTCGGCAGCTCGCTGTAACTCTTCCTGAAGCGCATCGAGGTCTTCCTGGCTGGCCTCCTCCTCGTCGCGCTGCGAATCACCTTCTTGGGGTTCGCCTTCGGAACTTGATTCGCTTTCCGAACTTTCCTCCGACTCACCGTCGCTTTCCGACTGCTCTCCCTCGCCTTGTTGATCGGACGATTCCTGTTGCTGCTCCTGTTCCTGTTGTTGCTCGAGCAGCTGTGCCAGCAGGTCTCGATTGTACTCAGCATCAGTATCGTCAGGATCGATCTCGAGGACTTGCTCGTAGGCGTCGATCGCTGACTCAAGCTCACCCTGCCGTGCCAGCGCATTGCCGAGGTTATACAGACTCTGCGTATCTTCATTCTCAGCGAAAGCCGCCGCGCTGTCTGCGTAGTCTCCCGCCCGATACTGCGCGACGGCGCGCCAGTCCGGATTTTCGAAGATATCGGCCGCACTTTCGGCCTCGCCTTGTTGCAGCTTCCTTTGTGCCTGCTGATCGCGGGTCATCCAGATATCGTCCCAAAGCGACGCTTCTGCAGGTTGCGAAAGCGGCAGAACAGCCAGGGCGACGAGCAGCACCCAGCCGCGTCGAAAAGCCATCGCCGCAAGCGGCAGCAGCAGAAACACCAGCCACGGGCCCTCTTCGCGCCAGCGATCTGTCGCGAGCGACTCGTCCCCGGCTGCGCTCTGTGCAACCTCGCCCGACAACAGTGTGTCGAGATCCCGGTCGTCGGTCGTCAGCGTCGAAAAGCGTCCACCACCTGCTACGGCGAGAGCGCGCAACGAATGTTCCTCGAGCTTCGGAACCGCGATTTGCCCGGATCGATCGGTAACGAAACCACCGCTGACTCTTGGTATCGGCGCGCCCTCCGGCGTGCCGACCGCAAATACGGACAGCGAGTAACCAGACGACTTGAGATCTCGAGCAACACGCTCTGCTGCCGGCGACGAGCCGCCGTCGGTGATTAACAGTATTTCGCCAGCACCGGCGCCCGCCTGCTGCAGCAGTTGCTCACCCTTCTCAATCGCAGCAATTGGGTAGCTGCCGCGGCTTGGCATAATGTCGGTGCTGACACTATTGACGAGCGCAGCGATCGTGTCCGTGTCGGTCGTCAATGGCGTTACCGTGAACGCGTTAGAAGAATAGACGATCAGCGCGGTTTGCCCACTGGCGCGTTTTTCGAGAATATCGAGAATCTTGAGGCGCGCTCGTATCAGGCGACTCGGTGCGACGTCTCGCGCATCCATGGAGCGCGACAGATCCAGCGCGATGACCAACGCCTGGTCTGAGCGAAAAACAGGTTGTTCAATGCGCTGCCAGGCAGGTCCGGCCAGCGCTATTACTGCAAGCACCCCACCAAGCCCGAGCAACAACCAGCGATAGTCGGAGCGGCGTTTGGCAGATCGTGACAGGACAAAAGGTGCGAGTGCGGGATCAACCACGTTTTGCCAATTGCCTGCGCCGAGTTTGCGGTACGCCAACAAGATGACCGCTGCGATAACAAATGGCAGCGCCCATAACCAGTCGGGCCGCAGAAAATGAAAGTCAGCTGGCATCGGCTTGAGCCCTCGACTGCCAGCGAATTGCCAGGTTTTGCAGCAGGCTGACAACAGCAAGAAATGCGGCAAGTGCAAATGCGCCAGCCAGCGGCCAGTAATAGAGTGACTTCACGGGTCTGAACCCGGCCTCAGGCTCGTCGACTGGCTCAAGCTCGTCGACCAGGCGATATATATCCTGAAGCCCGGCCGTATCCTTGGCGCGAAAGTAGCGTCCACCTGTCATCTCGGCTATGCCTGTCAGCGTCGCCTCGTCGAGATCAGCAGAAGGGTTGATGTTGCGACGGCCACCGATCAGAGAAGAGACTTCAAGCTGCTCTGCACCGATGCCGATCGTGTAAACGCGCAGGCCAACCTGTTGCGCCAGTTGTGCTGCTTTAAGTGGCTCCACTTCGCCCGCCGTATTCGCGCCGTCCGTGAGCAAGACGAGTACTTGCTCGCTGCCATCCACTTCCTGGTCGTGAATGCGTTTTACAGCGAGCGTTATCGCATCACCAATGGCT
>Ga0316193_10001118_pt1 | contig 17718 bp, 18 predicted proteins | sample MerIslsedime2_MG_FD_207735 | JGI IMG/M metagenome (GOLD analysis project Ga0316193, IMG submission 207735) | Coastal sediment microbial communities from Maine, United States - Merrow Island sediment 2 | ecosystem: Environmental > Aquatic > Marine > Coastal > Sediment | place: USA: Maine... | reverse complement strand
AACCGTTTGTTCAGATTATTAATCGCGGGATCATTAATCTTGAAAAGGGTCTTCCCAGCATCATCAGCAAAACGGAAGCACGTCCAAGCATTTCAGAAAAAACAAAAGCACGATCCACCACTTCAGTTAAAGCAAAGACACGACCCAGCACCTCAGGTAAAATAAAGCCAAAATCCAGAACTTCGGGAAAAACTAAGGCAGATCCACAGAAACAACTAAACTTATTCTCTGAATCAAAAAGCTAAGGTCAGGATAAATCTTGAGATATCATTGTCGAAATCTATAAAATTCCCAACTTTGAATTTTTTCCTTAGCAGACTGTTGAAGTATAGAACTGATTGTCAGCAGGACCGATGGGAATCACACTTCTTTTTACCATAAATACGCTATGTCTGCATAACGGGTGCTTTTCTAATTCCTGTTTAACTGTAAGTGGACGTGAAATACTGTAATATATAATCTTTGGCCTTTCATGGGGCAAGTCTGCTACCCCTTATCGTTAATACCAAGTGCCTTTATTCAAAACGCAACGGCCTGGTTGGGTAACAGGCCGTCATGTGGGTGAAGGCGCCAATGAGCATGACCTCTTCGGACTGAATTTTAAACGATTCCTGCAGAAATACGACCAACACACATTCAAGGATTTCCGGAGTCAAGCTTATGTCAATCTCAATCCCATAACATTTTAACCCCGGTTGAACTGTGGCTTTTATTTTTCGGCTGTTCTCTATCAGGGTACCTACACAAATGGAGCTCTTTTTTCTTAAGCGTAAATTGCTGACGGATTTCTCTGGTCTTCGAAAAATTATTCCCCTGTTCAAGCTGTACCAATTGATAAAAGTCACACCGTTCGCAGTCGCATTGTTTTGATGAAAATCCTTCTTGCACTCTTCCAAGACAAAGGGTCCCCGATACCGCCCAGCAGACACGTCCACCCTTCTTGCCCTCGTTAATACCTTCAAATGCAGGGTCTTCCGCAGCGGGACATACGCCCAATTCATCTACAAAATCACCGCCAGGCTCTCTTCCGCATTGCATAAACTCCCAGCAATTGGCTTTCAACGTATTTCCCAACCGTCCCTTGAGAGGTTTAATTCCCAGGTTTAAATGGTCTTTGTATTTTTCTCCTACTTGACGTTTCAAGTTTTCCAATATGAGTGCCCGGCGAATTTCCCGGGTGTCTTGCAATTTACATCCCTGCTGTATTTGAACCAATTGGAAAAAGCTACACCGTTTGCAATCGTTAAGTTTAATTGCAAACGTACCCTGCACTTTTCCTTCACAAAATGTTCCTGAAATCGCCCAGCAGGCACGCCCTCCGCTCTTGCCCTGGTTGAAACCATTGATGCTCGTTTCAAGCGCAGCCGGACATATTCCGAATTCAGACACATTGTCGCCGCCAGGCTCTCTTCCGCACATATTGAATTCCCAGCAATTCATTTTTGACATATTCATCTCCCTTTTATCAGCTCAAAACATCTTTTTTAAATGTGTAATTCCAACAACATCTGCCCGGAGGAGTTGCGAAAAACCGCAATACAATCTCTTTCTTCCAAATTTTTGACCAAAATAATTTTTTAAATTAAGCGGCTATAATTATAGCTATTAATTCAAAAAATATGCCAATTTCATTGAATTATGAGATATCGCACCAGATAAGCGTTTTTTTCGCTGTTTATACCGTATTCGCGTCAAATTTTCGAAAAACTACCCGTCCATATTGGAAAGTTCAATTCCAAAATGGACTTTTTGTCGATATCGATCCTTACGAAAGAGAGTTCCACTCTGAGCCGTTATATCCGGCATATGCCCCTGCCTGTCGCCGCCCATTTAATTTTCAAGTTTGCGCCACAGATTGTTGACTGATGCACAACTGTGGTATCTGCTCAAATCGTCGAAAAACGCGGATTTGTTTAAATATATAAAGGTTCGACGGCGTTGGCATAAATTTTGTAGTTTGATTCTGAAACCTGTTGTAAAGAAACCATTTTAAAAACTGCACAGAAAGGAGTTTTACATGAGTTTGACACCTGAAACGCTCGAAGGTGTGGTGGTCGTTTCTCCCCCGGAAGCTCTCAAAATCCAGTCCGAGGGGGGCATGCTCATCGCTGCCTTCACTCACATGACCGACTGGTGCATGAGACGTGCCGCCGGGTCCATCCACATCACCATGGATGTTCCCAAAGATCACAAACGGCCCGATTTCGATCTGGCCCAGGCCGAGTTCGACGTCGAAGCCCTTCCCAAGGACAAAGACATACCCCTGGTCTTCTATTGTGCCGACAATCTTTGATGGAAATCCTATCACGCCGCCAGGCTGGCGGTAACCCAAGACTACACCGGAGTCCACTGGATGAGGGTCGGGATGAAGGGCTGGATGGACGCCTTCTATGCCATTGAAACCGATTCCAAGCTTCTTCAGAACATCATGTTCGCCAACCAAAGTAACCCTGCCGCACGGGTCATCGGAATTGACAAGGTCAATACCCTGAGAAATCCGGTCTTGGTTGACTTTCGTTCAGCCGACAGATTTGAGAAGGGACATGTAGAAAATGCTGTCAACATTCCTTACGAGGAGTTGTGGACCTTTGACAATCTTGAAAAACTCAACAAAAGTAAGGAGCTTGTCATTATTCACGACGATCCGGTGGTCGCAGGCGTTCTGGCCGTTTCCTTCGGGCTTCTCGAGTACTGGACCTACATTCTAATTTAAAACCCAATATCCTTTAGAAAATAACGATACCCCCGCCTGAAAGGGGCGGGGGTGTTTCGTTCGGGCGGATTGATTTTTCCGCCTGAGAACCATTGGTTGCTATCTGAATTTTTTTATTGTCATCAGCGCAGAAAATGACAAGTGGTGTGCAAATCCGCCGCTGTATTTAGCAGCCCATTGCCTACCGGAAAAACCTAAATTCTTTTTACCCCTATCCCCTCAAAAAGAAGATATTATATCTTGACATCAAGATTTATTGCCTTAGTTTTAGTTCATGGGAAACGGACCTCACATACGGCTGGTATTATGGAAGGCTGCCAAAGCTGTTGAAAAAGTTGATAAGACAAGCATCGCTCAAACCGGGCTAGGATTATCAGATTTCGCCATCATGGAGGCGTTACTGCATAAAGGCCCATTACCCATAAACCAAATAGGCGAGAAGGTACTATTGACCAGCGGGTCAATGACGGCTGCAATAAACCGGCTGGAAAAAGTCGGACTTGTAAAAAGAGTCCAGGATCATTCCGATGGCCGTTATTTTTACGTGCATTTGACGAAACCCGGCCGCAAAGTCATAAAAGAGGCTTATCGCAACCACCAACTGAATCTTGAAAAAATTGCTGAAATCTTAACAAATGAAGAAAGAAAGGAACTGGTTAGGCTTCTTAAGAAAATTGGATTTCATGCTGATAAGCTTTTCATCAGATAGATGGCATGTTTTTTTGTTCAAATATCTTTAAATCAAAGTGTTATATAGGACAAAAATGATAAACGACTTGTAAGGAGTAAAATGATGAATAAGAAAAGGGAAATTCGCATGGTATTGAAAAGTAAACCGGTCATCGAGGGTGACGGTGTTCACCTGAACCGAGTTTTTGGTTTCAGTGAAGTTCCGAATTTTGATCCATTTTTATTGCTTGACGATTTTCGTTCTGACAACCCGGAGCATTTTCGCAAAGGGTTTCCATGGCATCCTCACCGGGGGATAGAAACGATCACGTACGTGTTGAAGGGCGATGTCGAGCACGGAGATAGTATGGGCAACAAGGGAATCATATCTTCAGGGGATGTACAGTGGATGACCGCGGGCAGCGGGATTATCCATCAGGAAATGCCAAAGGGTGACCCTGAAGGCTCCATGCATGGTTTCCAGCTTTGGACCAACCTGCCTGCTTCCCAAAAAATGATGGGCCCGCGATACCGTGGAATCACCGCAAGCCAGATACCGGAAGTGGTTATGGATAGCGGCGTACGAATTAAAATCATCGCGGGAACAGTGGGCGATACCATCGGACCGGTCAGGGATATCGTTATCAATCCCGAATACTTTGACTGTACCGTACCTGAGGGAGTGGAGTACGTACATGCTACCAAACCGGGTTACACTGCGTTTATCTACGTCATCGACGGAAAAGGTGTGGTCAACGACACTGAGGTTGGAAACCAGACATCGATCCTTTTCGACACCGGAGACGAATTTGCCATTAAAGCCACCGGCGAACACGTCAGGTTTTTACTCCTAACGGGTGAACCATTGAACGAACCCATCGCCTGGCGGGGTCCTATCGTCATGAATACCCAGGCTGAATTAGAAACGGCTTTTCGCGAATATCAGGCAGGTAAATTTGTCAAACATAGGCAATCTAAAATTTCATAATATAAATTCAATCAGGGAAAAGGAGAACTCTATCATGAAAGTATTAATTGTGTATTACTCGACATATGGACATGTCCACAAAATGGCAGAAGCTGTTGCAGAAGGTGTAGGGGAAATAGACGGTGCCGAGGCAATTCTGCGTCGCGTGCCCGAAACGCTTCCGGAGGAAGTGCTCGAAAAAATGGGAGCAGTTGAAGCACAACAATTCATGTCAAAGGTGCCGATTTGTTCAGTCGAAGAACTGGCTTCTGCAGATGCTGTGATTTTTGGAACACCGACAAGGTTTGGCAATATGTGTGGGCAAATGCGTCAATTCTTGGATGCCACAGGTCAACTGTGGGCTCAAGGTGCGCTGGTAGGTAAAGTCGGAAGTGTTTTCACAAGCAGCGCAACGCAACACGGGGGACAGGAATCAACCCTATTATCATTTCACATCACGCTTCTGCATCATGGTTTTGTGATTGTGGGGCTGCCCTATACATTTCAGGGGCAGATGCGAATTGATGAGATAACAGGAGGGTCTCCCTATGGCGCCTCAACCATTGCGGGCGGTTCTGGTGAAAGGATGCCAAGCGAAAATGAGCTCGATGCTGCACGTTTTCAAGGAAAACATGTTGCCACCATTGCTTCCAATCTGAAAAGGTGAGCGCTCACTACGACCTTATGTTGCATCCGTTTAAACTGATACACATAAGGTCGATACAAAGCGAATCCAACGGATTTTGAGACATCAAAGTTTGAACACGACAGAACGTTACATTCAAGATATCCATTAAATGTTGCTGAATGATACTGAAGTGTCTCATAAATCAAAATTGTGATAGATTGGCTTCATTCGCTTGGCGATTTTTCTTTTAAATAACAAATATTTACAAAATGGCACTGTATTGGCATGGTTGTTGCTGTTTATTGTTTCAATTTTTAAACTTGTGGAACCATTAGAAGTTTAGGAATCAAACTTGGCGGGCAAACAATCAACATGAAAGGAGGAGAAAAATGTTTAAAGAATTTAAAGAATTTGCCATGAGGGGGAATGTAGTTGACATGGCTGTTGGAATCATAATTGGTGCTGCTTTTGGTACAATTGTGAAATCACTTGTTGACGATATTATTATGCCGCCGATCGGTTTGCTACTGGGTAACGTCGACTTTTCAAACCTTTTCCTCGTTATCAAACAGGGGGCTGTTGCCGGCACATTTGCTACTGTGGTTGAGGCTCAGAAGGCCGGTGCTGTAACAATCAATTACGGCATGTTTTTTAACACGGTAATCAGCTTTTTAATAGTTGCCTTTGCCGTTTTTATGCTTATTCGCGGCCTTAATAAGCTCAAAAGAGAAGAGGAAGCACCTCCGGAGGAACCGACGACAAAAGAATGTCCCAAATGTTTCTCGTCCATATCAATCAATGCATCACGTTGTGCGTTTTGCACTTCCGAGTTGTAGACAGCCCGGAAAAATTAATTGCGCCCTAACCTTCTCCCCAAGGAGAAGCCTTGTAGTAAGCTACAGGGAATAACCAAGGTTAAACAATCATATCGTGGAGATGATTATCATGTGCAAAAATTTTCTGAAACTTTTTAAGCATCGATTTATAATTATTATTGGCATGTTTTTTATCACCGTTTCTTTAATATTCAGCGCGGCAGAAGCCGGGAGTAACTGGTTAGATAAAGGCACAGATCTCCTAAAGACTTACGGGGCAAGCAGCGAACAATCCGATATCACGGTTGAGGAAATCGGGGCCGGGCTTAAAGATGCGCTTCGTGTCGGCTCGGAGACCGTGGTTGCCCAATTAGGCCGTGTAGACGGATTCAACACAGACCCCGCCGTTCATATACCGTTGCCGAAACAATTGGACACCGTAAAATCTGTGCTGGATAAAGTGGGCATGTCCAGTCTACTCAAAGACCTTGAGCTGAAACTCAACCGGGCTGCGGAAGTCGCCACTCCAAAGGCAAAGAAACTTTTCTCACAGGCTATCACTGAAATGAGTTTTGATGATGTAAAGAAAATATATGAAGGCCCCGAAGATGCTGCTACTCAATATTTTCGAAGTAAAATGTCTCCCTCTCTTGCAAAAGAAATGGAACCAGTTGTTAATAACAGCCTTTCCGAAGTAGGAGCTGTTCAGGCTTACGATAATGTTATGAAAGAATATCGATCCGTTCCTTTTGTCCCGGACGCGAAAGCCGACCTGACGGATTATGTTGTTGAGAAAGGGATGGACGGAATTTTCTATTACATGGCCAAGGAAGAAGCTGCTATCCGTGAGAATCCCGCCAAGCGAACCACTGATTTGTTGAAACGTGTATTCGGCGCGCATTAAAAAATTATAGAATTATGTTATTTCTTAGCCATAAGCAGGTCATTATCCTTATGCTTAGGACCATTTTGATGGATTCAACGCACTTGTTGAATTCTTTCCTGCCGCCTTTATCGCCAGAAAATTCGGATTTGAAAACAAAACTTTTTTGCGCTTGACCTGGCAACCCAAAGGGAACCGGCTGAGTTGAATTTTCTAAATCTCGTGGTTCCATGAAGTAAATACAAACTAAGGAGACTTTGACCATGCGTTGGAGAAGTGGGCGAAGAAGCAGTAATATTGAAGACCGGCGGGGCATACGCCTGTCCCGTGGCGTTAAAGGGGGCGGAATCGGGATGCTATTACTGGTCATTGTTGCGATGTATTTTGGCGTCGATCCGTCAATTGTCCTTCAACAAGGGACAGAAATGGGTGGTGGATCTTCAATACAAACCATTCCGATACAACCTTCAACAGCTGATAATGAGCTGGCCGATTTTGTCTCCGTAGTGCTCGCCGACACTGAGGATACTTGGGAGAGTCTGTTTAATCAGATGGGAGGGACATATGAGGAACCGAATCTGGTTGTTTTTTCAGGCATGGTCGAGTCCGCTTGCGGATATGCCCAGGCCGCAATCGGACCATTCTACTGTCCCAGAGATAGAAAAGTATATATAGATCTTAGCTTCTACAGGGATCTAAAAAATAAGATGGGCGCCCCAGGAGATTTTGCGCAGGCTTATGTAATTTCTCATGAAGTTGGTCATCATGTTCAGAATCTTTTGGGAATCAGCGATAAAGTACATGCCATGCGGCGCCGCCTTTCACAGAAAGAATATAATAAGTTGTCGGTAAAGCTGGAATTGCAGGCGGATTGCTTCTCCGGCATCTGGGCACATCATGCCCAAAAGATGCGAAACATTCTTGAGCCGGGTGATGTAGAAGAGGCGCTCAACGCTGCCAGTATGATTGGCGATGACCGTTTACAGAAACAGGCAAGAGGATATGTTACTCCCGATTCGTTTACACACGGCACTTCAGCGCAACGGGTAACATGGTTTAACCGCGGTTTTCAGACAGGAAGCATCAATACCTGCAACACCTTTAGGGCGCAAACCTTATAATTATCTCAGAAGGTTGAATGAAATGCATCGGCAAAATGATCCAAGAATTCAGAATCGAAATCGTTTTATACCTTTCAGGAAAGTGGATGTTATCGAAATGTGTATCAACGATTCACGGCTTTCGAAATATGATCAGAATTTATTTAGACAGCTTTGCCATATTTTAGGAAGCTTAATTCATTTTGAGTTCCATCACCAAGTCGAAATGCTTAAAGACTGCTATGCACCATTTAACCCCGATGCAGACACCCGGCTGAACTTCGATTACTCAGAGCAAAACAAAAAGGCGCTGCAAAAAAACCTTGTTGAGGGATTGGCTGCGATCCTTAATGCCGCAAACTTCCAAAAGATAACCGAAACGGATCTTGAAGAAGCTCTGAAAGAAGAATCTCTATTTAAGATCCGTCTTCGTGTTGACTTCAATGATTTTGAGGAAGTTATATTCTATCAGCGCGGCGAAAGTACAAAAGAAGAGACCCTGATAAAATTTTTTGGGCTAAAGAAAGAGCCGATCACATTTACGAATTATGAAAGGGTTGTGATATATATCAAATTTAAAAAAGAGGATTACTTTAAAGCCAAAAGGCAAAAAAATCTTTACTTCACGCCAGGCTCGACCATCATCAAACTCTTTCAAAATGTTCCCAAGGCGGATCTTGAAATGCTTTTTCCCAACAGCGAGGTCCGCATGAAAACCGTCGACAAACTCATTATTGCTATCCCAGCTGCAGTGAGCGGCATTGTATTAACTGCAACCAAGCTTGGGGCTTCCATTCTTTTGATTGGCTCGGTAATTTCTTTCTGGCTCGGGCTTACCAAAAAGGAAGTAAAGATTGAGCAGCAGCATCTTATTGCCTTAGGCTTGGGCCTGGGGACCCTGGGTGGCTTTTTGTTCAAACAGATAAGCAAGTTCAAAAACCGCAAAATTAAGTTTATGAAAGCCCTTTCTGACAATCTTTATTTTAAGAATCTTGACAACAACACAGGGGTGTTTCACCATCTCATCGACACGGCCGAAGAAGAGGAGTTCAAAGAAGCAATTTTGGCATATTACTTTCTTTTGGTAGAAGATAGAGATCTGACAATAACTGAACTCGATGAAACCGTAGAACGCTGGTTTGAAAACAAACATAACTGCCGGATTAATTTTGAAATCGAGGATGCTTTGCACAAGCTCGAGCGCTGGAATCTTGTGAGTCTGGACAGAAATATCATTCGCAGAAAGAATTTAAATGACGCTATGCAGCAACTCGATAAAATTTGGGATGATTACTTTCCATATCACAAGGTTGACGAATTGCATAAAATGTCCTAAATAAAATTTGATTTAAGATCGGGCAAATCCCTCTCCCCTATAATTTGACAAATCCAAAATAGCCCGCAATTAAAAAAGAGGTTAACCGTTAATTTGGTTAACCTCTTGAAATTACGTGGCGTCCCCAAGGGGATTTGAACCCCTGCTGCCGGCGTGAAAGGCGGGTAATAGGGGTAAAAGGCTTGTCTATAAAGTTAAAAATTCCGGATATTTCAAGCTCCTATCAAAAAGCCATGTGCCTTTTTGGGTGCCTTTTTTACGATATAAGACAATTTTTTCTATAAAAAGGCACGAAGGCGAGGCACGAAACAAAGAAAATTATATCTACATCAAAATGGCTGTGTTTCAGGGGGTTCTGGAAAAAAATTCATCATTTAATCGCTTGTCAACCAGTCAACCAAGGAGCCAACCATGCCCAAAGAAAAAATCAATGATCGTAAACTGATACGAATGGTTGACCAAGGGAAAACCCAGGTCGAGGCGGCTAAATTTTTTGGAGTGTCCAAGCAGGCAGTCAATAAAAGGTTGAAGGAACTTCGGGGCAGAACCACCAGGGTGATCGTGGCCAAAAAGGTCGAACAGGTCATCGATCGTCAGTTCGATTGTATGAATCAGTTGAACCGTATTAACGATTATACAAATGAGATTCTGGACCTTGTTATGGCCTGGGGCCGCGGTGATGATGAGGCCCTTCAGGCTCTCGAAAGCCAGATCAAAAATAAAAAGGTGCGCGTTGGAAATGAAGAAATTGAGGTGCCGGAATTTAAACTCAAGGACCCCAGGGAGATAGCCTTGAAGGCCTGTGGTGAGATACGAAATCAGATTAAATTGCAATTCGATATTTTCCAGGCCTTGTACAGCCTCAAAGAGGTCGAAGAATTTCAAAAGACTGTTGTCGAAGTATTAGGCGAGGTGAGTCCGGAAATGCGGAATGAGTTCGTACGGCGACTTAACGCAAAACGATCCGTTAGAGCGGCTTTGCGATACTCTTGATCAAAGGTACTGGGGATGGCCGGTGTAAAAGGGCAGAGCAACCGGCCAAAATTTGCTTAAAGTGAATTGGCCAAGATTTAACCATTCCACTATCAGATTGAGGCACAACCAAATCTGACACATCACATTTTGTGATAAGGTATGAATATCTGGTAAAATTCAACCTCTTGATACTTGGACGTTATTGCAGATATCTGGATTGACGGTTGCTTGTGAAATTGACAAATGTTTCGTATTTTCCAAATCCTTATTATCCCACATTATCAGTTGCCAGTCTCATTTTTATACTCTCCCAGCCTGTTTGCCAGATTGCTCATGTAAATCAACGACTTTTATGAGCATAAATAATTGATGTCATCCAAAAAAAAGTGCAATGCGAATGGTCTTCGCAACAAAAATCTAACACAAAGCTAACTATTTGATAACATAAATGTTGTTTTCTATATTGTATTAACAATCTATTAATAATATAATAAATGCTAATGCTAAATTGCTAATAAATTCGGATACCCTTTATAGAGATTACTATGCCTAAAGAACGCATTCTGGTTGTCGAAGACGAAGAAGACATTTTGGAACTTGTTCGGTACAATCTTTCCAGAGAAGGATACCAGGTTATCTGTGTTACGTCCGGTGAAGAAGTTCTGAAAGTAACAGGATCCGAGGCCTTGGATTTAATTGTTCTTGACCTAATGCTTCCCGGAATCGATGGCCTTGAAGTTACTAAAATTTTAAAAAATGATGCAAAAACATTGGAAATACCTATCGTTATGCTGACGGCAAAAGGTGATGAGGCGGATATCGTTACAGGATTGGAGCTTGGAGCGGATGACTATATCACCAAGCCGTTCAGCCCCCGTATTCTGATTGCACGGATTCGGGCTATTTTAAGGAGAAAGACAACAAAGGCATCGATGGATGATACATCCGTTATTCAAATACATGAACTTAAGATACATCCCGGAAGGCGCGATGTCGCGATTAAAGGGGAGTCCGTTGAATTAACCTATACGGAGTTTCAGATCCTTCACTTCCTTGCCCGGCGACCGGGATGGGTTTTTACCCGTTATCAAATTGTCGATGCTGTTCGAGGAGATGATTATCCGGTCACAGACCGCAGTGTCGACGTTCAGATTGTGGGATTAAGAAAAAAACTCGGCGCCTGTGGCAATTATATCGAAACCGTCAGGGGTGTCGGTTATCGATTCAGAGAAAACTCATGAAAAAAAAGAAACGATTGCTCTGGCAGTTATTCCCGTCTTATCTCCTGATCATCCTCATCTCACTGGTCGCGGTTACGCTCTATGCAACCACCTCACTGAAAAACTTCTATCTTGACCAGATAGCAAATGATCTTCAAGCCAGGGCTCATCTTCTGGAAAAACAGATCTTTCAGTTTATAGGGCCAATGAATGCCGATGTCATCGACGCGTTATGTAAAGAAATCGGAAAACCTTCGGCAACCCGCATCACCGTGATTCTTCCATCCGGAACCGTTATTGGCGATTCCAATGATGACCCGGCCGGAATGGATAATCATGCTATGCGTCCTGAAGTCATTGAGGCCAGAAAAGGACTGGTGGGAAATTCCACTAGATACAGCACCACCCTTCAGCAAAAAATGATGTACGTTGCTATCCCCCTGACAGACGGCGAAAACCTTATGGCCGTTATTCGGACATCTTTACCGATAACGGCGATCGATAAAAAACTGAAATCGATTCAGGTCAAGATCGCTTTTGGGGGATTGTTGATCGCACTTTTGGCTGCTGTCCTCAGCCTGTATGTTTCCCGCCGAATCAGCCGACCCATCGAAAAGATGAAAGAAGGTGCTGAATATTTTGCACGGGGTGATTTATCATACCGTTTACCAGAAACCGATCTGGAAGAAATCGGAAGCCTTGCCGACGCGATGAACCGGATGGCCGTTCAGCTTGATGATCGGATAAAGATGATTGTTAAACAGCGAAATGAGATGGAGGCTATTCTATCAAGCATGGAGGAAGGTGTAATCGCTTTTGATGTGGATGAACGGATCATCAGCATCAATCAGGCTGCCGCCCGGATTTTTAAACGTGAAACATCAGATATATTGAACCGAACCGTTCAGGAGGCCGTCAGAAATCCCGAAGTGCAACAATTCGTAAGAGATGCGCTATCCACCTCAGAAAATCTGAAAAGTGATATTACTCTCTATCACGAAGGCGAGCGTATCATTTATACACACAGCACATCTTTGTTTGATTCAACCGGCCATAGTTCAGGCATTCTGGTTGTTTTAAATGATGTGACTCAGTTGAGACAGCTTGAAAATATACGCAGAGACTTTGCAGCAAATGTTTCACACGAAATCAAAACACCCCTTACCGCGATAAAAGGATTTGTTGAGACCCTTCGTCACAGCCACAGCGAAAAACCTGAAGATACTGAACGTTTCATCGGCATTATTGATAAGCATGTGAACCGTTTGGCTGCCATTGTGGATGACCTGATAAGCCTTTCAAAGATTGAACAGGATGATGAAAAAAAAGAAATCAAGCTTCAAAAAAATCCAATAAGAAATGTACTTCAGACTGCCATCGGCAACTGTCGTGAAAAAGCCAAACTAAAAGAGATAACGATTGATATCGCCTGTGAGCAAGACATTTCCGCCATGATCGATACCAGGCTTTTGGAGCAGGCAGTTTTTAATCTTTTAGACAATGCAATCAATTACAGCGAGCAACAAAGTTCTGTTCAGGTATCCGTTGCTGTCCAAGATTCTGAAATTATTATCAGTGTTCAGGACCACGGGCTTGGTATATCAAAAGAACATCATTCAAGGCTTTTTGAGAGGTTCTACCGGGCGGACAAGGCCCGCAACCGCAAACTCGGCGGAACGGGGCTGGGGCTTGCCATAGTGAAGCACATTGCTCAAGCACACGGCGGACGTGTCTCCGTTGAAAGTGCCATTGGAAAAGGGAGCACCTTTTCATTTTACCTGCCAAAAGAATAAAGCTTTTTACCTTGAGTTTTCGATAAGTAATTTTTTTTAAAATAGTCAATATAATCATGCACTAAGATTTTGATATCTTCTCTGATAGCGCAACGTTTTATATCCTTCATTAAATCTTTTCAATTTCACACAATTTTAATTTGTTTTTAACACTATTCTAACATTTAAAGATTAATTTCACAGAACATGAAATTAGATAAGGGGATATTTATAAATTTAGAGGAAAGGAAATAAAATGAAAAAAATGCATTTTGTAATTTTAACACTCACTCTATTATTCTTTTGTGCAACACCGTTAGCCTTTGCAGGTAAACTTGTCATCAAAGGTTCCACTACCGTTCTGCCTATAGCGCAGAAGGTCGCTGAAGCGTACATGAAAGAAAATCCCGACACGAGCATTTCTATTTCCGGCGGCGGATCCGGTAACGGTATCAAGGCGATTATCGACGGCACCACCGACATCGCAGACAGTTCCCGGTTCATCAAGGATAAAGAAGTCAAGCTTGCCATGGAAAAAGGCACATATCCGGTTCCTTTCAGGGTAGCCTATGATTGTATCGTACCGATCGTTCATCCCAGCAACCCTGTAAAAAACCTGACCATGGACCAGTTGAAAGCCATCTATAAAGGTGAAGTTAAAGACTGGAAGGAGGTCGGCGGACCGAATAAGAAGATCGTTGTGATTTCACGGGATACGTCGTCCGGAACCTATGAGGTTTGGGAAGGCAAGGTCATGAAAAAAGAGCGGGTCTATCCCGGTGCCCTACTTCAGGCGTCCAACGGTGCCGTGGCCCAGGCGGTGGCCAAAAATAAATACGCGGTCGGCTATATCGGTTTCGGATATCTGAACAAAGACGTAAAGGCATTGACCGTCAACAGCGTGACCGGATCTAGTGCAACGACCCTCGACGGAACATTTCCCATCAGCCGGCCGCTGTTTATGTTCACCCAGGGGTGGCCTGAAGGGGACATCGTCAAATTTCTGAACTACGTTCTCCGTCCAGACAAGGGTCAAAAGCTGGTCGGGGAAGCCGGTTTCGTACCGCTGTACTAATGTTCTCTAACAGCCTTTATTAACCTGTGACGCGCAATAATAACATTGCGCGTCACTATTTTTCTAAAGAATTAACAACCAATAGAGATAAAACAACACGATGGCAAACATACGTCAAATTAAAGATCGGGGGATGAACATCACCTTTTTCTGCATTGCAACAGCATCCATTACAATCCTGTTCACGATCTCAGTGTTTCTTTTCGTGGAAGGATTGCCGATTTTCAAAGTCGTTTCAGTAAAAAATTTTATATTTGGGACATACTGGTATCCCACGTCGGATCCGCCGGACTTCGGAATTTTCCCGATGATTATCGGGTCTCTGGTTGTAACCATTTTATCCGCGGCGATTTCCATTCCACTGGGTGTAATGACCGCCGTCTATCTGGCAGAAATTGCCACGGTGAAAATTCGTGAACTTGTCAAGCCGATTGTGGAGCTGCTGGCGGCGCTCCCCTCCGTGGTTATCGGGTTTTTCGGAATGGTCATCGTAGCGCCGTTTTTGCAGAATATCCTTGATATTTCTACGGGTTTGAACATTTTTAACGCATCCTTAATGCTGGCGTTTATGTCGGTTCCCACAATTTGCAGCATTTCAGAAGATGCCATTTACAGTGTCCCCGCAAATTTAAAGGAAGCATCACTGGCCCTGGGAGCCACCCATCTGGAAACCATTGCCCGTGTCATTCTCCCGGCATCGATTTCAGGTATCAGTACGGCGATTATTTTAGGTATGTCAAGGGCCGTCGGCGAAACCATGGTGGTTTTGATGGTTGCCGGTGGCGCTGCCATGGTTCCATCTTCAATTTTCGATCCGGCACGGCCCATGCCGGCAAGTATCGCCGCTGAAATGGCGGAAGCACCGTTTCGCGGTGATCACTACTATGCACTGTTTGCAACCGGAATCGTTCTGTTTGTCTTCACGTTTATTTTCAATATCGTCGCGGAGCATATTGCGCATAAGTACAGACAGGTCGGAGAGGCATCACTTTAACGCAAATATTTCATGAAAAAGTTCGATAACATTAAAAGGCACAAGCAACATGCAAACGACAAGAGTTGAAGTTATGAACGATCTTCATCCTGCCGGGTTAACAGCCGTCAAAAAGATCGAAATCACTCAAAGCAATGAGAGACCTCCTGGTTCAGCCCACATTCGTCGGCGAAATGTGATCCAAACGATCGTGTTTGCCATTTTCCGAAGCGCTACTGCAGTGAACGGCATCGCCCTGGCAATTATCGTATATTTCATGGTTTCCAACGGCTGGCGGGCCATTACCTGGGCTTTTTTAACCGAGGCCCCGAGGGACTCCATGACCAAAGGTGGAATTCTCCCATGTATTGTGGGCACACTGGGTCTAAGCATAGGAGCCCTTATCGTTGCTTTCCCCATCGGAGTTACGTCTGCGATCTATTTGAACGAATATGCCCGTCCCGGCCGTGTACTGAGATTAATCCGCCTGGGTATCAACAATCTGGCCGGCGTTCCATCTGTGGTGTTCGGTCTTTTCGGTCTGGCCTTTTTTGTTATTTATTTAAAAATGGGAGTCAGCCTATTGGCCGGTGCACTCACGCTGGGCGCAATGACATTGCCGGTCATCATTGGCGGTTCAGAGGAATCGCTCAAGGCTGTACCGGATACGTATCGCGAAGCCTCATTGGCCCTTGGCGCCACAAAATTGCAGACCATTTTTCGAGTGGTGTTACCAACGGCGCTGCCGGGAATACTGACCGGCGGTATTCTGGGTATCAGTCGGGCGGCCGGTGAAACCGCACCGATTATGTTTACAGCCGCGGTCTTTTTCTCACCGCATCTCCCGTCATCGGTGTTCGACGAAATTATGGCATTGCCCTATCATATTTATGTTCTGGCCACGGCCGGAACAGAGATTGAAGCGACCCGTCCGCTTCAATACGGAACGGCCCTGGTGCTGATCGCCCTCGTTCTGGGTCTAAATCTGGTTGCCATCTTGTGGCGGGCACGACTGAGAAAGCGGATGCAATAAAAGGAATCCATATGGAAAAACCTTTAAAAATGGCGTCGAATAACCTGTATTTCCATTATGGTGAATTTGAGGCATTACAGGACATTTCACTTGAATTCGGCGAAAACGAGGTTACGGCGCTGATCGGACCTTCCGGCTGCGGCAAGAGCACTTTTTTAAGATGTATGAACCGGATGAACGACCTTATACCCCACATCCGGGTGGAAGGAAAAATGCTGCTCGACGGACAAGATATTTACGCGCCTTCGGTGGATGTGGTAACGTTGCGCAGCCGGATCGGTATGGTGTTTCAAAAACCGAATCCTTTTCCCAAGAGTATTTTTGAAAATGTCGCCTATGGTTTAAAGGTCAATGGTGTAAAAGATAAAAGCAAAATTGCCCATCGGGTGGAAAAGAGCTTGATGCAGGCCGCGATCTGGGATGAAGTTAAAGACAGACTGCACGATTCGGCGCTGGGTCTTTCCGGCGGGCAGCAGCAGCGGCTATGCATCGCGAGGGCCCTGGCCGTGGAGCCTGAAGTCCTTTTAATGGATGAGCCCTGCTCGGCATTGGATCCCATTGCCACCCAAAAGATTGAAGAACTTATCCATCAGTTAAAAATATCTTATACCATTATCATCGTTACGCACAACATGCAGCAGGCAGCCAGGGTTTCGGATATTACCGCCTTTTTTTACATGGGGAAACTCATAGAAGTTAACGATACCAATGCCCTTTTTACCCGGCCGAAGCTCAAACAGACGGAAGATTATATTACAGGACGTTTTGGTTAAATAAAAGGACAACTCGTATGGCAAAACATTTTCACAAAGAGCTGGAGAAATTAAAGAAGCGAATTCTTTCACTGGGCGCCATGGCGGAAGATCGTGTTCGTATGGCAATCAAAGCGATCGATACCCGAGATGCTGTCATTGCGGATAAAATTATCAGGACAGACTATGAAATCGATGAGATGGAAGTCGAAATTGAGGAAGAATGCTTAAAGATTCTGGCATTGCATCAGCCGGTTGCCGTGGATCTTCGCTTTATTACGGCAGTAATCAAAATTAATAATGACCTTGAAAGAATCGCAGATGAAGCCGTAAATATAGCACGGGGAGTGAGTTATCTTTCCAGAGAGAAACAAACCTTCTACTTTGATTTTTCCGTAATGGTTGAAAAGACCCAGGCCATGCTCAAGAGCAGCTTGGATGCCTTCGTCAATATGGATACGGATCTCGCTGTCAAGGTATGCATTATGGATGATGAGGTCGATAAAATCAACGGTGAGGTTCACCGCCTGGTGAAAGGTGCAATTAGAGATAACCCCGAACAGGGGGAGCATCTGATTAACTTGCTTCTAATTTCCCGCCATCTTGAACGCATTGCGGATCACGCCACCAACATCGCCGAAGAAGTCATCTATCTGATCGAGGGTGAGATCGTACGCCATGAAGATTTTTAAAAGCTAATTGAAATTGAATTACAATACCAAATAATCTCCATTGTATCGATTTTGAATAAAAGCAGATTTTGATCTTAGGCTGGTGATACCTTGCAAATATCTGTGTTTACTCGAT
>Ga0316193_10001117_pt1 | contig 17720 bp, 14 predicted proteins | sample MerIslsedime2_MG_FD_207735 | JGI IMG/M metagenome (GOLD analysis project Ga0316193, IMG submission 207735) | Coastal sediment microbial communities from Maine, United States - Merrow Island sediment 2 | ecosystem: Environmental > Aquatic > Marine > Coastal > Sediment | place: USA: Maine... | reverse complement strand
TGTTGGGGCTGATTTTTGACAATCCGGATGGGCTCTACATCGACGAAGTACAGCGTGGCGTGTTGAGTGTGTGCCGTGGGTTGGGGTACGAGCTCGTGGTCCATCCTTGCGATTGGAGAAGCGACACGCTGACCGCCGACGCGGTTGGTTTTGTCAATCGTTCGAAGTTGGATGGTGTGATCGTGCTGCCCCCGGTCTCTGAGGACAACGATCTGGCAGGTGCCTTTCGAAAGGCACAGGTCCACTACATTCGGTTGGCGTCAATTGCGCTGGACACCGCTGATCGCGTCGTGATCGCAAATGAGCGGTCAGCGGTGGCTGAAATGGCCGAGTATCTGGTCAACCTCGGGCACAGTAGGATCGGCTATATCGCGGGGCCGGAAGGCAGTAAATCAACGCGCGAAAGGCTCGAGGGCTTCTGTGACGCATTGGAAAACCACGGATGCGCGCCTCGCGAGGAAATGATCACCCGTGGGGCGTATACTTTCGAATCAGGAATCGCATGCGCCCGGACGCTGCTGGAGAAACCCGAACCGCCGACGGCCATCTTTGCCAGCAATGATGAGATGGCGGCAGGTGTGATCTACGCAGCTCAGGAGATGGGCGTGAAGGTGCCGGGAGACCTGTCGGTGGCGGGATTTGATGACAGTCCGCTGGCGACGAGAATCAGGCCGTCACTCACCACGATCCGCCAGCCTGTGCGGGAGATGGCGCGATTGGCGACGACAAAGCTGATTGCGTCGATCGACGGTCGGGAGGACGAGGCCCGGGTGGGGGCCTTTCTGGACCCGGTACTCATCATCCGCGATTCTACGCGTTCCATTCATTGGTGGAGGGAAGAGAATTCCCGCCTTGAACCTTGACCCAAAGGATCCTGATGGACAACCACGAGAACATTGAGAACAGGCAGGGCAAACGGTCGCTGTCGTTTTTTATCAGTGGCCTGATGCTCGGCGTGCTCCTGGCCACCGTCGGATTTGGATTGTTCCTACGTTCGCAGAAAACCGCAAGGCAGAACGCGGTCTTGGCTGGTGGTGGGGGCGGGGCGCAGAAACAGATGGTCCTGAAGCTCGGCCACGCCCTCGACACTTCGCACCCGGTGCATATCGCCTTGGACCACATGGCGGAGCGCCTGGCGGAGCTGTCCGGTGGTGCGGTGTCCCTTGACATCTATCCCAGCGCGGTGCTCGGTTCCGAGGTCCAGAGCCTCGAGCAGGTGCAGAACGGCTCCTTGGACATGACAAAGGTGTCGGCGGCGGTGATGGAGAATTTCGTGACCGAGATGTCGGTCTTCGGTCTGCCGTATATCTTCCGCGATGGCGAGCACTACTGGCGTGTGCTCGACGGACCCCTCGGCGCCGCGCTGCTGGAGAAGGGCGAGCCCAAGTTGTTGCGTGGGCTCTGCTACTACGACTCGGGCTCGCGTAACTTCTACACCCGATCGAAGCCGATCCGCACACCGGATGATCTCGCGGGGATGAAGATCCGGGTGATGAACAGTGCCACCGCGATCGCCATGGTCAAGGCCATGGGCGGGGCGCCCACACCCATCGCCTGGGGCGAACTCTATTCGGCGTTGGCCCAGGGCACGGTGGACGGTGCCGAAAACAACCCGCCGAGCTTCACAACGAACAAGCACTACGAAGTGTGCAAGCACTTCACCCTCGACGGACACACCCGCATCCCCGATGTCGTTTTGATCGGGACCAAGACCTGGGATCGGCTCTCGCCGCAGATCCGGGGATGGGTTCAGCAGGCGGCGGACGACTCCTCCGTGTTTCAGCGCGAGCTCTGGGCCCAGGAGACAATCCGGTCGCTGGAGATCGCCCAAGCTGAGGGGGTAACGGTCTACGACGTGGATCTGGCCCCGTTCGCGGCCAAGGTGGCTCCCATGCTCGACGAGTTGGAGGATCCCGCGGTGCAGTCGCTGGTGCGCCAAATTCAGGAGATCGACTGAGATGCCGGCTCGTCTGCGGGTCATCAAGGACGGCCTCACCAGGGGGCTGGAGCTTCTGATCATCGTCACCATGGCGCTCCTGGTGGTGGACGTGGTGTGGGGGGTGTTCACCCGTTACGCCTTGGGGGAGCAGACCAAGTGGACCGAGGAGCTGGCCCGGTTTCTGCTCGTGTGGGTGTCGCTCCTGGGTGGTGCGCTCGCTTTCCGCACCAAAGCCCACCTGGGTGTTGACTACTTCGTGAACCAGCTCCATCCGGATGCTCGCCGGTTGACAGCGGTGGTCGCCCATCTGGTGGTGCTTTTCTTCGCCGGGGCGGTGTTGCTGCTCGGCGGCGCCAGCGTGGTGAGCGAGGCCCTGGCTCTTGAGCAGACCACCCCCGCCCTGGGTTGGAAGATGGGTTACGTCTATCTGGCCCTTCCCATCTCCGGTTTTTTTGTGGTGCTCTACACCGTAGACAACCTGATGGAAACTCTCAGGGGGCGGCCGGCGGGCCGCGGCTCGGAAGGGTAGTAATTGTGGCAGCCGTCGGCCTGATCCTCGTCCTCGTTTTCGTCATCCTGCTGGTGCTCCACGTGCCGATCGCGGTGAGCATCGCCGTGGCCAGCTTTGTCGCCATGTTGGCGGACGGGGCCGATCCCTCGGTCATGCTGGCGCAGAAAATGGCGAACGGCGTCAACAGCTTCGCGTTGCTCGCGATCCCGTTCTTCATCCTCTCGGGGTATCTCATGGGTCGGGGAGGCATGGCCCGTCGGCTCATCGACCTGGCGGGAGCCCTGGTCGGTTTTCTCCCGGGCGGACTTGCCTACGTCAACACCCTGACCTGCATGCTCTTCGGGTCCATCTCGGGCTCGGCCGCCGCCGCCGTCTCCTCGGTGGGCGGGTTCATGATCCCGGAGATGAACCGCAAGGGATACAACCGCGAGTTCAACGTGGCGGTGACCACGACGGCGGCCACCACCGGGCTGATGATTCCCCCAAGCAACATCATGATCGTCTATTCGGTGGCCGCCGGAAGCGTCTCCATCGCCGCGATGTTCATGGCGGGGGTGCTCCCCGGCATCCTGACCGGTCTGTTCATCATGGTGGTGTGCGGATTTTTCGCCTTCCGCAACGACTATCCGACCGAACCCCGTTCCAATCTGGGGCAGATCCTGCGGGCGTTCAGGAGTTCGTTTTTGAGCCTCTTCATGGTGGTGATCGTCATCGGCGGCATCCTCAAAGGAGTGTTCACGGCCACCGAGGCGGCGGCCATCGCGGTGGTCTACTCCTTGCTGCTCACGGTGGGCCTCTATCGTGAGATCCGAATGCGGGAGCTGCCCGGGATCCTCCTCGAAACTGGGATCACCACGGCGGTGGTGATGCTGCTCATCGGCGCCAGCTCGGGCATGAGCTGGATCATGACCATGGCCAACATCCCGCAGACGGTGAGCGCCGGCCTGCTCGGGCTCTCAGAGAACCCGATCGTGATCCTACTCTCCATCAACTTCTTGCTGCTGGCGGTGGGCACCTTTATGGACATGACCCCGGCGGTGCTGATTTTCACGCCCATTTTCCTGCCGGTGGCCGCGTCGCTGGGCATGCACGAGGTGCATTTCGGGATCATGATGATCGCCAACCTCTGTATCGGGCTGTGCACCCCGCCCGTGGGAACCTGCCTGTTCATCGGGTGCGGCGTGGGTAAGACCACAATTGCCAAGGTGTCGCGCACCATGGTGCCGTTTTTCTTGGCGATGATCGTCGCGCTCATGTTCATCACCTATGTGCCTTCCCTGTCCCTTTGGCTGCCGGTGAAGGCCAAGGTGCTCAAGGCGATCGAAGTGGAGGAGTCCCGGTTCATGAAGACCAGTCCAGACAGCGAACGAGGAGAAGAGAATGTCCAGCCTTGACCTGAAGCCGAGGGAGGCTTGCACCTACGACATCCTGTCCCTGGGAGAGATCATGCTGCGCTTCGATCCGGGTGAGGGCCGGATCCGCACCACCCGCCAATTCCGGGTTTGGGAGGGCGGGGGTGAGTACAACGTGGCGCGCGGTCTGCGGCGCTGCTTCGGTCAGCGGGCAGCGGTGGTGACCGCCTTCGCCCGCAACGAGGTGGGCTTGCTGTTGGAAGATCTGATCCTCCAGGGCGGGGTGGACACCTCCTTGGTGAGATGGGCGCCCTCCGACGGCATCGGCCGATCCGTGCGCAATGGGCTGAATTTCACCGAGCGGGGCTTCGGCATTCGTGGTGCGGTCGGCTGCTCGGATCGTGGCCACACTGCCGTCTCTCAGCTGCGGGTAGGTGACATCGATTGGGAGCACATCTTCGGCACCCTCGGAGTTCGTTGGTTTCACACCGGCGGCATCTTCGCGGCGCTTTCGAAAACCACCGGCGACGTGGTGATCGAGGCGGCTCGGATCGCCAAGAACCACGGAACCGTGGTCTCCTACGACCTCAATTATCGACCGTCCCTCTGGGGCGCATACGGCGGCCTCGATCGCTGCCGTGAGGTCAACCGGGCCATCGCTCCCTCGCTCGATGTGATCCTCGGCAACGAGGAGGACTTCACGGCGTGCCTGGGGCTCGAGGTGGAGGGCGTGGACGAGAACCTGACCGATCTGGAGGTGAGCAGCTTCCAACGCATGATCAGCACCGCGGTGGCGACCTACCCGAACTTCAAGGTCGTGGCCGCCACCATGCGCGGCGTCAAGAGCGCCACAGTCAACGATTGGGGCGCGATCTGCTGGTGTGACGGGGAATTCCACACGGCCACCCATCGGCCCGGTCTGGAGATACTCGACCGTGTGGGCGGTGGCGACAGCTTCGCCTCCGGTCTCATCTACGGGCTTATGGAGTCGGGTGACGCGGCTCAGGCGGTGGAGTACGGTGCGGCCCACGGCGCCCTGGCGATGACCACCCCGGGAGACACCACCATGGCGTCCCTGGCCGAGGTGGAAAAGGTGGTCCGCGGTGGCGGCGCCCGGGTGAACCGGTGATCTCGGGTTTGAAACAGGGAGGCGCGACATGACCGAGAAACTGACGGAGCATCCGCTGATCCCGGTGATCGTGATCGAGGACTCAAACGATGCCGAGCCTCTCGCGGAAGCGCTGCTCGAGGGCGGACTGAACGTGATCGAGGTGACGTTTCGGACCGCCGCGGCGCCGGCGGCTCTGACCCGCATCATCCGCGCATTCCCCGAGATGCTGGTGGGTGCGGGCACCGTGGTCACGCGCGAGCAGGCACAGCGGTGTATCGACCTGGGGGTCAGGTTCAGTGTGGCCCCGGGGTTCAACCCGGAGACCGTGCGCCTGTTTCAGGAGCACGGTGTGCTGTTCATCCCAGGTGTGCTTTCACCCTCGGAGATCGAAGCGGCCTTCGGGTTGGGTTGCACACTGCTCAAGTTCTTCCCGGCCGGTGCGGCGGGGGGCCCCAAGATGCTGAAGGCCCTCGCGGGCCCCTACGCATCCCTGGGGGTGCGATTCTGCCCCACGGGCGGCGTGAATCTGGACAACATGAACGAGTACTTGTCTCGGCCGGAGGTGTTTGCCGTTGGCGGTTCCTGGATCGCGAGCAAGCGGCAGATCGCCGAAAAGCAGTGGTCGGTCATCACCCGGCAGACCCGGGAGGCGCTGGTCCGCGCGAGGGAGGTTGCTGGATGACTGGTCTGATCAACGACCGGTTCCTGCTCCAGAACGAGGATGCGGTCCGTCTCTATTTCGACTATGCTGCCGAGCTGCCGATCATCGATTTCCACACCCACCTGCCGCCGGCCGAGATCGCCGCGGACACCCGCTGGAAGAACATCTCTCAGGTCTGGCTCAACGGCGACCACTACAAATGGCGTCAGATGCGCACCAACGGCGTCGCGGAGCGCTTTTGTACCGGGGACGCGACCGATCGGGAGAAGTTCGACGCCTTCGCGGGCATCGTGCCCTACCTGCTGCGCAATCCCCTCTATCACTGGTGTCATCTCGAACTCGTCCGGTACTTTCAGATCGACGATCTTCTGCTCAGCGCGGAAACCGCGGATGCGGTGTGGGAGCAGAGCACGGCGGTGCTCCAGAGCGGCCTCTCCGTTCGTTCTCTATTCGAAACTAGCAACGTGGTCGCCCTGTGCACCACCGACGACCCTGTCGACTCCCTGGAGCACCATGCGGCCGTTGCGGCCGACCAAACCTTCAACGCACAGGTGTTTCCCACTTGGCGTCCGGACAGGGTTATGGCATTCGCTGATCCCGTATCGTGGAACGGCTACGTGGATCGACTGGCTGCTGCCGCCGATGTGGAGATTGGGAGCTACGAAGATTTGATCGTGGCGCTCACAGCTCGCCACGACTTCTTCCACCGGACAGGCTGTCGACTCTCTGATCACGCGCTCACCGGCTGTGCCTTCTCGCGGGCCAAGAAGAACGAGATCAACCTCCTCTTTGACAGAATCCGGTCGGGCGTGGCGCTCTCGGTCGCCGAAAGCGACCAGCTGGCAACGGAACTGCTCTTGGAGCTTGGTCGGCTCAACAGCGAGAAGGGCTGGACCATGCAGTTGCACATCGGTGCCCTGCGCAACAACAACGGCGCGATGTTCGCCGCGTTGGGACCCGACTGCGGATTTGACTCGATTGGGGATTGGCGGTATGCCGAGCCTCTCGCGCGGTTTCTGGATGCGCTGAACTCTGCTGGTACCCTGCCCAGGACGATCCTTTACAACATCAATCCGCGGGACACCGAGATGCTGGCCACCATGATCGGCAACTTTCAGGATGGCTCCGTGCCCGGAAAGATACAACTCGGTTCGGCGTGGTGGTTCTTGGATCAGAAGGACGGGATGGAACGTCAGCTGGAAGCCATCTCTCAACTGGGTTCACTGCGGCGGTTCGTAGGCATGGTGGCTGACAGCCGCTCGTTCTTGTCGTTCAGCCGTCACGAGTACTTCCGTCGCATCCTCTGCAACGTGCTGGGAAGAGACATGGCCGAGGGACTGCTACCGCGAGACTTCGGTCTGGTCGGGGGCTTGGTGGAGGACGTTTGTTTCCGGAACGCGGCAAGCTATTTTGGATTCGAGCTACCGCAGTTGCCACGCTGACGCTCGATGAGGCGTCTACCGAGGATTGAGAGCGTCGATAGGAGGAAAGGACGTTGGGGGTAGCGTCGAGTTGAGCGTTCGGACGCCCTGGTTCCAGTACGTACTGAGAATCTCGAGAGCCTGAGGGCTGGACGGAGGCATGACGACGGTTGCGTCGATCTTCTCGGCCCTGACCATTCTCTGCCCTTCGTCGGGCAGACCGTCACAGCCAATGATAGGTATTTTGGCGATCTCGGCAGAGCCGCTCACCTTGGTCTGGTTGTCCAACGCTGCGCGCACTCCAGCAGCCATTGGGTCACTTTGACAGACGAAAAGGTCGACTTTGTTTCTTGCCTCGCCCTTTCCAAAGAAACGGTTGACGGCAGCCTCCGCACGATCCTTCTGCCAACGGCCATGACACTCTCGCACCGTCACCTTGTCTCCAGCCACCTCCAGGAACCCTTCTCGCCGTTCACGAGCTGAAGGGGCTCCTTCGACGCCGAGGATCAGGATGACGTTGCCTCCGTCGGGGAGAATCTTGAGGCACTGACGACCCTGAAAACGGCCAACCTCCGCCTGATCCGGGGCGACCGAGGCGAGGAGCACTTCGGTATGTTCCTCGCTCATCTGACGCAAAAAAGCCGGTATGCGGTTGAGCAAGACACAGTCGACACCGGCTTTCGCAACCTCTTTGACCGAGCCTTTCATGCTCTCGGCGGAAACCAGCATCGACACGATGCCGTCCGGCCGAGTGGCGCTGGTGATACAGTCATAAAACTGACTGATCTGTTCGACCTCCCGATTGCCCGCGAAACGCGGAGGCAACACCTCGATGCCATATTCGCCCGAGAGCTCCTTTGCCACTTTCACCAGCAGCTGCTGGTACGCATTTTCCTCGTCCGCAAGGAGTAGCGCTACTGTTTTCATTACCGGCTAAGATAGCAGATCCTGGGCCTCAATCTGCCGGGGATTGCGGGCGGCGGTGGGCAGCGAGGTCGAGCCTGACCGTTGTTCGCTAGGTCACCGGGCCCGGGTTGAACAACGCGAGAGGGTTGTGGAGGCGCAGTTTCTCCGCACAGGGCCGGTGACGGCCGCCGGCCACCTCCAGGATGAGCTCGAAGAGCTCGCGGCCGACGGACTCGATCGTCGCCTCACCGGTGGCGATGCGGCCGGCGTCGACATCGATCAGATCCGGCCACCGTCGCGCCAGGGAGGTGCGCGAGGCGATTTTGATCACGGGCGCCATCGCCAAACCGTAGGGCGTGCCCTGGCCGGTGGTGAAGAGGTGCACGTTCATCCCCGCGGCGAGCTGGAGCGTGCCGCAGATGAAGTCGCTCGCCGGCGTGGCCGCGAACACCAGCCCCTTTGTCTTCACGCGTTCGCCGGGAGCCGTCACCGCGCGAAGCGCGGAGGTACCCGACTTCGCGACCGATCCCATCGCTTTCTCGACGATGTTGGCGAGACCACCGCGTTTGTTCCCGGGAGTGGTGTTGGCGGCGCGATCTACCCCGCCGAGGCGCAGATAGTCGTCGAACCAACGCATCTCGCGGATGAAGGCGCGCGCCACGTCCTCGTTGCAACAACGTGGAGTGAGCAGGTGTGAGGCGTCGCGCACCTCCGTGACCTCGGAGAAGAGCACCGAGGCTCCGGCGCGCACTAGCAAGTCAGTGGCGTGACCGACCGCGGGGTTGGCCGTGACCCCGGAGAATGCGTCGCTGCCGCCGCACTGCAGACCGACAACGAGGTCGGAGGCGGGACGGGTCACCCGTCGGCGGCGGTCGAGAACGGAGAGCTTCTTTTCGGCTGCCTCCATGATCGCCGCGACCATCTCGGTGAAGCCGTGGTGCTGCTCGTCCTGCAGGCGCACGAGATTGTCGCCGCCGCGGGCACATCCCCCGCCCGATGGGAAGAGCCGGTCGGGCTCCAGCTTTTCGCAGCCGAGGCTGACGACGAGCGTTTCGCCACCGAGGTTGGGGTTGAAAGCGAGGTTTCGGACCGTTCGGATCGGGACGGCGGCGGCCGGGGCGTCGATGGCCACCCCGCAGCCGTAGGAGTGTCCGAGCGCAACCACGTCGTCGACGCCGGGGTAGCGGGACAGCAGCTCCCGGCGGATGCGCTCGGTGGCGAACTCCACTGTTGGGACGACGCACTGCACGGTCGTGGTGAGCCCCAGGATGTTCCGCGTGCCGACGGTCCCATCGGCGTTGGGATAGCCGTCAAAGGTGAAGCCCTCGAGTGGTGGTTGCGACGGCGGCACGGCGGTGGCCAACGGCAGCTCGTCCAGGTCGGGGGCGGGGGGGATCGTGAGCAGGTCCTCGCGGACCCAGGAACCCCGACGGATGTCCCGGGTCGCGACGGCGATCGGCGTGCCGTACCGTAGGACCGGAGCGCCCTCGGCAATGTCCTGCAGGGCGACCTTGTGCGACTGCGGCACGGCTTCCCGCAACACGAGGCCGTCGGCGAGCGTGGTGGCGGCGGGCAGGCCCTCGGGATCGACGACGATGGCGACGTTGTCGGTGGGTTGGATGCGAACGAGACGCGGGTCCATTGTCCTCAGGACGCCTTCGTCCGGGCGGCGTCGAGCAGTTCCATCTGCCGGCGGGCGCCGGTGTTGAGCAGGGTGCCGTCGGATCCACAGGCGATGAACCGGAAGCCGAGCGCATGGTAGCGGTCGAAGTCCTCGGGTTGCGCCATGAGCACGCCGAGCGCCTTGCCATGACGGTGCGCCGCGGCCGATACGATCTCGAGCGCCTCGGCATATCGTGCGTGGTCGAACTGGGCGAGGATACCGAGGCTGGCTGTCAGATCCATGGGACCGACGAAGAGCACGTCCACCCCGTCGACCGCGGCGATGGCATCCACCGAGGCGAGGGCGCTTGTGGACTCGATCTGCACGACGCCGAGCAGGGTCGTCGCCGCGGCCTCCATGTATTCACGGTAGGTGGAGCCAAACTCGCAGGCTCGGTTGGCCGCCGCCACCCCGCGCACCCCCTCGGGCGGGTAGCGGAGCCCGGCCACGGCCCCCGCAGCGTCGGCGGTAGAATCTACCCGCGGGAACATGATCCCCTCGGCGCCGAGATCGAGCACCCGGTGGGCGCGCTGACGCTCGTGCGACTCGACGCGAACGATGACTCCGGCGTCGGTAGCCTCCAGTGCCTGGAGTTGCGAAAGGACGTCCACCTCGGTGCCCGACCCGTGCTCGAGGTCGATGACGGCGAACTCAAAGCCGGCGCGCCCCGTGATCTCGGCGGTGAGCGGGGATCCGAGGTTCAAGAAGCAGCCGAGCAGTGTTTCGCCGTTTGCGAGTCGTTTCTTGAGGTTCTTCATCGCCAATGGGCCCGCCTCCAGTTCATCGGTCTGTCAGGAAGATCGACCCCCGAAGTTTATCAGTCGCGGAGGTCCCTCCGGTCACGAGCGCCCGGGTCGGTGGGATCCTTCATCATCTCCGCCCGCAGACGGAACGGATCGCTCGCCGACAGTCCACGCACGCGGCGGCTCAAGGCCTCGAACAGCCGCTTCTGCTGTCGATACACGGCTCGACTCCGGGAATCCGGCGTCCGGCGCCTGCCCTCGTCGAGTTTGACGAAGCGTTGGACGATCTGCTGCAGCGGGACACCCTCTCGGCGTTCCTCGTGCCACACCCAGGCGGCGTGCAACGCCGCACCGAGGGCCGCTCCCTCACCCTCGACCGGGACCGCGTCGGCATCGAAAACATTAGCGATCATCTGACACCACGCCTCGGAACGCGACAACCCACCGGTCAGGCGGATCTCTCTGACCTCAACGGGCATGCGTCTGAACCCCGTGCAGAGGTTCAAGACGTGTCCCTCGAGAACGGCTCGGCACACTCTGTTCCGGTCGAATCCGTCGAGCGGGAATCCGAAATAGAGAGGCGAGGCCTGGGGGAGATCGGGCGTCCGCTCGCCCGCGTACCAGGGAATGAGCAGGCACCCCTCGTTCCCGGGAGGCGTCCGGCCGATGATCTCGTTGAACTGTTCGTGGGTCAGGTCGAACCGGCGCAGGACCTCGTCATACCCGTTGGCGAGATTGGACACGCAGAGCAGCGGCAGGAAGTGGCCGGTGCTGTCGCAGAACGCGGCGATCTCACCCTCCGGGTCGATGTACGGCTCCTCAATGAACGTGTACGCCGTGCCGCTCGTCCCCAGGCTCACGGTCACGATCCCGGGCTCCACATTGCCCGTTCCGACGGCGCCGTACATGTTGTCGCCGCTGCCGGCATCGATGGTGCAGTCCGCTGAGAAGCCGAAACGCACAGCGAGAGCGGGTGAGATGTTTCCGATGGAGGCGGTCGACGGCCTGACCTTCGGGAGCTTGCTCAGAAGATTCGGATGGATGGCGTTTGCCACCAGGGATGAGAATTCGCCGGTGCTCGGATTCCACAGAGCGGTGCCCGAGGTGTCACCCGGTTCCATGGCGACAACGCCGCCCGTCAGGTACCAGTTGACGTAGTTGTGGACCAGGAACAAGGTCGCGGCCCGCTCGAACAGCTCCGGCTCGTGGCGGACCATGTGGAAGATCTTGGCCGCTGTGTACCCGGTTCGTTGCGAGTTGCCGACCTCGTCGATCATCGCGTCGGCGCCGCCGAAACGCTCGGTCAGGATGCGGCACTCCTCGTCGGTCGAGTGGTCGTTCCAGAGCTTGCTCGTCGGCCGTGCGAGGTTGCCGGTACGATCCAACGCGACGAGCCCGTGCTGCTGGCCGGAGACCGAGATGGAAAGGATGTCTTTCTGAGGGACGTCGGACCGCTCGAGCTTGTCGAAGATCCGGTCGACGGCCGCGAGCCACATCGCGGGATCGGACTCCGACACCCCCTCCGGCAGACGCTGAATCACGCCTCCACGAGTGCGGTATTCGGGCAGATCGTCATCGTACGACACGAGATCGACATAGACGACATCCTCGGTGTCGAAGTCGATGACGACGACTTTGCAGCTCTGGGTGGAGACATCGAGCCCGGCGAACAGTTGTGACATGACTCAACTCTATCTCAGACAACGATTGACCAGCCCTTCGAAGAGCTCCTGCGTCCCGTCCCCCAGCTCGGGTTCGCCTCCACGAGGATCACGGCCGATGGCCCCTTTGGTCGACCCGTTCTAGAAATTGCTGCGCCTCGCTTGCCGGAATACCCGCGAAACGACGAAAAACGGAGCAACCCCACCGCTGCGCGGGGACGGAGCCGGGGCAAGGGTTACAATCGGTCCATGTTCCGCGTTCATCCCGGCGCCGGACAGATCCGGGGTTCAATCAGCTGAGAAGAACACAAACCGAGGGAACTCGATGCAGACTCTTCACGCGATCGATTGGTCGATCATCGTCCTCTACTTCGCGGCCATCATCGGTCTGGCCTGGTGGGTGACCCGACAGAAGCAGGAAACCTCGACCGACTACTTCCTGGCGGGCCGCCACCTGGGTTGGTTCATCGTCGGGGCGTCCATCTTCGCCTCCAACATCGGTTCGGAGCATCTCGTGGGGCTGGCCGGATCCGGCGCCACGGACGGCGTGATCATGGCGCACTACGAGCTCCACGCCTGGTGTCTGTTGGTCCTCGGGTGGGTCATGGTGCCCTTCTACATGCGTTCCAAGGTCTTCACCATGCCGGAGTTCCTCGAGCGGCGCTTCTCACCCGCCAACCGGACGGTCCTCTCGGCCATCTCCCTGGTGGCCTACGTGCTCACCAAGATCGCGGTGGGGATCTTCGCCGGCGGCATCGTCTTCAGCGTGTTGCTGCCGGAGATGCGCTTCATGGGCATGGACAGCTTCTGGATCGGGTCCATCCTCGTCATCGTCCTGACCGGCGCCTACACCATCATGGGCGGGCTGCGGTCCGTGGCCTACACCGAGGCCCTGCAGACCATCGTCCTCGTCCTCGGCTCGATCCTCGTCACCATCTTCGGGCTCAACGCCATCGGCGGCCTCTCCGGGCTGCGCGAGGCGCTGGGCTCCGAAGCCTTCAACCTCTGGAAGCCCCTGGTCCCCGCCGGCATCGAGGGCACCTGGGCGCCGGTCCGCGACGCCGGCCGGATGGCCTGGTACTTCAACGACGCCTACCCCTGGCTCGGCATGCTGTTCTGCGCACCCATCATCGGCCTCTGGTACTGGACCACGGACCAGTACATCGTCCAACGGGCTCTCGGTGCGAAGAACGAGCAGGAAGCCCGCCGCGGGACGATCTTCGCTGCCTTCCTGAAGCTGCTGCCCGTCTTCATCTTCATCCTCCCCGGGATGATCGCCTTCGCTCTGGCCACAACCGGGACCAATCATGCCTTGGCCGAACAGCTCATCGGACCCGACGGGATGGTGATCGCGGACAACGCCCAGGCGGCCCTGCCCATGATGGTGGCCACCGTCCTGCCGGTCGGGTTGCGCGGGATCGTCGTGGCCGGTCTGCTGGCTGCCCTCATGAGCTCCCTGGCCGGCGTCTTCAACGCGTCGGCGACATTGTTCACCATGGACTTCTACTCCCGGTTCCGTCCCGACACCAGCCAGGACCGTCTCGTCTGGATCGGCCGGTTCGCCACGGGCGTCATGGTCGTCATCGGCCTGATCTGGATCCCCGTCATCCAGGGGGGGCGCGGACTCTACGATTATCTCCAGGGGGTGCAGGCCTACCTGGCCCCGCCCATCGCCGTGGTGTTCTTCCTCGGCGTGCTCAACAAGCGGACGAACGCCAAGGGCGCCCTCTCAACGCTCATGGTGGGGTTCGCCATGGGTCTCTTCCGGTTGGCCGTCGACACGCCGGTGAAGCTGTGGGGGGTGGTCTACGAGCCGGGATCGTTCTTCTGGATCGTGAACAACATCTTCTTCCAGTACTACAGCCTGCTCATCACCCTGGTCTGCGTCGCCGTCATGCTGGGCGTGTCCTACGCCACCGAGGCCCCCTCCGAGGCGCAGATCGCCGGTCTCACCTTCGGCAGCACCAGCGATGAGGACAAGGCGCGCTCCCGCGCCAGCTGGAGCCGCCTCGACGTGGTCCTGTCGGGGATCGTGCTGCTTCTGATCCTCGTGATCTACCTGACGTTCACCGGCTGAGCCGGAAACCTCATCCCGCTGTCACCGGCCAGCGGGACGGAGCTCGACCCGCCGGATGGTGCCGGCGATGAAGACAAAGCTGACGGTCGCGAGCAGCGCGTGCACCCCGACGTAGACCAGCGCGCCGTTGAACGAGCCGGTGGCGCTGAGGATGTAGCCGATCACGATTGGGGTCACGACGCCGGCGAGATTGCCGAAGGTGTTGAACACTCCGCCGGCGAGGCCGGTGGCGGTCTTCGGTGCGACATCGGACATGAGGGCCCAGCCGAGGGCGCCGACGCCCTTGCCGAAGAACGCCAGGCTCATGAAAAAGATCACGGCCCACTGGGCGGAGACGTAGTTGCACGCGACGATGCTCGACGCGACGAACATGCCGGCGACGATCGGTGTTTTTCGGGCCGCGCTCAGGGACCACCCACGGCGCAGCAAGGCATCGGAGATCAGACCGCCGAGCACGCCGCCGACGAAGCCGCAGAGCGCGGGCAGGGTCGCGACAAAGCCGACCTCGAGGATCGTCATGCCGCGGTCCTTGACGAGATAGATCGGGAACCAGGTGAGGAAGAACCAGGTGAGGACGTTGATGCAGTACTGGCCCAGGAAGATCCCGAGCAGCATTCGGTGGCTGAGCATCCGACCGAGATCACTCCAGCGGAAGTCCTGACCGCCCGCGGCTGAACCATGATCGAGATCGACGAGGCCGCCGCCCTCTTTGATCAGCGCGATTTCGGCGTCGTTGGCTCCTGGGTGCTCTCGCGGGGCGTGGACCACGCGCGGCCAGAGCACGGCGAAGGCCAGACCCACCGCACCCATGGTCCAGAACACGTACTGCCAGCCGAAGTAGTGGGTGATCGTGCCCATCACGGGGTAGAACATGACGGTCGAGAAGTACTGGGCCGAGTTGAAGATCGCGGCGGCGGTTCCGCGCTCCCCGGCGGGGAACCAGGCCGCGACGATGCGACTGTTGGCCGGAAAGGACGGTGCCTCGGAGGCGCCGAGCAGGAGCCGCAGGCCGTACAGCGTCCGCGCCGCTAGGCGGGTGCCGCCGAGCAGACCCACGAAACCCTGCAGGAAGGTGAAGAGCGACCAGAGGATGATGCTCCACAGATAGACGAGTCTGGATCCGAAGCGGTCGAGCAATCGGCCGCCGGGGATCTGCATCGTCACGTAGCTCAGCGAGAAGGCCGAGAGCAGGTAGCCGAGCGCGACCGGATCGAGATTCAGGTCGCGCGCGAGATCCGTCCCGACGATGGAGATCGTCGCCCGGTCGGCGTAGTTGACGGCGGTGACGGCGAACAGGAGCGAGACGATCCACCAGCGCATCCGTGTCGGCCGCTCGCCGTTGGTCACGGTGGGCATGATCTGGGCTCCCTCCTCGCTTGCGGATGGATCGTGGGGTCGGGGACGGCCAACGGCGGGTCAGTCTTCCGAGGGGGTGCCGATCACGTGAGCCGACAGCTTCTCGATGTGGGTGAGCAGCGCGGAGTGGTCCTGATCGGCGCGGCCCTCGGTCACCAGCGTGGTGAACATCTCGTTGACGAGAGCGGTGACGGGCAGTGCGACGCCGTACTCCCGGGCGGTGGCGAGGATGATGCCGAGGTCCTTGCGGTGAAGCTTGATTTTGAAACCCGGTGCGAAGTCGTGATTGAGGAAGTTCGGGCCACGGACCTCCATCACCTTGTTGCCGGCGAGTCCGCCACCGAGGACCTGGAGGATGATCTCGGGATCGACCCCGGCCTTTGAGCCGAGTACGAGGGCCTCGGACACCGCCTCGATGGTCAGCGCCACCACGATCTGGTTGCACGCCTTGACCACCTGACCGGCGCCGTGGGGGCCGCAGTGGGTGATGGTCTTGCCCACCGCCTTGAAAATCGGCTTGGCTGCCTCGAAGTCCGCTGCATCTCCACCGACCATGATCGAAAGGGTCCCGGCGATGGCGCCCGCATCGCCGCCGCTCACCGGGGCGTCGAGGACGTGGATCCGTCGCTTCTTCCCTTCCTCGGCGATCTTGCGGGAAACGACGGGAGAAATCGTGCTCATGTCGATGACGAGCTGACCGGCGCGGCCGCCGGCGAAGACGCCGCTCTCACCGAGGATGGCGGCCTCCACGTGCGGGTCCTCGGGGAGCATCGTGATGACGACGTCGCTGGACTCGGCGATCTCCTTCGATGAGGCGGCGGCGGGCACGCCCTCGTTCGTGAGCGCCTCGATTGCGGCGGGGACAACGTCGAAGATCGTCACCGGGTAGCCGGCCTTGACGAGGTTTCTCACCATGGGCCGGCCCATGATGCCGACGCCGATGAAGCCGATTCTCTCTGCCATGTGGTGCTCCTCCTCTTTCATCACTCCGCCGCTCCGGTGCCAGGCGTCAATTGCACAAGCTCGTACTCTGCGCGCACGGTTCGTTCACGGCGACGCTTTCTCGTGGCGGCAGATTGTTGGAAGCCATGATAGCCGAGCGGGTTCGCTCCTTGACGGGGACCGACCTCCGGTGTTCGGGCATCGTCAGCGCGACCGTCTGCCGCCTGCTCTTCGGCTTGTCGGACGGCGGCCGCCCGGACTCCCAAGAAAGCGATACTCGGCAGTCATGATGCCAACGCCGACTCGGGTTCCCGAACGAGCTTCTCCGCCGTCTCCCGGTCGGTGACGAGAACGTTGATCCATTGCCCCCGCAACGCCCCGAGAATGGCCTCGTATTTGCGGCGGCCGCCGGCAAGGCCAATCGTCCTCTTCGCCTTCCGGAGTTGGGCGAGCGTCATCCCGATCACGCGTTCGTCGAGCTCGCTGAGGATCGGCTCTCCCGCGGCGTCGAAGAAGCGCAGGCAGACATCGCCTACCGCTCCCTTCCGGCAAAGTCGCTCCAGCTCGAGCGGGGCGAAGACGTTCCCGCTGGCCGCCAGGAGCCGTGAAGGCTCGATCGCCCCGATGCCGACGAGAGCCACGGTCACCCGCTCGAGCCGGGCCACCGCCTCCCGCACGAAGGGATCGGCCAGGAGGACCTGGCGCGCCGCCGCTGAGCCGACCACCCCTGGCGCCGGCAGGAGGCGGGCCTCGCCCCCCACGAGCCTTGCCAGCCTCTGGGTGAGGTGCGCGGCGTGCACCTCGGCCTCCGGGCTGCCGACCCCGCCGAGGATCTGCACGACCCTCGAACCCGTGGGGTGAGGGAGGACCCGCATGGCGTCGACCATGGCGAGCAGGGTCGCGCTCCACGAAGACAGCCCTACGACGTCGCCCCGCTTCAGGGTGGTCTCGAGGTAGTACCCCGCCGCCGCGCCGAGGTCGCGCAGGAGGGCCTCCTCTCCACTGCCCGCCTCGACCACCATGGCCTCCCGCAGCCCATACCTCTCCTGGAGTCCCTCCTCGAGATCAGGGTGGGTGCCGACGGGGTCGGTGATCACCACACGGACGATTCCCTCGTCCTCCGCCCGCTTGAGCAGGCGCGAGACCGTGGGCTGCGAGAGCTCGAGACGCCGGGCGATCTCGCTCTGGCTCGATCCCCCTTCGTGGTAGAGCCGCGCCACCCGGGCCATGAGGCGGAGTTCGTGTACGCGCGCCATCTCACTCGATCTTGGACGTCGATGCCGGCTCGTTCGCCGGCTCCGGAATCATCTCGAACGTACCGAAGCGGTCGGCGTTGTCCCGCGTCACCAGCAGGCAGTCCACCGTCTGCTTCTCCGG
>Ga0316193_10001116_pt1 | contig 17725 bp, 15 predicted proteins | sample MerIslsedime2_MG_FD_207735 | JGI IMG/M metagenome (GOLD analysis project Ga0316193, IMG submission 207735) | Coastal sediment microbial communities from Maine, United States - Merrow Island sediment 2 | ecosystem: Environmental > Aquatic > Marine > Coastal > Sediment | place: USA: Maine... | reverse complement strand
CACCGCCACTGCCACTGGCGCTGCCACGGCCACTGACGCTGCCAACGCTCCGCTAGTCTTGAGGTGTCACGCCGAATCGTGACGCGAATGCTTCGAGTTTCTCAGGCTTTCCTTCGCCATCGGGGGCGCCGCCGGTGCTGCTGAGGTACCTCGATGCGAGACGCAAATGTTTCGCTTCCAGCCCGGCAAAGCGTGGGTGTAGATTCGTTTTCCCGCATCGCTTGCCGGCTGAGCTCGGCCGCCATGCGGATGCAGAAAGGATCGCCATGTCGCAGATGGTTGGAGGAGAGGCGCTGGCTCGCATGCTGGCTGCTGAAGGCGTCGAGGTCGTGTTCGGCATCGTCGATGGCACGTACATGGGTTTCTTTGCGAGCTTCGAGAAGCACGGGATCCGCATGGTCTCGCCGCGGCACGAAACCAGCGCCGCACACATGGCGGGCGCGTACGCGCGGCTCACCGGCAAGCTCGGGGTGTGCATGGCTTCCAACGGCCCTGGAGTTGCGAACATCCTTCCCGGTGTCGCCGTGGAGAATGGCGAGGGCAATCGAGTTCTGCTGATCACGTCGAGCCGACGGACACCGATCGCGTATCCCGATCGCGGCGGCACGTATCAGTACTTCAACCAGACCGGTGTCACTCGCGCGATGACGAAGTGGAGCGGGGCGGTACCTTCTTTCGAGCGCCTCCCGGAGTTCTTTCGGCGTGCAGCGCGCATCAGTTGGAGCGGGCGGCCGGGGGTGGTCCACCTCGATGTTCCTGAGACGGTGATGAACGGTATCTTCGAAGCCGATGGCATCGACCTTCGTCCGCCCTCGGCGTATCGGCGAACCGAGGCGGTCGAGCCTTCTGCAAGCCAAGTGGCTCGCGCAGCAGAGCTGCTCCGCAACGCGGAGCGCCCGCACATCCATGCCGGCAGTGGCGTCCTGCACGCACACGCTTCCGACGCGCTCGAGGAGGTGGCCGAAGCCCTGGGCACGCCGGTCACCACGAGCTGGGCGGGACGCGGCGCCCTGCCCGACAACCACGATCAGCTTCTGCCGATCTGGGCGATGGAGCCGATCAACAAAGCGCGCAGCGAAGCCGACGTCGCGCTGGTGGTAGGCTCACGCCTCGGCGAGACCGACTGGTGGGGGAAGCCGCCGTACTGGGGCGAGCCCGATGAGCAGAAGTTGATCCAAGTCGACATCGACGAGGAGATTCTCGGGCTCAACAAGGCCACCGAGCTTGCTATCGTCGCCGATGCACGGGCGTTCCTGTCCGCCCTCGCGACCGAGCTGCGTCAATCGCCGCCGAGCGAGGAGCGCTTGCAAGCCAACCGGACGCGCACCGCCGGCCTCGCGGAGGGACAAGCGAAGGTTCGAGCCCAGCTCGACATGGCGCTGCAGAACACCGCGAGCCCGATGCATAGCGCCCAGGTGCCGACGGCGTGCCAGCGCTTCTTTGGCGACGATACGGTTTACGTGTTCGACGGAGGAAACGCGACGGTCTGGGCGAGCTTCTTCTCGGAGATCAACCGACCAGACACGCTGCTCTCAACCTTCAAGTTCGGGATGCTGGGCGCCGGCGTGTCGCAAGCGCTCGCCGGACAGATCGCAAAGCCCGACTCCAAGGTCGTGTGCATCATCGGCGATGGCGCCATGGGCTTCCACTTCCAAGAGCTCGAAACCGCGCTACGCAACGAGCTGCCCGTCATCTACCTCGTGCTCTGCGACAAGCAGTGGGGCATGGTGAAGCTCACGCAGTCGATTGCGCTGGGGATGCTGCGTCCGGCGATCGGGACCGATCAGCAAGGCACGATCAACGCCGACTTCGAAGAGATCGCCTTCGACAAGATCGCCGAGGCGATGGGTTGCCACGGTGAGCGCGTTTCGGATCCAGCCGAGCTCGAGGCGGCCCTTCAGCGATGCGTAGAGTCGGGCAAGCCGTCCGTCGTCCATGTCGATGTGGACCCGAACATGCACCTATTCGCTCCAGGGCTTCAGGAGTTCAAAGCGATGCACCAGGAGCCTGGCGCCTGATGGGCGAGCGCCCCGCGGTCTTGGTGACCGGGGCGGCTGGCTACGTCGGCCGACTCTGCGTCACGGCTCTGGCGAAACGCTTGGGCGAGCTGTCCGCGTTGGTTGCCTTGGATTGGACCGAGGTCGATCCCTCCGAGCGAATCGAGGGTGTCGTCTACGCACAAGGCGACATCTGTGACCACGCACTCAAAGACCTGTTTCGTGAGCACGGCATCGACACGGTCGTACACCTGGCGTCGATCGTTCGTGCGCCCAAGGGGGCGCCGGCGGATCTGGCATATCGGGTCGACGTCCTGGGTACGAAGAACGTCCTGGAAGCTTGCGAGAGCGCAGGCGCCAGGAGGTTGATCGTCACGTCGAGCGGCGCCGCCTATGGCTACCACCCCGACAATCCGGAATGGCTCGACGAGGACGATCCACTCCGGGGTAACGACGAGTTCGAGTACTCGAAGAACAAGCGCCTGGTCGAGGGAATGCTGGCACAGTGGCGGGAGGAGCGGCCCGAGCTACGTCAAGTCGTCTTTCGCCCGGGCACTGTCGTGGGCCCGGACGTACACAGTCCGGTTACCGATCTCTTCGAGAAGCCCGTGATGTTGGGGATCGTCGGTGCCGAGTCGCCCTTCGTGTTCATCTGGGACCAGGACCTGGTCGCATGTTTGGTCGACGCCGTCTTCTCAGACAAAGTGGGCATCTACAATCAGGCCGGCGATGGCGCGCTCACACCACGCGAGATCGCGACAATGCTCAACAAGCCATACGTCGCGCTTCCGGCGTCTGTGGTGAAGGCGATCCTATGGGCGCTCAAGGGATTGGGCGTGACGGATAACGGCCCGGAACGCGTCGCGTTCTTGCGCTACCGGCCGGTGCTGTCGAACCGGCGCCTCAAGGAGGAGTACGGTTACACTCCTCAGCTCACCAGTCGCGAAGCATTCGAGCTCTACGCCCGTGCCCGAGGTCTTCTTGCCCCGGCGTGACTTCCACGGACGCACGGTCGTCATCACCGGCGGCGCCGGCGGCATCGGACGCGCGCTCGCGCGGAGCTTCGGAGGGGCCGGCGCCAAAATCGCGCTCATCGACCTGCCATCGAGTCCGTTGAGCGCTGCCCGCGAGGAGCTCGAGAGGGCCGGCATCGATGCGCTCGCCCTTCCCTGCGACATCACCGACGCCGAACGAGTCGCGAGATCGATGGGGTCTGTTCGTGAGACGTTCGGGAGCATCGACGTCCTGATCAACAACGCGGGCATCGGCCTTCGAAGCGCGTTCGCGGACACACGACCCGAAGTTTTTCGCCGCGTGATGGAAGTCAATCTCTTCGGCGCACTGCATTGCACACAAGCCTGCCTGGCCGACTTGGTCGCGACCCGCGGGATGGTCATCGCGGTCTCGAGCATCGCCGGATTGGCACCGCTCTATGGACGCAGCGGATACGCAGCTTCGAAGCACGCGATGCATGGGCTCTTCGAGAGCCTAGGCGCCGAGGTCGCCGACAAAGGGGTCGGCGTGTTGATGGTTTGCCCTTCTTTCGTCGAGTCAGGCTTGGAAGCGTCGACGGTCGGCGGAGACGGCAAACGCATCGGCCGGCCGCGAACCAAGGTCGGGCGGCTCGGTGACGCGGACGACGTCGCTGCTGAAGTTCTGAAGGCGGCGCAAACCGGACGCAGGCGCCTTGTGCTCACCCCGGTCGGTAAGACCAGCGCGCTTCTGTCGCGCGTCGCGCCTCGGCTGTACGAACGCTTGATGATCCGAAGCTTGCGGGCGGAGCTCGACGAGCCCTGACCCCTACTTCGCCGAGGTTCGGGGCGCCTCCATGCCCCTGACCGGATGGGCACGATACGGCGCTTCGAGAATCGCGACTTCTTCCGCACTGAGCTCGATCTCGGCCGCTGCGATGGCGTCGTCCAGATGCTTGAGCTTCGTGGCGCCCACGATCGGGGCGGTGACCGCGGGCTTGGAGAGAAGCCAGGCCAGCGCGATTCGGGCCGGCGGCTCGCCGCGGTCGACCGCTACTTTCTTCACGGCATCCACCACGTCCCAATCGGAAGGCTGGTCGTACAGGATCTGGTCGAGCCCGTCGCTGGAAGAGCGGCTCGTGGAGCTGTCGCCCAACTTGCTCCGGGTCCCTGCAAGCATCCCGCGCGCCAGCGGCGACCAGGGGGTCACCCCGATCCCCTCTTCCTCGCAGAGCGGCATCATCTCCCGCTCCTCTTCGCGATACACGAGGTTGTAGTGGTTCTGCATGGTGACGAAGCGGGCCCAGCCGTTGCGCTCGGACATCGAGAGCAGGCGCTGGAATTGCCAAGCGAACATCGAGCTCGCGCCGATGTACCGGACCTTGCCCTGGGTAACGAGGTGATCGAGCGCCGCCATCATCTCTTCCATCGGCGTGTCGGGATCGAGGCGGTGGATCTGGTAGAGGTCGATCGTCTCGACGCCCAAACGCCGAAGACTGTCTTCACACGCCTGCTGGATGTGCTTCCGAGAAAGCCCGCCCATATTGGGACGATCGCTCATGGGGAAGAAGACCTTCGTCCCGATCACCAGCTCGTCGAGATTGCCGTATTCACGAAGCCACCGGCCGGTCACCTCTTCGCTCACCCCGAGCGAGTACATGTCCGCCGTGTCGAAGAAGTTGATACCCGCTTCGATGGCCCGTTTGAAAAACGGCGCAGACGCCTCCGCGTCGTGCACCCACGGCCGCCATTCAGGGGTCCCGTAGCTCATACACCCGAGGCAAATCCGTGAAACGCGGACCCCGGTCCGCCCGAGATGCGTGTACTTCATCCCACCGATACTACACCATCTGCGCGAGCCGGAGCACTGTCGGAGCTTCTAGCTCCTACCGTACACAGGGACGAGGGCCCCGCGCGTGACGGAGTTCTGTGGTGACGCCAGGAACGCGATGGTCTCTGCGATTTGCTCGGGCGTGGGCCAGGCATCGTGGTCCGCATCGGGCATGGCCGCGCGGTTGGCGGGCGTGTCGATGATGCTCGGAACGATGGCGTTGACCCAAATCGACGACTCCGCGAGCTCTTCTGCCAGCGAGAGCGTCAGCGCTGCGACGGCAGCCTTGGAAGCGGAATATGCCGTCATTTGGGCCGTGGGCACGAGAACCGGTCGCGCCGCGACATTGACGATTCGGCCCGCGCGCCCGGCCATCGCCCTCACCGCTTCACGACAAGAGAGGAAGCAGGTCGTCGCATTCATCCGAATCAGATGATCCCAGGTATCGAGGCTCGTCGAAGTGATGGAGTCCATCGCAAAGCCGCCCGCCAGTTGAATACTCGCGTACAATGAGGTCGTCGCACCGAAGAGCCGGGCTACGTCTGCCTCGACGCTGAGGTCCAGGCCTTCATGAAGGACCACGGCATCGTGGTCGCTATACGGAAACGCGTCGAGCTCCTCCGCAGCGTAAACCGGAACGTGAACTGTGGCCCCTGCGGCAATGAGGCGTCCGACCACCGCGCCGCCGAGCGCGCCAGTGCCTCCAGTAACGACGGCTTCTCGGCCAGATAGATCCAACATGACGGAGAGCCTAGTCTAGGAAGCATGAGTCGCGCCAGCGCTGACGACTTGACGCGTCTTCTCACAGAGTGAGCCGCAACCCATCCTCGGCCATCGGCAACTCGATCTCGCCGGCGCGGGACAACACGTCTTCACTCATGTGCGTGAGGACGATCCGTTTGCACGTGAGGCGTGCGCGATGCTGCATGATCGTGCGGTAACTGTTGTGAAGCGCCACATCCCTATCGAACACGTAGGACTCGCAAACGAAGAGATCAGCTTGGTCGGAGGCTTCGATCAGAGTGTCGGTCCACTGGGTGTCGCCCGAATACACGAATACCTTTCGATCGATCTCGACGCGCAAACTGTACGACGGCGCCCCGCTGAAATGGGCCGCGGGAAACGCGGTTACCTCGATCCCGTCGACCGAGGTCGGTGTTCGGGGCTTGAGCTCGACGAAACGGAGTTCGAAATTGGGCTCGACCTCGGACGACCCAGCGAAGAATATTTCCATTGCCCCGAGGAGGCGCTTCTCGAGACCGGGGGGTCCGACGAGCGTGAGAGGTTCGGTTCGCTTTGAAACCAACTGGGCGTCGAGCAGGAAGAACGGAAGCCCGCCGAAGTGATCCCCGTGCAAGTGGGTGATCAGGACCTTGCTCACATCTCGCGGCTCGATCTGCTGTTGTCGCATCGCGATCAGCGAGGATGCGCCACAGTCGACCAAGAAGAGATCATCGGAGGTGCGTAGCGCGATGCAGGTCTGGAACCGTCCGCCGCTGCCGAAGGCATCGCCACTTCCGACAAAACGCACTTCCACCTGTCCCATATCTCTCTCCTAGTTGCACCAGTCCATCAAGCTAGTTGGTGTGCGACGTTCCGCCAGCCGGCGGGCCCAGGCACGCGAGGAGCCGTCCCTCGATCAAAGGTCCCACAACCTGCCAGAGACGTTGTATGCTGCCAGCCCCGCCAGAAACGAGGAGTAACCAATGGCCGAACTTCAACTCGCACTAGAAGATGCCTACGGCTGGGAGGAAAGAGCCCCCACCCAGCTTTGGATGACACAGCCGATCGGCAACGGAGAGGTCGAGACCTACACGTGGTCGCAAGGCATGGATCAAGCGCGGCGAATGGCCGCTCACCTGAAGTCGCTCAACCTGGAACCCGGTAGCCACATCGGCCTGATATCGAAGAACTGTGCGCACTTCATTTTTACCGATCTGGCGATTTGGATGGCCGGACACGTGAGCGTCGCGCTCTACCCGACCCTCAACGCCGATACGATCGAATACATCCTCGACCACAGCGAGTCGAAGCTCCTTTTCGTGGGGAAGCTCGACGGATGGGATGAGGTTCAGAAAGGCATCCCGTCCGGCATGCCTTGCATCTCTCTCCCGCTCGCTCCTCCGAACGATTACGAGTCGTGGAACTCGATCGTCGAGCGAACGGAGCCGCTTCAGGGGAACCCATCCCGCAAGGCCGAAGATCCCGCGATCATCGTGTACACCTCGGGAAGCACCGGTCGGCCCAAGGGTGTGATGCACAACTTCGGAGCGATTGCGGCGTCGGTGGATGGAGCCGAGAAGATCTTCCACGCGAACACCAAGGACCGCATGCTGTCCTATCTCCCCCTTGCCCACGTGTTCGAACGGTTCTTCGTGGAGCTACAAGGCTTGCGCACGGGGCTGCAGCTCTTTTTTGCGGAATCGCTCGATACGTTCGTGGCCGACCTGAATCGGGCCCAGCCGACGGTCTTCATCTCGGTGCCCCGGTTGTGGCTCAAGTTCCAGCTCGGGGTATTCCACAAGCTCCCGCCCCAAAAGCTTGCACGGCTCCTCCGCATCCCGCTCCTCAATCGGGTCATCAAGAAGAAGGTGCTGACGGGCCTCGGGCTTCAACACGTGCGGCTTGCGGCCAGCGGCTCTGCACCGATCCCGCCCGATCTCATTCAATGGTATCGGGATCTGGGCCTCGAGCTTCTCGAGGGCTACGGCATGAGCGAAGACTTCGCCTACTCACACGCGAGCCACCCGGGTCGCGGCCGCGTTGGCTACGTGGGTAACCCCATGCCTGGGGTCGACGTGAAGATCAGCGATGAGGGAGAGATCCTCATCAAGTCGCCCGGCAACATGATGTGCTACTACAAGCAACCCGAGCTGACCGCCGAGTGCTACACCGAAGACGGCTACTTCCGCACGGGCGACCGCGGCGAGCGCGACGAAGAGGGCCGGCTCAAGATCACCGGGCGCGTGAAGGAGCTCTTCAAGACCAGCAAGGGCAAGTACGTCGCACCGGTGCCCATCGAGAATCTCATCAACAACAACAACCATGTCGAGATGTGCTGTGTCACCGGCTCAGGGCAGCCCCAGCCGTTCGCCTTGGTTCTGCTCGCCGAAGAGCTGCAGCCAAAGCTGAGTGACAGCAACGTGCGGGCAGAAATCGAAGCCGAGCTGGAAACCTTGTTGAAGGAGGTCAACCAGGAAGTAGAGGAGTTTGAGCGCCTCAAGTTCTTGGTGGTCGTCAAAGACCCTTGGCTCATCGAAAACGGCTTTCTCACGCCCACCATGAAGATGAAGCGAACCATGCTCGAAGACACCTACGGGCCCAAGACCGACGAATGGTACGGCGCCGGTCAACGAGTCGTCTGGGAAGCGTAGAGAAACCTTTCCGGCGTTCAGGTGTAGAGACCTTATGCGAGGTCTCTTTCTGATTTGCGGGGCCGTGGTCCTGTGGTCCGGTTGCGTACGGGTCGCGGCCTACGAACGAGGGTATCTGAGCGAGGTGACGATGCGGCCCGTCGTCGATCCGCTGGAAGCGCGCGCCTCGAACCAGTTGCATCGGGCCCGCGAAGCTGCGAGCGGCTCCATGTCTACGAGCCGATGTTCTACTTGAGAGCTCGGCAGAACAGCAAAGTCGAACACACGGTGACCGTTCCGGTCGACATCATTACATCGGCGTCGACCGATGCGATCGATGCAACGACGTCGGCCTCACGGCACAATGAGGCGGGGACTCTTCAGATCGACACGCGCGTGAAGCAGACGGAGGACGATACGTTGAAGTTCACGTACGGTGGCCATGTCGAGGAGTGGTTTTTTTCCATCTTCGGCGGCGTCGGATATACACGCGATCTCGCTCAGGACAACGCGACGATCAGCGCGAGAATCGCGGGCTCGTTCGATTGGTTCAAACCCTACGGACCTCGCGGCGACCTCGTCCCGCCTGGCAACCGCTTCGATGTTCGTGGTGGGCTGACTGGGAGCGTCGAAGTCTCACAAATCTTGAGCCCCACCACTTGGGTCAAAGCAGGCTACGAAATCACGTGGCGGAAAGGCGAGCTGCTGACGCCTTGGAACTCGGTGCCTTTCCTGTGTGACCCGGAGGTGACGGTCTGCGTGGGCCGCGTCCAAGAGAAGTTCCCGAGAACGCGGCTTAGACAGACGGTGTCCGGCATGCTCGCGCACTACGTTCCAAGGACGAAATCGACGGTGCGGGCGAGCTATCGGTTCTACGGGGACGACTACGATGTACGTGCTCACACGCTGCTCGCCGAAATCTACCAGTCCGTGACCGAGCGCGCGTATGTCAGCGCCCACTACAGAGCGCATCACCAGACCGCCGTCTATTTCTGGACGACGAACTTGGGCTTGCTGGATTTCAATCCAAACGCGCCGCGGACTTCAGATTCGGACTTGGCCCGGTTCTGGGCTCACGAATGGGGCGCTAAGGTCTTGATTCATCTCACCCCGCCGGGCCGGACTCACCAGCACCATGCCGACGTCTATTTCAACCGATACACGCGTACGAACAACCTGAGCGTGAACGTCGGAAGCCTCGGCTATGGTTACAACTTCTGACCCAGGGGAGTTGTGCTAGAAACCGCCATCTATGGATGAACAGCTCGTTTATGACGTAGTCATCGTGGGTGCGGGCCCGGCCGGCGCGACGGCGGCGTACTTTCTTGCAACCGCGGGGAAGCGTGTTGCGCTCCTCGAGAAGGCAACCTTTCCACGTGATAAGCGCTGCGGCGACGCCTGGTGTGAGCCAGCGCTCGACATCCTCGAAGAAATGGGCGTCGTTCAGGAGCTCGACTCCGAGGGCCTGGTGCAGTGGATCCGCGCCGGCGGTCTGGTGTCGCCCTCCGGTCTGAGCTTCACTAGCCCGGACGAAGGAGAGCGAGAGAGCGCCCCGCGAGTAGCGGCGATCCGCAGGATGATCTGCGACGAGCGGATCGCGCGCGCGGCGCACCGTGCTGGAGCAGAGCTCATCGAGGAGGCATCGGTGACCGATGTGTCCCTCGGCGATGACGTCTGGACGATCCGTTGTAAGGATGGTCGCCGCTTCCTCGGACGTTGCCTGATCGCCGCAGACGGGGCCAAGAGTAAGATCGCGCGCGCGCTCGGTGTCGTCACGACTGGAGCGAATAGCGTCGCGAGCAGGCAGTACATCAAGGGAGGCACGCACAACTTCACGAGCGACGGCGTTCTCCTCTATCCGCCGTACGTGCTGCCCGGCTACGTTGCGCTCTTTCGCCACTCGAACGATGACATCGACCTCGGTTGCTATCTGCTCCCCGGCGGCCGCGTACCCGTGACCCAGCTCAAGTCGTTACTCGAGACGGAGGTCGCCAAGGACCCGTACGTTCGCGAGGTGCTCGGCGACCAGGCGGAGCCCCTCGAGCGTGCCGGGCTGTCCCCGCTTCGACTCGGCGGTGAGCCGCGAACGCATGGCGAGCGCTTCATTCTATTGGGCGATGCAGCGGGCCAGACCGACCCACTCACCGGCGAGGGCATTCACACCGCGATGATCGCCGCCAAGATCGCGGCGCGCGTTCTCAACGAGGCCTTCGACGAAGGCGACCTCTCGGCGGGCCGGCTCGCGAGTTACCATCGGGCCTGGATGAAGGAGTTTGGCCGGGACTTCCCGATTTCCGCAGCTGCCGGACGCGCGATCAACCGCTTCCCCGTCCTTCTCGACACGGCTGCCGTGGCTGCCCAACGCCACGGGGCTAGCTTCATGGACAATTTCGGCGCAGCGATGACTGGCGTGAAGCCAAAATCTCTCTTCCTCTCACCCCGCATGTCGCTTCCGCTCGGCGCGGCGCTGCTTGGGCTGATTCGCTCGCGGAGGGGGATGGCGTACAGCGCTGGGCCTCGGGCCGAGCCCTCACACGACTACAGCTTCGCCCAGAACGCGATCCGGAACAGCGCCGGATCGTGACACTCAGCCCTCCCAGCCAGGATACGAAACATGCCGCTTGAACCGAGTCCCTCGGTCACAGCACCCCGTGACCGAACCTTCGACATCGAAGGCGAGCGCCTCGTCTACCCGACGCAGTTCCGGGATGGGTGTTCGGCGGCCGGGCTTTTCCTCGTGAAGTCGAAGGTCGCGAACGAGTACATCGCGGACAGCGGCTTCGAGCTCGCCGAAGTTGCGCCGGGCAGAGGGATCCTCGTTCTCACCGGCGTTCGATACACCGACACCGACTGCGGGGAGTACGATGAGACGGCGATGGCTTTCTTCGTCAGAAGGGCTGGCCAGAGATCTCGGCTTCCGTACGCGGGCACCTGGCTCGACATCGTTCGTGGGAACACGGCGAGCTTCACTTGGAATCTTCAAGTCACGACCCCACTCTCCCGAGACGCCGGCATCTTCATGTGGGGCTTTCCAAAGACCATCGAGGACATCAGCTTTGAGCAGAGCGGCGAGCGCGCAGCGTTCAATCTGCGCATGGACGGCCAGGAGGTGTACGACTACTCGGTGCTCGCCAACGGTTCGACGAGTCCTCCTCCCGTCACCTCCGCGGTGTACTCGATCTGGGAAGGCGCGCCTCACGTGAGCTACCTGACCCAAACCTATCGGGACGCTCGCTATCGTCCCGGAGGAGGCCGCCTTCGCCTCGGTGACCATCCGCTGGCGGACAAGCTGCGCGCGCTTGGCCTGCCGCGACGTCCGCTGCTCGCCACTTGGGCGGGCCATCTATCGTTCAGTATGAGCGAGCCTGAGAAACTGTGAGCGACCACTCGATGAGCCTGCGGGTAGCGGTCGTCACGGGGGGCGCGAGCGGGCTGGGCCGGATCTTCGCCCTGCGCATGGCGGCGCAAGGCATCCAGGTCGCAGTCGTCGATCGCAATTCTGAAGCGCTTTCCGGCGTGGCGTCGGAGTCGAGCCGCATTCACGCGGTTCGCTGCGATGTATCGAGCTCAGCAGAGCTCAGCGCTGCTTTTGCCGAGATCGAGTCGGAGCTCGGCACGATCGACCGCCTGGTGACATGCGCAGCGATCATGCCCACCTCGAAGCTTGCCGAGCAAGACACGCAAGAGATCCGTGGTGTGATGGCGATCAACTACGGCGGGACCGTCAACGCCGTCCAGGCGGTCCTTCCTGGGATGGCGCAGCGGGACGCCGGCGAGTTGATCATTTTTGGCTCGACCGGAGGCTCGGTCCTCGTCCCCGACTGCGGCGCATATTGCGCAAGCAAAGCGGCAACCAACCTCTACACTGAGATGCTGATCGAAGAGACCAGGGGAAGCGGCGTGCGCGTCATGCTGGTATGCCCGGCGTTGGTCGACACGCCACTGCTACAGCAGGCTGTGGCCACATCCAATCCAAAGGTCATCGCCGACTCGATCGCAAAGAGTCGGGTCGCCGACCCAGAGCTCATCATCGACGAGGTCGAGAAAGCGCTCCGCAAACGCACGAAAATCCTCATGCCGGGCGCGGAAGCAAAAGCGGTGATGTGGCTCCGACGAATGTCGCCGGGGCTCCTGTGGAGAATCGTTCGCCTGGCAAATCGGGACTGAGCGAGCGCTTCCAAATGGCCGTGGTATAGCCTCCGCTGCCGATGACAGGTTGCTTCGCACGCATACTCGTAGGTCTCGTGGTGCTCGTCGTTCTGATGGCGGTCACATTACACGTTCGCTACGGGGGCGGGGAGCCATACCCCGACCTGAGCGGCACGCCGATCCTCGACGAGAGCGGGCTCGAGGTCGTAGTGAGCAGCCCGGAGCCGATCGGCAACCTGGCGGTGTCTGCCGATGGGCGGGTGTTCTACACGATTCACCCCGAAAGCCGGCCAACTGGCCCCAAGCTGCTCGAGTGGGTCGACGGCGCGCCAAAAGCCTTTCCAAGCGACGCTGCGCAGGACCTCTTCGAAACGCCGCTCGGAGTCGTCGTCGATCGGCAGAACCGCTTATGGACTGTCGACCACGGCAACCACGGGACGGGGCAGGCGCGTCTCTTGGCTTTCGATCTGCAAACAGGTGCGGTCGTGCACGATCACATCTTCGATTCGGCAGTCGCACAGCTGGGTTCGTTCCTACAGGACTTGCAGGTCGATTCGACCGGGAAGTACGTCTTCATCGCCGACCTCAGTTTCTGGCGAAAGAACCCCGGCCTGATCGCGTATGACGTCGAGCTCGGCAAGGCGCGCCGCTTGCTGGACAGCGACCCATCGGTATCCGCGCAGGATTGGCTGATTCGCAATCCCACCAAGGACATGAAATTCTTCGGTGGAGTTGTCGCGCTCAAACCCGGGGTCGACGGGATCGCGATCGGTCGTAACGACGAGTGGCTCTACTACGGGGCGATGGCGCACGACACGATGTATCGAGTCAAAGTTGCAGACCTGCTCGACGATTCGCTCAGCGCCGGGGCGCTTGCCGCACGGGTTCGCGCTGTCGGTCCCAAACCACTGAACGACGGGCTCAGCACGGACCGTGACGGGAACCTCCTGATCACCGACGTCGAGCACAGCGCTATCATTCGCATGAAGCCTGATGGCGAGCTGACGACCCTGATCCGCAGCGACCGCATTCGCTGGGCAGACGCGTTGAGCTACGGCCCCGAGGGCTGGCTCTACGTCGCCGATAGCGCGATCCCCGATCAGATGCTGCAATCGAAGGCACACATCCAAGCCAACGCCCCGTACTACGTTTTCCGATTCAAACCGGACATCGACGGCATCCCTGGGCAGTAGCTGGATCGTCGCCTGGCACACATGTGACCACCTGCGAGCTTGCGCGTTTCGGTAATCTCGCTATTCGTGGTGCGGAGATTTCTTATGGGTGGAGTATTGCTTTTTGCTGTGGTGATTGGGCTTTCGGCTTGTGGATCTGAGTCGTCGACTGCCGGGACGAGGCTTCCTGAGACGGGCGATGTGCGGTTTGGCACCGTCAATGAAGATCAGCTTCGACGCATGGTGGAAATCGACCCGGCGGACGACGGGCCGTTCCATATGATCAATCTGATCAAGTTCAGGGAGAAGGCCGATTACCAGGACGGCAGGGAGACGGATCTCACGGGACGCGAGGCCGATGCCTTGTACGCGCCCTTGGAGTTTCTGGAGGAGATCGGCGCCAAGATCGTGTTCGTCGCCGATGTCGAAACCAATCTGATTTCGCTCGAGGGGACCCAGTGGGAGCAAATCGCCGTCGTGCGCTACCCCAGCCGCGCACTCTTCTTCCAGATGACCCAGGACGAGGCGTTTCGAGCGCGAGCGATTCACAAAGAGGCCGGCGTCGAGAAGAGTCTGGTCATCGTCGCGCACCTTCAGGATGGGAGCTCACCTCCAGTGCCCGACGAGATCCCCAACCCACCCACCGCTGACGACCCGGCGGTCGCGATCACACACTTGCTCGCCTACAACGAGACCGCTGATTACGGCCCTGAGTCGGACGAACCCGAGAGGAGCGGTCGAGAAGCCATGGCGCTCTACCAGCAGGCGGCAAGCGGCATCGCCCTCGAGCAAGGGGTTGGCCCTATCGCCTGGTTCAATATCGAGGGCGTCTTCATTGGCGACGGGCGCGAGTGGGACGAGTTCAGGATCAACGTCTTCCCGAGCCATGCCGCGTTCGACGTCGTCGTAGCCGACCCGACGCGGCTGGCGGGCCAAGTCCATCGGCAAGCCGCGATCGAAGATACACACACGACTGCCAACAGAATCATCATCAATACGCTTGGCGACGACGGATCGGGCGGCGGAGGCCTCCTCGAAGTCACCGACAACGGAACGGGGACTTTGTGCGCGACCGATGCCGCATGCGAAGGGCAGGAGGCCGACAAATGTCTCTCCTTCGAGGACGCGGGGTTCTGCACAGTCGAAGGATGCGGCGCAGGCACCTGCGAGGGTCCCTACCTGTGTTGCCACGACTGCGCCGATTTCGCGGCTGCCTTCCTGCCCTTCGAGGGATCCGCGTGCTTCCCGTCATCGGAGACCGCCCAGCTCACCGGCGCCGCGCGGTGTACCTGCGACTAGCTCAACATCGCGCGCAGGCTCTTCTTCCAGCGCTCGATCAGGTCGTCGTAGTGTGCATCGTTCTCTCGGAAGATGCGCTCCATCGCTAAACCGCGCATGAAGTAGAGTGTCATCTCGACGGCGATCTTGGCCTGCCGATCCCCTCGGCCAGTGAGCTGCTTGAACGCCCCGTAGATGCGGCCGCCGAGGCTGCGCTCGAAGGCTTCGAACCTGCCGAGCAGCTCCGGGTCGGTCCGCGCGGCGACCATGAGCTCGACGACGGCCCAGTAGAGTGGGCCCGAGAACATGGTCCAGAGCATGTCGACCATCGCATCAATCGGGTTGTCGCCCTTCTCGAGCCGGGCGTCGAGCTCGGCCTCGAATTCCTTGGAGCGTTCATCGGCCAAGTGCTCGATGGCTGCGACCAGTAGGTCGGCCCTACTCGGGAAGTGATGAAGCTGAGCGCCCCGCGAGAGCCCGGCGCGCTCGCCGACCTCGACCGTGGTGGTTCTCGGATAGCCCATGTCGATGAGGCTCTCGATCGTCGCGTCTAACAACTTCCCCCGCGTGATCCGACGGCGCTCGGCCTGGGGGATTCGCTCCCGCTTCGCAGTGGCGCCGCTTCCAGCTTTCTTCACGCGCCGAGGCCCCTCAGTCGCGGCGGTACATCGTCACGACTGCCGCGCCCCCAAGTCCGAGGTTGTGCTGAAGGGCGACGCGAGCACCTTCGACCTGGCGATCCTCGGCTTGGCCCCGAAGGTGCCATACGAGCTCGGTGCATTGCGCAAGACCGGTGGCGCCGAGCGGGTGCCCCTTCGAAAGAAGACCGCCGCTCGGGTTGGTGACGAACTTGCCGCCATAGGTGTTGTCGCCCTCCTCGATGAACTTCTCGGCTTCGCCTTCGCCGCAAAGGCCGAGCGCTTCGTAGGTGAGCACTTCGTTGGTGGTGAAGCAGTCGTGAAGCTCGACGACATCGACGTCTTCAGGACCGATACCGGATTCCTCGTACACCGCCCGCGCCGCATTCTTTGCCATGTCGAAGCCGACCATCTTGATCATCGAATCCTCGAAGCTCGTTCCGTAGTCGGTGCGCATGGTTTGGCCCGCGATATACACGGGATTGGAGATACCCTTCTTCTTCGCGAAATCGTCGGAGCACACGATCGCGGCGGCAGCGCCGCAGGTCGGAGGGCAGCACTGATAGCGGGTGAGCGGATCAAACACCTCGGGTGAGGCGAGGATCTCCTCCACCGTGAGAGGGTCGCGGAAAAGTGCGTACGGATTCTTTGCAGCGTGCCGGCGAGCTTTCGCGTTGACCTTCGCGAAGGTCTCGCGCTTCGCGCCGTATTTCCAACGATACTCGCGACCAGCTCCACCGAACATCTGGGCAGCGGGTGGCGCGGAAGTGAAGCCCTGCGCTTCATTCATCACGTTGACGTGAAGGCCGAGAGGGTTGGGCCGGTCGTTCCATGCCGCAGCAAGCGCACCTTTCTGCATCTGCTCGAAGCCCACGGCAAGCGCACACTCGACGATGCCGCCTTCGACCATCTGCTTCGCCAACATCAACGCACTCGAGCCCGTCGAGCAGTTGTTGTTGACGTTGTAGACGGGAATCCCCGTGAGGCCGACGTCGTATACCGCGCGCTGTCCGCAGGTGCTGTCTCCGAAGACGTAACCGGCGACTGCCTGCTCGACCTCGCTGAACTCCACGCCGCCGTCGGCCAGCGCAGCCTTGATCGCCTTGGCCGCCATCACGTTGTAGTCCTCGCTTTGGCCGGGTTTGGCGAAGGGCACCATGCCGACTCCGATTACGTTTACCTTACGTCCCATCGTTGCTCCTTAGCGTTGCTGTGCGCGAGTTCAGATTAGGCCTTTGAGAAAATTGAGACGGTGTGCGGGCTGCATGTCGCCGTCGATGCGAAGCGTGCCTCGTTGAAAGAGCGATTGTGTGGTCTTCTCACCGCTGCTCAGCTCCGCGAGATCCGCGTCGGCGATCATGATGATCGTCGTGGCTCCGTCGGTCTCACCCGCCTTGAGCGCTGGCGGCCGGTTCTTCAGGTCCACCACCCATTTCGAATCTGGATCGCTCACGTAGAACTGTAGAACCGCGCCGACTTCATCGGCAAGGCTTGGCTGTTCCTGCAGGCGCTTGCTGAGTGCTTCGAAAAGCTTCGGTGCGAACGGCTCACGTGCCTGGGGCGCGGCGGCTGGTTCGGCAGTTCTGGCAGTTGCCGCCGAGGCTTCTCCTCCGCTCACGCGCGCCGCGGCCTTTGCGAGCACGAGGTCGAACGGCATTTTGAGGAGCGCTTCGAGCTTGTTCACGCTCATCATGTCGCCTGCCACCTTCAGCTTCCCGCTCGAGAACAACTTGATAGGATCCGCATCGCCTCTTTGAAGCGCCACGTAATCGGCGTCGGAGAGCTGGAGAGTCGCGTCGGGCTTGGCGGTTTCGCCGGCACCCGCCGTGCCCGCCTTGAGATCGATCGTCCACACGTTGGTGGGATCGCTGAGATTCAGCTGAAACACGGTCTGCGCCTGCTCTGCGATACCGGGGTTCTCGGCCAGGAACTCAGCGACTGCGGCGATGACATCCACAGACATCGGCTCGATGGTGCCCCCATCGCTCGCCTCCGCGGCTGCCTTCTTCTTTTCTTTGGGCTTCGGGAGATCCTCGAAGAGCTCGATCGCAGCGTTCGAGATCACGACCGAGTCGCGCTCCTTGACCTTGCACTGGAACACGATCCGCTGGTCCGATTCTTTCCACATCTCAGTGATGAGGGTGTCACCCGGATACACGTTGTCGGCGAAGCGCACTTTGATGCTCTTGAAGAAGTCGGGGTTCCCATTCGGTGCGAAGCGCTCGAGCACCCGGCGCCCGGCGTAGCCGAACGTGCAAAGCCCATGGAGAATCGGTCGGTCGAATCCGAACGCCTTCGCCATGCCTGGGTCGGCGTGCAGTGGGTTCCAGTCACCG
>Ga0316193_10001115_pt1 | contig 17736 bp, 15 predicted proteins | sample MerIslsedime2_MG_FD_207735 | JGI IMG/M metagenome (GOLD analysis project Ga0316193, IMG submission 207735) | Coastal sediment microbial communities from Maine, United States - Merrow Island sediment 2 | ecosystem: Environmental > Aquatic > Marine > Coastal > Sediment | place: USA: Maine... | reverse complement strand
CCGATATATCTGCTGCAGACGATCCGCGAAGCTCTACCGACGCAGCACCGGGCACAGCTATGTGCGGATTGCCTGCCTGAACCAGTCGGCGACGGTAGTAACAGCTGCCTCGTTGGCGCCGTCCTCACGATATTGGAGATAGTAGGCAGCCTTGCGATTGGCCACGGCCGGGCCAATTCGTAGCACGCGCCCATCCTCGACCATTTGATCGGCCAGGTATCGCCAACCAATGCCCACACCCTCACCGTCCAATATCGCCTGTGTTGCAAAGGGCAGCGTGTCGTAGAGATGAGTTTCGTCAGGGATTCGATAATCGACACCCTGCGCAGCAAACCACAGGCGCCAGTTGAGAAAGCCGCTATCACCCACGTCGAAATGGATCAACTGCGCAGCTGCCAGCGCCTCTATGTCACCGTCCAGTTGCGGGAACCGGCGTAGATAGGCGGGACTGCAAATCGGAAACGCCTCCTCGGTGAATAGCGGAAAACAGGGTTTTTCCGGGGTAATCCGGGTATCCCAGACCACCGCGATATCGATACGCGACATGTCGAGTAAATCCAGCTTGTCGAAGGTCGCGATTCGCAGCCGAATATTGCCGAGGGCCGATTTCAGGCTGGCATAGCGAGGCATTAGCCAGTTTTCCGCAAAGCCGAAGGAACAGGCCAGCGTCAACTGGTCGTCATCGCTTTCGACCAGGACTTCTTCCCATGCACTTTCCGCATGCCCAAAGCCAAGGGCAATTGCCGAGGCGAGGCGCTCGGCTTCGACGCTCGGCAACACCTGGTTGCCATTGCGAGTGAATAGCGAGCGCTTTAGACGACTTTCCAGCGTCGCTATATGGCGGCTTACGGTAGGCTGGGAGAGATGCAATTCAGCGGCAGCGCGGGTAAATCCCCGGTTACGTACGACTGCTTCCAGCACCAGTAGCGCATTTAACGATCCAGAAATGTACTTAAACTGCGAAGCCATGCAAAAAAACTATCCAGGTAATGATAATTTGGGATTTGATGCCAGCTTAACGACGTGCCAGTATTTGCGCAACAACAGTGAGCAAAATCCATGTTCCCGACAACCCAGGGGAATCCTGTAATGCCGACGCAGAATCACGCCGCTTCCCGACGCAAGTGGAATTTTCGCCCAAACCTGGATGAGCAGTTAGCCCCTTTCTATCACTGGCCGCCGCAGATAGTGCCAACGCTGCGCTACATCCTGGCGAGCTGGAGCCCGTTCGGCGTTCGCGCGCTGATACTCGGATTTGCCATCATTACCTGGTTTTTCCTTGCGCCAGCACTACAGGATTGCCGCGAGTTCCGCGTGGACTGGATAGCGCAGATCTGGGCGCGCAACCTGCTCACCATGATCGTCGTCGCGGGCGGATTGCACTTCTACTTTTACAGCTTGCGCCGACAACAGGACGAAGAGCACTACGATACCCGCCCGTTGCTGCGCAATTCCCGTCTGTTTCATTTCAATGACCAGGTACACGACAACATGTTCTGGACCCTGGTCAGCGCAGTGGGCATCTGGAGCGCCTACGAAGCATTGATGATGTATGCCTATGCCAACGGGTTCGCGCCGATGATATCGTTCGGCGAACACCCGGCATGGTTTATCGCTTTAATATTCCTGACACCCTGGTGGGCCGGTTTGCATTTTTACCTTCAGCATCGTCTGTTGCATACCCCGCGACTCTATTCCACCGTACACAGCTGGCATCACCGGAATTCCAACACCGGCCCCTGGTCGGGTGCCGCCATGCACCCGCTCGAGCACCTGGTCTGGTTGAGCAGCGTATGCATATTGCTGCTAGTGCCGTCGCATCCGCTGCATGCCATCTTCCTCCTGCAATTCCACGTAATCTCGGCGGCGACTTCACATGCCGGCTATGAACACCTGTCCCTGGGCAGAGGGATGAAGCTACGCCTTGGCGATTTTTTTCACCAACTCCATCATCGCTATTGCGACTGCAACTACGGCACCTTCGAAACTCCGTGGGATCAGTGGTTGGACACCTATCACAACGGTACGGAAGAGGGAGAAGCCTGGATGAAAGAACGCCGACATCGGCTGTCACAGAAAAAAACGGCAGCGTAATTGAGACACCCCTGGCGACACCCGACCAGTCGGGCCCGCCATGCCCCGCAGCAGCAGATTCTATTGCGGCAGACAATCGATAAGCTTAACGAATATCAGGGCAGTTGCAGCAGCGGTTGATCAGCCTCGGGGACGTGGTGGTCGACGCAGTTGTGACCGGGGCCAGCGCGGTCGACGCAGATGAAGCGCATCGCTGCGTAAGGCGTCAGTAAAACGTGGTGCCAAGTGCCGAGGTGATAATTAATCCCCTGTTTGCCGTTGGTGACGAAGGCGCGCAGTTGACCGAGGTCCGGTTCCTCGGCTGCGGGACCCACCACAACGATGAAGGGGCTCGAATCGAGCGGCAGGAAAGCCTGGCTGCCGAAAGGGTGGTATTCCAGATGGTCGACCCGGCGCGGCATGTCGAACTGGTGGCTGGCCACCAGGCTGATAATCGCGCGCGATTGTTCGCCACCGAGCTCTACCCCGGCGAGATCGTGATAGCGATCCGCCATGCCGTTGTTGATCGGGAACGAGTCGCGACCTTCGAACTCGACGACATCACCGAAAGGCGCGAAAGCCTCACGCGTCAAGGGCTGGATCTTCATTGCTTCAGGCATCGATCTTGCCGAGGATGCGCACGCGGCTCAAACCACCGTCGGGGAATATATTGATGCGCAGGTGAGTGACCGAACCGACATCCTGCAGCTCGCCCGAAAATTCGTGCTCGCAATCCATCTCCAGTTTCTGCGGCGGCAATAATTCGTCCCAGAACTGGCTTTGCGTAATGATCGATGCGGTCGTTCCGGCACCGACTTTCGCCGCCTGGATCGAGCAACGATCGGGATAGTTGCCCTTGAAGAAAGCGGTATCGAGCACAACGCCTTCGATGCATCCTGCGTGACCAAGCTCGATGATGCACCAGTCGTAGCCGGGTTCACGTCGTCGGCGCGTTTCCCAGCCGTCGCCCATATTGATACCCTTGCCCGGGTTCAACAGGTTTTCGACCGCGCCGAAATGCGCATCGTTACAGGCAACGGCACGCGCGCCAAGCTCGACCGCAGCGAGATTATGCAGCGCGTCTTTATCGAGCACCGCAGCATCACTGACCACCCGTCCGTGCACGCGCAGGCGCGCCACCCCGCCATCGGGATAAAGATTCAGGCGAATGTGGGTGAAACAGGCCGTGTTATCGATGGCAAAATAATGATGGCTGTCACCCTGCAGGCTGGCGGATGGAATCAGCGTTTGCCAGTCGCTATCGTCATCGGGCGCGGTCGCGCTGTAACAGGCTTCGAGCGAGGCGGCCGGTGCGTAGTTGCCGGTGAAATGACTGGTATCGATATCGACACCCTTGATTTCCCCGGCCAGGCCCAGCTTGACGATGGCATGATCATAACCACCGTTACGCCGCCGCCGCGTTTCCCAGCCGTCCATCCACTTACCGTTGTCATCGAACTTGCCGACAATGAACTGCGGCGGCTCGGGGTTAAGCATACGGCTGCATTCGGCAAAAAAATCATCACTGCAGGATACAATCTCCGCGCCCAGGCGCGGCTGTGCGAGGTTGATCCACTGCCTGGTAAATTCGGGGGTTGTTTCAGTCATTTTAGTTTTCCTGAACAGCAGCTTTGCGCAAAAGGCGCTCGGCCTGTTCATTGTGTTGTTTAACGAGTGCCTTTATATCCACTCCGGTTATTTCGCCCTGCTCGATGACCATGCGCCCATTGATGATCGAAAACCAGGCGTTCACCGGCGCGCAGGTCAACAGTCCGGCGACAGGATCACCGCCGGCCCCGGCGTGTTGAATGTCATCGACGCGATAAGCCACCAGATCGGCCGCCTTACCCGGCTCGAGGCTGCCGATATCATCGCGCCCCAGCACTGCCGCGCCGCCGCGGGTTGCCAGCTCCAGCGCTTCGCGCGCGGAAAATCTATCCGCGCGAGATTCAAATCCGGGCCAGCCGACGCGCTGCAGCAACATCGCCTGGCGCGCTTCGCCAAGCAACTGGTTGGCGTCATTGCTGGCCGAGCCATCGACACCAAGACCGACGCGCACGCCGCGATCGCACATCTCGCGCACCGGCGCGATACCCGATGCGAGGATCATGTTACTGCTCGGACAGTGACATACGGCGCTGCGCGTCTCGGCCAGCAGACCGATTTCATCACCATTCGGATGCACCATGTGGGCGAACCAGACATCGTCACCGGTCCAGTCGAGACTCTGCAGATAAGGCAATGGGCGCATGCCGAACAGCTCTTCGCAGAAGCGATTTTCGTCGATGGTTTCGGCGAGATGGGTATGCAGCCTGACGCCCTCGTGACGGCGCGCGAGTGCCGCGGTTTTGCGCATCAGGTCGGCGCTGACACTGAATGGCGAACAGGGCGCCAACCCGATACGCAGCATCGACAGCGGTTCGGGATCGTGAAACTCGGCGATAACACGTTCACAGTCAGCGAGAATACTGTCTTCATCTTCGCAAACGCTGTCTGGTGGCAAGCCACCCTTGCTCTGCCCCAGGCTCATGCTGCCGCGGGTGGGATGAAAACGCACGCCAAGCTCGCGCGCAGCGCGAATTTCATCATCGAGGCGGGCACCGTTGGGGAACAGGTAAAGGTGATCGGCGACCGTGGTAGCACCTGACAGCAACAACTCGACGAGCCCCAGGCGCGCGCTGATGTAAACCGCTTCGGCATTCATCTGCCCCCAGATCGGATATAGCGTGGTCAGCCAGTCGAACAGCGACTTGCCCTCGGCAGTGCCGATGCTGCGTGTCAGCGTCTGGTAAAGATGATGGTGGCAATTGACCAGCCCGGGAATGACAATACAACCGCGGGCATCGACATGTCGATCTACCTGCAGGCCCGCCGTTTGCAGGCGCTGGTGCAGCTCGGCACTGGCGCCCAGCATTTCGATCACGTTATCGCGGATCAGTAGCGCGCCATCCTTTATCTCGCGCCGCTCAGCGTCCATGGTCACCAGCACGTCGGCATGGTCGATCAACGCCAGACTCATTTGCGTTCCCGCAGGTACTGGCGCTTACCCATCACGTGGGTAGCCTGAACACAGCGGTCGTCGCCGAGCATCATCAGCGCGAACAACCTGTCCTCGAGCGAAGCGGTTTGTCGCATGCGTCTTTGCATCAACGGGGTTGCCTCGAGATCGAGCACCACGAAATCAGCCTCCTTGCCAACAGCGAAGTTACCGATACGATGATCGAGATAAAGGGACTCTGCCGCACCCAGCGTCGCCAGATGAAATGCTTTCAACGGGGTAAGACTGTGCCCGGACAGCTGACAGACCTTATACGCTTCGTTCAAGGTCTGTAGCTGGCTGAAGCTGGTACCGGCACCGACATCGGTCGCCAGTCCCACGCGGATGTTGTGCTCACGCGCGGCATCGAGACTGAACAGGCCACTGCCGAGAAACAGGTTGGAGGTTGGACAAAAGGCCATCGCAGCACCGCTGTCGGCCATGCGTTCGCGGTCAGCCTCGTCGAGGTAAATGCAATGCGCGTAAACCGCGCGTGGCCCGAGCAGGCCGAATTGATCGTAGACGTCCAGGTAACTGCGACTAGCTGGAAACAGTTCCGCAACCCAGCGCACTTCATCGAGGTTTTCGGCAACATGCGACTGCAGATATAGATCCGGATGTTCACTGAGCAACTGCCCGCAGAGCTCGAGTTGCTCGGGGCTGCAGCAAGGAGCAAAGCGCGGCGTTACCGCGTAGTGCAGACGTCCGTGCAGGTGCCAGCGGTGAATCAGCTCGGCACTTTGCTGGTAACTTTGCTGCGGATCGTCGCAGAGACTGGCAGGAGCGTTGCGATCCATCATCACCTTGCCGGCCACCAGGCACAGATCGCGGCGCGCGGCGGCCTCAAAGATAGCGTCGACCGACTCACTGTGCACGGTGGCAAAGACGGCGCTGGTGGTCGTACCGTTACGCAGCATCTGCTCACAGTAGAACTCGGCGACCTGGTCGGCATGAGCCCGCTCGGCGAATTTTTCCTCGGTTGGAAAGGTGTATTGCTTCAGCCAGTCGAGCAACTGCAGACCATAGCTTGCGATCATTTCGGTCTGCGGATAATGGCTGTGCGTATCGATGAAGCCGGGCATGATGAGGCAGCCGGAATAATCATACAGCGCCGAACCGTCGGGCAAATGATCGATCCATTCGAGCGCGTTGACCAGCTGGCGCACGCGCCCCTGCTTCAGAATCAGCAACCCGTCTTCAACATACTCGAAAGCATCGTCGGACAGATCCGGATCGGACTTGAAATGCAGGAAGCTGGCGCGAACCGCGGTATCGCAGGCATCATGATCCAGCAGCGTGGGGATTACAGACATAGCGAGCTATTACTGTCTTTGGGCATACCAGCTCGCCACCGTTGCACGCTCCGCATCGGTCATTCCCGTCAGGTTACCGAGCGGCATGTAGCGGGTCTGCACCGTGACGGCGATGCGTTCGGCACGGTGCACAATTTGTTGCGCCGATTCCAGCACAATGCCGAGCGGCGCTTCCACGAATCCCGGCTGGGTTGGGTTGCTGGCGTGGCAGGCGACACAGCGACTATTGATGATTTCGGCAATCTGCGCCTCGCTGACCTGTCCGACGCTTGCATCGGTGGATACCACCGGACGCAGATACCAGACCATCGCCAGCAATAGCATTACCGCCAGTGCCGGGAGCAGCGGACTGGCCCTGTGGCTATGGCGCATTACGAAATACTGCCGGATCAACACCCCTGCCAGCGCAATAAAGATCAACACCAGCCAACCGTGCTGATGGCTATAGGTCATCGGGTAGTGGTTGCTGATCATAATGAACAGCACCGGCAGCGTGAAATAGGTGTTGTGCACCGAGCGCTGCTTGCCGACGATGCCGGGTTCGGCATCCGGCGTTTGCCCGGCACGCATTTGCGCAACTACTTTTTTCTGCCCGGGAATAATGTGAAAGAAAACATTAGCCGCCATGATGCTGCCCATCATCGCGCCCACGTGCAGGTAAGCCGCACGCGCGCTGAACAGCTGGAACAAGCCCCAGGCCGACAGGCAAACCAGCACGAAGATGATGCCGGCAAGCAGGTTATCCTGACCCTTCAGCACCCGACACAGTCCATTGTAAACCAGCCAGCCACCGAGCAGAAAACCAATGCTGATGGTCACCGCAATCGCTGGCGTCAAAGCCATCACCTGCTGGTCGATAAGATAGGTGCTGGCGCCAAACCAGTAAATGATCGCCAGCAATCCCATACCCGACAACCAGGTGGTATAGGCCTCCCATTTTGACCAGTGCAGATTTTCTGCCAGAGGCTCTCCCAGCGGCCCGAGCAGGAATTTCTGACTCTGGTAAACGCCACCCCCATGCACTGCCCAGAGTTCACCGGTGACGCCACGCGCACGATCCTGTTCGCGCGCCGGAGAACTCAGGGAACTGTCCAGCATGACGAAATAGAACGAGGCGCCGATCCAGGCCACGCCGGCGATAAAGTGCAGCCAACGCACCAGCAGTGCAGCCCAGTCGAGAAGATAAGCTTCCATAAGTCGGTTCGTGTCAGGGAGGCAGGGCGACCATCAGTGCCCTGCCTTCCAGCTGCTTAATTGTTCGGAATCTTACTGACCACACCCTGCAAGTAGTAATTCATCTTGTTGAGCTGCTCATCCGTCATGTTCTTGCCTTCGGGTACAATGATTCTTCCCGCCTGGTCGACCACCGGCCCGGCAAATGGATGCAGCTTTCGTTGCGTAAGCTGCTCTTCCATATCGCGAATGCGAGCTTGCAAATCGGTCGGTATCGCGTCATTCAGAGGTGCCAGCTTGATCATGCCCCGAGGGTAGCCACCCCAGACGCTGATCGGCGCCCATTTCCCCGCCTGAACCTCCTGGACCGTCTTCACGTAGTAGTCACCCCAGTGATGCGTGGTTGCAGTCAGGTGTGCCTTCGGTCCGTATTTCGACATGTCCGAGTGGTAACCGAAAGCATAAACACCTTCTTCTTCAGCAGCCTGCACTACGGCAGTAGAATCGGTGTGGTGGGTAATTATGTCAGCACCCTGCGATATCAGTGTCATTGCCGCCTGGCGCTCCTTGCCGGGGTCATACCATGAGTTGACCCAGATGACGCGTAACTCGGCTTCCGGGTTAACGCTGCGAGCCCCCTTGATGAACGCATTGATGCCTTGCAGCACTTCAGGGATGGGAAACGCCGCCACGTAACCAAGCACGTTGGATTCGGTCATTTCACCGGCGATAACACCGGTCAGATAGCGGCCTTCATAGAAACGCGCATTCACCAGCCCCATGTTCTCGCCCATCTTGTAGCCGGTCACGTGCACGAAAGCGGTATCGCGAAAACTCTTCGATACCTTGAGCGCATAGTTCATGTAGCCAAAGCTGGTGGCGAAGACAACCTTGTCGCCGCGCTTGGCCATTTCACGAATGACGCGTTCGGCATCGGCACCTTCGGCTACGTTTTCAACGTAGCTGGTGGTCACGCCGGTTTCCTTTTCCAGTTGCAGGCGGCCCAGATCATGCTGATAAGTCCAGCCGGCATCACCGATCGGACTGACGTAAACAAAGCCGACATTGTCGACCGCGAAACCGGTACTGCTGAACGCGGCGATCATTAGCGTCAGCGCCAGCTTTCTTAGCGTTATCCTGGTAAATCTCATATCACAACCCTCCCGGGGTTTTCAGTTTTATCGAGGATTTCACAAACCCCGACTATATTAATTCATTGTTTACAACCTGTTTGAGCAGGCACTGTATCAAACCGTCTCGCCTCATCCCTCCGGTCGATAAGGCTGACCCAGCGATACCGGCGCGTTCAGACGCACCGTGTTGCGATCACGCGAAATGATCACCAGCACGATGATCGTCGCCAGGTAAGGCAGCGCCGACAAAAGCTGAGACGGTATACTAATATCAAGATCCGATCCTTGCACGAACAGTTGCGCTACCATCACGCCACCGAACAGATAGGCACCGACCAGTACGCGAAATGGACGCCAGGTTGCAAACACCACCAGGGCAATGGCAATCCAGCCGCGCCCCGAGACCATTCCCTCGACCCACAATGGCGTATAGAAAACCGACAGGAAGGCCCCGCCGATACCGGCCATGGCGCCACCGAAGAGAGTCGCCAGGTAGCGTATGCGAATAACCGGATAGCCGATCGAATGCGCCGACGATGGCGATTCACCAATCGCGCGCAATACCAGTCCAGGCCGGCTACGGTACAGAAACCAGACCATTCCGGCAAAAAGTGCCCAGGAAAAATACACCAGCGCCTGCTGGTTGAAAAATGCCTCGCCGATGATCGGCAGATCGGCGAGTAACGGAATACGCAGCGCGCCCACCGTGGGCAGAATTTCCGACTCGTAAGGCTTACCGATGAACGCCGACAGGCCAACACCCAGAATAGATAAAGCCAGTCCGCTCGCTACCTGGTTCCCCATCAGCGTCAGCACCACCACGGCGAAGATGAAAGACATCGCGGCACCGGCAAACATGCCGGCGAGGACACCCAGCCAGGGATTACCGCTGTGCAGCGTTACCGCAAAGCCGGCAATGGCTCCCATCGCCATCATGCCTTCCGCACCGAGGTTGAGGACGCCGGCCTTTTCCGCGATGAGCTGGCCGAGCGCGACGATAATCAATGGCGTACCAGCGACGATAGTGGCAAACAGTATCGAGCTCAGGATCGAGGTTTCCATCAGGCTACAGCCTCCTTCCAGCGTACGCGATAGTTGATTAAGACATCCGAACCGAGCAGGAACATCAACAGCATCCCCTGGAACACATTGGAGATCGACGACGGCAGGGCGAGGTACTGTTGTGCCTGTTCACCGCCCAGATACAACAACGCCATCAGCAGACTGGCAAAGAAAATACCGACCGGGTTCAGGCGCGCGACAAAGGCGACAATGATGGCGGCAAAGCCGTAATTGTTGGAAACGTGGTCGGTAATCTGCCCCATCGGTCCGGCGACCTCGGACATTCCGGCAAGCCCGGCCATCGCACCACCGCTCAACATACCGATCCAGATCATGCGCTTCGCCGAGAATCCGGCATAGCGCGCGGCATCTTTGGCGTAACCTGCAACCTGCATCTGAAAGCCGGCGAAGCTGCGAAACATAAAGATGTAACCGACCAGCAAGGCGCTGACAGCAAAGCCGAAAGCCAGGTTCAAACGCGTCCCCTCGAACAGGATCGGCAACAGCGCCGAATCCTCGAACAGGCGCGACTGCGGAAAATTGAAGCCGTCCGGATCCATCATCGGCCCGTGCACCAGCCACGACACCAGTAGTTGCGCGACATACACCAGCATCAGCGACACCAGGATCTCGTTGGTATCGAAGCGGGTTTTAAGAAACGCCGGAATCGCCGCCCACAGCATGCCGCCGGTGGCGCCGGTGATAACCATCAGGCTCAGCACCAGGAATTGGGAGCTTTCGGTCTCATAAAAGTAGAGCGCGACGGCACTGGCCGCGACCGCACCCACGATCAGCTGGCCCTCGGCGCCGATGTTCCACACGTTAGCGCGAAACCCGACCGCGAGCCCGATGGCGCATAGCATCAGGGGCGTTGCCTTGAGGAAAAGCTCGGAGATGCCGTAGGAATCGCTGATTGGATTGATGAAGAAGACCTTGAACCCTTCGATCGGATCCTTACCCAGCGCGGTAAACAACAGCAGCCCGCCGATCAGCATCAACGCGATGGCGATCAACGGCGATGCATAAGACATCAGCTGCGAGGCTTCCGGACGACGTTCGAGTTTAACCATGTGCATGTGCCTCCGCGGTGGCAGGCGCTTCCCACATACCACTCATCCAGATACCGATTTCATCGATACTGGTATCCGCCAGTCGCTTCGCCGGCGACAGCTGACCGTTGGCAATGACAGCGATGCGATCGGAGATTTCAAATAACTCCTCGAGCTCTTCCGAAATCACCAGGATCGCCGTACCCTCGTCGCGCAAATCGATCAAGCGCTGGCGTATAAACGCGGCCGCGCCGACATCGACACCCCAGGTGGGTTGCGCAACTACCAGCAGTTTCGGCGCCAGCAGTATTTCACGCCCCATGATGAACTTCTGCAGGTTCCCGCCCGACAGCGAGTTCGCAGCGTGTTCTTCGCCACCACACTTGACGTTGAAATCGGCAATACACTTGCGCGCGAATGCCGCAATCCGCTCGAACTGGATCATGCCATGGCGCAGCATATCGGCCCGGTGGGCCGTCAGCAGCGCATTCTCGGTGAGCGACATGCGCGGCACCGCGCCGCGACCAAGTCGCTCCTCGGGGACAAAGCCCATACCGTTGCGGCGCCGCCGATCCGGCATATCACAGCCCGAGGGATGGCCGCAGATGACGATTGCATTAGCATCATCGACCGGGAATTCACCCGACAGCGCGTAGAGTAATTCCTGTTGGCCGTTACCGGATACGCCTGCGATTCCGAGGATTTCACCGCCACGCAATTCGATATTGATATCCTGTAAATCGGTGCCGAAGGGATCGTCCGACACCTTTGACAGCCGGTTCAGTTGCAGGCAGACATCGCCAGGCTCGGCGGGCACCGAGTGTTCCGGCACGGGCAGTTCCTTGCCGATCATCAGGCTCGCCATCGACTGGGGCGTTTCCTCGGCCGGAATACAGTGGCCGGTGACCTTGCCGTCGCGCAGTACCGTGGCGACATGGCACAGCTCCTGAATTTCATCCAGCTTGTGACTGATGTAGAGAATACTGCAACCTTCTGCGGCAAGCTGGCGCAGCGTGTCAAACAGTTTGCGTACCGCCTGCGGTGTCAACACCGAGGTCGGTTCATCCATGATCAACAGTTTCGGGTTTTGCAACAGGCAACGGATTATCTCGACGCGCTGGCGCTCACCCACCGAAAGTGCATGCACCAGGCGCTGCGGGTCCACCGGCAGTCCGTAGCGATTGGATACTTCGATAATCTGTGCGGCGAGCTCAGCCAGATCGGGATTACCCGGCAGCGCAAGCGCCACGTTTTCGACCACGGTCAGGGTTTCGAACAGCGAAAAATGCTGAAATACCATGCCGATTCCAAGGCTGCGGGCATGCGCCGGGCTCTCCACCTTAAGAACCTGACCTTCCCATTTCATTCCTCCACGATCCGGATGCGTGACGCCATAAATCATTTTCATCAGGGTCGACTTGCCAGCACCGTTTTCGCCCAGCACCGCATGAATCTCGCCGCGCCTGACCGCAAGCGATACGTCTTCGTTGGCAATCACCGCGGGATAGATTTTGGTGATCCCGCTCAGTTCGAGCCGCAAGCCCTGTTCGTCATCGGTTGCCGACGTCATGCTCTCCCCTCTCTTTGATAGTTGTTGCCCTGCGCGGGCTTAAGCGCACACTCGTGTACCTGTAGTATTTCGGCAACCACCGCGATTGCGATCTGCGCCGGTTGCTTGCTGCTGATGCCGCCAATGCCAATCGGGCAGGTCATGCGGGCGAACTGGCGTGTATCAAATCCACGGTGGCGCAGGCGCGTTTCGAAGTTGCGGCGCTTCGCCAGCGAGCCGATCAAACCGAAGTAAGCAAAGTCATCGCGCCTGAGTATCTGTTCGCAAAGGCGCTGATCGAGACTGTGATCGTGAGTCATCACCAGAAAATAACTGCCACTGGCTGCCGCATCGATTTCAGCCTCGGGTGTATCGGTGCAGATCGCGGTGACCCCGACTGGCGGTACCTCCGGCAACATGCCATCACGCGTATCTATCCAGTTTATGCGTATCGGCAGATCGCACAAGCTGCGCACCAACGCTGTGCCGACGTGGCCCGCACCAAACAGGTATAACTCGAGGTTATCATCTTCTTCTGCGATAACTGCCCAGTCGCTGTTTGCGTCGAGCCTTTCGAACATCAGGTTCACCAGGCCGCCGCAACACTGACCAAGGCCCGCGCCAAGGGGAAAGCGCTGCAGCCCATCTTCGGCACCTCGCTCCAGTTGATTGCGTGCAATGCGACAGGCCTGATACTCAAGGTTACCTCCGCCAATGGTGCCATATAGACGCTGCGCGGTAACAATCATACGCGCACCTGGCTCGCGCGGTGTCGAGCCGACAATCGAATCGACGCTGACCAGCACGGCAGCTGTCTGCTGCTCGCGTAATTCGACGACCGCCTGTTGCCAGGCGCTCATGGTTGCGTCCCGCGCAAGGCATCAATGGCATCAAGGATGGCTTCCGGGGTTGCCGGCGCGCGCAACGGGGGATTGATACGATTATCGGCGAGGCTCGAGATCGCATCGCGTATCGCGAAGAAAACCGAGAAGGGTAACAACAGCGGTGGTTCGCCCACCGCCTTTGAGCGCAGTATCGTGTCTTCCACGTTATGGTTGGCAAACAGCCGCGTGGTGAAGTGTTGCGGACAATCGCTGATGGTCGGGATCTTGTAGGTCGATGGTGCGTGTGTCGTCAGCCTGCCCTCGTCATTCCAGCGCAATTCTTCGCTGGTCAGCCAGCCCATGCCCTGGATGAAGGCGCCTTCGATCTGGCCGATGTCGATCGCCGGATTGATCGAGTTACCCGCGTCGTGCAGGATATCGGCACGCAGTAATTTCCATTCACCGGTGAGCGTGTCCACCACCACCTCGGAAACCGCCGCGCCATAAGCAAAATAGTAAAACGGACTGCCCTGCATCGCATCGCGATCCCAGCTTAAACCCGGTGTTTTATAAAAGCCGTCAGACCACAGCTGAACGCGGTTCTCGTATGCCAGCACCACCAGCTCCGGGAATGACATTTCACCACCGTCCCAATGCACCAGGCCTTGATCAAATTCTATATTCGCTGCGTTCGCACCATATTTCTCGACAAGCAGAGCCACGAGGCGATTACGAATCTGGCGCGCGGCATCCTGCGCCGCCTTGCCGTTCAGGTCACTGCCGGTGGAGGCCGCGGTCGCCGAGGTGTTGGCCACCTTGCTGGTGTCGTTGGCGGTAGCGCGCACCTGCCCCACATCGATACCGAGTTCGCGCGCAACCACCTGGGATACCTTGGTGTGCAGACCCTGGCCCATCTCGGTGCCACCGTGGTTGACCAGCACGCTACCGTCGGTATAGACGTGTACCAGCGCGCCGGCCTGGTTGAAATGCACCACGTTAAACGAGATACCGAACTTCAGCGGGGTCAACGCAAGACCTTTGCGCAACACCGGGCTTTCGCGGTTGAAGGCCGTAACATTCGCACGCCGCGCCGGGTAATCGCTACTGACCTCGAGTTCGGCGACCAGTTCGTGGATGACATTATCGCGCACCGGCTGCCCGTAGGGCGTGGTGTTGCGTTCCTCTTTGCCGTAGAAGTTCAGCTTGCGCACATCGAGCGGATCCTTTCCCAGTTCGCGCGCGATATTGTCGATAATGTATTCGATGGCGATAGCGCCCTGGGGACCGCCGAAGCCGCGAAAAGCGGTATTCGACTGGGTATTGGTCTTGACGCTGTAAGCATCGATGACGACATCGCCGAGATAATAAGCATTGTCAAAGTGACAAACCGCGCGCGTGACCACCGGCCCGGTCAGGTCAGCAGAAAAGCCCGCCTGCGCAGACATCTCAACGCTGGCAGCATGGATCAGGCCATCATCATCGAAACCGACCTCGTAACCGAATTCAAAGCCATGGCGCTTGCCGGTTATCGACATATCGTCATCACGATCGAGACGCAGCTTAACCGGGCGCTTTAACTTGCTGGCGGCAACCGCGGCGATACAGGCGAAGATCGCCGACTGCGATTCCTTGCCACCAAAGCCTCCACCCATGCGACGCATCTCGACGACCACCTGGTTGAAATCGATACCGAGTGCATGCGCGACGACCTGCTGCATCTCGCTCGGATGCTGGGTCGAACACCACAGGTGAAAGCAGCCATCTTCTTTCGGTGCGACATAGGAGATCTGCCCTTCCAGGTAAAACTGTTCCTGCCCACCGACCGAAATTTCACCCTGAATGCGACGCGGCGCAGATTCCATTGCGCGCTCGGCATCACCTCGGCGTAACTGCATCGGCGGTATGACATAAGACTCCTGTTGCCTGCCGGCGGCAACATCGAGCACCGCGGGCAGGATTTCATAGTCGATATCCGCGAGCCTGGCTGCCTTGCGTGCGGCAGTGAAGGACTCTGCGATCACGGCAAAGATCGGCTGCCCGACAAACTGCACCAGGCCATCGGCGAGAATCGGATCATCCTGAATAATCGGGCCACAGTCATTGTGCCCGGGAATATCGGCAGCAGTTAACACCGCGACCACGCCGGGTGCATTTTTCACCGCGTCGAGATTGATCGCACGCAGGCGCGCATGCGCTTCACTACTCTGGCCGAGCGCAACGTAGAGAGTACCGGCCAGTTCCGCGATATCATCGACATAGGTCGCGTCGCCGGATACATGCAGCGCGGCAGATTCGTGCGCAACGGATACCCCTGCCGCGGTTTCTCTGGCGGCGACTCCTATGGCCTGCTGGCATGATCGCTCTTCCATCGGCGCCGTTACCATCAGGCGGTCACCGCGAAGACGTTGACTTCGGCCTGGCAGAGTGCATGAACGGGTCGGGTTTCAAGGTAAAAGCGGTACAGCAAATTGGCGCTTGCGCGGCTGCGGTAGTCTTTGCTGGCACGCATGTCGGTCATCGGTGTGAATTCTGCAGTCAGTTTGTCCATGGCGATTCTGAGCGTCGACTCGTCCCAGCTCTTACCCTGCAACCAGGCCTCGGTCTGCGTCGCGCGTTTCGGAATCGCGGCCATGCCACCAAGGGCAAAGCGGCTGTCACTCACATGCTCTCCATCGAGACGCAAGGCGAAAACCGCGCAGACCGCCGAGATGTCCTGGTCAAAGCGCTTGCTGAGCTTGTAACAGCGCAACAGCAGGGCATCGTCACGCGCTGGTATCAGGATGGATTCGATGAACTCGCCCGCCTGCAGCGCATTTTCCATGTAGTCCAGATACAAATCCTCGAGCGCCATTTCGCGTTGCTCGCTACCACGGCGCAAGCGCAGGCGCGCACCCACCGCCATCAGCGCGGGCATCGAGTCGCCAATCGGCGAACCGTTAGCGACGTTGCCGACCAGGGTGCCGGCATTGCGCACCGGTACCGAGGCGAAGCGCCGGAACATTTCAGCAAACTCGGGGTAATGCCTGACAATTTCAGCAAACGCATCGGTCAGGGTTACCGCGGCACCGATTTCTATACCATTGGCGCCGACCTTCATCTGTTTGAGATCACTGGCATTACCAAGATAAATCATGCTCGGCAGTTCGCGCAGCTGCTTGGTAATCCACAGGCCGACGTCGGTGCCACCGGCAAGAATCTGCGCCTGCGGATTTTGCAGATAGAGCTCGGCCAGTTCGTCGACCGTCGTCGGCGAATGATACTGCACAGCCCCAAGCTCCAGTGACAGGCCCGACCCACGTTTCAAGTCACGCAATTGTGCAGCGAGCGTCGCATCGTCGAGGGTGACGCGAGGATAGTCGTACATGTGCTGGCAGGCTTCGATAATGGGGCGGTATCCGGTACAACGGCACAAGTTGCCCGACAGCGCGTCATCGATAGCGGCGCGTGTTGGAGCGAGGTTGTTATGGTAGAGCGCAAACATCGACATGACGAAACCCGGCGTACAGAAACCACACTGTGAGCCATGGTAGTCGACCATGCTTTGCTGCACCGGGTGCAGGCGACCGTCATCTGCGCGTAACGACTCGACGGTAAACAAAGCCTTGCCGTCCAGCGTCGGCAGGAACTGGATGCAGGCGTTGACCGCACGATATTGCAGGCCTTCAGCGCAAAGCTCTGCGACCACGACCGTACAGGCACCGCAATCACCCTCGGCACAGCCTTCTTTGCTGCCCACACGGCGCAGGTCTTCGCGCAGGTATTGCAACAAGGTTCGTGTCGGATCCTGCAGCGGAACTTCGACCCGCGTGCCATCCAGTATGAAACGCGCGACAGACATTCCTGGTTGGGAGACCACTAGGAGCCTCGGTAGGTCGAGTAGGAAAAAGGCGATACCAGTAAGGGCACGTGGTAATGCTGATCGGGTCGGTTGATACCGAAACGCAGCACGACTTCGTCAACAAACAGGGGTTCGGCGAGATCAGGGGACTGGTTACGAAAATAGCTACCGGCCCGGAATACCAGCTGGTAGACGCCGGCGACAAAATCATCACCTTCCAGAATCGGATGATCCAGGCGACCATCCTGGTTGGTTCGCGCCCGCGCCAGCTCCTGTAATTCCGGATTCACGCGATACAGCACAACCTCGACTGCCGTCGCCGGTTGACCCAGCGCTGTATCGAGAACATGTGTCGTAAGCCTCCCCATCTCTACCCCCCTCGTCAGTAGAGGCGGTAAAATCGCACTATTCCATAAAATTGTCAACACTTTGAGAATGGATTGTTAACAATTTTATTATCATGCTACACTCCGGCGGATTCCGCCCCGCTGATCAGGAGGGGTGAGCAAGAGGCAGTCAACACAGCAATGTCAGCACAATTCGATACCACAGCAGAAACCGGCTTCAGTGAGGAAGAGGTATTACGCCATATCGAACAGGCGGTGCTGGACCACCGACTGGCACCCGGCACCAAGCTCAAGGAAGTACAGCTAGCCGAATTGTTCGGCGTGAAACGCGGCCTGAT
>Ga0316193_10001112_pt1 | contig 17779 bp, 16 predicted proteins | sample MerIslsedime2_MG_FD_207735 | JGI IMG/M metagenome (GOLD analysis project Ga0316193, IMG submission 207735) | Coastal sediment microbial communities from Maine, United States - Merrow Island sediment 2 | ecosystem: Environmental > Aquatic > Marine > Coastal > Sediment | place: USA: Maine... | reverse complement strand
ATTGTCACCTTCGTCGATGTGGACCGCGTCTGGTGCTGTGTACTCCTTCATCCCTGCGACAGTACCGAGCCGGCGCAACCCCCGGGGAACGCACGCTCGCTCAGGCCCGAAGGTCGGTCGACGCGGGCTCGTCAGTAGCTGCGTGGCAGGTCGAGCACGTTCTGTGCGATGTAGTTCAACGTCATCTCCTGGCTGACGGGAGCGAGGCGCTGGATGCGCGCCTCGCGCCAGTACCGCTCGACGTGGTACTCGGTGGCGTAGCCGAGACCACCGTGGGTCTGAACCGCATGGTCTGCTGCCGCATAGCTGGCCTCGGCAGCGAGGAACTTGGCCGTGTTGGCATGCTCGCCGCACTCGAGGTCGTTGTCGTATCGCCATCCGGCGAGCATCGTCATGTTCCACGCGGCGGCCAGCTCCATGTGGGCACGAGCGAGCGGGTGGGAGATGGCTTGGTTCGCCCCGATCAGCCGACCGAAGACCTCCCGTTCCCGCGCGTACTGCGTTGCTCGGCGAAGCGCTGCCTCACCGATCCCGCAGGCCATCGCAGCGAGGAGCACCCGTTCGGGGTTCAACCCGTGCAGCAGGTGACGGAATCCCTGCCCGCGTTCGCCGACGAGTCGCCACCCCTCGACTGGGAGATCGTCGTACGCGACCTCACAGGAGGCGACTGCGTTTCGGCCGGCCTTGGGGATCGGCCTGATGTCGACATGGTCGGGATCGAGATCGACGAGGAACAGCGACAGCCCGTCGAACGATCCTGGTTCACCATCGGTACGCGCGAGCAGGACACAGACGTCGCTCTCGAGTGCCTTGGTCGTCCAGATCTTCCTGCCCGACACGATGAAGCCTCCACCGCCGTCGTCGCTCGCTCGTGTGGCGACTCGGCTCGTATCGGTCCCAGCGTCGGGCTCGGTCACGCCGAAGGCGACATGGAGATCACCGGCGGCAGCTCGCGGCAGGAAGGTCTCCTTGAGCCGATCGTTCCCGAACTTCACGACCGGGTTGAGACCGAACATCGTGAGGTGGAGTGCCGACGATCCGTTCATCGCTGCACCGGAGGCGGCCACCCGGTTGAGCACGAGTGCCGCTTCGGTGATGCCCTGGCCACCACCTCCGTACTTCTCCGGAATGGCGATGCCGACCCAGCCCCCTTCGGCCATGTACCCGTAGAACTCCCAAGGGAACTCGTGGCGCTCGTCGACATCGGACCAGTAGGAGTCCTCGAAGCGTGCGCACACCGCGTCGACAGCGTCGACAACGGCCTGGTGGTCGGGGTCAGGTGAGAAGTCCATGAGTGGTCAGACGTCGTTCGAGCATCGGTTCACCCGAGAGCGGCTCATCGTTCCGGGCGCTCAGCCTTCTCGATCGCCTGCTCCAACGCGTCGATCGCGAGGTGTCCGGCTTGCGTGACGCTGAGCGACGCGCCCATCACCATGAAGTCCTCCAACTCCTCCCCCAGCGCCGCTTCGAGCTCGCGCCTCGCGTTTCGTCGCGGAAGGTGACCGTTCTCGATCATCGACCCGAGGAGACGGGCGCCGGTTCGCGCGTCACCGGCGCGGCTGAGGGCGATGGCGGTCACGCCGAAGAGGTGACTCGCTCCTGCGTAGTAGTGCTGGTCGAGCGCCTCGCTGAGAGCATCCCGACAGTCCACGAGCGTGCTCCACAGCTCGCCGCGCCGTGCGGTGACATGCAAGATGAGCCCGACGAGAATCTGCTCGGCCAGATGGTTGGAGGGCAGCGACGCCGCCCACTCCCTCCCGTCGCGCCACGTTCGAATGCCCTGATCGAGGTCGACGAACGATTCCACCTGCCCGTTCGCCCATGCCGCGATCGCCCGAGCGCTGACACTGCCCGTCTCGACAGCCAGCTTCGTCACGGCATCCGCCTGCTCAGCCATCGCGGGACCAGGCTCGTGGATGCAGAGATGAAAGGTCCGAAAGCCGTGAGCCCACAACCGGCTTCCGACCGTTTCGGGGTTGCTGGCCAGCCAGGCCGATGTCACAGCATCACTGGCCTCGGCGGTGTGCTCGTTGTTCAGGAACACCGAGGCGAGGGCGCAACGACAGAAACCCTCAGGGTCGGCAGGGTTGGCCGCGAGGCCGATCTCGGCGCGCTCGGTCACCTGGCCGTCGAGCGTGAAGTACGAGCCGACAGCGACCGCCCCGCACAGGTCGGTGAAGCGCTGGTGCTCTTCGACACCGGAGGCATCGAGAAGTTCGGCCGCCCACCCGAACAACTCGAATCGCATCGACATCGCCGCGAACCAGACGAGCGCCACCACCAACTCGGCACCGCTGTCGAGATCGTTGGCACGCTCGAACGCGTCCAGGGCCGAGCGGAGGTTCGACCATTCCACATCGAGGACACGCCACACGTCGGGCTCGGCCGCGCTGAAGAACCGGCGGTTCTCACGACGTGCCAGCTCGAGGTAGAAGGTCGCGTGCCGGCCGCGGTACAGCTCAGCCGCACCCGACTCGAGCAGCTCGTCGGAGGCGAACTCGCGCAAGGTCTCGAGCATTCGGAACCGCTGACGACCGTCGATCTCGTTGCTGTCGATCATCGACTTGTCGAGCAACGCCATGATCAACTCGGGCACGTCATCGCCGCGTACCAGTGACCCATCGCCACAGACCGCCTCGACGGCCTCGAGGTCGAACCCTCCGGCGAACACACTCAAACGCACGAACAGTGCAGCCTCAGCGGGCCCGAGGAGGGCGTAGGACCAACGGACGGTCTCGCGCATCGTCTCGTGTCGCTCGCCTCGCGCCCCGCGGTCGAGCACCTCGAGCCCCTGCTGAAGCCGATCCGCGATCTCAGCCGGGGTCATCAACCTGATCCTGGCGGCAGCCAGCTCGATCGCGAGCGGGATGCCATCGAGGCGGAGCGCCACCGCACGAACAGCGGCCTCGTTGGCCGCATTCAGCTCGAACCGGTGCTGGCGTCGCCTCGCGCGGTCGACGAAGAGCTCCACCCCGGCGGTCTCGACATCGAGTGGCGACACGATGATCTGCTGTTCGTCGGACAGGCCGAGCGCCTCGCGACTCGTCGCGAGCACATGGACACCGCCGGCATGGACGAGCCGGGCGGCGAGTTCTCGGACCACGTCGATGACGTGTTCGCAGTTGTCGAGGATGAGCAGTGACCGGCGTCCGGCCAGGTAGTCGGCGATCGACTCGATGAGATCCATGCCAGGTTGGCGTCGGGCGCCAACGATCTTGGCCACCGCTTCGGCGACAGCAGCACCGTTCGACACCGGCACGAGGTCGCAGAAGTGAACCTGTCCCCTGAACGACTCCGCGGTGCGGGTGCCGACCTCGATCGCCAGCCGCGTCTTGCCGACTCCGCCCGGCCCGAGCAACGTGACCAGCGCGTCGTCCTCCTGGACGAACGAGACCGCCCGAACGACGTCGTCCTCGCGGCCGACGAGCGAGGTCTTCGGCCGGGGCAGATTGGTCGGGGCGACCGGTCGGCGCAGTGGCTGAGTACTGGTCTCCACTCCGTCGGCGAGCACCATGAAGACCTCCTCGGTCCCGATGCCGCGGAGCTCATGCAGCCCTTCGCTGCGGAGTTCGACGTCCTGCACGAGGGCCGCAGTCGACGACGAACAGACGATCTGATCACCGTTGGCGAGTTCGACGATCCGCGCTGCACGATTGACGACGGGACCGAAGTAGTCGGCCTCGGTGGGCTCGATTTCTCCGGTGTGTACGCCGACCCGCACCGCGAGTTGCACGCCGCCGCGCCGATCGGCCTGCTGATGGCGACGTTGGAACTCGATCGCTGCGGCAACGGCCTTGCTCGCCGAACGGAACGCGGCCCAGCAACCGTCGCCCAAGTGCTTGACGACCGCGCCCTCATGCGCGGCGACGACCTCGGCGACGAGCTCATCATGGGCCCCAAGCGCATTGCTCATCTCGATCGGCATCCGTTCCCACCAACCCGAGCTGCCCTCGATATCGGTGTGCAGAAAGGTGACGACGCCCGTTGGCAGCTCCACTGCCGATGCTGTCTCCAAAGCCACTCCCAACCTCGTCGAGCAGGGTAGACCACCCGCCGCTGCGCCGAAACTTACACACGCGGCCACGCGTTCGTCGCCGTGACCTGGGCGATCACGGCTCGTGGATGGCGGTTCGACGATCCGGGCCGCCTCCCGGCCCGCCCATCTCGCGGCCCGACCGGGAACGTCATCTAGGGCCCTAGGTCGGTTGCGGGGCATCCGCGCGTCGGAGGAAACTGGGCACCGCGAAAGGGGTGCCCATGCGCTCGCCAGAACAGATCAGAAACGTCGTGCTCGTCGGGCACAACGGGAGCGGCAAGACGAGCCTCGCCGAGGCGTTGCTCTTCCGGGCGGGCACGGTGGCCCGGCCCGGCACGGTCGAGCGAGGCTCCACCGTGCTCGACCACGACACCGAGGAGCGGGCGCGCCAGCAGTCGCTGTCCCTGGCCGTGGCGTCGTTCGACTGGGGTGACCGCCGCATCAACCTCATCGACACCCCCGGCTACGCCGACTTCCGCGGGGAGGCGATCCTCGGCCTGGCCGCCGCCGATCTGGCCGTGTTCGTGATCGACGGCGTCGCCGGCGTGCAGTCGCAGGACGTCGTGCTGTGGCGCATCGCATCCGAGCTCGGTCTCCCGCGGATCGTCTTCGTCAACAAGCTCGACCGCGAACGGTCGTCGTTCGACCGAACGCTCGCTCAGGTGAGAGAGGTGTTCGGCTCGCACGCCGACCCGACCGAGCTGCCCATCGGCGAGGAATCGACCTTCCACGGCATCACCGACCTTCTGACGCACCACGCCTTCGTGTACGACTCCGGCCACGCAGAGCCGGCCGACGTGCCCGAGGACCTCGTCGAGTCCGAGCGCATCGAACATGAGCACCTGGTCGAGGACGTGATCGAGCTCGACGACGACCTCCTCGGGCAGTACCTCTCCGGCACGGAGCCATCACCCGAACAGCTCGAGCAGCTGCTCCACGACGCCATTGATCAGGCTCTGGCATTCCCCGTGCTGTGCGGATCCGCCACCGCTCCGATCGGCACCGACCAGCTCGCCGACTTCATCTGCCGGGTGGGTCCGGCGCCGGGCGACGCGGGGCCGACCATCGTCGAAGCCGCCGGCGGCACGATCGAGATCTCCCCCGACCCCGACGGACCGCCGCTCGCGCTCGTGTTCAAGACGACGATCGACGAGTTCCTCGGACAGATCTCGATCTTCAAGGTTGTCTCGGGAACGATCCGTGCCGACGACGTGCTCGTCAACTCGCGATCGGGAGCAAAGGAGCGGCTGCACAACCTGATCTCACTGTCGGGTGCCTCACAGACCCACGTCGACAGCGTCGCAGCCGGCGACATCGCGGCGGTCACCAAGCTCACCGGCACCCGTACCGGCGACACATTGGCACCCGAGGGGACACCGGTCGCCGTCGTGGTACCGACTCTCCCGCGCCCGGTGTTCGGTGTGGCGATCTCCGCCGCGAAGCAGTCCGACGAGGACCGGTTGGCGACCGCGCTCCACCGGCTCGTCATCGAGGACCCGACGCTCGCGGTGCGTCACGAGGAGCCGACCGGCCAGACCGTCCTCAGCGGCGGCGGCGAGACCCACGTGCGTGTCGCGTTGTCACGCATCGAGCGCGCCGGTGTCGGACTCGATGTCGACGATGTCCGCGTGGCATACCGGGAGACACTCTCCCGAGCGGTCGAGGTCGAAGGCAAGTACAAGAAGCAGAGCGGCGGCCACGGCCAGTTCGGGGTCGCCACCGTCCGATTCGAACCGCTCCCCTCCGGCTCCGGCTTCGCATTCGACAGTGAGGTGACCGGTGGTGTGATCCCCAAGAACCTCGTCCCCGCGGTCGGTGTCGGCGTCCAGGAAGCGATGGCTCGCGGTGGCCCCGACGGTTTTCCGATCGTCGACATCAGAGCGGTCTGCACCGGGGGCAAGCACCACTCCGTCGACTCCTCGGAGATGAGCTTCAAGATGGCCGGATCGCTCGCCCTGCGCGAGGCCGTGGCCCAGGTGGGCGTCGAGGTCCTCGAGCCCGTCAGCGAGGTCCACGTCCATGTCCCTGCTGCGTACCACGGTGAGGTACTCGGCGACCTGAACTCCCGGCGGGCCCAGGTGCTCGGCACCGAGACCGACGGCTCGGGTGACGTGACGACGGTTCAAGCGCTCGTGCCGACTGCGGAGGTCCTGCGGTACGCCATCGATCTGCGTTCCCTCAGCGGCGGCAGTGGCTCGTTCGAGATCGAGCACCACGGCTACCAGCCGCTTCCAGCCAACCTGGTCGACGAGGTTCGCCGAGCATCCGAGGCAGCCCACTCCGACAGTCGATGACGACGATTCCGGTCATCAGCGCCGATGCGAGGCAACCTCTCGAGCAGACCAGCCATCGCAACACGATTGGTTGTCTCAGGCCTCGTCCGGGACGCGTTGGGCGACAGCATCGAGCGTGAAGATCGCTGCTGTGTACCTGCGGAGGTTCTCGGACAAGGAGCGACACCGCCAGGTCGCTCGGAGCCATCACGTCGTCGGACTCCCAACGAACACACCGAGCGGGGGCTCAGGCTTGTGACGTCATCCGGTCAATCGCAGCCGACCCCGTGTCCTGCTGGTCGACGTTGCGGAATCCCTTCACGATCATCCAACCCGCCATGACCATTTCTTGAACCGCCAGTGGTACGACCAGCAGATTGATGGTCGTTGAGTTCGAGTTGAGTGACTCGAACATGACCAAGAGACCAGATGCAAACATTGGTGGCACGCCGATCAAACCCCAAACCGACAGCCACCGTGGTATGAGTCGGTTTCGATAGAAGGCCAGATTCAGCACGAGTGCCGAGAGGCTGAAGACCATTTGGGCGCCGAGATAGCCGGTCCAATCACTCGTCGTCTTGAGTGACTCCGCCAGCACCGATGCGCTTGCCATGTCGGCACTCTCGGCGGTGGCGAACTCCCAACTCAATGGCACCAGTAACAATCCGGCGACCAGACCAATGGCAATGATCGTCACTTCGAGCGTTCTCGCCAACACATAACTCAGTGCCAGTTGCTCACTGTCTGTCTTGAGGATGGGAGAGAGCAGAACGGCCGTGCCGACCATCGCGGTGAGCATCAGGAAGATCAGCATCTCGCCGAGAATCAGCGAGCCCTGATTGGAAGAGACCGTCGAGAGCAGGTCGTCATCGCCAAGGGTTGATGACAGCACCAGAACGCTCGACACTCCGGCGACCGTCGCCACGACGAACAACCAACCGATTCTCTGTGCCGGCCCTCTGAAGTACCTCACGATGCTCCTCCACATTCGACAACAACCAGCACAACAGCGCGGGTCGTCCCCCACCAAGAGGCGAACGTCATCGGCCGGAGACGCTCGACCCTCTTGACAACCGGCACGCGAAGGTTCACAATCCGAACTGTGTCAGGTATTCCGAACAGCGACAGACGAACCGAACGCCGTCAGGCGACCCAGGCGGAGATCGTCGAGGCATCGTGGGAGATGGTGCGAGAGCACGGTCTCGCCGGGCTGTCGATGCGCGACCTGGGCCAACGGGTCGGCATGCGTGCGCAGTCGATCTACTCCTATTTCGCCTCCAAGCACGAGATCTACGACGCCATGTTCCTCGAGGGGTACCAAGCATTCGCCGAATGGATGGACAACGTCGCAGACGACGGAACCGACCCGATCGTCGCGGCCCGACGGGCCGTGCGTGCGTTCGTCGACTTCTGCACCACCGACCCGGTCCGCTACCAGCTGCTGTTCCAACGCACCATCCCGGGATTCACACCGTCACCGGAGAGTTGGGCGGTGGCGGTGCAGGCGTACGAGCAGATGCAGGACCGGCTGGCCGCCATCGGGGTCCGCGACCAGCCGACGCTCGATCTGTGGACCGCGATGATGACCGGCCTCACCGACCAGCAGATCTCCAACGACCCGGGTGGAGACCGCTGGACGCAACTCGTCGACCGCGCCGTCGACCTCTTGCTGATGGACACCCGAACACTCGACAACGAAGAGAGCGAGAAGAAATGACCACCATGACCACCACCGACGTCTCCACCATCGCCCCCATCGAGCATCGCGAGGCGATGAGCCTCCAAGCCGCCGAACTCGATCGTGCCCTCACGCTGCTCAAGACCCTCGACGCCGATCAATGGGCCAAGCAGACCAACTGTCCCGACTGGGACGTCCGTCGTATGTGGCTCCACGTACTCGGCGCGTGTGAGGCGGGCGCGTCGATGCGCGAGAACATGCACCAGATGCGCGTCGCCCGCCAGCGCCGCAAGGGACTCGACGTCTCGCTCGAGGCGGGGCTGTCAGGCGTACAGGTCGCCGAACGAGAGGACCTCTCCCCCGACGAGCTCCTCCGGCGCCTCGAACTCATCGCACCGAAGACGGTGAAGGGCAGAAGCCGCACACCGCGCCCGATGCGAGCGATCAAGATCGGCATCGACGCCCCGGTGGTCGAGAAATGGGCGCTCGGCTACCTCATCGACGTCATCTACCTCCGCGACGCCTGGATGCACCGGGTCGACACTGTCGACGCGACCGGCGCCGAGCTCGTGCTCACCGCAGACCACGACGGCCGCATCGTCGCGGACGTCGTCGCCGAATGGGCCCGTCGCCACGGCAAGCCCTTCACGCTCGAACTGACCGGTCCCGCCGGGGGCGTCTTCACCACCGGCGGTGGAGGGGATCACACCGCGCTCGACGCTGTCGAGTTCTGTTCCGTGCTCGCCGGGCGAGGCGAGGCAACCGGCCTCCTCACGACGATCGTCCCCTTCTGAAGATCCAACCGCGAACACCAACCCGACAGCGAGGCACACCATGGACACCACCACGACTGAAATCGCCGACAACATCTACCGCATCTCCACGTTCGTTCCCGACGCGGGGATGTCGTTCAATCAGATCCTCGTCAAGGCCGACGAACCGCTGCTGTTCCACACCGGCATGCGAGCGCTGTTCCCGCTGGTCTCCGACGCCGTCAGCAAGGTCCTCCCAGTGTCGTCACTGCGGTGGATCAGCTTCGGGCACGTGGAGGCCGACGAGTGCGGAGCGATGAACCAGTGGCTGGAGGCCGCGCCCGATGCCCACGTCGCCTTCAGCGGGCTCGGATGCATGGTGTCGGTCAACGACCTCGCCGATCGGCCGCCACATCCGCTCGACGACGGTGACATCATCGACCTCGGCGGCAAGCGAGTCCGCTACCTGGCCACACCTCATGTGCCGCACGGGTGGGAGGCCGGCGTGCTCTTCGAGGAAACCACCTCGACGCTGCTGTGCGGGGATCTCTTCACGCAGATCGGCGACGGCCCGGCCGCACGTCACGATTCTCCGATGGAGGCGACGATCGTTGCCGAGAACATGTTCGGCTACTCGTCACTGGCTCCCACCACCGCGCTCACCGTCGACCGACTCGCCGACCTCGCTCCGACGACGCTCGCGCTGATGCACGGGCCCAGCCATACCGGCGATGGCCAGCAGTGGCTGCGGGATCTCGCTGCCGACTATCGCCGCCGAGCCGACATGGCGCTCGTTCCAGCCTGAGGCGCGTTGTTGGGCCTCATGCCCGATGGATCGATCCGCGAGCGAGTTGACCTCCGATCCGAGCCGACCCGGAGGATCCTCCGGTCACTTCCCCTCACATTACAGTTGTGTTACGGTCACGGCGCGGGCAGCTCGAAGGGTTCCACTCCATGCACCTCCTCAGCGCCATCGACATCGATTTCCGCAGCGTCGCCGAACCTGCTGCCCAGGCGGCGGGGCGTCTCGTCGTCGTCATCGTGGCCGCAGCGGTCGCACTGCGCGTCGTACGTGTGCTGCTCGGTCGCGTCGACGACCTACGCGTCCGCGAACAGCTCTTGTTCTTCCTTCCCAAAGCGGTTGGCGCCATCGTGGTGGTCGTCGGTCTGGCGGCAATCGGCATCGACGTATCGGGTATGGCGGCGATCATGGCGACCGTCGGCGTGACGGGCGCCGTCGTCTTCACGCCGGTCGGCCAGAACTTCGTCGCCGGGACCATGATCCGCATCGACGACATCTACCAGGTCGGCGAAGTGGTCACGGTCGGCGACCTCAACGGCACGGTCGTGCACCGATCACTGCTCCGCACCGAACTCGAACTCCCCGATGGGTCCAAAGCCTGGGTCCCCAACTCCACGTTCCAGGACAATCAGGTGCTCAACCACAGTCGCATGGGCGGCTGGCGGGTGTCCGCCCAGATCCCGCTCGATTGCGCTTCCGACCGCTCGACGGCGCAGGCCATCATGGACGAGGTCATCTCATCGCTCGATTGGAACAGCGGCGAGAAGGACGCGTTCGTTGCGTTCGACCACGTCGGAAGTGAAGCGATGTTCTTCACGGCCTACGCGTGGATCGACGACCGCACGAAGGAGCCCTGGTACCGGGGCTTGCTGCTCAGCGCACTGGTCGATGCGCTCGAGGCTGAGGGCGTCTCGGTCGGACAGACGACGAACCTGTCGCTGGGATCCAGCCGCCGTGACGCCGATGCAGCAAACGCCGACCGCACCCCGTTCGAGATCAGCAACGGGTGACCGCACCGGGTCAGCGGTTGCGGGACAGCAGGGCCAGCAAGCGCAGGATCAACAGGTACAGCCAGATCAGCGTGACCATCAGACCGTAGGCGCTGTACCACTCCATGAACTTCGGGGCACCGGCTCGGACGCCGGCATCGATGGACCCGAAGTCCAGGGTCAGGCTGAGCGCCGCGAGGACGATCGCGAAGCCGGTCACCACCAGTCCGATCGTGCGGAAGCTGTCGCTGTAGAGCCATCCCCAGTCGAACAGCGACACGATGAAGACGAAGAAGTAGAGCAATGCCAGCCCGCCGAGTCCCGCGGCCACACCGAACGCCAGCTTCTGGGTCGGCTTGATGATGCCCAGTGCGTAGACCAGCCAGGCGACGAAGAAGACACAGACCGTGCTCAGGATGGCCGCGCCGACGATGCCCTCGGTCTGCGCCTCGAACATCGCCGAGATGGCACCCAGCACGTACCCCTCCAGCGCGGCGTACAGAATGCCGAGGATCGCGGCCCGCCGCGGATTGAGCGAGCAGAAGATGCCGACGAAGAAGGCGCCGAACGACGCGAGCCAGAATCCGCCGGGGATCGTGACCGTGACGTTCGCGTAGCCAGTGCCCAGGTCGGTCGCCACCGGGCTCGTGGCCGACGCCCAGCCCCATGCGCCTGCGGCGACCAGGACGATGAGGTTGATCAGTGTCTTGAACGCGACGCCGCCGCGGGTCATCGCCGCCTCGCGCTGCGCCGGCGCTGTCAGGTACTCGGACGCCACTCGTTCACTGAACGCCGGATTACCGCTGCTCCCGGTCGGCACATACGTCGTTGCGGTCATGATCAGATCTCTTCCGTTCTGTCGACAGCGCGAGGCGGTGGCACTTCTCGAACTTGCCGACGCCGCACCGGCACGAGTCGTTGCGACCGACAAATCGTTCCACATCCCGCTCGGCCGTCAGGTGATGGCGACTCGATCAGTAGTCCCATGAGTCGGGCATCTCGGGCACGCCCCAGTCGGGTTCGTAGCCGAAGACCGCCCGCGCCGACGATGCGCCGAAACGGTCGTCGAGCACGTCGACGTGGTCGAGCGAGATCAGCGCCGGATGCTTCACTCCGCACGCTCTGCTCAGAGCGAGCAACTCCTTGCGCAGGGTCAGCACGTAGTTGGCGAGGCGGGCGGCCTTCAGTTCGGGGTCGAGGCCGTGTACGAGCCACGGGTTCTGCGTGGCAACGCCCGTCGGGCAACGGCCGTTGTGACACCGCTGCGCCTGGATGCAACCGATCGCCATCATCGCTTCACGGGCGACGTTGACCATGTCGCACCCGAGCCCGAATGCGAGCGTCGATTCGTGCGGGAAGCCGAGCTTGCCCGAACCGATGAACACGACACGATCCGAGAGACCACGCTCGGCGAACTCCCGGTACACGCGGCTGAAGCCGACCTTGAACGGCAGCGCGACCTGGTCGGTGAACACCAGCGGTCCGGCGCCGGTGCCGCCTTCGCCGCCGTCGATCGTGATGAAGTCGACGCCGCGGTTCCCGGGAACCATCGCCTCGGCGAGTTCCGCCCACAGCGACGACTCGCCGATCGCCGACTTGATCCCGACCGGCAATCCCGTCGCGTCCGCGATCCGTTCGACGAAGTCGAGCAACGAGTCCACGTCGTGGAACTCAGGATGTGCAGCCGGACTGATGCAGTCACGCCCTTGGGGCACACCACGGATCATGCTGATCTCCGGGGTGATCTTCGCGGCGGGCAGCACGCCGCCGAGACCGGGTTTGGCTCCCTGGCTGAGCTTGATCTCGATCGCCCGCACCGGGTTGGCGGCAACCGTGTCGACGACCCGACCGAGATCGAAGTGCCCGTCCGCGTCGCGGGCACCGAAGTACCCGCTGCCGAGCTGCCAGATCAGTTCACCTCCCTGCTGGTGGTACGGGGAGATCCCTCCTTCGCCGGTGTTGTGCAGGCAACCGGCGAGCTGCGCGCCTTGGTTCAGGGCGGTGATCGCCTTCGACGAGAGCGCTCCGAAGCTCATCGCCGACACGTTGATCACCGATGCCGGACGGAATGCCTTGGGCCGTCCCCGCGCAACGCCCATCACCTTCGCCACGGGGATCCGGTACTGGTCGTCGTAGTCGGGTTCGCCGGGCAACGGGGCGCGCAGCGGGAACGGCGCGTGCTTGATGATGAAGTAGTTCGGTGACGTCTCGAGGTCCCTGCTGGTGCCGAAGGCGAAGTAGTTGTTCTCCCGCTTCGACGACGCGTAGATCCACCGTCGCTGGTCGCGGTTGAAGGGGCGCTCCTCGGTGTTGCTCGTCACGATGTACTGGCGCAGTTCCGGGCCGACCTCCTCGAGGAAGTAGCGGGCGTGGCCGAGCACCGGGAAGTTCCGCAGGATCGCGTGGCGTCGCTGGCGGAGGTCGTAGGCCGCCACCGCCGCAGCGCCTGCCGCTGCTCCAGCCGCCACGCCGCGAAGTCGCCGCCCCATGGCTCGACCATACGGCCGCATCGAATTGGGCGTGAAGGGTCTTCCGACCCGGCCCGGGACAGCCGGCCCCGTCGGCGATCAGACGATGTTGAGGGTGTCGAGCACGACAGCGGCGTCGGGCTCGTCCCCCGTCACCGTGCAGCACTCACGCCAGTCGCAGCGCCCCCGAGCGCGGCGTCTTCAGCACGCGCTCGCCGCATCGACCCAACCCGATCGGTCTGCACCGAGTGGAGATCCTCCAGATCGACGGCCATCGTGTCCGCGTGGGCCCCATCGAAGCGATCAACAGCACCCCCGTGCTCGATCTCAAACCCGTCATCGATGTCGGATTCCGGTGAGCGACGAAGGCGACGAAGTTCCCTACCGACGACGATCGACGAGGAGCAGGATCAGAGCGGAAGCAGAAGGAAGATCGATACTGCATGCTCCGACTCAGCGAACTCCTCGAACGGCTTCGGCCGGCGGGCACCCCCGGGGCCCCGACCGAAGGTGAACAGCAGCGTCGACACGAGCTGCAGGAGCGTGAGATCGCGGCCGTCGCCGCGATGTTGCGAGAGTTCGAAGCAGACGCCGACCACGTGGTCACCGCGGGCCGCGCCGAGGCAGACCGTCTTCGCCGCGACGGCGACCAACGGGTCCACCTCATCCGCGCACAACTGCCCGACCGGATCGCGATCGCTCGCGCCGAAGCCGTCCGGCAACACGAGGAACACGGTACGACCGAGATCACCCACGTCGAGCACGAAGCGGAACGCGAGATCGCTCGGATCGAAACCGATGCGGAGACCAGGGTCCCGCAGCTGGCCGATGCCGTCACGACAACCATCTGGTCCACCCTGACAACTTCGCCGGTGGACATCGATCGCCACCCGGAACAGGAGGGCGGACCGTGACGGCGGGTTGGGTCGCCGCTTCGACTCGCGGCCGGGCGCTGCTCACGCGCACCATCGGCGCCGACCTCGCTCGGTCGATCGCGACGGCCACGTCCTGGGCGTCCGCCCGCGACCGCCTCCGCAACACGGTCTACGGGGCCGAGCTCGCCTCGACGGCCGACCGGCGCACCGCCCAGCTCGCCGCCGCGACCGCCACTGCCTGGCAGTTGCGTGTGCTCGCTGGTTGGTTGCCGCCGGCAAGCGGGGGTCTGGTTCGCACATTCGCCGCACCGATGGAGATCGCCAACATCGAGGCCCACGTCGCCCAGCTCGCCACCGGCACCACGTCGGCACCACCAATCCCTCTCGGGACACTGGGCGTCGCGTGGTCCGCCGTGGCCAAGCAGCGGTCCGCCGACCAGGTACGCGTCGTGCTCGCCCGGTCCCCCTGGGGCGACCCGGGCGGCGCAGACCGCGCCACGATCGCGCTCGGCCTGCACGTGGCGTGGGCGCGCCGACTCGGTCGGCACGGTCCGGTCGCCGCCACGTGGGCGCGTGGTGGTGCCGCGTTGCTCGTCGCCCGCGAGCAGTTCGCCTTCGATCGGTCGATCCCCGAGGTCACCGCACGGGAACTCGACCGTCTGCTCGGCACGGCCTGGCGAAGCGCCTCGACCACGTCGGAGTTGACCGACCGGCTGCCGAAGTCGGCGCGGTGGATCCTCGCCGACGTCACATCGGCTGCGGATCTCTGGCTCGGCGAGATCACCCTCATGGGCCGCGTGACGACCGACTCCCAGCGGGTGGCCGCCGCCGCCCGGAACGAACGGGACACCATGGCAGCGATCATGGCGTTGCTGCTGGTGGATCTCTGGCGGGTCAACGCCGCCATCGAGGCCGCCGGCCGGACGCCGGTCATCACGGAGGTGTTCGATGCCGTGGCGTGAGCAGCTCGTCCCCGCTCCGATGGTCAGATCGGCAGTCGTCGCCCCGAGCAGCCGGTTCCGCAGCGTGCTCGTGGAAGTGGCAGATGCCGGCACGTTCGAGCCCGACACATCGCCTGAATCGACCGACGGTCCGTTCGCCCAGCTCGTCGACGCCGCCCACGCCGACGCGATGGTCCCGGCGCAGCTGTCCGTCGAACCGGTCGAGCCCCGACAACTCGAGGAGAACGACGACATCGGCCTGATGCTTGGTGAAGCGGCCCTCGAGGAGCAGATGAGGGCAGCAGCACGAACCGACCACTGCGCCGTGCTCCCTGGATGGATCACCCGCCGCGACCTCGACGCACTCCGCTCCCGGGTCGCCCCCTACGGCGGCGCCATCACCGAGCTCCCGATCCGACGCGGTCTGATGGCACCGACAGCACAGAACGACGGCACCGTGAACGTGGCGCTGCGACCGCTCGTCACCACCTACGGCACCGTGCCCTCCCGCGATCTCGACCCGACGCTGTTCGCGGCGGTGGCGTACATGGTCATGTTCGGGATGATGTTCGGCGACGTCGGACATGGGCTCGCGATCGTCGCGATCGGCGTCGTTGCATGGCGTCTGCACGGCGAGCGATGGCGAACCATTCACGTTGCGGCACCGTTCCTCATCGGTGCGGGCCTCGCTGCCACGGCGTTCGGCTTCCTCTACGGCGAGGCATTCGGGCCCACCGGGCTGGTACCGACCCTGTGGTTCCGCCCCCTCGACGACCCCGAACGCCTGCTCGTCGCCGGGTTGATCCTCGGCTGCGTCCTGCTGGCCATCACGTTCGCCCTGGCCGTGGTGAACCGGTGGAGGGAGGCCGGGCCGGGCGTCGCGTTGTACCACGCATCGGGGATCGCCGGCGCAGCCCTGTTCGTCGGAGTGATGCTCTGGATCGCTGGGGCTGCTACGTCCACGGCCTGGGCCCGCGACGCCGGCATCGCCGTGTTCGTCGTCGGCGTCCTCCTCACCTTCGTCGGCCTGATCGTCACGGCCGGGGTGAGCGGCTCGGGAATCGCCGAGGCCGTCGTCGAGATGTTCGACACCCTGTTGCGCCTCGGCTCCAACATCGTCTCGTTCGCGCGTCTCGCCGCCTTCGGCCTCACGCACGCAGTGATCGCCGAAGTCGTGTGGGCCGGAGCGGTGAGCCTCTGGAGCGCGGCGAACCCCGCAGGTCCTGTCGCGGCAGTCGCTCTCTTCGCGATCGGCAACGTCGCGGCCTTCGCTCTCGGCGCCCTCGTCGGGGCCATCCAAGCACTCCGGCTCGAGTACTACGAGATGTTCTCTCGCCTCTTCGCCGGTCAGGGTCGCCCCTTCGCTCCCTGGCACATCCCCACCCAACGACTGGAGACATGATGAATCCCTGGCTGCTCACGATCATCCTTGCGACCCCACTCGGGATCGCCGTCCCGCTCGCCCGAGCGCGGACGCCTCGTTCCATGTTCCGCTTCGTGATCGTGACGATGACGGTGACGTTCGCCCTCGCGCTGGCGATCCTCGCGGCGGACCTCGGCGGTGATTCGTCCGGCCCGGCGGCCGACGCCGCGACCATGTCGACCGCGTCGCCCGCCCTCGTCGCCCAATCCACGCCGACCACCACGAACAACAGCGGTGACGCGTTCATCGGGGCCGCAATCGCAGTGGCCGCGTCGGCCCTCGGCGCCGGGATCGCCATCGCCTACGCCGGATCGGCAGCGCTGGCCACGATCAGCGAACAACCCGACCTGTTCGGACGGGCCATGGTCGTCGTCGGGCTCGCCGAGGGTGTGGCCATCTACGGACTGATCGTCGCAGTCCTCATCCTCGGCAAGGTGTGACACCGGCGATGAGCACCGCCGTCGCGCTCGGTCGAGATCATCGGCTCGTCGGGTTCGTGCTCGCTGGCGTCCGCGTGATCGACGCCGAGACCGAGGTCGAGCTGACACGCGCCTGGGAGGACCTCGACGACGACGTCGGACTCGTCATCCTGTCGGCCGACGCAGCGACCGCCCTCCGACCGTGCCTCGCCGACCGGCCCGACGTCCTCACCGTGGAACTGCCATGAACACCGAAACTTCCCTGGACACCGGGCTGCGGGTCCCGATCGGCGACACGAGCGACGACCCGTCGATCGTGCTCGAACCGCTTCGACTGGCACTGCTCGCCGACGCCGACGCCCAGGCCCAGGCACTCGTGGCGGCGGCGACGCGCGAGGTCGAGGCCTCAATCGCCGCGGTCGAGCAGCAGTGCAACGAGGAGGTGGCGGAGATCGAGCGACGGAGCGCCAGCGCATCTCGTGCCAGCCTCGACCAACGCATCGCGAACACCCGCGCCGACGCCCACGACGCCGTGCTCAGCGCCCGCGCACGGACCCACGACCGCCTCGTCGAAGCGGCGCATGCCGCGGCCATGAACATGCGCCACGACCCGCGTTACCCCGCCCTGCTCGACCACTTCGAAGCCGTCGCTCGCGAACAACTCGGCGACGACGCGGTGATCGAACGCGACCCGCTCTCACGCGGAGGCATCGTCGCCGAACTCGGATCCCGTCGCGTCGACTACTCGCTCCCCCGGCTCGCTGATCGCGCGCTCGAGGTTCTCGCCGACGAGGTGGCTCGGTCGTGACCGGCACACCGGCAACGCCTGCGACCGGCCGGGTCGAACGGGTCAACGGACCGGTCGTCCATCTCTCCGGCCTCGGGCCGGCGGTCCTGTTCGAATACGTGGAGGTCGGCGAGCGTCACATCCCCGGCGAGATCATCACCATCGATCACGACCGCGCCGTGGCCCAGCTCTACGAGTACACGGGCGGGCTCTCCGTGGGACAGCCCGCCTGGGCCCGTGGACACGCGTTGACCGTCCAGCTCGGGCCCGGCCTGCTCGGGGGCATCTACGACGGCCTCCTCCGACCGCTCTCCGATGCCGGAGATTTCCTCGGCC
>Ga0316193_10001111_pt1 | contig 17782 bp, 16 predicted proteins | sample MerIslsedime2_MG_FD_207735 | JGI IMG/M metagenome (GOLD analysis project Ga0316193, IMG submission 207735) | Coastal sediment microbial communities from Maine, United States - Merrow Island sediment 2 | ecosystem: Environmental > Aquatic > Marine > Coastal > Sediment | place: USA: Maine... | reverse complement strand
AGATGTCGATAAAGGTGATCTGTATTCGTTATGTAATGTGTTTTAATTGTGGAAGAGTGTCTCCAGAACGAGAATTTTGTATATTTTGTCATCTGCCCTTGCTTGTTTGTCCTCCTGAAACAAAAGAGGGAATTCATTTAGCTTGTAAGGAAAATGGTAAAGCTTTCAGGCTTCCACTAGACTACTTCAGCTATCACTTTGCTTTTTACGGAGTTACAGGAACAGGTAAAACCAGAGCTGCAATGAACCTTGCAATAAAAGCCGAAAACGAAGGTCTAAACCTCCGAGTTATAGATATCGAGGGTGAATGGAAAAACATCATTCCAAAGCTAAAAAAGGAAACAGTCTACTACGATGTAAACAAGAACCTTCAGATCAATCCCTTTGAACTAAAAGACCTCGGGCTAACAAAATTGCTTCTAAAGGAAACCATCTTCAAAGGAATAGAACTAGAATACCGGGACCTCAGCCCTCAAATGAACTTTCTATTAGACAAATGTGTGCAGATCAGCGGCAACATACCAAAACTCATCGAGAATGTAATCTCATATATTCCTAAGAGCCATTTCCCGTTAAGAAACCTTGACTTGACAAGAACCGCTCTTTTGACAAGACTAAATCCCTACAAAGATAACCCTGTTTTACGGAACATTTTCTACACCAACAAATCTAACATCGATATGAAAAAGATCGAAAACAAGAATGTGATTTTCGATCTCCACAAACTTGACATGAAAGTCGCTTACAAGGAAGAGATTAGGCTTCTCTACAACATCCTTGCTATCGCCTATCTACGAGAGGCCCTAAACAGAAAGGAAACAAACACAATAAAGAACCTATTTATCGCAGATGAAGCCCAGTTACTTGTTCCAAAAATATTCAAGAAAGCAGTTTCAACAGACACATGGACAACAACCGATTTTGCAACAAGGCTAAGAAAGAGGGGAGAATCCTTGGTAATAATAAGTCAAAGCCCAGCAAACATTGAGGATGATATTCGAAAGAACTCCCAGAACATATTTGTTTTCAGGCTTCTCGATCCCTGGGATGTCAAGGTTATGGCAGGAATGTTCGGTCATCTGCATACTGACGAGGTAAATTATCTGGCTAGTATGTTGACAAGCTTGGAAGCCAGAACTGCCATGGTCAAAACCCCTCTAGCTTCCTACCCATTCATAGTCAAAACCTTGGATGTTAGCTTTGAACAGATTTCTGAAAGGGAGATGAAAGAATATCTCCCAGAAGCAGAAAATGAGAGTTGCACATGGTTTAATGAAGACGAGATAGAACTACTCGATAAAGTCAAAGAGAAACCATTCTTGAATAATACTGAAAGGGCATTATCATTGGGGTGGCACAGGTCTAGGTATTCCAAGAACAGAAAAGCCCTATTGCAATACAACATAGTCGAAGAGGTCTCATTTAAGACGAAGCTTAGAGGTGCTCCTAGCCGTTTCCTTAAGCTCAAAGATAAAAACGGATACGGACGGGGCCAATTCATCCACGCCTTTTGGGTTGAGAAGATATGTGAGTACCTAAAAGAACAAGGAGTAAATCCGAAAAAAGAATACAAGATTGGCGACAAAATTGTTGATATTGCTTATTTAACAAACGGAAAAACAGTGTTCGTAGAAGTAGAATACAAATCAGACTGGAAAAACAATATGCTCAGAGCATCCAAACTGGGTGATACCCTTATTTCCATCTTCATAAGAGAAAAGGACATTATTGATGCGTTAGAGTTCGTGAAAAAACATGATCTCTCCAATGTAATCGTAACAGATGCTTACTACAGCTACAAAGATCTGCCTTAATGACATTCTGTTTCCTTATATACCCATCAAATCACTTTTGTCTACTTCTGTCCAATTTCGTAAGTAAAGATGCATTCCTCAGGAAGTAGAGGGTCTCCTCCTAAAGGGTTAGGATGAGAAGAATAGGTGAATTCTTTTTTTGTCATATGTTTGTATGTCAGGTTTTAGTTTGATACCGTTTCCAATTTGTTTTAGGTGGTTTTGCCAGGTTATGTAAACTTCTATGTCAGTCATTTTCTTTAATGATGTTCTTCTAAGGTCTTTTGTTTTGAACAGTGACATGATTTTGCTGTCAAGAGGACAATCTAGCTTTTTGATTATGGTTTCTGTTTTTTGTGTTAAAATACAATACTATTTGAGATATACATTTATTACTTTCTGGGCTTGTCCTATAGAAACATTGGTTTCGACGCTGGTTTCCATGATTTTCTGTTGGATGTTTCCGTTTTTAGGATGCCTTGGTCTACCTTATCAGCTAATTCCAATGTAGCTTCAAATAATCTCTTCTTGAATTCCAAATTGCTTTTCTGGAAAGACCGTCCTAGTTGAGTCTCCTTGTAAAACATTGGAATAAGGACTTGCCTTACTATTTCGAAAAATTCTCCTTTCTTTTCATCTAAAAAAATGGTATATAATACAAGATAATCTATTAAAAACGTCGATTTTTTTCCTTCCGAACGCATCTTTTAGACTATTGTGTTGTAATCCGACTTTAAGAACTTGAGCAACCAAATATCAAAAGGTGATTTTATCGAACATGCGAAAGCATATAAAAAAGCATACTGTGTTTTGGATAAACTGAAAGTGGATTATTTTAGAAAGAGAAAACTATTAGACATTATCGGTTGTTATAAGATAACAGAACAACTAGCACCAGATGTTCGAGAACTGGCAAATAAAACTGAAGAAGACTTAGACAAGATTTATCAAGAATGTTTCAAAAGAGCTGAAAAAAAAATACGAATTCCTAGATTTTAGTCATGAGTTGGAATTAGCTTTAACTTTAAACCCTCCAAGAAGGCGGACACGCATTTATTTTTTGTGGAGTCCTTTTTTATAAGGTCTGTCCATTTACCTGTTAAGCAATAATACTTGATATTAGTAATGCAATGCAAAAACTGAGCATGATCGCTTAAGAAAGATCGGCGTGTAGGTATTTTTCTCGTAAACTCTTTTAATTCTTCTGTTCCTTTTCTTAAATCTTCCTCAACAAATAAAAAAGGAGTTCCCATTCCAACTCCAGAATCGAGTCCAATTCTTTCATACACGTGATCACCAACTTCTTCCCACATAATTATAGGTGAAAGCACAGACGAAATAGTATTCTCGACTAAAATTTTTTTTCTTTGCTCAATTCCTTTGTTTTGTATTAGACATAAATCGTTCATAATTAACAAAATTGATTTTAATTGGGCCCGAACCGCCATCACACTTGATTCATAAGAATTTTCTTTTATGAAACTATCAAGTACACTTTTACTAAAAGACCTTTGTCCAAACAAACCTAATACTTTAAGAAATTTTAATTCTATATTTTGAAAGTTCTGTTCGTTAAAGTCGTCAAAAGAAGTGGTTAATAGGAATGGCGGAAAATACTCTCTACTGCTGTCCGACATTGGTCCGAAGATATAATAGACAATATCTATTATTGCTTCTCCAACATTAGACAATAATCTTTCCACTTTTGGGTATAGTTCTTCCAGTCTATATCTCTCAATTTTTTTGCGAATAACTTCAGTTATTAAGTTTTTTAGTACAGGTTCGCTTTTGTAACTTTTAATTAGAAAAGCAGTTGCTAAAGACTCTAAGATTGGTTCACAAATTTGCGTGAGTAGAGATAAGGTCCTGCAAGCTTTCATTACATCTCGAATATGCAGTTTTATACTAGTGTCAACACTTCCAATATTCAAGTTATGGTATAATGGAATAAGTAATTGGGTATTCGTGTTTTTTCGTTGGAATTCTTTTGCCTCTTCAAGCATCAAAAAAAATTCAAGGTTTGAGAGAAACTCCATATATGCCATCCAAAGTCGAGTTTCAGTTCCAAGAAAAAGAGCCCTATGGTTAAACTCTTCTGTCCAAAAAATTCTATCACTTTTGAAGTTATCATATTTAACGAATCGAGAAATATCTAAAGTAGGATACCAACAACTATTTTCAAAAGAGAAACGAGGTAACGAAATCTTAGTTTTTATCACTTAATACTCCAGCTTTCTCTGCAATTCTTAATATTTCTTCCCTACTCAGACCCGCTCCAAATCTTGCTAGAATTCTCTCTAGCTGCTCCTCATTGGAGAGTTTTTTTATTGATTCTATCTTTTTGTCAAAGTCTTTCAAAGCTTTTAGGATTTCAATACCTTTATTTGAAAGCCTATATACACTTCTATGACCTGTTCTTTCGATTAAACCGAGGTTACGAAATTGATCAACAATTTTCTGAAAACCTGATCGTGACATTTTTATTAACATAGCAATTTTTGTTAAATCCTCTTTTTCTCCAAACAACTCCAGCGCTCTTAATCTGCTTTCACTTGAGAGAACAGTAAAGATCTGACTCAATGATTTCTTATGCATAGCTACCAAATCCGTACTCTTATAGAGTATAAAGGCACAATGCATATATAAAGTTTTATACACTAATAGAAAATTATACTCTAATAAAATATAATTGGATATAAGGTGTATAAAAGTTGTCTTCAAGAACAGTTTGTCTAACCCCCATAACAGAAGTCCAGAGTATAAGCAATATAACAAAACTTATCAAAACTCAGCACAGGCAATTCTGTTTTGAGTGTAACATTGCTTTCCGTTATTGCGGAAGGGAGTACTCTTCAGTTCTATTAGTTTGTCCTGAATGTGGCTATAAACTTCACACGAACGTTTTGGAAGTGAAAATATGAGTTTGAGAATTAAAGATTTCAAAATTAAAAATCCTAGAATGACCCTATACCCAAGAGACATTCGCTTCATGGCCCTTGATGGTGATGGAACATACGCGGTTAACCAAGGAAAAATACTCCCCAAGATTGGTAAAGAGGTGGGATCCAACAAAGTCACTTGTTACGCTCTTTGCACTGACAACAATCACCAAGCAGTTAGCAATGCACTAGCAGAAGCCAACTCTTATTCAGACAAGAAACCCATGATCCGCTGGCGCAACCATTACAAATCATTTCTCAACTATCTCCCGAGTTTGGACGATACGGTTGGAGGATTCGGAAGAAGCCCCCAAAAATGCGTAGAATCAGCTCCCAGATACAAATCCACAATCTTAACAGGAGTCAACGAAGCCACTATTCATGACTGGAAGTGTGGAGGAAAAACATCGTTTATAATAGAGCCGTTCAATTGGGGGAGCCATCTCCCAGTTAAACTGCTTCAAGACTTGGAATCAAAAATCCAGGGATTGAAACGCGGAACCCGTGTAGGTCTAACAACAATCCCATCTGAAATGATGGCTCTAAGAGTGTTTCGCGAATGGTTCCCTATGCTTTTAACTAATGGATTGTTTGGTGTTGATGCAACCGTAATATCGGATGAAAAGTTAGGGGCCTCTTCAATATCTAGGAGAGAAAAGGATGAAATGATTCTCAAGGGAATTGTTGCTACTGCTATGGCCTTTTTATACGATTCAAGTCTACCTGGCTATCGAGATATCTGGAAAATTCTATCTGAAAAATCTAAACTCATTGGCGTGAGCGCAATAGAAAGTGACATAATAGCTTGGAGACAGTTGAGGACTTTGTGGCGTGTCGGTATAGACTCTGAGGTTTCAGTAATTCAAATTCGCCGTCTCATCCAACGGATTCTCACTGACACTAATCTGAGATTCATTGATGCTGAAGTGGATAAAGTTTCTCTGAAGGTACTAGTTGTGATTGCTAGAGTTGAAAAATGGATGTTTAACCAAGCTGTCGAAGAGTCTTTTGTTCCAGACAATGTAATCACACTCTTTGTTCCCACCAATTCATTCAAGATAACCACTGTTCTCTTCTATCCCCTGCGCGATAGAATCTTCTCTATAGAAAACCGGTTTGGATTAAAGCATTACAAATCACCTGAGCCTTATTGTCTACCTGAAAAAATTACAGAGGCATCAATCCGGAACACTAGACCTGTAATTGAAAAAGCTTCAACCGTAGCAAAAGTGTCACCTAAATTTCTTCTGAACGGCAAATAAATTTGAGGTACGAGGTTGGTCATTCCCTCTTTTTTCTCTAATGGAAGGTGGAATATGTGAAAAAAGAAGCTAAGGTATTGATAGAAGAACGCTACTTGCCCGAAAGAGAAGGTTTTATAAAAAGCAAAACAACATCAATGAGATTTGATGGTTCAATACAGAAAGATATCAAAATCTCGTTTTGCGATTTTTGTGGAGAGTTGATAAAAGAAGATGAAATAGGTCTCTGCTCGTCATGTCAGAGGAAAATCTGTTCATCCTGCAAAATATTCTATGGAACAAAACTCTACTGTCGAAGATGCACCAAAGAATTGGTTCAGATAACAAAGGAGCAATTCATTATTCTTTTCGGAGTTGTTAACGAGGTAAAATTGGACATCATAAAGAAGTTCTCTTCAATGGGTTTTGAGGACATGAAAAACGGTCTAGATGTTTTACATAAAAGAGAACTAATAGCTGTTAAAGGCCTTTCGATTTTCTCTGCTTATGTTCCTACTGACAAAGGATTAGCTCTTCTACCTACCTGCAAGCAAGTCTATCAGCCTGAGGGAGACGTCAAACAGTATCTGGAAAAAATCCGAGAGTTACAGGAAGAGGAAAACAATGAAGAATCTTGAGAAAATAATCAACTATATTATTCTCTCTGGTTTTGTCCTTTTCACGGTGGGCATAATCTTAGCTCTCCTATACTGGTTTGATAATTACAACACTCCTTTAGAATTAGAACTTGCCGTCCTGGGTCTGATCATCCTTATGCTCGGGATGGTGGCCGCAAAAGTATTTGCAGAGGTGAAGTTTTTTTGAACGCACTAGAATGGGTTGAAGAAACAAGAGACATAGTTTCACGATTAAACTTTCACCTAAACCAAGACGTGATGGAACAACTCCTTAGTCTCTATCTAATTGAAGAGGACTCAAAAGAAAAAATGGAACTAAAAGAGGAAATACAATCTATTCTGGGTTCAAGAATTCCACTTCTTCTCTTTTCGCAGAAATCCATGCTACAAGCTCCCAAAGAAAGCGAGGTTAAAGGCGATATCCAAATTGGCAGAGTGATTCAAGGCCAAAAAATACTTCACAGTTTTGGGTTATCCAGAGAAGAACTAAATCAACACATGATAATCACTGCAAGGTCAGGGTCAGGAAAAACCACCTTGATCATGTTGCTTATTGGACAGTTCATATCAAAGAATATCCCGTTCTTAGTCTTTGATTTCAAACTTGACTATCGTCACCTTGTAAAAAAGTACCCCCAACTTGTTGTCCTCAAATGGAAAGACTTGAGATTAAATTTGCTTGAACCTCCCCCATCTGTTTCTTTTGTCGAATGGAAACAACAAGTCATTAGCATCTTCGGACATGTGGAAGGAATATGGAAAGGCTCAACCCAGTTTTTACTTGAAGCCATAGACCAAACCTACAAAGAAAACAATGGAAAAGTGAAAATTGGAGATGTCTATAACAACATAAAGAAATCAAGAGAGACAACACGAAAATTTCAGGATTATTCAAGCGTTGTTGAAACTAGGCTTTATGGAATTCTCAGCACCTTAGGCGAAGCAATCAACAATTACACCAGTCTTCTTGACATAGAAGAGCTTCTAAAACGTCCGGTTGTTATAGAACTTGAGGGACTAGACAGAAGTTCAGCTAACCTAATTGTGCTTTGGCTTTTCTACTGGATATACGCCTACAGAAGGGCACAGGGAATAAGAGGGAAGCTCCTTCACGTCCTGATTCTGGACGAAGCCAAAAGAATCTTCACAGCAAGCGAGATGTACAGCCAGACTACCACCGAGTTTTCTGGAATACCACCAGCTGATCTGATATGTGACGAGATTCGGGATTTTGGAGAGGCAATTCTCGCCTCTGACCAAGAGCCTGGAAAGCTTTCCGATTCGCTAAAAGCAAACACTTACACAAAAATAACTTCTTATTTGGGAAATGGAAAAGACATCGCCAACATAAGTGAAGCAATGGACCTTAACGAAGAAGAAAGAGATGCTTTAGCAAACCTTGAACGCGGAGAGTGGCTAGTAAAACTTGCAGGAAGATACACTAAACCCTTCCTGATCAAGTCAGAAAATATTCAATTGGAAAAAAACGTAACTGATGAAGAAATTGCGCGTCTTATGAAACCAGTTCTTTCAAAACTAATTACTGCAGATAAGCAAGAAGGAACAAAAAGAAGTAAACAAAAGCTTAAGCTCCCGAGAACTAGTATCGAAGCTTGGTCATTACTCACCGACATAAACTATCATCCATTCAAAAGCATAGTTACCAGGTACAAATCAATTAATTATTCAATCCGAAAAGCTTCCATAGCAAAAGAGGAACTAATCCAAAAACTACTGATTAGAGAACTAGAGGTCAAGTTAGGTAAACGGAGACCAACAAAATTTCTTTTACCAACAAACATTGCCCTCCAACTTTTAGAAGAACAAAATCATAACACTTCGTTATGGAAGACTATAGGCAGACAAGGCTTTCATCATCAACTGTATTTAGTCTTGATAGCTTACGGCTACAAGAAATTAGGACATCAAACATTCATAGAAAAAACGCTTCCAAATAATCGACGTGTAGATGTGCTGGTTTGCAGAGATAGAAAAACCGCAATAGAAGTGGAACTTGGCCCTTTTGTCTTGGAAAATGAACTCAAAGCTCTACAACATGTTAATGAATTAATACTTCTAGTAAATGACCAACAAGCTCTTAACAAAGTACGTTTTCAATTACAGCAGCTCTCAAAAGATGACCAAAAAAACGTTAAAACCTTCCAGATTAACGAGTTCCTCCAAAACTTGAGACCCAATTATAATATGAATCACAATGGAAACAATCCCTTTAACCAGAATAAACATGGAAACTGTCAGGTTTCCTGAAATAAACGTGAAATTTGGTGGAATAAACAAAAATGGATGAGGAAGAAAAGAAAAAAAGGAAACGAAGAAAAAACCTTAAAAAGCTTCACCGGAAGCTCAGACCACGCTTACATCTAGGTGGATCATTGAATCGGAGATTAAGACCTAGAATTACTCCGTATAATTCACAGCGTTTCATCAAGCCAAAAGATAAACCAAAAACAGAAAAAACACACTGGAACGGAAAAGTGGAACCTTGGACAGAACCAGAAAAACAAAAGATAAGAAAAATTGTCAAACATGAGGTTGACACTGAAAAGTTGTTTAAGGACCTCGAAACAGAAAATGAGAAAACCTTGAACAAACTAGCTGAAAGAATAGAGGAAAGCATAAGCAATATTCAACAACTAAAAGTTGAAGAGAAAGAACCTGAGGTCGTTGCAGAAGCTAAAGTTAAAAGTGATAACATTATGACTTCTGCACAAACAACAGATGAAGAGGTAGCTAATAATGAGCTTCTCGATTCTGATGAACTTAACATAGAAGAGATCCTAAATGAACCAGAAGAAAACATTGAAGACGAAAGCACTCCAATGGATGAAACTACTGAAGACTTTGAAATAACTGAAATAGAGGATCTGGAACCTGAGCAAACAATAACGGATGAACCTGACAGCTCTGACTTTGGTTCCGAATTAATACTATTCAACCCTGATTTCTGGCAAGAAATGGAAAATGACTTATGGGGTGATTTTGAACAGATCGAACCAGAGGCTGAATATGCTCCCACCGAGGAGGCTGTAATGGAATGAAAAGAGCATATTCCCATCCTAAGGGCACTAAAATTAGGATAAACACCACTGTTACTGGAGAACCAGCAAAGTGGCTTAATGAATGGAAACGAAGAGGCCTGGTAACAAGCTATACTGACGCAATTATACAATCATTAAGAGCTTTCAAAGAGAAAGTGACTGAGCAAGATTTGAAGTCTGCTCAACTTGGAAATTTAAAGAGTGAAGATTATTAGATCTCGATGTAAGTGTAAATAATTGTTCTCACAGGATGTCCCAATTGTTTAATCGCCCATTCATGAACTTCTACATTATCTTGTTAACTAAGTTCGCTGTTACTATCTAAGAATTCGTTAACAACAACTTCTTTCAGCTTATCCATGAGGGGAAAAAAAATCAAATCCATTGATTCTTTCATATTTTTTACTAAAAACTCTCTTCGCTATTTCTCTTATAAAAGCTAAATAATTGTCCTCTCTCAATGTGCCGAAGTAATATACTCAAAGGCATAATATCCAAATCATATTTACCATAGATAGGACGCTGTAGCGAATACCTATCAAGACTCTCTCTCAAGGCTAAAATGAAATAGTCAGCTTTTAGCTTTCGCTGTTTCATTACACATTCTAAGGAAATCATTCCTCGTAAATCTCTCAAAAAGTTCTTAGAGTCTTCTCCTTGACTATTTACATATTCAATAAAAATCCTATCTCCATGCCTTACAATAAGGTCGGGTTGAAATATAACATGGGAACGCTTTGATCTCTCATTGAAAGCTATCCACAACTCCTCATGCTCTTGCTTTCTGAAGGCTTTTGATACTTCTACAGAATATTTTTCTCCAATAAGTTTCTTCAGCCTATTTACGACTTCTTCATGGCCTTTAGCATTTCTCGGTAACGATTCCCATTCTTCATTACTTATTGGCAATTTAATAACCAAATTATACTGGGCGCTTTTGTTATTTATGGTGTTATATTGTTGTCCCTTAATAAATTTCAAATAAATTATGATTAGATCAGAATAAAATCAATAAGCCTTAAATCTACTTAACGAACAAATAGTCGTTATATGACAACTCCATTGAAGATTAAAGAATGCGCTATAGAAATTTTAGAGAAACTTGGCTACGATATCGACGAAACTGAACCAGATATTGTAGCGTCTACAATCTTTTTGGATATAAATTTTTCATTTTATCTTGATATGTTTCATTTGAAGTTCGTTTTGAAAGACCCTTTACTAATAAAAAATCCTCACATAGAAAGACTCATGAATGTTGCGAATAAACAGTTTAAGCAGTGTTTAGAGCTTTAAGTTTTAAATCTGCTCTGCAAGATAATTCTGGTAGCCAAACCACATAATTATTAATAGTTTTTCCCACCTAAAGTATTCACTAAATATCCTGCTCAAATCCCTATAAATTAACGCTAAAACCTATCCTAAATACAACATACGAAGGGGTTTATTGTCCTCTAATCTTCTTGAAGTATGCAAAGATTCCTAGTCCAACAATTGCAATTATGATTACTGAAGCTATAACTATTGTTGTTGGGAAAGGTTCTAGTTCAGGAGTAGAAGTTGGAGATGAACTTGGAGTGGGAGTTGGAGATAGTGTTGGAGTTGGTGTAGGATCTGAAGGTACATAGGATGGATCAGGATTTCCATAACCAATAGGAGTGTACAAGTCATTATTATTTTCTGCACGAATTATATTTGACCATTCAGCTGTTCCCCCACCAACGAGATACAACTTATCATTAATAACAGCAATTCCACCTTTAAGATGGCTCAAAGGAACGTTATCAACTAACATCCAGTTTTCTGTTTTTGGATCATAACTTTGGCTTGTCAAATCAGGAGTATTTAGAGTCCAAAGGTGTCTGTCAGCACCAAAAACATAGATCCGATTAGGAGAATTAATACCAGTTGTAGAAACAGCAACAGAAAAAATTGTTGACGCAAGCATGGATTCTCCTATGCTCCAGCTATCAGATTGCGGAGAATAAATATTATGAATCCTTTCTTGGGATGATGAAGCACCAAAAACATGAATTCTATTGTTCAGAACGGCAGAGGTACAAGTCCAGCTAAAGAACTTACCCAAAACATTTGGCATTGCAGCTTTAGTATCCCATGAATCGTATATTGGATCGTAAACATCTGTACTATTAGAGTCTCCACCTATTATGTAGATCTTATCATTTACAGTATTTGCTGTAATACCTATTCGCGGATTTGGTAATGGTGTTTTTTCTTCCCAAATATCGTAAAGAGGCGTATATGCGTAAGTTGCTCCATTTTCTCCGCTGAAGCAATATATTTTACCATTATGAACTGTTAAGCCAAAATAACCCATAGGGATAGGCATTGAAGTTTTATTTGTCCATGTATTCGTTTTAGGATCATATTCCTCGTTAGCATCCAAGTAAGGGCCTCCTCCATTGTAACCTCCCATAGCATATATCTTTCCATTTTCTGAAACAACTCCTAAACCATATCTATCAACTTTCATAGGAGCTAAACTTGTCCAAGAATCTTCTTGAGCTTGAATAGTTAGAATAAATATCGAAGATGAAAAACATAAGAAACATAAAAATATGCACAAATTATTTTTCGTATTCAATGTACTAATCTTCCTAATAGAATTTTATAGTAAATTTTTAACCGCTTCGATCTTGAGGTTTTTATTAGTTCTCTTAATACCACATCTTGTTTCTTACTAAAAAAGATTCTTGTAAAACATGTTTAACTAATTTAGGTCAAGAAAGTTTAACAAAACAAAAAAATGGAGTATTATGAAGAATTTTCTTCATTTATTAAGAATACAAAAAGACTCGCAAACAGTCGAGGTATAAGCAAATTTGATTTCCGGTGTGATAACCAACAACTGCAACATATTCGAAATTGCCGTGATAATGACCAATGTCGATCCATTCAGAATTGCTTGAACCTGAAAGTGTTAGAGTAGTTCCGATCTGATACCAATCATTAAAGTTAGCTGAAGCATAAACGTATAAATCACTAGTGTATCCTGTATTAGAATGGCCAAAGATTCTTACAAATCCACCTGAGACAGCATCAGTCAGATTGCATTTTATTTGACCCATATTACCACTGCTTGAACAATGAATATGAGCTTCATCACCATCAGTTTTAAGTCCTCTTAAGTAAGCGTGATTATCAACAGTTCCACCATCCTCAAATTCAGATGTTGTTTCTACGTAATATGAATCAGTTGTTCCAGTACTTGTAGGACCAGGGATTATTCTAGCAAAATCTACACTGAATCTAGACGCTTCTCCTGAAGTATCAGACAAACAAGAAATTGCAATATACCGAAATTCATTTGAGTAGGTTCCAAAATCAATCCAATCTGCAGAAGTATTAGTAATAGTTTTTTCAGTACCAACTTGATAATAAGTCACGCCATTGTATGAAACCCAAACTTGTACTTTACTGCTAATTCCAGAATCGGTTTTTCCATAAAGGTACACATCACCAGTTCCAATCCACCCTATATCACCGACTAATACAGCGTGTCCTGAAATTCCCCAATAGTAATCAGTGTATAGGTAAGCATAATTGCTATCAGCGGTTACACCAGTTATATAATTAGCGCCAGAGACAGCTCCAATTCCAGAAGTAGATGTGCTGTCAACTTCCTTGATATAATATTCATATAAATGAATATTCCCATTACCATAGACTACCATTGTACTATCTTCAAAAGGTACTGTAATCCATTCATCAACTACATACATAGGCCATAATGCAGAATACCCAGTAGCAAGGTCAGTATCACCGAACTTATCGTTATATATATCCAAAGATGCTTCGTTCAAAGCATTATTTATTGATATATCAAATGATAAAGCATACCAGAAGAATTTTTTTACCCATTCTGCGTATATCTCAAAACCAGACTCTACAGTTTGATTCAAAGCTGCCGAACCCCAAGGAAAACCAATATAGCAATAGTCACCATCATCTGCGTAAGTATAACCATCATCACTGATGTGATAGTCCTCATCAAAAGATCCGCCAAGGCCGTTTTTGTCTTCAGCAGTTCTATGAGTCCAAGCAAATGGCATACTTCTCGCTCTATTAGTTCCTGAAACCATTCCTTGTGTAGAATTCCAAGTTATAGAGCCATCAATACTCTTTTGAGTGGTTGAAATATTTGCTGACAGACATGTATTCATAAAAACAAAGAAGGTGTTTTCTTCAGTAGTGTTATTATAAATATCCATATCATAAACCATATGCGTATTCACCCAATTATTAGGATCAGTAAAATTGCGATCTACATTTGAGATCGGTCCAACCTGATCTTCAAACCAATAATGCCATTCATCGCTTGGTAAACCTGTAATGTTGCCAGTGCCAATACCGTGATTAAAGTTTACAACAGCTGAAGTTGCGTAATTTGATTCAGCATCAGAAATATTTAGAAGAATATACTCTTTAATAGAACCAGCCCCTTGCCAACTTTGGTTAGCGTATCCTATGTCTCCAAAATAATTGTCAATTGCAGTACTAACACTTTGTTGTTGTGTAATTTCATCTGAAGTTTTCCGACCTGTAGTATTACTAGGACCACTAGTATCTCCTGTACTTTCAGAACCCCAAATAAGTGCACGTCTTCTGATATCTGCTTTGGCATTCATATTTGGGAATACTATTATCATAGATACCATTGAAAAACATATTACCAAACAAGCAAATTTGGAAAATGTATACTTTGATTTCTTCTTTTTGGTAAACAAAAACCCTGCAGGAAATATGCTTAGCATTCCAAAGATTAGAGCTGTAAATACAACTGAAGAATTTGAGATAGAACTTGATTTGATTTCTTGATTTTGGTTTACAAACACTGATTCAGCCGAATAATCATCTATAGATGCAATCTTATCAACAGGCGGGTCCAAAGTGTAAACTCTTTCATTAACACCACATATTTCTCCTGTATCAGCCCAGACATACACATTAAAACCATATACATTTCCTGGATAGAACTTATCTAAACTCACCCACACATGTCTTAAAGGATATAAAGTTAAGGGATCTTGATTGCGAGCTTCATCTGCATAAAGTGAACTGCAATAGACTGTTTCCCAAAGTAATGCATTAGCTACGGTGAAATCTTTGATTGCTACTAAATTATCTCCAGATCCCATATTCCACGAAAAGTTCTCTGAAGCTTCTAAAGTAATCTCTATTGCTGCTTTTTCAGAGATGTTAACCTGAGTACTGCCAATTTTGTAAAGGTCCCAATTATCCATGAAATACTTCAAGTAACCGTTTTCATAACCAAAAACAACGCATTTGCTGGGGGCTTCAACGCCATTATTTATGTACGTCCATCTGAAAGTCTTGGCATCTTCTGTGGCAGTTGCTTCAAATTTAATATTTCCAGAAATTGTTGTTTCGTTTTTGTCACCTTTTACTGAATTAAATGTTGTCGCTAATGTACTGTAGAATGATTTTTCTGTATAGCTATTGTAATTATTAAGGAAATCTTTAGCATGTTTAGCTTCATTGAAAACGTTGTTGTAAAATGTATCATCTCCAATTTGGAATGATTCGTATGATAAATCAGTTAATTCCGGATTTCCTTTTGTTTCTAGTACATATATTTTTCGCAGTTCCCCATCTGCAAAAGTTTGAATCATTTCTAACTTGTTTTGGTCATTATCAAATCTAATCAAAATGTTCTCTTGTGGAACCACATCTTTGTATGAATCTTGTGGTAACTGTTGAGCAATTGTTGTGTTTTCGTTTGTATCAAAGCCTAGAACATCATTTGAGATTTCTAATCCCTTTTGGGTGGAAGTTAATTCTACCGCTTGCGCTGAAGGTAATAGAGTTGAATAAATGCCAAGTAGCAAAAGGGTAGTGAGAAAAATTGTTGTAAGTGTCACCTCATTTTTTATTTTTTTAGTCGTTTTCTTTTTCCTCCATTTTATTATGAAATTTTTTCCATTTGTTCTCTTTCTGCCCTTCACTTAGGGCTAGGCGGTGACACGCCCTCGAAGCAATCAGCTTCAATTGGATTTTCAGGGTCCCTATTTTAGAACCTCTGAAACTTCTAATAATTCAGATGGCTATATTGAAAAGGAAGCCGATAGGTTTCGGAAATAGGAAATTATTTAGAAATGTTAATACAGACTAGTATAGAAAAACTGATTCTTGTCTTTCTTAACATATTTCTCTAAAAAACTGAAGGTGTCAGAAAAATGAGTGTATATTAAGTGTAGAATAAATTTTAATCATTATTGTGGTTTTAATATAAATTAGATGTTTGAGCGAGTTGTTTATTTAATTTATTGTTTCAACCTCATGATTTAATCATCTACACAAATGTGTTTATGTAAATTAATTGTATTAATTTCCTACAGAAATTAAGATGCCTAATTTTTTTCACAAAATGAAATTCTTTACTTTAATACAACTCCCTCTACTGCAGGCAGTGTTCATTTCTACTTTCTACTTATAGGTTAAGGAATCTAAAGTAACAGCTCTTTCAAAATGGTGATAATTACTTGAACTTAGAGATAATGTTGGCTTCATCATGTAGACGCAAAATACTTCGTATCTTGTTGGTGAAGGATCAAATCAACATTATGGAACTCGTACGAAAAGCTAATAGTACCTACAATCAGGTCAATTCAAATTTGAAACTGCTAGAAAAGGAAGGAATTATTGTTGATAAACGCTTCAACCATAAACGAATAATCAAATTAAATAGAAAAAATTCTAAAATAACTTATATGTCAAAAATATTAGGTTTGTTTTCTAAGTCAAACTATTAATATCAAAGAATATACTCGTACAATTTCTGTTTCCTGAATTTGTGTCGAACATCTTAATGGCACTCTTTATTAGCACGGTTTTTTAGGTACCTCCTAACAATTTGACGGTCTTTGAAAAAATAAATTACTAACTCAAACAGTTTGAGTGTTCCAAAAAAAGGAGATTGTATTAAGGATAAAATAAAATGTTAGAGATCTAATTTTTGCATAATCGTTTTGCTTTTGTTATAATTTCAGCATTAATAAATAATTTTTTTAATTTTATTCTATCATCAAAACTGGTAATTGTCCCCTTTTTTTTAATCATGCTTTTTGACTCCTAGTGGATTAGAAAATTGGGATAATTTGGGTAATTTATTTGTCTTTACTGTTTGGTAACTCATACAAATATGTTTAACCTTATCAATGATAATAGCATCAATATCATTACTGTTCTTGATTTTTGTATGAAAGAAACAAAGTTTTTTCGTTGGAAAAAAACTCAAATCGATTTTAGATTGTAGAGATGGGTTCTTGAGGCAATGGATAATAATCTTCTACTTTGTATACCCAAATTTGTATTTTTGAAATATTTTGTATTTTTTGAATTGAATTTTGGATTGAAAGAAAATCATCAATACTCCTAATCATTAACTTTAACATAAAATCATGATCACCACTAATTTGTGTAATACAACAAACATCTGGAATCTTTGCTAATAAGTCTGTAATTTTATCTGTGTCCATTTTAGATACAACTGATAGATATACAATTATACATGCTTTGTAACCTAGTTTTCTCGGATTAATTTGAAGAACACTTTTGATTACTTGATTGTTTCTCATTTTGTTATATCTTCTACTTATTGTAGAAACAGAAGTACCAATTTCATTGGCAATTCTACTAAATGATTGGCGTCCATTAATAGTCAATTTATTAACAATCTGATTATCTACTTTATCAACCATATGCGATCTTTTTAACCCAATTTTTTCCTTCTGCTTTTTTCTCTGACCATTTTTGTTAGACTTTTTTTCTGGCAATAAAACTGAAAGATTCTCTGGAATATTTTTAATTCCAACCCATAAATCAGTTGTAAACCTTGTAACACCATGTAAGTGTTTAAGAACGTCTTTGCAATGATTTAGTTCCCTTAAATTTTGCATTGCTAGTATAAATTCAATTGAATTTGTGTTTCTATCTCGCCACGCACCTAAACTGGCATTAAAACGAATAAGTAACCTATATTTCCCAACTTTAAGAAAAACAGGAAAGGGACACCCTACGCATTTGCTTCCAACATCTTCTCAAAATCATATACACCCAGGTTCTTCTCTA
>Ga0316193_10001108_pt1 | contig 17811 bp, 18 predicted proteins | sample MerIslsedime2_MG_FD_207735 | JGI IMG/M metagenome (GOLD analysis project Ga0316193, IMG submission 207735) | Coastal sediment microbial communities from Maine, United States - Merrow Island sediment 2 | ecosystem: Environmental > Aquatic > Marine > Coastal > Sediment | place: USA: Maine... | reverse complement strand
CGAGGTAGACTACCTGGAGGCAGCAGTGCGAGGCGGCGAAAATTATGCAGCTCTCGCCCGCCTCCGGCTCGCGCAACTCAGGCTGACCAGCGGTCGTCCGGCCATCGCCGCGGCAGATCTCGAGTTGCTCAGAGCCGATTTCCCGGGCAGTCCACTGGTGACGGAATCGTGGCTGTGGAGCGGCTTCGCGATGGAAAGTCTCGGCGATCCCACCTCTGCGTGTGCAGCGTGGACGAGGGCGGCCGGGGGTCCACCGTCGGATCCGGTCGCGTCACAGGCGAGGGACGGACTTTCAGCCTGCGGCTCGAAGCAGACCGTGGAGGCGGGTTCCCCAAGCTACACCGTTCAGCTGGGGGCGTTCGGGAGGCGGGAAGCCGCGGAAGATATACAATCTCGCGCCTCCGCGACGGGAGTCGACGTCCGGGTGCATGATCCGGATTCATCGACTCCGCTCTACCGGGTGCGCGTCGGGCATTTCACTCGCAAGGACGACGCGGCGCGGCTCGCCGTGCAGCTTCGCTCCGACGGGTTCGAGGCAATCGTCGTGTCGGAGGATCCGTGACCCGCACCGCGGCGCATACGCCGTTGATCCAACAGTATCTGGACATCAAGGCGCGGCACGCTGACGCGATTTTGTTCTTCCGGGTCGGAGACTTCTACGAGATGTTCTTCGACGACGCGGAGGAAGGAAGCCGGTTGCTCGGCATCACGCTCACCTCGCGCAACAACGGTTCGTCAGACGTTCCTCTGGCCGGCGTGCCGGTGAAAGCGCTCGCCGAATATCTGCCCAGACTGGTCCGCCTCGGTCGAAAAGTGGCGATCTGCGAACAGGTCGAGGACGCCTCTCAGGCGGAAGGACTCGTACGACGGGAAGTCGTGGAGGTCGTAACGCCAGGCGCCGTGATCGACGAGTCTCTGCTCGATCTGGGTCGCAACACTTTCGTCGCCGCGATCGCGGGTGACGATCCAATCGGCCTGGCGACGGCGGATCTGTCCACAGGCGAAGTCGAAGTATGGGAGTGCGACGCGAGTGGTCTGGCGGACGAGCTGTACCGGATCGAGCCCGCTGAGCTGTTGGTGAAGTCTTCTTCGTCCGACCTGCCCGAGGGGCCATGGCTGGTGACCCGGCGTGAGCCGTGGCGGTTCGAGACTGATGTCGGCGCGGAGGCCCTGCGCAGGGTGTATCGCACGAGCGGAATTGATGGCTTCGGATTCGAGCTCCCGGCCGATCGACATCTCGTGGCTGCCGCCGGGGCTGTCGCAGCGTACCTGGAGGAAATCCGCCCTGGCGGCGTGCTTCATCTCCGCCCGCCTCGAATCCAGCGACGTGGCCGCTTCCTGCACCTCGATGAAATGACGAGGAGGAATCTGGAAATCGTCGAACCCCTGCGGACGGGCGAGGGCGGAACGTTGATCGAAGTTCTGGACCGGACGCAGACGCCGATGGGACGGCGGATGCTCAGGCGGCGGATCCTCCGCCCGCTCGTGGACCGGGAGGAGATCGACGCACGACTCGACGCCGTAGCGGAGCTCGTCGAAGAGCGAGACCGCAGGCGTGACCTTCGGGCGGCTTTGGGAAAGGTCAAGGACCTCGAGCGGCTGGCGGCCAGGGTCGCCCTGGGACGCGTCGCCCCGAGGGAGGTGTTGAGCCTCGGTCGGTCTCTCGATCCGCTACCGGCTGTCGGTGAAACGATAGCGCCGTCGATCGCTCCCAGGCTGCGGACCATCGCCTTGGGATTCGATCCCCTGTCCGACGTCCGCCAGCAGATCGATGACGCGATCGATCCCGACGCGCCCGTCGCCCTGTCGGCCGGCGGCGTGATCCGGACCGGGTACGATCGTGGCCTGGACGAGCTGCGGGCCGCGCGGGATGGAGCCGTCGACTGGATAGCCCGGCTGCAGACCGAGGAGCGAGAGTCCACCGGAATCGACAGCCTGAAGGTCGGATACAACAAGGTGTTCGGGTACTACATCGAAGTCACTCGATCGAACCTCGCCCGAGTTCCGGATCGATACGAGCGCAAACAGACCCTGGCTAACGCGGAGCGGTTCATCACTCCGGAACTCAAGGAGTGGGAAGCGAAGGTATTCGATGCGGAGACCCGCATCTCAGAGGTCGAAGCGGAACTGTTCCGCGAACTGCGCGAACGCCTCGCCGAGCAGGTGTCACGGATCCAGGACGCGGCGGTGCGACTGGCGGAGCTGGATGTCCATGCCTCGCTGGCGGAGAGCGCCGAGCGGAACCGGTACGTTCGCCCCGAAGTGACTGATAGCTTCGGTCTCGAGATCGAGGCCGGCCGTCATCCGGTGGTCGAGCAGCGAATCGCTCGGGAAGACTTCATCCCCAACGATATCGTGCTGGATCTCGACGAGTTCGTGATGGTACTCACCGGGCCGAATATGGCGGGGAAGTCTACCGTTCTTCGGCAGGTCGGTCTGATCGCGCTCATGGCCCAGGTCGGCTCGTTCGTACCCGCCGATCGGGCGAGAATCGGGCTGTGCGATCGCGTGTTCACCCGGGTTGGCGCGTCAGACAGCCTCGCGCGCGGTCAGAGCACGTTCATGGTCGAGATGACGGAGACGGCCACGATCCTCAACGGAGCCTCTGACCGGAGTCTTATTCTGCTCGACGAGATCGGTCGCGGGACTTCGACGTACGACGGCGTGGCGATCGCCTGGGCGGTGACGGAGTACATACACGAGCGCGTGGGAGCGCGGACCGTCTTCGCCACCCACTACCATGAGCTCGTCGAGCTGGCAGACTCGCTGACCGGGGTCGGCGCCTGGAACGTCGCCGTGCGGGAGACCGGCGACGACATCGTGTTTCTGAGACGACTCGAGCCGGGCGGATGTGATCGGTCCTACGGAGTGCACGTGGCTCGGCTGGCCGGAGTACCGCGCCCCGTGATCGATCGCGCATTTGAAGTGCTGCACGAGCTCGAAGAGGGTCCGGACGGTGGAACGCGGCTGGCACACCTGGTGGATCGGACCCGGGACCAGCTGTCGCTGTTTGGCGGGCGCGACCCTGCACTGTCCGAGAAGATCGCGGCGGTGGATGTCGACCGGCTCACTCCGGTAGATGCGCTTCTGCTGGTGAACGAGATGAAACGAATGGTCGAGGAAGACCGGTGAGCAGGCCGTCGCGGAACGGAGCGCTGGTCGCGGCGACGTGTGTCACCCTCGTCGGCTGTGTTGATACCGTGAATCCGAACCGGGGCGGGCTTCGCCTCGGACTCGAAGACGGGCCGCTGAGGCCCCCGGCGGCCATAAGAGGCGACGTGTTCGAATTCCCTCGCGACGCCTGGGAGGATGGCATCGGCGGGACCACGATACTGAAGATCATGATCGACGCCGACGGCACGGTCGACTCAGCCATTGTGCTGCAGTCGAGCGGCCACAGGCAGCTCGATTCTGCAGCTGTGGCGAATTCGTCCAAGCTCCTGTATCGCCCCGCCGAGCAGGGCGGTGAGGCAGTTCCGATCTGGGGTCGGCTGCCTGTCATCTACCCACTTCCCGGAGAGGCAGCCGCTGATGATCGAACCCTCCCCTGAGCATGCGGGCGCTGGACGGCTGGACAGCATACTCGACACGATCGGGGGGACTCCGCTGATCCGGCTGAATCGAGTCCAGGGACGGATCCGCACTCCCGTGTTCATCAAGGCGGAGTCATTCAATCCGGGTGGTTCCGTGAAGGACCGGATCAGCCTCGCGATGATCGATGCGGCCGAGCGAGACGGTCTTCTCGGTCCTGGCGGAACCGTGGTTGAGGGGACGTCGGGGAATACCGGGATCGGACTGGCAATGGTAGCTGCGGTGCGGGGATACAGGTGCGTCTTCACGATTCCCGAGAAGATGAGCGCGGAAAAGATCAGGCTCCTGCGGGCATTCGGGGCCGAGGTGATCGTTACGCCTTCCGACGTCTCACCGGACCACCCGGACTACTATGTCAACGTGGCGAAACGGATCGCGCGGGAGACGCCCGGCGCATTCATGGCGAACCAGCACTACAACCAGGAGAACCCCGAGGCGCACTACCTGACGACCGGTCCGGAGATCTGGGAGCAGACGGCGGGAGCCGTGACTCACTTCGTGGCGTCCCCGGGGACGGGAGGCACGATCAGCGGGATTGCGCGCTACCTGAAGGAAAGAAACAGTGAGATTCGGATCGTGGCCGGTGACCCCGTTGGATCGATCTACGCCGAGTACTCGCGCAGCGGGGTAGTGGGCAAAGACGCACCGTACCTTGTAGAGGGTATTGGAAACGACAAGATCTCGTCGACCCTCCACTTCGACCGGATCGATGAATTCCGTTCCGTGACCGATGTCGAAGCGTTCTCGATGGCCAGACGTCTGGCCCGCGAAGAGGGACTGCTGGCGGGGGCCTCGACCGGGCTGATCGTCAAGGTGGCGCTGGACGTGGCACGGGAACTGGATGATCCCGATTCGTGTGTGGTGACCCTGCTGTGTGACACCGGAGAACGATACCTGTCGAAGGTATTCGACGAGGACTGGCTGCGGGACAACGGTCTGTCGGACGTGCTCGAGGCCGAAGCTGCGAGGAAGGGTTGAAGCCGATGCGAATAGCCGTCCTGCTCGGAGGAACGAGCGAAGAGCGCAAGGTGTCGCTCGCCTCCGGCCGGGCCGTAGTAGAGGCTCTGCGCAGCCGGGGCCATTTCGTCGTGGCGGTCGATCCGGCATTTGGATCGATCCCGGGTGACGAGGAGGACCACTATCTCGGTGGTGCGGTCGGTCCAGCTCCACCCGAGATCGAAGATCTGCGGGAGATGGGACTGGTAGCGCTGGGAACCGCACTGGCTGAGCTGCCCGCCGTACGCGACGCGGATGTTGCGTTCATCGCCCTCCACGGTGGCGACGGCGAAAACGGCCGCGTGCAGGCATTGCTGGATGTAGGGGGAGTGCCGTACACCGGCAGCGGATTCATCGGCTCGTCGATCGCGTTCGATAAGCGGCTGTCGAAGGAGCTGCTGACCCAGGCAGGAGTTCCGACGCCGGCCTGGGCACCGCGCGGCCAGGCGCCGGGCTCGATCCTCGGGAGCCTGGGTCTGCCGCTCGTCATCAAGCCTTCGTGTGGAGGGTCCACGGTCGGGTTGACGATCGTGCGCCAGGCGGAGGAACTCGGTGCCGCGCTCGGCCTCGCAGCGCGCTACGACACGGACGTGTTGTGCGAGGAATTCATTCCAGGCCGGGAGCTTACAGTGGCGGTCCTGGATGGCGAACCGTTGCCGGCCGTGGAGATCTTTCCGGGGAATGAGATCTACGACTACGAGTCGAAATACACGCCGGGGATGTCGCGCTACGAGGCACCGGCGGCGCTCGACGACGAGGAGTCGGACCGGCTTGCGGAGTATGCGGTTCGAGCCTATCAGGCACTGCGCCAGGACTCGTTCAGCCGCATAGACTTCCGGAGGGATGAAGCCGGGTCTTTCTGGTGCCTGGAGGCGAATTCCGTTCCGGGCCTCACGGCCACCAGCCTGGTCCCGAAGGCGGCCGCGGCCGCGGGTATCGAATTTCCGGAGCTGTGTGAGCGGATCGCCTACGCGGCGATCGCCGCTGGAACCGAATCCGAAGCGAGGAGCTGACCGGTATGGGCCTGTGGGACCGGTCTTACACGGGAGGGCCGCAGCGAACCTCCGGAGGCGGATTCGGATTCGGGGCGGGGGGAGGTCCGTCCGGGGCAGGGCGCAGGGACCCGTTCGCCTCGCTCACGCCCTGGGTGAAGAGGCTCCTCGCGATCAACTTCGCGATCTGGGCGCTGATGGCGATCGGCCTCATCCCATGGACAACCGCCAGCGATCTGCTGGCATTCCGGGCCGACCGGATACTCACGCGGCCGTGGACGATCGTCACGTACATGTTCGTGCACGCCGGGTTCGGGCACGTATTCTTCAACATGCTCGCCCTGTTCTTCTTTGGACCACCGCTGGAGCGGTCTTGGGGAAGTCGGGAGTTTATCACCTTCTACCTCGTGTGCGGTATCGGTGGCGCCGTCGCAGCGCTGCTGCTCGTCAACATCGTCGGAGTAGCGCCGATGGTGGGAGCGTCGGCTGCGATATTCGGAATCCTGCTGGCGTTCGCGATGACCTGGCCCGACGCCCCGATCTATCTGTGGTTTCTCCTGCCGATCAAGGCGAAGTACTTCGTCGGGTTTCTCGCTCTGCTCACCCTCTACTCGACGATTACCGCGAGTCGGTCATCGGGCGGAACGGCGCACTGGGCACATCTTGGAGGGTTGGTCGCGGGCTGGCTGTGGCTCCGTTACGGGAATCGAATCGAGCAGGCGGCGGACCGTGCGGTGGTGAAGGCCAGGAAATCGCGACGTGGCCTGAAGTCAGTCGAGCGCGACTCGCCCGATGCGGGGAAGAAGCGGCAGGCGAAGCGCAAACCCCGGACTCCGCGCACCGGCGATACGCTGGACGAGGTGAACCGGATTCTGGACAAGATCGGCCAGGAGGGGATGGAGTCTCTCACGCCGGCCGAACTGAAGTTCCTCAATGAAATGAGTCAGCGGAGGACGGACCCGGACCGAACGCACTGAGACCCGCCGACCGACCTTTCGGGTCGTCAACGGCGCGGATAGAATGGCAGGTCTGTCCCTCTTCGAAACACTCCCCAGCCTGGAGGCAAAGGCGCGATGGCTGTCGAATACCGATCCTCTAACATCAGAAACGTCGTTCTTCTCGGTCACGGTGGAAGTGGCAAGACGACATTGACCGATGCGCTGTGCTATATCGCCGGCTCCACGACCAGGCGCGGCCAGGTCGAGAACGGGACGTCGCACACGGACTTCACCCAGGAGGAGATCGATCACGGAATCTCCATCAATCTCGCAGTCGCCCGGGCCGAGTGGATGGACACGAAGCTCAACCTGATCGACACCCCGGGATACCTGGACTTCTTCGGTGAAGTGGAGGCGGGCGTCAGGGTCGCGGACGGGGCGCTCGTGGTCGTCGGCGCCACGTCGGGAGTCGAGGTCGGAACGGAGCGCTGCTGGCGCGCCGCCGAGCGACACGGCATTCCGCGCATGGTGTTCATCAGCATGATGGACCGTGAGAACGCGAGTTTCGACAAGGCGTTCCGGCAGGTGCGCGATACGTTCGGCAAGGGCGCGATCCCGGTCGAAGTGCCGATCGGAAGCGGCGAGACTTTCAGCGGGATCGTGAACCTGTTCTCCGGCCACGCGCACCACTACCGGCCCGGTTCTGACAAGGGCGAGTACGATCACGTCGAGATCCCTGACGAGGTTTCTGCCACGGTCGAGTCGTACCGCGAGCAGTTGATCGAGTCGATCGCCGCCACCGACGATGCGCTGCTGGAGGCATATCTCGAGGGTGAAGAGCTGGATCGTGAGCGGGTCCTTGCCGGGATGAAGCTCGGAATGCTGCGAGGCGAGCTGTTCCCCGTGTTCTGCGGTTCCGGGGCGAGCGGGAAAGGAGCACGCGCCGTGCTCAAGAAGCTCGTCGAGCTGATGCCGGCGCCGTCGGAAATCGGTCTCGTCGAGGCCGAAGATTCGCGCGGAAACGCAGTCGAGCTCGAGCCGGAAGACGGCTCGCTGATGACGGCCCTGGTGTTCAAGACGACCCAGGAGCCCCGGGTGGGTGAGTTGAGCTTCTTCCGCGTGTTTACCGGATCAGCCGAGAACGGGGCGACGGTGGACAACTCCTCGCGAGGATCCACCGAGCGAATCTCTCACTTCGGGATTCCGGACGCAGCAACACGAGCTGAGGTCGAGCGACTGCACGCTGGTGACATCGGCGTGGTTGCCAAGCTCAAGGACACGCACACCGGCGACACGTTGTGCACGCAGGGCAAGGGCCTGAAGCTGCCGGGAATCTCCTGGCCGAATGCGGATATTTCGATCGCTCTCAAGCCGGCATCGCGAGGAGAGGAAGACAAGCTGTCCAACGGTCTGTCGAAGCTGCACGAGGAAGACCCGACCTTCTCCGCGAGATTCGAGCCGGAGCTCGGTCAGACAATCGCCCGTGGACTCGGCGAGCTGCACCTGAACATCGCGATGGAGCGACTGGCTCGAAAATACGCAGTGAAGGTCGAGACTGAGCGCCCTCGAATCCCGTACCGTGAGACACTCACACGGCCTGCCGAGGGGCAGGGTCGATACAAGAAGCAGACGGGAGGACGAGGACAGTTCGGAGATTGCCATATCCGGATCCGGCCTCGAGCCAGGGGCGAAGGCTACGAGTTCATCAATAAGATCGTCGGAGGCTCGATTCCAGGGAAGTTCATCCCGGCCGTGGACAAGGGGGTACGAGAAGCCTCGGGGCGGGGTGTGATCGCGGGATACCCGGTCGTCGACTTCGAGGTGGAGTGCTACGACGGTTCGTACCATTCGGTCGACAGCTCGGAGATGGCGTTCAAGGTCGCGGGCTCGATGGCGTTCCGGAAAGTGGCGCAGGACGCGCGGCCGATTCTCCTCGAGCCGATCATGACCGTCACGGTCCGGGTTCCGGAGGACTACATGGGCGAAGTGATCGGTGACCTGAATCAGCGCCGCGGCCGGATTCTCGGCATGGATGCGGATGGACACTGGCAGGAAGTAAAGGCCCAGGTCCCGCTGGCGGAGCTCTACAAGTACTCGACCTCGCTACGGTCACTGACCCAGGGGAAGGGGCTGCACTCGCGCGAGCTTCACGGATACGAGCCCGTTCCGAACGACGTCACGGCGAAGATCGTGGCGGACGCCGAGGCCCGGAAAGAGGAAGTTGGACACTGATTCGCCGCCGTCCTTCTAATCGTGGATTCCACCGGGATCCACGATCGAAGAGCGGGCTGAACGACTGACGGGAGAGACGGATTTGGCAGGACATAGTAAGTGGGCGCAGATCAAGCGCTCGAAGGCGGTGACCGACGCTGCCAGGGGTCGGACATTCGGCAAGATGGGCCGAGAAATCGCGGTCGCGGCTCGCCTCGGTGGCGGCGACCCGAATTTCAATTCCCGGCTGCGTACTGCGATTGCCACGGCGAAGTCCGTGAATATGCCGGCGGCGAACATCGACCGGGCGATCCAGCGTGGTACCGGTGAGTTGCCGGGAATGAGCTTCGAGGAGACGACCTACGAAGGGTATGGACCCGGCGGCGTGGCTCTTCTGATGGAGTGCGTCACCGACAATACGAACCGCACGGTCGCGGAACTGAGGCACCGGATCGAGAAGTCCGGCGGAAACCTCGGACAGACGGGTTCCGTGGCCTGGATGTTCGAGCGAAAGGGACAGATCTACGTGGATGCCGGGCGCTATCAGGAAGACGCCGTATTCGAATCGGCGATCTCGGCAGGGGCGGAGGATCTCGCCACCGAGGACGATACGCACGTGCTGACGACCGCGGTCAGTGACTTTCACATCGTGCAGGACGCGCTGCGAGCCGACGGAATCGAAGTTTCCGAGGCTGAGCTCGCCTGGCTGCCGACTACCACGATCCGGGTGGAAGGCAGGGAGGCGGAGAAGCTCATCCGCCTGATCGAGGACATCGAGGAGCACGACGACGTGATGAAGCTGTGGGCGAACTTCGAGGTCGACGAAGCGGCGTTTGCTGCCCTGGGAGCTGAATGAGAGTGCTTCACGGCTCGCGATCCAGTTCGGACGAAGGGACGGGGAAGCTCCCCGTCCCTTTGGTTTTCCGGTGAGAGTTCTCGGCATCGATCCCGGATCCGCCGCGACCGGGTACGGGGTCGTCGAGGGAACAGCCAACCGGCTGCGACTCGTGGAGTGCGGCGTAGTTCGTCCGACGCGGGGAGCACACCTCGCCGACCGGCTGCTCGAGATTCACGACGGAATTGCCGCGGTGATCGACAGAAGCGCGCCCGATTGCCTTGCGGTGGAAGGCGTGTTCTATGGTGAGAACGTGCGGACGGCGGTAGTCCTGGCGCACGCTCGTGGTGCGACCCTGCTGGCCGGAGCGGGGCGTGGCCTGGCCGTCGCCGAGTATCCGCCCGCGGAGATCAAGAAGGCGATCGTCGGCACCGGTCGGGCGACGAAACAGCAGGTGGCCTGGATGGTCCAGAAGCTGCTCGGTCTGTCGGAGCCTCCGCGCCCGAGCGACGCCGCCGATGGGTGCGCCGCGGCGATCTGTCATATTCTGATCGGGACCGGGCCGCTGGCGCAGCGTACTGAGGGGGCGATTTCGTGATCGGACGCGTGAGAGGTGAATTGCTGGCGGTGGAGTCCGATCGACTTACGCTGATGACGACCGGTGGCGTCGGATACGTGATCCTGGTGCCGGCCAGCGTGTTCGAGAAGCTGCCCCCGCCGGGACAATCGGTGGATCTGCATACCGCCATGGTGGTGCGCGACGACGCATTGCTGCTGTTCGGTTTCTCGTCCGCTCGTGACCGGGAGCTGTTTCTCCGGCTGCAGGCCGCCTCTGGAGTCGGTCCGAAGCTCGCTCTGTCGATCCTCAGCGCGCTGCCGACGCGCCGCATCGTCGGCGCGATCCGGGGACGTGAACCGGCCGTGCTGCAGTCCGTGACCGGGGTCGGCAAGAAGACGGCAGAGCGGCTGGTGCTCGAGCTCGGCGACAAGCTCGATGATCTCGGATCGGCCGACGACGGCAGCGATTCGGGAGTGGCGCTGACCGGCACGGGGGCCGCCCTGGAAGCGCTGCGGGCGCTCGGGTATTCGGCGGTGGAGGCGGAGGCCGCCGTGGCTGTCGCACGCCGGGAATCCGCCGACGGGTTTCCGCATACCGCGGATCTCGTGCGCGCAGCGCTGCGCCACCTTTAGTGTGCACCGCGCGAGACGAGCGGAGGTGAGATGACGGACCGGATCGAGGTGACGACTCCCGAGGCGCTTACTGGCGAGGAGACGCTGGAGCAGTCTCTGCGTCCGTCGCGCCTGTCCGAGTTCGTTGGCCAGGACAAACTGAAAGAAGCCCTCGACATCTACATCCGAGCGGCGCTGGGTCGCGAGGAGGCGCTGGACCACACTCTGTTCTTCGGACCGCCCGGACTCGGAAAGACGACTCTGGCCATGCTCATGGCACACGAACTGGGCGTGAACATAAAGATCACCTCGGGGCCGGTGCTGGAGAAGCCGGGCGACCTGGCGGCGCTGCTGACCAACCTCGAGCCCCGCGACATCCTGTTCATCGACGAGATTCACCGGCTTCGACCGGTTATCGAGGAGTACCTGTATCCGGCGATGGAGGACTATCGGATCGAGATCCGGCTCAGCGACGGGGCGCGGGCCCAGACCATGTCGATGCGAATCGAGAAGTTCACCCTGGTCGGAGCGACGACCAGGTTCGGACTGCTCACGGCACCGATGCGGGCGAGATTCGGAGTCGTCGAGCGGCTCGGTTACTATCCGGCCGACGAGCTGCACCAGATCGTTGTACGCTCGGCATCCATCCTTGGCGTGCCGGTGCTCGAAGACGGCGCTGCGGAGATCGCCCGCCGGTCACGTGGCACGCCGAGGATCGCGAATCGACTGCTGCGGCGAGTGCGGGACTTCGCGGAAGTCAGGGGCGACGGTACGATCGATGACGCGACCGCCCGTTCGGCTCTCGAGATGCTGAACGTGGACGAATACGGACTCGACGAGATGGACAGTCGGATCCTGAAAGCGATTATCGAGAATTTCGACGGCGGACCCGTCGGACTGAACTCGCTCGCCGTAGCAGTCGGCGAGGATGCGTCGACGCTGGAAGAGGTCTACGAACCCTACCTGATCCAGACCGGCTATCTGCAGCGCACGGCACGCGGACGCACCGCGACCCGCAGGGCTTTTCAGAGATTCGGTTACGCCCTGCCAGGCGAAAGTGGACCCCAATCCACGCTGTTCGGCGATGACGTCTGAGACGGACTCGACACCACTCCGAACGGGTGGCGGCGATCTCGAGCTTAGGACGTCGGACTTCGAATACGATCTACCGTCCCGCCTGATCGCGCAGCGGCCGCCCCTTCGCCGGGACGACAGCCGGCTTCTCGTGCTCGATCGCCAGACCGGAACCCTGAAGGACCGGCGGTTTCCCGACTTCCTGGAATATCCAGCCGCCGGGGACGTTCTGGTGCTCAACGACACGCGGGTGTTTCCCGCCCGGCTTCTCGGTCGCAAACCCACCGGCGCGGCGGCGGAAGTATTGCTCCTGAATCCGCTGGACGGGGATTCGACCGGCCGGAAATGGGAGGCGCTCGTCCGGCCGGGCGGCAAACTCAAGCCCGGTCGAATGGTCGTAGTATCCGACGACTTCCAGGTCCGGATCGAAGACTCGACGCCGGACGGGGGGCGCGTGGTCCACCTCGAGGGCGAGGGGGATCCATACCACCTGATCGAGACCCACGGACACGTTCCTCTCCCCCCGTACGTCGACCGGCCGGCGGATCGGAAAGACCGCGAGCGGTACCAGACCGTCTATGCCGATGCGATCGGGAGCGTGGCGGCTCCCACGGCAGGGCTTCATTTCACGACCGACTTGCTGCGCGCGGCAGCTGAAAAGTCCCTGCACATCGCGCGGGTGACTCTGCACGTCGGCCCGGGCACGTTTCGTTCGGTGGGCGTCGAAGACCCGCGGGAGCACGTTCTGCATTCCGAGCGCTGGGAGATGACGCCCGAAACCGCGCAGCTCCTGAACGAGGCCCGTGTCTCCGGAGGGAGGATCTGGGCGGTGGGTACGACATCGGCTCGCGTGCTGGAAACGACCGTCCGAGCCGACCGCGGCTTCGCGCCCGGTTCGGGGTGGACGGGTCTGTACATTCTTCCTCCGCATGAATTCCGCGGGGTCGATGGACTGGTGACGAATTTCCACCTGCCGCGGTCGAGCCTCATGATGCTGGTCTCCGCGTTTGCGTCTACCGAATTCGTGCTGCGGGCGTACCGGTACGCCGTTCGTGAGGAGTACAGGTTCTATTCGTACGGCGATGCGATGCTGATCCTGTGAGCGACGTCGGCCGAGGAGCGAAGCGAGCAGAGGTCCTGCTCTCCGAGGGGGCCTACCGCATCGACGGCACCGACGGCCGGGCCCGGGCGGGCACGCTCGGACTTCGAAACGGCGAGGTCTCCACCCCCTGTTTCATGCCGGTCGGCACGCAGGGGACGGTCAAGGGCCTTACTCCAGAAGATCTGGAACGGCTTGGCGCCCGCATCCTGCTTGGGAATACGTATCACCTCTACCTGCGACCGGGAATGGAGGTGATTGATCAGGCAGGCGGCCTCGGCCCGTTCATGCACTGGGACGGGCCGATACTCACGGACTCCGGCGGATTCCAGGTCTTCTCCCTGGCCCGCATCAACCGGGTCACCGACGAAGGTGTAACGTTCCAGAGTCACATCGACGGCTCTCGGCACCTGCTGACGCCCGAACGGGCGGTCGAGATCCAGGCCTGTCTCGGCTCGGACGTGATGATGGCGCTCGACGAGTGTCCGCCCGGACGCGCTGCTCCCGAGACCGCCCGGGGCGCCCTGGAACGTACGCTGCTGTGGCTCGAGCGTTGCCGGACCAGACACGCGGAACTGAGGGCGGAAGGGACCGGTCGGGCCGGTCTGCTGTTCCCGATCTTCCAGGGCGCGTCGTGGCCCGAGCTGCGCCTGGAGTCTCTCGAGCGGACCCTCGCGATCGGTGACTGGTCGGGGATCGGGATCGGTGGACTGTCGGTCGGAGAGCCAAAGGACGTCACGCTCTCAATCCTCGACGTGTGCGAACCGCAGATGCCGGTCGACCGACCGCGCTACCTGATGGGAGTGGGATATCCGGAGGACCTGATCGAGGCGATCCGACGCGGAGTGGACATGTTCGACTGTGTCGCCCCGACTCGTAACGGTCGCAACGGCACGGCGTTCACGACGGACGGGCGATTCAACGTCAAGCGAGCCGGCTTCGCGCTGGACTTCCGCCCGCTGGATGCGGATTGCGACTGCGAGTGCTGTCTGAACTACAGCCGGGCCTACCTGCGGCACCTGTTCGTCGCCGATGAGCTCCTGGGTCTCCGTCTCCTGTCCATTCACAACGTCGCGTTTCTCGTCAATCTGGCATCCGAGGCCCGGGCCGCGATTCTCGAGCAACGCTTCGAGGACTGGGCCGATGATCGACTGCGGCGATATCGTTCCGAGCCGGATATATTGCCAGACTGATTCACGATCGACGATGGAGGTATCGTGCTGCCAGTACATATGTTGATGCTGCAGGCCAGCGGCACGCCGCAGGGCCAGAGCCCGTTCGGCATGCTGTTCATGTTCGGGGCGATCTTCGCGATCTTCTATTTCCTGCTGATCAGGCCGCAGAGGACTCAGCAGAAGGCCCATGACGAGATGGTCGCGGCGTTGTCGAAAGGCGACGATGTAGCCACGATCGGCGGAATCGTGGGGAAGATCGTTCATCTGACGGACGACCGGATTACGATCCGCACCGCCGGCGACACCCGACTCGAAGTCGAGCGCTCGAAAATCGGTCACAAGGTCTCGTCCGAAAGCACCGGAAGCTGACGATGTCGGTGAGGGACATTCGAATCTTGGGAGACTCGGCTCTCCGGGTGCGCTGCAGCGAAGTCGAGTCGATCAATGACGAGGTGCGTCAACTCGTGGATGACCTGCTCGACACGATGTACGCGGCCGATGGCATCGGCCTCGCGGCCCCTCAGGTAGGAATTCCGCTGCGGGTCTTCGTTTACGACGTGCGAGAGCCGGAGGTCGAGCCCGGTGCACTGATCAACCCGCGATTCGTGGAGGCCGGAGGCACGATCCGCGATACGGAGGGGTGTCTGAGCATCCCGGGGCTGAATGAAACGGTGGAGCGCTACGCGGAAGTCGTGGTCGAAGGACTGGATCGAGAAGGCCGCGAGGTCCGGATCGAGGCTACAGACCTGCTCAGCCGGTGCCTGCAGCACGAGAACGATCACCTGGACGGCATACTGTTCATCGACCGTCTGAGCCCATTGAAGCGAAAACTGTTGCTGAACAAGTGGGCGAAGATGGATGAATCGGAGAAGCGGCCAGCCGGCGCATTCTGATCGCCGGGCAGTCCCCGTCCGCGTTCAGCGCGACGCTCCTCCGCTTCGCCCAGCCCGAGATTTCTGGAGGGACTCATGCGGATCCTCTTCTGGGGGACCCCTGAATTCGCGGTTCCGTCGCTTCGCGCGCTGCAGGAAGAAGGACATGCCGTGCTCGCGGTGGTGACACAACCGGATCGACCGGCCGGGCGTGGACAGTCGCTGCGCCCCAGCCCGGTGAAGCAGGAGGCGGAAAGGGAGGGGATACCGGTGCTCCAGCCGGAGCGGCCGCGAGACGACGCGTTCATCTCCCAGATCCGCGGGCTGGAGCCTGACCTGTCGGTCATCGCCGCCTATGGGCACATCCTCTCGGATGAGGTGCTCAACGTGCCACGGCGCGGTTCGATCAACGTGCACGCCTCGTTGCTGCCCGAACTGCGGGGGGCGGCCCCGGTCAACTGGGCGATCATTCGTGGCCATACGCACAGCGGCGTGACGATCATGCGCATGGTCCGTGAACTCGATGCCGGGCCGATCCTGTATCGGGTCGCGACACCGTTGCCCGACGACATTACGGCAGGCGAGTTGTACGCGATGCTCAGTGAGATGGGCGCCATCGGGCTCATCGAAGCCCTCGCGCAAATGGAGGCAGACGCGCTTACCGAGGTGGAGCAGCTTCACGATCGGGCCACCTATGCTCCGAAACTGGGTCGCTCGGACGCGAGGATCGACTGGACGCTGGACGCGGTGAGTCTGGATCGGTGGATCCGGGGCTGCGATCCGTGGCCGGCGGCTTGGTCGGAGCTGGACGAAGTGCCGGTCCAGGTCTTTGCACCGCGTATCGACGGGTCCGTGTCGGAGCAGCCTCCTGGAACCGTGTTGGATGCGGATCCCCGTCGGGGAATCCGGATCGCTACCGGAGACGGAACGCTGTGGGTCGGAGAGGTGAAGCCGGCTGGTCGCGCCCGCATGACGACGGGAGCGTGGATAACCGGGCGGGGAGCTAAGGAGGGCGACCGATTCCAGTAATCGTCCCCCGACTCCACGTCATCTGTCCGGACGGCGAACTGCGGCGGGTCGATGCTCTCGGCCGGGTTACATCGCTGCTCGAAGCCGGCGGAGGATCCGTGGCTGTGCACCTGCGTCCGCGCAGGGTGTCTTCGCTTCGGTGCCTGGAGCTGGCGCGGGAGCTTGTTCCGCGCGCCGCTGTGACGGGAGGGTGGCTCGTGTTGAACGGGCGGACCGACATCGCCTGCGTAACAGGGGCACACGCAGTGCAGCTGGGCCGCGGTGCGCTCCCGATTGACGCGGCACGGAGGGTGCTCGACCCTGACTGCGCGGTCGGCGTCTCGGTCCACGGGGCGGAAGAGAGTCGCGAAGCCTCGGCGCTCGGAGCAGACTTTCTCCTGTTGGGTACGATCTTCTCGACTCCCAGCCACCCGGGGATGCCCGCGGGGGGAGAGGCGTTGATTTCCGCCTGCGCTGATGCGGGCCCTCCGGTGATCGCGATCGGCGGGATCGACATGGATTTGATCGGTTCGGTCAATTCCGCCGGTGCGTACGGTGTAGCAGTGATCCGAGCCGTGTGGCAGGCCGACGACCCGGCGGGCGCGGTTCAGCGGCTGGTCCTCGCCCTGGAGAGGCAGACGGGAGCGAGTGGCAACTCCCATACGGGCGAAGCGAGGGTCTGATGAAGGTGGAAGTCAACGGGGAAAGCCGTGAATTCGTAGCCGGCGGATCTGTTCTCGTCCTTCTCGCGGAGCTCGAGATCGATCCACGTATGGTCGTCGTGGAGCGGAACCGGGAGATTGTCAGGCGGGACCAACTGGACCGGGTCCCGGTTGAAGATGGAGATCGGTTCGAGATCGTACACTTCGTGGGTGGCGGCTAAATCGGGTGTATGTGGAAGCACAAGACCAACCCAGCACAGCCAAGAGGGGATTGATGACGGACGAACGGATAGATCCGCTGGACGGACAGGACCCGCTGGTGATAGCGGATCGCGGCTTTTCCTCGAGGCTGATCGTCGGAACCGGGAAGTACCGGAGCCACGAAGAGACCGTCGAGGCGATCCGGGCCTCGGGGGCGGAGATGGTGACAGTGGCCGTCCGGCGAGTAGATCTGGACGCATCGAAACAGGAGAGCCTGCTGCATCACCTGGATCCGGAGGAGTTCTTCCTGCTTCCCAACACTGCCGGCTGTTTCACGGCAGATGATGCAATTCGCTACGCGCGGCTGGGGCGGGAGGCCGGATTGTCCAGCTGGGTGAAGCTGGAGGTGATCGGGGACCAGGAGACGCTCCTGCCCGATACCGAGGCGCTGCTCGAAGCCACTCGTGTTCTCACGACCGAGGGATTCACGGTGCTTCCGTATACCAACGATGACCTGATCACGGCGCTTCGCCTGGAGGAGGCCGGTGCCGCGGCGGTGATGCCGCTCGCATCTCCGATCGGCAGTGGTCTCGGGCTCCTGAATCCGCTCAACATCAGGCTCCTCAAGTCCCGTCTGTCCGTGCCGGTCATCGTGGATGCCGGGGTCGGAACCGCCTCGGATGCCTGCCTTACGATGGAGCAGGGAGTGGACGGGATCCTGATGAACACTGCCCTGGCCGCCGCGGAGCGACCCGTGCTGATGGCCTCGGCGATGCGTCTCGCCGTCCGGGCCGGCAGGGCTGCCTATCTGGCCGGTCGCATGCCGACCCGGGAGTGGGCTGTTCCGTCGAGCCCCTCCGCGGGAATGCTCGACTGAGGCGCGTTTGAACCCCGCCGGGCGTCCGCCGGAGGGAGGGGGCGCCGAGACCAGACTGGCCGCATGCCGGATTCTCGCGGACGTCCGCGCCGGAGCATACGCGGAGCGTG
>Ga0316193_10001107_pt1 | contig 17812 bp, 13 predicted proteins | sample MerIslsedime2_MG_FD_207735 | JGI IMG/M metagenome (GOLD analysis project Ga0316193, IMG submission 207735) | Coastal sediment microbial communities from Maine, United States - Merrow Island sediment 2 | ecosystem: Environmental > Aquatic > Marine > Coastal > Sediment | place: USA: Maine... | reverse complement strand
CGGTGCATCGAACCGTGTCGTCAACCGTGTCCGCGTCGAGGACTACCTGCGCGGCGTCGTCCCCAAGGAGATCTCGGCCAGCTGGGCCGACGCCGGCGGCGGGCGTGGCCTGCAGGCCGTGATGGCCCAGGCCGTCGCGGCTCGTTCGTACGCCCTCCAGCCAGGCCGCTGGAGCAACGGCATCTGTGACACGCAGTCGTGTCAGGTGTACTTCGGTGCGGCATCGCGCTCGTCGGTCGACGTCGGGGCCGTCGCCGTCGAGGACAGTCGCAGCGACAACGCGATCGCCGCCACCGTCGGCAAGGTCCGCCGGTGGAACGCAGGTGGCGTTGGTGCGGTCGGCTCGATCGTGTCGACCGAATTCTCCGGGTCCAACGGTCCGCGCACTGCGGGATGGCCGTTCCCGGTGCGTGACGACGCTCCAGGCGACGGCACCTCTCTGAACCGCAACCACCGATGGACCCGCACTCTCGACGGCGATGCCCTCGCCGCCCGACATGGGCTCGGGACGCTGACGTCGGTCACGATGGTCGAGGGCGACCCTCGCTACGACGGCATCTGGTACAACGACGTCGTCCTGGTCGGCACCGCCGGTCGGGTGCAGATCCCCGCGTGGACGTTTCGGAGCCAGAACGGTCTTCCGTCTCCCGGCTTCACCGTGAGAGGCGAACCCCGGGGTGCCCGCCCGATGACCGCCAACCAGCGCATCGAACTCCCGGTGGTCGGCGCGAGCGTCACTGCTGCCGACGGCTCGGTCAGCGTCATCCCCCCAGGAGTGTCGGCGGTCGCGCTGAACATCACGGCGGTCCTGCCCACGGCGGCGGGCTACGCCACGGTGTGGCCCTGCGACGTGCCGCGCCCGGACGCGTCGAACCTCAACTTCGTCGCCGGCGGCGTCGTGGCCAACGGAGTGATCGCTCCGGTCGGAGCCAGCGGCCGGGTGTGTTTCTTCTCGAACTCGACGACCCATTTCCTCGTCGACGTCGCCGGCTGGTTCGCGGGGGATGGCGCCGCGTCGCCGGCGTTCGTGGGAGCAACGCCGCTGCGTGTCGTGGACACCCGCAACGCGATCGGCGGCCCGAAGGTCCGTATCCAACCCGGTGCAACCCTCGCCGTGCCGATGACGGGCACGACGATCCGTCGAAGCGACGGTGCGGCGACGACGATCCCGACCGATGCGACTGCCGTGGCCGTCAACGTCACCGCCGTCGAGCCGTCGGAAGCAGGGTTCTTCACGGTGTGGCCCTGTGGGGCACCGATGCCTGTCGCATCGAACGTCAACTTCGGCCGGGGCGGAGCGGTGGCCAACGGTGTGGTCGCCCCACTGGGAGCGGGTGGCGCGATCTGCATCTACTCCGACCAGGCGGCTGATGTCCTCGTCGACGTGCTCGGCTGGTTCGGCGGCGGCGGGCAGTCCGCCTTCGTCGGTGCCGTGCCCGTGCGGTTGGTCGACACTCGCAACGCCATCGGTGGCCCGAGCGGTGTGATCACCCCGTCGACGCCGCGATCGGTGCCGGTGCGCGGCGTGACCGTGTCCGTGAACGGTGTCGCCCGGCAGGTACCAGCCGACGCGGCAGCGGTGGCGCTCAACGTCACCATGGTCAATGCTCGCGCGGCCGGATTCGCAACGGTCTGGCCGTGCGGCACGCCTCGACCCGAAGCGTCCAACGTGAACTTCGCAGTCGGCGCGACCGTCGCCAACGGCGTGGTCGCGCCGATCGGAGCCGACGGGTCGGTGTGCGTGTCCACGAGCGCGGACGCAGATCTCCTCGTCGATGTCGCTGGATGGTTCGTCGGAGGCGCCGACGCCGGATTCGTCGGCAACGTTCCCCAGCGACTCGTCGACACCCGCAACAGCATCGGACCGGTCCCGCTGTGATGTCGTCACGTCGACTCGCTGGTCTGCTCGCGGGCGTGGTTGCGCTCACCGTGCTGCCTGTGCCCGGAGCGGGGACCTCGACCGCGTCGGCGGCGCCGACCGACATCGTCGCGGTCGTCGTCGACGGCGTCGGCAACGGACACGGTCGAGGTATGAGTCAATGGGGCGCGTACGGATGGGCGGTCGACCACGGATGGAACTGGGTGCAGATCCTCGATCACTACTACGGCGGCACCGCGAACGGAACCATCGATCTCAACAGCCGCATCCGGGTCCGGCTGCTCGCGCTCGACGGCGCGAACACCGTCGGGGTGATCTCGCACGGGAGTGGCGTCGTCTGGAACGGGCAGACCTATGCGTCGATGCAAGCGGTTCGCAATGCATCGGGGACCTTCGACGTGTTCGGCTCGACCTCGATCGCCTGCGCCACCTCCGGGACGCTCACCGTGCCGAACGGGCCGCTCGTCAAGGGGGCCACCGGTGACGGCGTCCGACAGGTGCAGCAGTTCCTGACCGTGTTCGGGTTCGACCCAGGCGGCGTCGACGGCCAGTTCGGCAACCTGACCGAGGCCGCGATCGTGCGCTTCCAAGCCGATCGCGGACTCCCCCAGGACGGCCAATGGCAGCCCGAAGAAGCCAACGCTGCTCGAGCGATGATCGCGGCAGGCAACTCAGGCGCGACGTTCGCGCCACTCGGAACGACCGCGACGCCGCAGTTCACGACCGCCCCGGGCGAGAACGCGACCACGGCACTCGGGCTGTGCCAGCCGAACGGGTCGGTGATCCACTACCGAGGGCTGCTCGACGTGTCCAACCAAGGTGGCTCGACGCGGGTGGTCAACGACCTCCGTGTCGAGGACTACCTCCGCGGTGTGGTTCCCAAGGAGATCTCGGCGAGTTGGACCCAAGCCGGCGGTGGAGCCGGGGCGAACGCCGTGCGGGCCCAGGCCGTCGCCGCTCGCTCCTACGGCGTGGAGCAGAATCGGTACTCTCCGTACGCCTCGACCTGTGACTCGCAGTCCTGCCAGGTCTACGGCGGCTCCGCGAGCCGTACGGTCGCCAGCGGAGCCCCGGTGTTGGTCGAGGACTTCCGGACCGACCAGGCGATCGCCGAGACCGCTGGCGTCGTGCGTCGGTTCGGCAATGGTGCGATCGCCTCGACGGAGTTCTCCGCGTCGAACGGACCGCGCACGGCCGGTGGCGTCTTCCCCGCCCGCGATGACGCGCCTGGCGACCAGACACCGAACAACCCGAACCACCGATGGACCCGCGTCCTCGATGCCGACACGCTGGCGGCGCAATACGGTCTCGGCACCCTGACGGGCGCCTCGATGGTGGAGGCGGAATCGGCGACGAATCGTCAGTTCGACGGCATCTGGTTCAACGATGTCGTGCTGACCGGCACCGCTGGGAGCCGACGGATCCCGGCGTGGGACTTCCGTGGCACCCAGGGACTCCCGTCGCCGGGATACGAGCTGCGAGTGATCACGCGGGACTCGGTGGGTGCCAACGTTGCGCTGATCGGTGACTCCGTCGGCGAATCGGCGAGGAACGAGTTCGCGACGCTGACCGACGGCACCTTCGCCACGCTGACGATCGACACCCTCGTGAGCCGGTTCATCACCAAGACGCCGCCATCGCCGAGCGGCGTCCAGGTGGCGAGTCAGGTCCCGACGAACCTCGATGTCGCCGTGGTCGAACTCGGCTACAACCCGTCGACCGACATGGCCCGCGACATCGATGTGATGATGAACGCGTTGAACCAGCGCGGCACGAAGCAGGTCGTGTGGATCAACATGGCCGAGATCCGCCCCGGCCCCGGTGGATCGTCGTACTACGGCGCGGCCAACGCTGCGCTCCAACAAGCCCGAGGTCGGTGGCCCAATCTTGTCGTCGCCGACTGGAACGCTGCGAGCGCCGCGGCAGGGGTGGAGCGCGCTCGGTGGATCGCGTCCGACGGGGTGCATCTCACCTCGACCGGGCAAGCCCAGTTCGCGCTGTGGATGCGCCAACTCCTGGGTGGCTCGGGTCCGCTCGCTGGAGGTTTCACCCGACGGTTCGCACCGAACCAACGGATCGAACTCCAGGTCGTGGGGGAGAGTGTCATCGCGCCAAATGGCGCCGCAGGGGCGATTCCTGCCGGTGCCTCGGCCGTGGCGCTGAACATCACTGCGGTCACGCCCGCGCTGCCGGGATTCATCACGGTGTGGCCGTGCGACGTCGCCCGGCCCGACTCGTCCAACCTGAACTACGTCACTGGTGGGGCAGTGGCGAACAGCGTCATCGCGCCGGTCGGTGCCAGCGGCAAGGTGTGCTTCTACTCGAATCAGGCGACCGACTTCCTCGTCGACATCACCGGTTGGTTCGCCGGCGCATCGGGCGCGGGTGCAACGTTCGTCGGTGCGACGCCACGCCGCGTGATCGACACGCGCAACGCCATCGGTGGTCCGAAGGTTCGGATCCCCGCGGGCGGCACGATCACGATCCCGCTGGCCGGAGCGGCGATGCAACGCACCGATGGAACGCCCGAGCTGCTGCCGGCCGATGCCACCGCGGTGGCGATGAACGTGACTGCAGTGCTGCCGTCGCAGGCAGGGTTCTTCACGGTGTGGCCGTGCGGCGCCCCGATGCCGGTGGCCTCGAACGTGAACTTCACCGCTGGCTCCGTTGTGGCCAACGGCGTGGTCACCTCGCTCGGCGCCGGTGGCGCGGTGTGCGTCTACTCCGACCAGCAATCCGACGTATTGGTCGACGTGTTGGGTTGGTTCGGGGGAGGTGGGCAGCCGCCGTTCACCGGCTCGGTGCCGCTTCGTCTCGTCGACACGCGCAATGCCGTCGGTGGTCCGACGGGCGTGATCACACCTGCCGTGCCCAAGTCGGTGCCCGTTCGCGGTGTGACCGTCAGTGTGAACGGGGTACCGCAGCAGGTGCCGGTCGACGCATCGGCTGTGGCGTTGAACGTGACCATGGTCGAAGCGCGGGAGGCGGGGTTTGCCACGGTGTGGCCGTGCGGTACTCCGATGCCCGATGCCTCCAATGTGAACTTCGCCCGGGGCGGCACTGCAGCCAACGGCGTGATCGCCCCGATCGGTGCCGACGGATCGATCTGCATCTTCACCAGCGCCAACGCGCACCTGATCGTCGACATCGCCGGGTGGTTCACGGGCGGCGCCACGCCGTCGTTCACGGGCAACATTCCCAGGCGGCTCGTCGATACCCGCAACAACATCGGCCCGGCGCCCTCGTAGGCGCGCCGTCCGGCTGTCCCAGGAAAGGCTGGCGCCGGTCCGGAAGTCGGACAGTTGTCCGTCCCTGGCCACCCGAGTGTCGTCACCTGCGGCGCCGATCCTGAACACGGGATGAGCCCCGCCTGACGAGCCCGATTCCTCGCTCGAGGGTGTTGGCGAATAGCTTTCGGCCCCATGGACATTTCTGGTGCAAGCGCAATCGTCACAGGTGGAGCCTCGGGAATCGGCGCGGCGGCGGCCCGCCAGCTCGCGGCCCTCGGAGCCAAGGTCGTCATCGCCGACCTCCAGGAGGACAAGGGCAACGAACTCGCCGAGGAGATCGGCGGAGCGTTCTGCAAGGTCGACGTCACCAACACCGACGACATCGTCAACGCCGTCGAGATGGCGAAGTCGATGGGCCCGGTCCGGGTGCTCGTCAACTCTGCCGGCATCGGCTGGGCGCAGCGCACCATCGGCAAGGACGGCGCGATCGAGTCGGCTGCCAACCTCGATGCCTTCAAGAAGGTCATCGCCATCAACTTGATCGGCACCTTCGACTGCATCCGCATCGCCGCCACGGCGATGAGCACCACTGAGCCGCTCGAGTACGGCGAGCGCGGCGCCATCGTGAACATCGCGTCGGTCGCTGCCTTCGACGGTCAGATCGGCCAGGCCAGCTACTCGGCATCCAAGGGTGGCGTGGTCGGCATGACCTTGCCGATCGCCCGAGACCTGTCGGCGGTCGGTGTGCGCGTCAACACCGTCGCCCCCGGCCTCATCGACACGCCGATCTACGGCGAAGGCGAAGCCAGCGAAGCGTTCAAGGAGAACCTCCAGAAGGGCGTGCTGTTCCCGAAGCGTCTCGGCGACCCCGAACAGCTCGCATCGATGGTGGTCGAATGCATCACCAACAGCTACATGAACGCCGAGTCGATTCGCGTCGACGGCGGCATCCGCATGCCGCCGAAGTGACCTGGCGCTCGCCCGTGAGAGTCAGCTCGCTGACTCGACGGACCACGCGGCGACCGGCTCGCTGAATCCCTTCAGGCTCCGGCGGCCCGCGGGCTGAACCGACATCCCCGGGCTGTCGGCGAGCGGCTGATCGGTCAGGACTTCTCCGGGCACCGCTTCCGCAGTGAGACGCGACGCCAGATTGACGACCGAGCCGTAGTAGTCGCCGAGCCGGAACAGCACGTCGCCGGCGCTGACCCCTCCGCGAGGCGCAACCGAGGGGTCGGCGCCGATGCTCTCGATCAATTCGAGCGCGATGGCGGCGACTGTGCGCGCATCGTCCGCTGCGATCATCACTTCGTCGCCGATGCTCTTGACGATGCGGCCGCCTTGTCGATGCGCGACTTCGAATGCGCGGCGCTCGAAGTCATCGATGGTGGCGATGAGGTCAGCCGGTGTGGCGAAACGTGAGAGCGACGTGAATCCAACGAGATCGACGAATCCGATCGCGAGACGGACGACCTCCGGGGCGGCCACGCCGGACTGGGCCCACCTCTGGCGGCGCACTGCCGACCACAGGTGGTGTCGGAAGATTGTCGGAAGAGCGTCACCCAGTACCCGCACGAGCGCGGAGGCAAGTGCGTTCTGATCGGCTTCGGCGATGAGATCTCTGGTCTCGTGGTCGCGATGCTCGACGTCCTGCACGTACGCAGCGACCGTTGCGTCGGCCAATCTCGCCAGCGTGCTCCCTGCGACCCGCAGGAGCTGAGGGCCGACGGTGTCGACGATCCCGCTCGTGTCGCGCACGACGAGGGATGTCAGGGCCACGTCGCCATCGCCGAACCCGGCCAGGTCGTCGACTCGCAGGCCCAGCCCTTCGTAGATCGTCCGGACCTGGTTGGTGTCGCATCCAACAGCTCGGGCGATGTCGTCCAGGTCGAGGTCGAGGCCGGCTCTGAGCTGCAGATCCCCGGCGAGGCTGATCAGCTCGTCGTTGCTGAGATCGGTGACTTGGGCATCGGTTGCCCCGAGCTCGGCCAGGTGGGCGCGCAACAGAGGTTCGGCCATGTCCAATGCTCCCACACTCGGTCTGACGAGTCTCCCAGGCGATCACGGCGAGGGGCCCCGACCCGTTTGTGTGACGCTTTCGGTGGCCCATCCCACCGGAACTGCAACGCAAACGGGGGTGCGGTCGGCTGATCAGGTGGTGTAGTCGGCGTTGAAGCGCACGTAGTCGTCGCTCAGGTCGCAGCCCCATACGGTGGCGTCGGCGGAACCGGTTGCGAGCGACACGTGAATGCGGACGTCGGCGCCGCGCATGTAGCCCGACAGCCCGGCCAGCGCAGCGTCGTCGAGCAGCCGGGGATACACCTCGGTGTCGCCGAAGCGGATCACGACGGAGTCCTGTTCGATGTCGGTGTCATCGCTGCACTTGCCGATCGCCATCGCCACTCGGCCCCAGTTCGGGTCGCCGCCATGGACGGCGGTCTTGACCAGCGGCGAGTTGACGATTGCCTTGGCGACCCGCTTGGCCTGTGCTCCGTCTCGGGCCGAGTCGACATGCACCTCGATCAGCGAGTGCGCGCCCTCGCCATCTCGGGCGATCTGCTTGGTGAGGTCGACCGCAACGTCGTACAACGCGGCTTCGAAGGCATCGAGGTCGACGGGCCCAGCGGCGCCGGACGCCATGATCACCGACGAGTCGCTCGTCGAGGTGTCGGTGTCGACGCTGACGCAGTTGAACGTGCGGTCGACCACCCGCCGGAACACGGCATCGAGGTCAGCTGCATCGAGCGATGCGTCGGTGAAGAGCAGCGAGATGTGCGTCGCCATGTCCGGCTCGATCATGCCGACACCCTTCGCCATCCCGACGATGTGGGCGGCACTCCCGGCGACGGTCGCCTCGGCGACTTTCGGGACCGTGTCGGTGGTCATCATGCCGCGGGCGGGGCCGTCGGCGTCGTCGGATCCGAGAGTGCTCGGCAGGTCGGCGATCCCGGCCCGGACCCGGTCGATCGGGTACCGGCGGCCGATCACACCCGTCGAAGTGACCACCACGTCGGTCGCCTCGCATCCGAGTCGTTCGGCGACGGATCGGGCGATCTCGAGTGCGTCCTCGTGGCCCCGTGGGCCGGTCGCGACGTTGGCGTTCTTGGAGATCACGACCACCGCGTGGGCGGAGCTGTCAGCGACGTTGGCCCGGCTCACCGCGACGCTCGGCCCGGCGAATCTGCTCTTCGTGAAGACTGCGGCGGTCGGCACCGCGTGATCGGCGGCGATCACGACGAAGTCGTCGGTGTCGTCCTTCACCCCGATGTTCGCGACGTGGCTCCGGAAGCCGCGGGGGAGGGTGGTCATGATTCGAGACCCTTGCTGATCGCCGCGAAGATCGATGCCAGCGCGTCGACCTGGTCGCCGTCGAGGTGGTCGAAGATGTGTCGGCGCACGCTGGCGACGTGGTCGGGTGCTGCAGCCTCCAGCACGCCGAACCCCGACGTGGTCAGATGGGCGAGCATCACTCGCCGATCCTCGGTCGAGGGCTCTCGCCGGACGAACCCGGACTTCACGAGCCCGTCGAGTCGCCGCGTGAGCCCGCTCGGCGAGAGCTGCAACAGATCGGCCAGATCGCACATCCGCATCGACCGACCCTCGGCTTCGGACAGGTACACCAGCACCTGGTAGTCGCCGAGTGTCAGATCATGCTCGGCGAGATCGCGCTCGATCGCCGTCGTCAGGTCGGCATAGGTCTCGATGTACGTGCGCCACGCTGCCATCTCGTCCGGAGAGAGCCATTTCGTTCCCATGCCTGCAATCTAGCCCTACCTCGCAATTGTTGCGAGGGTCAAAGGTCCTGATCGGTCGGGTCAGCTGGCGTCAGCGAAATGCGCTGCGAGACGATCGAGCGTTGCGTCGATGGCCTTGCGGTTGCGCTTGGGTGCGCCGCTCAGCTTGAGGCCCATCGACGCCCATGACGCACCCCAGTCGCACTCTTCGGTCACCTCGGTGCCGCCCGCGACGGGCCGGAGTCGATAGCGCCAGACGTGCTTCCCGATGTGGCGCCAGGCGATCAGTGTCGGTTCCTCGAACTCCACGACCTCGTTCTTCGTCGTGTACGGAACGCCCTGTTTCATCGACATCCCGAACTTCGCGCCGAGCGTCAATCGCTCCGGCGAATCAACTGACGGAGATCGCACCGTGCCGGATCCGTCGATGAGCGCGTGCTTGCTCGGGTCGGCGAGGAGATCGAAGATCACCTGCGGGTCCGCCGTGACGAACCGGATCCCGCGTACCACCTTGTCGTCAGCAGGTGCGGGGCCGGTCGTGTGTTCGTCGTCCCCGTCAGCCATGCCCATCAGTGTGACCGATTGAGTTCGCCACTGCCAGTGCGCAGCGGCGACCCGAGTACATCGCCCCTTGGATGGACGCCGTGTCGCGGTGGTCGCCGCACACGAACCGCCCGTCGCCGAGGTGGACTCGTTGCTTCGGATCGAATGGAGGGCGTTGACCCGGTTGACCGTGCGCGATGCGGTAGGTCGCGACGTGCTCCCAGCCGTCCACCGCCGGCCCCCACCAGTCACGCAGTTGTGCACGGGCAGCGTGCTCGATGCCGTCGCCGGCATGGCCAGGGAGGGCTGCGACGACGAGGTGCCGGCCCGTCGGAGCGTAGGTCGGCGCCACATTGCTCATGACGGCCACGTTGAGGGCCGGGCCCTGTCCGGTTCCGTCGAGGACCACCAGTTTCGAATCGATCGGCGGCTCGGATGCCGCGAAGTACACCGCACCGACGGATTTCGATTCGACCGGCGCCAATCCGAGCAGCTCGGAGGCGACGGGTCCCTCGGTGGCGACGACCACCGCCGCGGCAGTGATCTCGTCGCCGCCGTCGATGGTGACCGTGTTTGCCGTCGTCGCGCTGACGCGGGCCCCGAGGGCGATTGCGCCGGAGGGAAGTCGAGCGGCCAGTTGTTCGGGGATCGCCTGCATCCCGGCGGCGGGCACTGCGGAATCCCCATCGGCCAACATGCGGAAGATGATGTCGAACATCCGGCGGCTGTCGGCGAGTTCGGGGTCGAGTTGGATACCGCCCACGAGTGGGCGGAAGAACCGCTCGATGATCGTGTCGGAGAAGCCGGCCTCGACGAGGGCGTCACGGGTCGAGGTGTCGTCGCCCTGGAGCAGACGCGCAGGGTGGACTCCACGCAGCCGGTGCCGAAGCAACCCGATACGAGCCTTGTCGAAGAGTGATCCGATCGGTGAGGTGACCGTGGCGAACGTGGTGCTCGGCCGCCGGAACGGGTCGCCCACCACCGATCCACGCCCGTTGCGCCACACGAGCGCACCCGGGTCGAACGCCCGCAGGTCGAGCGCCTCCATGTCGAGTTGGCGGTGCATCTCGGGATAGGCGGTCAGCGCGACCTGGAAGCCACGGTCGACGGTGAACCCGTCGGTGTGGTCGGTGCGAACTCGGCCGCCGACGCCATCGCTCGCCTCGTACACGTTGACCGGGACGCCGGCCTCGTGCAGCGTGACCGCGCACGACAGACCTGCGAGTCCGGCACCGACGATGGCGACGGGTTCGTCGGGTCGAGTTGTTCGTTCGTTCACTTGCCGAGCAGCGCGTGCAGCGCCGTGGCGAGGTCGGGATGCTGGAAGGTGAAGTCGGTGTCGGCCTCGAGCACGCGGGGGAGCACCCGCTGGCCCGAGAACAACAGGTTGTCGGCCAGTTCACCGCCGAGGAGGAGTTTGGGTCCGAACTTGGGGATCGGCATGAACGTCGGGCGGTGCAACACCTCGCCGAGGGTGTCGGTGAACTCGGCGTTGGTCACCGGGTTCGGCGCACTGAGGTTCACCGGACCGGAGATGTCGGCGGTGAGCAGATGGGCGATCGCAGCGACTTCGTCGTCGATCGAAATCCAACTCTGCCATTGCTGGCCGCCGGCCATCTTGCCGCCCAGACCGAACTTGAACAGCGGAAGTTGTTTCTTGAGCGCGCCACCGTGAGCGGAGAGCACGATGCCGGTGCGCAGGTGGACGACCCGGACGCCGGCCGCCTCGGCCATTCCGGTCGCCTGCTCCCATTGCACGCAGATGTCGGCGAGGAACCCGTCGCCGGCGGGGGACTGCTCGTCGAGTTCCTCGTCGCCTCGTTCGCCGTAGATGCCGATCGCCGAGCCGGACAGGAACACCTTCGGGCCGTCGTCGGCGGCGGCGATCGCCTCGGAGATCAGAGTCGTGCCCTTCGTCCGGCTCTCGAGCAGCTCGAGCTTGTAGCGGTCGGTCCAGCGCTTGTCGCCGATGCCCGCTCCGGCGAGGTGGACGACAGCGTCGATGGCGTCGAGCGCGTGTGTGTCGATCCTGCATTCGGCGGGCGACCAGACGATGTCGGTGCCAGATGGGTTGCTCCGAACGACTCGGATCACCTCGTGGCCCAGCGACTCGAGGTGGGGTTTCAGTGCGGAGCCGATGAGGCCCGCGGATCCGGTGATGGCGACGCGCATGGTTCGAGCGTAGGAGCGATCCGGACGATCAGCTCGACGGAGCCTGCCCGTCAGTTGCGACGCGGGGTCTGACCCCGAGTCTCAACTGGATTCGGAGATGATCTGGTCGAGCAGGCTCTCGTCGACGGCGCCGGCAACCGACTCCGTCGAGCCATCGGTGTTCACGATGACCAACGCTGGTTGGTACGAGACGTCGAAGCGGTTGAAGACCGCGCCAGGGTCGTCGCTGATCTGCGGAAACGTCAGGCCGTGCTTGTCGATGAACCCTTGGAACGAGTCGTCGCTGCCGGTCCACGCCACGCCGATGAAGTTGGCGGAATCCTGGAATTTCTGGGCTGCCTCCTCGACCGAGGGGGCTTCACGGTTGCACACGCTTCAAGTGGGCGCCCAGAACCAGAAGACGGTCGGCTTGTCGGCCACCGTGGCACCGTCGAACTCGCCACCGCCGACGAGCGGGGCGGTGAACTGCAGCGCGGCCGGTACAGCCGCCGGCACAGCGACCGGTTCTGCAGCCGAGGTGGATGGTGCCGGACCCTCGCTGGAGCCCGGCTCGGTGATGGTCTCGGGCTGGGTGTCGACTTGTGCCGTGGAGCTGTCGTCGCTGGAGGTGGGGCCGCTGGTCTGCTCCGGCTGAGCCACCGTGTCGGCGGTGTTGCCCGACTCGGTGGACGAGCACGCACCGGCCACGAGACCGACTGCAACCAATGTGACGGCCAGACGGCGGACAGGAAGGGATCGCATCACGTCGGTCACGGTAGCGAGGGACGACGTCAGCTGTGCGGCGGTCGACGGCAGGTTTCGCAAACGTTCTCGTAGGCTCATCGGCCCATGAAGACCCGCACCCTGCTGCTGCTGTCGGTCGGCGTCGGCCTGATGATCCTGCTCGCTGGCGGGGTGCTGTTGTTCCAACTGGCCAACGAGCAAGCTGCCGTGGAACCTGCCGCGATCGGCGAGCCCGTCGAGGTCGGCGACGTCGATGTCACCGTCACCGGGTTCGACGCCGACACGGCGGTGCTCGCAGTCGATGTCGACGTCGGCGGGGTCGATGATGACATCGACAGCTTTCGGCTCCTGACCGGCGACCGGCGACTGGAGCCGATCAGTTCGCCGGCCGACGGCCGCTGCACCGAGATCACCGTCGACGTGCAGAGCTGTCGCATCGAGTTCGATCTCAGCAGCGCCGAGGGGTCGAACCGGGTGCTCGTGCTCCGGCGCGGTGACGAACAACGCAACTGGGTGCTCTCAGCACCCTGACCAGATGCGGGATCGAGCCCGTCCCGATGACGCTCGGCCAATCCGGCGCTACGGTGAGGCGAGTGAGTGACCATTTCGATCTGGTGGTGATTGGTGGCGGCCCGGGGGGCTACTCGGCGGCGCTCTACGGCGCGTCGGCGGGCTTGAACGTCGCCCTCGTGGAACGCGACGCTCTCGGCGGAACGTGCCTCAACCGAGGCTGCATCCCGGCCAAGGCATTCCTCGAGACGGCTGCCGTGAAGCGCCACGTCGATCATGCGAGCGACTTCGGGATCGAAGGAGGCGGCACGCCGAGCGTCAACTTCGCCCGCACCCAGGAACGCAAGCAAGGCATCGTCCGCGGGCTCGTCAAGGGCATCGGAGCGATGTGCAAGGGCCGCAAGGTCGAGGTGTTCAACGGCACCGGGTCGCTCGGTGCCGGTCGCACCGTCAGTGTGTCGATGGCCGATGGATCATCGGCCACGATCACGGGTGACACCGTGATGCTCGCCGCCGGCTCGGTCCCGCGGCTGATTCCCGGTTTCGAACGGGGCGGCCCGATCATGACGAGCGACGAAGTGCTCGACCTCGATTATGTGCCCGCTCGGGTCGTCGTCATCGGCGGCGGGGCGATCGGGTGCGAGTTCGCTTCGACCTTCGCCGACCTCGGCAGTGACGTGACGATTCTCGAAGGCCTCCCCAAGATCCTCCCCGGTCTCGACGCCGACCTCGCAAAGGTGGTCGGGAAGTCGTTCAAGAAGAAGAAGATCGCCATCCACACCGGTGTGATGGTCAACGGCCACACGCCGAACGCTGCCGGCGGCACGACGGTGTCGTTCGGCGACGGGGAATCCGTCGAGGTCGATGTCGTGGTCGTCTCGGTCGGTCGTCGACCCTTCGCGGACCACCTCGGCCTGCAGGGAACCGCAGTCGTCGTCGACGAGCGCGGGTTCGTAGTGGTCGACGAGTACTGCCAGACCGCCGAGCCGGGCGTCTACGCCGTCGGCGACCTGATCGCCACACCGCAACTCGCCCACGTTGCCTATGCCGAAGCGATCATGGTGATCAAGCATCTGCTCGGCGAGTCGCCGATGCCGGTGATGTACGACCGTGTGCCGTGGGCGATCTACTGCCACCCCGAGGTGGCCTGGGCGGGACCCGACGAGGAGCAGGCCAAGGCGGCCGGCCACGAGGTCGTCGTCGCCAAGCATCCGTTCAAGTTCAACAGCCGAGCCCAGATCCTCGGCGAGACCGACGGCCTCGTGAAGATCATCGCCAAGAAGAACCCGGACGGTTCCGCCGGTCAGGTCCTCGGCGTCCACATGGTCGGCCCATGGGTCACCGAGCAGCTCAGCGGTGGGTACCTCGCGGTCAACTGGGAGGCGTCGGTCGACGAGGTCGCCGAGTTCCTCCAGCCGCACCCGAGTCTGTCGGAACTCTTCGGCGAGACCGCCATGTCGCTCACCGGACGCAACTTCAACGGCTAGACATCATCACGACCTCCACAAGTTCTCGAAGGATCACATCTCATGGCAGACGTCACGCTTCCCCAGCTCGGTGAAACCGTCACCGAAGGCACCATCACACAATGGTTCAAGAGCGTCGGTGACACCGTCGCCGCCGACGAGCCCCTGTTCGAGGTGTCGACCGACAAGGTCGACACCGAGGTTCCGTCGCCGGTCGCCGGCGTCGTCACCGAGATCCGAGTGCAAGAAGGCGACACCGTCGACGTCGGCACCGTGATCGCCGTCGTCGGCGACGCCGATGCCCCGACCGGCGCCGCACCGGCACCTCCCGCTGCACCCGCCGTCGAGCCCGAGCCGCCCGCTCCTGCCGCCGCACCCCCTGCCCCGCCCGCACCCCCTGCCCCTGCCCCGGCGCCGGCCCCTGCCCCTGCCCCTGCAGCTACGACCGCACAGGCCGGCGACAATCGTCTGCTGTCGCCCGTGGTGCGTCGCCTCGTCAACGACAACGGACTCGATCCCGACGCGATCACCGGGACCGGTCCGGGCGGCCGCATCACCCGCGACGACGTCCTCGATCACATCGATGCCACCGGAGCGAGCGGTCGAGCCGCCCCGGCGGCCCCGGCGGCACCGGCCCCAGCGGCACCGTCGCCCGCCGCACCCGCAGCATCCACTCCGCCGGCTCCGGCAGCGCCTGCGCCCGCCACTCCGACCCCGGCGGTCGCGGCTGGAGAGCGCGACACGACCGTTCGGCTGTCGAAGATCCGGCGCCTCACCGGCGACCACATGGTGATGAGCAAGGCGACGAGTCCGCACGCGTTCAGCGTCGTGGAGATCGACTTCGCCAACGTCGATGTCGTGCGCGGACGGGCGAAGAGCGAGTGGAAGGCCACCCACGGGTTCAGCCTCACCTATCTCCCGTTCATCGCCCGAGCCGTCATCGACGGCTTGCGCGAGTTCCCGCATCTCAATGCCAGCGTCGGGGAGACCGAACTCATCGTCCACAACTTCATCGACCTCGGCATCGCCGTCGACCTCGACTACGAAGGTCTGCTCGCACCGGTGATCCGTGACGCCGAGACCAAGCGCCTGGCGGCAATCGCAACGGAGATCTCCGACCTCGCCGATCGGGCCCGGACGCGCCGGCTCAGTCCCGACGAGATCTCGGGTGGGACGTTCACGCTGACGAACAACGGATCCGCCGGCTCGGTGCTCACGATGCCGATCATCAACCAGCCGCAGGTTGCGATCATCTCGACCGATGCCATCGTCCGCAAGCCGGTCGTGACGACCGGACCGGATGGCGGCGAAGCGATCGCCATTCACCCCGTCGGCAACCTGGCGATGAGCTGGGACCATCGGGCGTTCGATGGCGCCTACGCCGCCCGGTTCCTCGCTCGGGTCAAGGCGATGCTCGAGACCAAGGACTGGTCGACCGAACTCTGACGAGTTCGGAACACGCCGTGTCGGCTCCCCTCCGTGTCCGCTGGCTGGGCCGGGTGCCCTACCGCGAGGCGCTCGCGGTGCAGACAGCGCTGTTCGAACACGGCACCGGCCAGCATCTGCTGCTGCTGGAACACCCCCACGTGTTCACTCATGGCAAGCGGTCCGATCTGTCGACCAACCTGCTGTGTGAGCCCGCAGCCGTCGGTGCTGAACTCGTCGCCGTCAAACGAGGCGGCGACATCACCTACCACGGCCCCGGCCAGCTCGTCGGCTATCCGGTCGTCAACGTCGACAATCGCCTTGGGGCGTCTGCGCACGTCTGCACCGTCGAAGGTCTGGTCATCGATGCGCTGGCTGAACTCGGGCTACCGAATGCGGGCCGGCTCGACGGGTTCGCCGGCGTGTGGCTCGACGTCGACGGGTCTGCGCCCCGCAAGATCTGCGCGATCGGTGTGCGTCTCGCGAAGGGTCGCACGATGCACGGGTTCGCCCTGAACGTCACCACCGACATGGAGTACCTGCGCACGCACATCGTCCCGTGCGGTCTCGGCGACAAACCGGTCACGTCCCTCGCCGAAGAGGGCATCGACGTCTCGATGCGTGACGTGGCCGACGTGATCGCTCGGCTGGCTGCCGACCGGTGGGGCGACGGTCAGAGCGAGCGGCAGGACGTCGCGTGGAAGCACGCAGTCGACGGACGCGATCTGTCAGCGTTCTCCCGCGGTGACGGCCCGGGTGAGCAGGTGAAGCTCGTGTCGGATCGTGCTGCTGCCCGACTCGAATCGGCCGGCGTGACCTCTGGCCTGTCGATCGAGACCCGCAAGCCGGAGTGGCTCCGGCCGAAGGTCGAACTCGGCGAGAACGTCACGTCACTGCGCAAGACGATCCGTGAACTCGGGCTGGTCACCGTGTGCGAGGACGCGGGTTGCCCGAATCTGTCCGAGTGCTGGTCTGATGGAACTGCCACGTTCATGGTGCTCGGCGAGCGATGCACGCGTGCCTGTGGGTTCTGTCTCGTCGACACCAACAAGCCGGTTCCTCCGGCACCCGACGAACCCGAGCGTGTCGCCGAGGCCATCGATCGGATGGGGCTCGACCACGCCGTGCTGACCATGGTGGCGCGCGACGATCTCGCCGACGGGGGGATGGCGCATGTCGCCGCGTGCGTTCACGCGATCCGGGACCGCCGACCCGACACTCGGGTGGAGACGTTGATCTCCGATGCCAAAGGCGACGACGCGGCACTCGGCCTCCTGTTCGAGATCAGGCCCGACGTCCTCAATCACAACATCGAGACCGTCGCCAGACTGCAGCGGGCGGTGCGACCATCGGCCGGGTATGCCCGATCGTTGAGCGTGCTCGCTCGGGCGAAGGCGGCGGGGCTGTCGACGAAGACCGGCTTCATGGTCGGCCTCGGCGAGACCGACGCCGAGATCGTCGGATGTCTCGCGGACCTCGCGGATCTCGGCGTCGACATCGTGACCATCGGCCAGTATCTCCGTCCGACATCGCACCATCTGCCGATCGTCCGGTACGCCCGACCAGACGAGTTCGCCCGATGGAAGCAGATCGGCGAAGGCTTCGGGATCGGCCACGTCGAGGCCAGCCCGCTCACACGTTCGAGCTATCACGCCAAGACCGCAGCTGACGCGGTCGACGCCACGACCGCCAGCGCGACGCCGGTCTCGCTCAGCAGGTCCTGACCGGCACGGAACATGACCTGTCGCATGACCTGAGAGGTCATCGTCGTCGTGACGCCTTGTCTCTACCCTCAGGGCGATCCGAACGAGGAGCGATTCCCATGACGAGCGACCATGCCGGCGAGATCGACGAGCAGACCGGTTCCTCCACCAGGTGATGCCGCTGTGTGCCACGCTCGGAATCGAGGCCCTGGAAGTCGGGGCTGATGAGGTCCAGCTGAGCATGGGGTGGGATCCGGGGCGCTGCACGATCGGTGGAGCCCTTCACGGTGGGGCGATCATGACATTGGCCGACGCAGCCGGGGCCGCCGTGGCGAGTCTCAACCTTCCCGAAGGTTCGGTCGGAACCTCGACGGTCGAGTCGAAGACGAACTTCCTCGGTGGCGTCACGTCCGGAGCGGTTGTCGCCACC
>Ga0316193_10001106_pt1 | contig 17819 bp, 13 predicted proteins | sample MerIslsedime2_MG_FD_207735 | JGI IMG/M metagenome (GOLD analysis project Ga0316193, IMG submission 207735) | Coastal sediment microbial communities from Maine, United States - Merrow Island sediment 2 | ecosystem: Environmental > Aquatic > Marine > Coastal > Sediment | place: USA: Maine... | reverse complement strand
CCACCAACAAGCCACCCGACAACGACATCAGGAAGTTGAAGGTGATGGCACCGAGGGTCGTCGGCGTGAGGTAGATGGTGGTCGCCGTCCAGGTCGTGCCTGTGATCTGACCGCCAATGCCCTCGGCCGAGATGATCGGCACGTTGCAGGCCGCGTAAAAGCCCCAGAAGCCCGTGTAGATCAAGAACAGACCGACCGTCACCAGCCAGGGATTGTGAGGCGCGAACACACGAGGCGTTCCATCCGCGGCGAAGCGGCCAAGACGTGGCCCAAGCACGACAAGAACGCCGAGAGCGGTCCCGCCCGCGATTCCATGGATCACACCCGATGCATAGGCATCATGGTAGCCCAGGAGCTTGACCATCCAACCATTGGGGCTCCAGCCCCAGGCCGCATCGATGATCCATGTCACCGAACCGATCATCACCGCGATGATCCAGAAGGCGCCCGATCGGATGCGCTCGATGACAGCACCCGAAACGATCGACGCCGCTGTCCAAGAGAACAGCAGGAAAGCTGCCCAGAAGACACCTGTTATGCGGTCCGAGAGATCCGTTGCCATCGTCGGCGATGTCGGCAGATTTGCCGCCGCGCCCTCTAGTTCCAGGCCACCCGTGATGAATGGACCATTGGGGAAGGCCCAATAGATCCACCAGCCGAAGAAGAAGAATGTAATGGTGACCAGCGGAATCAGCATCGTGTTCTTCATCAGCGTGTGCATATGGTTCCGCCGCCGGCTGGCACCGACTTCGTACATGCAGAACCCAACATGGATGAGAAACATGAAGACAACCGTCACCCAGTAATAGAACTCGGTGAAGACGGTTGTTAGCGCGTCTAGGTTATTACCCATAGATGTAACCCCCCTAGGGTTGAACGGCAGGACTTCTGGTTTGGTTTGAGTCCCTTGGCCGTGTTGGTGGTTTCGTCTAGTTCATGATGTCGCTTCATATCCTTTCATCTGACAGTCCCCGATGAGCCCCGTAAGCGGTGAAGTCTAAACGGCGCCCATTATTCCCGAATGCTAGGGCGCAGCCCCGATTCCGTCAATCCCATGAAATAATTTTTCTTTTTAGGAAAAATTACTGCACGAATATAGTACATAGCAATAGGCCGATTTCATCTCCTTCAATCGCCTGGAACAGACTACACAATTCGTGGCGACCTGGCGCTTTGAATTGACGATTATCCCAAGCTGGAGCACGCCGTTATCATGAGTAAATCTGCAAAGAGACAGCTGAAGCAGCGGTTTTACGACTGGCAATGCCAGCTTCGGCAGATTGCCATGCGCGAAGATGGCGGGCGCCCCTCGCCCGGCATGTGCCCGCGGGTTCTTAATGCGGCACGGGCGGAGAGCACGAACACACTGACTGTCCTCCTTGCTCCGAAAGAGCCCCAGGAAAGCATGGCATTCTTCCGGTTTCAGGTCATGAAATCCGCGGACCCGCGCGAGACGTATGAGAAGGCGCTGCGCTATTTGCAATCCGGCTATTACAAAGATCCGAATCAATTCGAAGACAGGCTTCTGGCCGTTGTTCCAGCCGATGCGCCGCTTGCCGGTTCCTCTCAGTGCGTCCTCGAATTCTCGCAAGGGCGTCACAGCTTCACGCTTCCTTGCAAGATCAAGGCGCTCAAGGAGACCCACCCGAACCGGGCGGCGGCGCTCTGGCACAACCGCATTTTCAACCCGGCACTGCCCGACTCCGCTCAGGTCCTGGCCTTCAAGCCGGACTGGGATGCGGCGGGGTCCAACCTCTGATCCCCGCCGTCGAGCTGGGGATCTTTTCATCGCTAGAACTTTCGATAAGCCTTGTTGAGCTCGTTGAGCGGATGCCTGGGTGAGGTCTGAAACCGGATCAGAAGCTCACGCGCGATCATATCCCGGTCCTGCTGATTGTCGGGTAGCTTTAGGGAGTCCGGAATACGCACCCAGCCATTAATATTGCGATCGAAGATCGCAGGCTGGCCTTCCTCGTAGCCCATATGCACGTCCTCGAGCCAATTGAGGTCGTCCCATCCCATGAACTCCATGTAGTCCTTCAGGAACGGCGTGATCCGGTCGTAGTCAGGCAACAAGTTCACGTCATAGCGGTAGCCGATATGTTGACCGATCACCTTTTCGCGGTCCGTATCGAGGCCCGCGGAATCCTTCAGGTACTTGTTGACGTCGTCCTGGCCGTTTTTCTGGATGTTTTTCTTGCCCATGGCTTTCCTCACCCCAATTTGTGATAGTTGGCAACTCCGACCGTCATGTCGGTCCCTGCGAGCGGGACTTGCGCCATGGCGGAGGCTTCCATGGTCAGCGCGGCAAGATCCTCCGGCTCAAGGCTATGGATGTTCGTCTTGCCGCAGGCGCGCGCCAGCATCTGAGCTTCCAGCGTCAACGTGTGCAGGAAATTGTAGACGCGCTCGGCCGCTTCGTCGGGATCGAGGCGCTTGCGAAGTTCCGGGTCTTGCGTCGCAACGCCAACCGGGCAACGGCCCGTATGGCAGTGATAACAGTTCCCTGCAGGCACCCCCATCTCCGCCTCGAAATCCGACTCCGGAATTTCCTTGTTACAGTTGAGGGCCATCATCACCGAATGACCGATCGCGATCGCATCGGCGCCGAGCGCCAAGGCCTTGGCAATGTCGCCGCCGTTGCGGATACCGCCCGCGTAGACGAGGCTGATCTCGCCGCGCTTGCCGAGTTCGTCGATGGCACGGCGCGCTTGGCGGATAGCGGCAATACCGGGCACGCCTGTATCTTCGGTCGCGATGTGGGGACCGGCACCTGTGCCGCCCTCCATGCCGTCTATATAGATGCTGTCCGGTCCACACTTCACGGCCATGCGGACATCGTCATAGACACGCGCCGCACCCAGTTTCAGCTGGATCGGAATTTCCCAATTGGTGGCCTCGCGGATCTCTTCGATCTTCAAGGCAAGGTCATCAGGCCCAAGCCAGTCGGGATGGCGCGCCGGAGAACGCTGATCAATACCGGCCGGAAGCGAACGCATTTCGGCGACTTGGTCGGTGACCTTTTGACCCATCAAGTGACCGCCAAGCCCAACCTTGCAGCCTTGGCCAATGAAGAATTCGCACGCATCGGCAAGCCGCAAATGATGCGGGTTGAAGCCATAGCGCGACTGAATGCACTGGTAGAGCCATTTCGACGAATAGCGGCGCTCGTCGGGGATCATACCGCCCTCCCCTGAGCAAGTCGCCGAGCCCGCCATGGTTGCGCCGCGCGCAAGGGCGATCTTGGCCTCATACGATAGCGCCCCAAAGCTCATGCCGGTCACGTAGACCGGGATGTCGAGTTCGAGCGGGCGCTTGGCCTTGGGCCCGATCACCGTCTTGGTGTCGCACTTCTCGCGATAGCCCTCGATAACGAAGCGCGTGAGCGTGCCGGGCATAAAGGTGAGATCATCCCAATGGGGAATCTTCTTGAAGAGCGAGAAGCCCCGCATGCGGTAGCGGCCGAGTTCCGCCTTCACGTGGATGTCGTTCATGACTTCCGGCGTGAAGATTTGGCTCTTGCCGAGAAGGAAACGGGCCTGTTCTGCAGGTTCCTGCGCGCCGTTTGCCTTCTGTTTTTTTTTCTTTGCCATGTGCCCAGCTCCCTCGCGCTACAGAACCAATTTCTTTTCGGTCGGCTCTAGGTTGTCGTAGTTCCAGAGCTGCTTGCCGGCGACGATCTTCTGGAAGGACTCAACGCCCCCCTTCGGCATCACGTCGTATTTGGTGAGTTTTTGCGTCAGCCACTCTTTGTCGAGGTCGGTCATCTCACCCCAAACAGCATCGACGCCGAGGCTCTGCGGCTCACCCGCAATGAAGATCACCCCGTCATACATAGAGTCGCCGAGGTTCTTTCCCGCATCGCCGCAAATCACCATGCGACCTCGCTGCATCATGAAACCTGAAAAGGCACCAGTATTGCCGCCAACGATGATGTTGCCGCCCTTCATATCGATGCCGGTGCGCGAGCCGACATCGCCTTTGCAGACGAGATCGCCACCGCGAATAGCCGCGCCGAACTGGGAGCCGGCATTCTTCTCAATGAAGATGGTGCCGCTCATCATGTTCTCGCCGCATGACCAGCCCACACGCCCAGTAATTCGCACATTTGGACCATCCAAGAGGCCCACACCGAAATAGCCAAGCGAGCCCTCGACGATGAGATTGAGCCGATTGAGAATGCCAACCGCCAGCGAGTGCTTCGCACCCGGGTTCTTTATAACGATGCTGCCATAGCCCTCGCCCATGAGCGCGAGGATGCACCTATTGACGGCATTCGCTTGCAACTTGGAGGCGTCGATTTCAGCGCGTTTGTTGAAATCCACGTCGAACGTATCCGGCAAGCCGAAGCCGTAATGCGGCTCGTTGACGTCGATATCGAAAAAGACCTGCTGCGTGCGACCTTTGAGCTGCTCCGAGTGCATGCCCATTTCATGGGACTTGCGCTCCTGCCCGGTCGGCTCGGCTCGCGTTAGCGCTGCCATACCCGCACCTCCTCATCGTAAGGGTCAGATGTATCGATTTCCCGGGGAATGATGGCGCGAATAGCCACTTCCTCGGAGGCGAGCGCGACAATGTCGTCGCTTTCGTAGAGGACCATGGGCTTAGCGGCCATCGTGTCCTTCGCAAGCCCGAGCTCTTTGTCGGTCGCGACAATGTAAGTGAACACGCCGTCGATTTCCGTGATTGAGGCTTTGAGCGAGTCCTCTAGGGTCGCACCCTGCTCCAGATTGTTGGCGGTGTAGACCGCGAGCAATTCGGAGTCGCAATTCGACATGAAGCGGTGACCGAGCCGCTCCATCTCACGGCGCATGATCCAGTAATTGGTGATCTGCCCGTTATGGACGACGGCAATGTCGTTATAGGGATAGGCCCAGTACGGATGCGCCGAGCGGATGTCCACATCCGACTCTGTCGCCATCCGCGTATGTCCGATGGCATGCGTGCCGAGAAAGAGCCCAAGGCCATAGGCCTGCGACACCTGCGTCGCATCGCCGAGATCCTTGATGAGCTCCAGCGCATTGCCGAAGGACAAAACTTCTGCGCCTTCGATCTGCTCAATATCGGTGGCGAGCTGCTTGGTGTCGCCTCCGTAGCGGAGCTGATAGCGGAACGCGTACGGGGTCGGCTCTTCGACCGACATGACGCTGGCGCCGATCTCCGCGAGCCGCGTGTCGACTTGGGCCTGGCGGTCGCGAATTTTTTCGTGAATTTTGTAGTCGGTGTCCAAGTCCTCGGCTTCGGCAAGCTTCAAGCGCATGACATACGCGTCCGGCTCGCCGAGGCCGTAGACAGCGAACCCGGTCGAGTCGGGGCCCCGATGCTTCAAGCTTTGGAGCATCAAGGTCATTTCTTGGCCAACGCCAACCTCCTGACCGCGATGGATCACTCCTGCAATCCCGCACATTGCTCTTCTTCCTCCTTGTTATCTGAACGCTGCGTATCGCGGCACGCGCGGCTATGGCAGGCAGTCGAGATATGTGTCGATATCCCATTCGGTGACGGTGTGATTAAAGCGCTCCCACTCGTCCTGTTTGTACTGGTGGTAGAGCCCATACATCTCGCCCGGCATGCCGCGCTGCACGACTTCGTCGGCCGCCAAAGCTTCGAGCGCCTCACCCAAGGTCATCGGCAGCTTTTTGACCTGCTTGCCGGCCTTGATCGCTTCATAGATGTTGCGCTCTTCCGGCTCGCCGGGGTCGAGATTGTTGTCGATACCATCGTCGGCGGCTGCGAGAATTGTCGAGCCCATCAGATATGGATTCACCATCGAATCAACCGAGCGGTACTCAAACCGACCGGGCGCGGAGACGCGCAAGCCCGTGGTGCGGTTTTGGAAACCCCAGTCGGCGAAGACCGGCGCCCAGAAGCCCGTGTCCCAGAGACGGCGATATGAATTCACCGTCGATGAGCCAACCGCGGTCAGCGCGCGCAAATGGTGAACGATGCCGCCGATCGCCGCGAGCCCAGCCTTGCCAGGCATCTGCACATCATCGCCATCAGGCATGAAGGTGTTCTCGCCGCCCCCGACATACATATAGTTATGGGCCAGACCCGGCAGATCGTTGGCATCGTTGCCGGTCGGATGCAGCCGATCCTCACCGCCACGCCACAGCGACATATTGTGGTGACAGCCACTGGCCGACACGCCCATGAAGGGCTTTGTCATGAAGCAGGCTATCAGGTTGAACTCGCGGGCGACCTGCGCGCAGATCTGCCGATACGTCGTCAGCCGGTCGGCATTGCGCAGCACGTCGTCATACATCCAGTTCAGCTCAAGCTGACCCGGTGCGTCCTCGTGGTCGCCCTGAATGATGTCGAGGCCCATCTTGCGGGAATACTCGATCACTTTCATGTAGACCGGACGCAAGCTTTCGAACTGATCGATGTGATAGCAGAACGGTTTCGAGTAGCCGCCATTCGGCTTGCCGTTCTCATCCTTTTTCAGCCACATCATCTCCGGCTCGGTGCCGACCCTGAGATGCAAGCCGTTATGCTTTGCCTGGAACTCATGGTGGAGCCGGCGAAGATTGCCGCGGCAATCCGCGGTCAGGAACCCGCCTGGGTTCTCCTTTTCCTCGCGATTGCGGAACAGGGTGCAATACATGCGCGCCACGCGCTTGTCCCATGGCAGCTGCATGAAGGTCTCGGGGTCGGGAATGCCAACGAGCTCCGCGGCTTCGGGGCCGTAACCGAGATAATCGCCGTGCCGGTCGAGGAACAGATTGACTGTTGCGCCGTAGACGAGCTGGAAGCCCTTCTTAGCGACGCTCTCCCAATGATCAGCCGGGATGCCCTTGCCCATGATGCGGCCCGTGACGGACACAAACTGCAGATAAAGATAATCGATGCCAAGCTCGTCGATCTTGCGACGGACTTCCTTGACGCGTTCTTGGCGCTGCGGGTCGTCTAAATAACCTTCGATATCCATCGACATCTCCCTCACCTCAACTCCATGGAAATGGACTATGGGAGACCGGGTGTAGCTCGCCCTTGGCAAAGCGTCCGAAGCGGAACGGCTCCAGAAGCCTGCTCTTTTCTCCCACCAATTCTTGCGCGACCAGTTTTCCAACCCCGAGCATTTTGTAGCCGTGATTAGAGTCGGCAATGACGTACACATTCTCGCGGAACGTATCGAACACAGGAAAATTGTCGGGCGTGAAGCAGCCGAGCCCGCCGGACTTTTCCTTGTGCTTGTAGCGCGGGGTCATCCCCTCGAAGCGCTTCTGACAATGCGCAAGCATCGAGCACCACATGTGAATGAAATCGTCGCCGACAATGAAGTCCGGCGAATCCGGCCCATAAGGGTCGATGGCCACTTTATTTGGATCCTGATCGACCTTGTAGGGCGATGCGCCGCCCTGGATACCGCCGAAATTGAAGTCCGGCTTGTAATAAAGGCCCCACATCTCGTCCGTGATCAGCGAGCCGTCCACGTCCGAATAGAGGGGCGCGTCGGTATCGACGTGGATCACAGGCGGCATGCGCCCATCGTTCGTCTTATGCATATCGGGATCGACCCCGAGCGTGCCCTCTTCCAGGCACCAGAATTTCCACATCGGCACGTCGTCAAGCATTGTGCCATCCGGCCCTTTGATGGAGATGGCCTTGGGCAATTCGAGCAAGTCCCAGAACTTCAGGACCCAAGGGCCCGCGCCGATGACAACGGCTTCGCATGGGATCGTGCCGCGATCGGTAATGACGCCTGTGACGGCACCGAAGTTTGAGCCGTATTCAAACCCTTTGACCTCAACGCCGGTGGCGATGCGGACACCTTGTTCTTCGGCCTTCCCCGCCAGACCATAGAGAGAGGCGGTGTTGTTGGCGTAGCCGCCCCGCTTCTCGTGCAGGACGGACGTAATCCCCTTGGCCTGCCAATCGTCGAACAGACCGGTCATATATCTCTGGCAGTCGCCGGCCCCCTCAACGAACTCGGACTCATAGCCGATGAGCTTTTGCTGTTCGTAGATCGTGGCTACATCGGCATGCATGCTTTCAGCACTGATCTGCATATAGCCGACGGGATGATAGCTGTAAGCCTTGGGGTCGCTCTCCCACACCTCGACGGAGTGGGCCATGAGTTCGCGCATCGCAGGCTGAAAGTAGTTGTTGCGAACAACGCCGCAGGCGATGCCGGATGCGCCGCCGCCAATTCCCGCCTTGTCGATGACGAGAATGTCCTCACCGGAGCCTTTTCCGGTGGCCTTCAATTGGAGTGCCAAATGATACGCGGTGCTGAGCCCATGAATGCCCGCACCAATGATGGCAAATTTTGCGCCAGCTGGATTGGCCATTCTAGACCGCCTCCATTGTTGGATCGGTCTCAAATCGGGCCTTTTTGGGCCCGCCTCGGAGAAACCAAAAGCCTGTCACTAACATGGCACTGCCCAGCGCTTTCTCCTGCAAGATCGCCTAAATTAATGCATACGGTTGGCCCAATTGCAAACCACATAATTCTTTACTGGGCCCAAAGCGGTCTGATATGTTTTAAGAACAAAGAGGAGACCATATCTTGCCCCAATCGCCGATCAGGGGACCCGTTGCGCCGCAAGGGGGCCTGGTGAAACGGTCCTCCAGCGTGAGCACGATTTCGGCCTATCTGCATCGCGCCATCGAGACCGGCGCCTATTCGGAAGGCGATCGGCTTCCCCCCGAACGCGAACTTGCCGCCACCTTCAACGCGGCCCGCTCAACCGTGCGCCGCGCGCTCGACAATCTTGAAAAAGACGGGCTTGTTTCTCGCCGACTCGGCAGCGGGACATTTGTCGGTACACCGATCCAAGCGGGCAGGCGCGCTGCTGACCTGATTGACGAGGTCAGCCCACTCCAGCTCGTTGAGGCGCGGATGGCAGTTGAGCCGTTCACGACGCGCCTCGCGGTGCTGCACGCCACGCGACGCACGTTGGACGAATTGGAGTCCGTGTTGGCGCATGCTGAAGCAACCACCGACAACGATGAATTCTCGAAGTGGGATGGGGAGTTTCATCTATTTCTCGCCCATGCCTCCGCCAATCCGCTGCTCATCAACGTTTACCGGCAGATCAACCACGTGCGGCTCCATGCGCAATGGGACGCGATGAAGGAGAAGATTCTGACGCCTGAGGCGATCGACGAATATAACCGGCAGCACCGCAGCATTTTCGATGCGATCCATGCGCGCGATGCGCAGCTCGCGCAGTCTTTGATGACAAGACATCTCGTGCATGCACGCCATGATCTCATGAAGGCAGCCAGCCCATAGAAATAGACCCTTCGTGGCAAGCCCTTGGCGCCCGCGCCGTTGTGGTAACCCTGCGCCGGTAATTCGATGTCGGCGAACCACAATCGACGACACTTTTCGCGCCAATATTTTATTAAGTGGGGAAAAAATTTCTTAGCGCATAAGCGCGTTGCTAGCATCCGGCTCCCGCAGGCGACGTCAAACTAAGGGTACCCGATGCAACCGATAGCTACAGAACTCGACTCTCTTCGCGAACAGCTCCGCTCCGAAGGCGTGGCCTATCTGATGGCGAGCTTTTCCGACATGCATGGCGTGTCGAAGACCAAGATGGTTCCGTTGTCCCATCTCGATCAAATGATGGCGGGCTCCGAACTTTATACAGGCGCGGCGCTGGACGGCGTACCGCAAGACGTCAGTGACGAAGAAGTCTCAGCCCACCCGGACCCGGCTTCGTGCATCGTGTTGCCCTGGCAAAAGGATGTCGCTTGGTTCGCGAGCAATCTTTGGTGCGAAGGAAAGCCGTTTGAGCCCTGCAGCCGGAACATTCTGGCCAGAGCCACGCAGAAGGCTGCGGATTTGGGCTATGTGATGAATCTCGGCTTGGAGGCTGAATTCTATGTGCTCAAGGATGGAGAGGTCCAGGCGGCCCCCGTGTCGGAGCGCGATACCCTCGACAAGCCTTGCTATGACGGCTACGGCGCGCTCGACAACTTGCACTGGCTCAGGGAGCTGGTGGACGCCATGGATGGTCTTGGCTGGGATGTCTATTCCTTTGACCATGAGGACGGCAACGCCCAGTTCGAGATCGATTTCCGTTTCGCCGATGCCATGACGATGGCGGACCGCTTCGTCTTTTTGCGGATGATGTCCAACGCCGTTGCCCGCAAGCATGGCTACTACGCGTCGTGGATGCCAAAGCCGTTTGCCAATCGCACAGGCTCTGGCGCGCACTACAACATGTCGCTTGCAAACCCCGAGACGGGCGAGAATCTCTTTAAGGACGAGAACGACCCGCGGGGCTGCGGCCTGTCGAAGCTCGGCTACCAGTTCATTGCCGGTGTTCTGCGGCACTTGCCTGCGATCAGCGCCGTCGTGTCTCCCACCGTGAACAGCTACAAGCGACTGATCAAGCAGGGCTCCATGTCAGGCTCGACCTGGGCGCCGGTGTTTGTCTGCTACGGCGACAACAACCGCACCAACGCTTTGCGGATTCCACTCGGCGGCGGCCGCGTCGAGCTGCGCGCGGCAGATTCGGCGAACAATCCCTATCTCGGTGCGGCCATGGTGCTGGGTGCCGGCCTTGAGGGTATTCGGGAAGGTCTCGATCCAGGCGAGCCTCATACCGAGAATATGTACAACAAGTCGGAGAGCGAGCTGAAAGAGCTCGGCATCACTCTGCTTCCCCGAACCTTGGAGGAAGCGGTGAACGCCTTCGAAGCGGATCCGTTTTCGCGGGACGTCATGGGCGATGCGATGTTCGAGGCCTACGCCACATTCCGCCGCGAAGAGTGGGATGCCTATCACAACCATGTTTCGGACTGGGAACGCGACCGCTACCTAAAGTTCTTCTAGGCCACGACCCATGGCCAAAGATGCGCGTCGCAAATTCCTCGCCGATCTCAAGCGGCAGGACGGCGCGCCGTTGCCAAATGCCCGACTTGTCTAAAAGAGCCACGCTTAATGCCGACCGGACCGATGGGACCCTCGACCCCACGCGGTTCGGCGGCTCTCGTGAGCAGAACATGGTCTTGGTCAAGCCGGGCGGCGCGCCCAGCGCCATAGATGCCGTGACATGCCGCATGCCAGGCACAACCGAGCGCGATGTCTGCACGGCGGCTAGCAAGCTCAAACTTCAGCGTCTTGAAACGGGAAGCCTCGCCGAAACGTCCCGCACTTGCCTTTTGCATTAACGATGCGGGCCGGAAAGCTTGGCCTTTGGTCCATGTCTCTCGTTCAAATCCAGGTGACAGTCTCCCCGGCATCTGGCGGGTGTGCCACTGTGTCCTTAGGTTGGCGCGGAGCGCAGCAGGCCAAGCGTTTCCACCTTTCCGCTTCTTAATGTTTGGGCGAAAGGCGCCTCGACTAACATAGGGCTCATTTTTTTAGGCATTGGTTTAGGCCACCGCATGGACTTCGACTTGGACGATAGAACCCGCAAAATCCGGACCTCGTTGAGGCCTTGGCGACGCGCAGCTGTGGTCGCAGGTCTCCTCGCGGTTGCTGCCGCAGGCGTGCCCTCCTCTTTGCATGCGCAGCCAATTGCGCCGGTCGAGACGGAAACGGTCCAGGAATCGCCCGTGATCCGGAAGCTTGAGCTGTCGGGGACGGTGTCTTCGCCGCATGCCTCACAAATCTCAACGTCCGTCGAGGGCCTTGTGAGCGTGGTCCATTTCGACAGCGGGGCCAATGTCAAGAAGGGCGATATGCTGTTGGAGCTTGACGACGAGCTTGAACAGGCCGCTTTCGAGCAAGCCGCCGCGGAAGCGGTCAAGGCCGCAGGCGAAGTTACGGATGCGAAGCGGCGCATGCGCATTGCCGAGAGCCTGGCGAAGCGAAAATACGGCCCGCAAAACGAAGTTGAGGCCCGACAGGCCGAAGTGGAAATCGATACGGCGACCGAGGAGGGTTTCAAGGCGGAACAGAGGCGGCGCGAAGTCATCCTGGCGCGCCACAAGCTCCCGGCACCCTTCGATGGCGTCATCTCGAAGCGCATGGTCGAGATCGGTCAGTGGGTCAAACCAGGCACCGCCGTCTTCGAACTTGTTGCCATGAGAGATTTCCGCGTCGATGTACCGGTCCCGCAAGAGTACTACGCACGGCTTCGTGGCGGCGCCGATGTCGCCCTTGAGATCGACACGCTTCCAGGCGAAGAAATTCCGGCCAAGATCGGCGCGCTCATCCCTGTGAGCGATCCCGATGCGCGGACCTTCACACTCCGGATTCTGCCGAGCCGTGCCGACATTCCAATCACGCCGGGCATGTCCGCGCGTGTTCTCGTCGATCTCGACACGGGCCGACGCGATGCGGCCGTCAGCCGGGATGCGCTGATCCGCTATCCGGACGGGCGCGTGACCGTTTGGGTGTTGAAGGAAGACGGCGACAAAATGAGCGTCTCCGAACGGCGGATTGAGATCGGACTTGCCTTTGACGGCCTGGTGCAAGTGCTGTCAGGCTTGAAAAAGGGAGAGCGCGTCGTCGTGCGCGGCAACGAATCGCTGCGCGAAGGCCAGACCGTCCGGCTGGCAAGCTGACTCGAAGCGAGCAAGGAAGACACCCTAATGCTTGAGCGAATCGTCCAGCGCGGGACCTTGGTCACGGTCGCCACGCTGATCGTATGCGTGCTCGGCATTCTCGCAGCCACCCGCATCCCCGTCCAGATGATCCCTGATCTTGAGGTGCGCACGGTCACGGTCTTTACACGCTGGGCGGGCGCGACCCCTCAGGACATCGAGAAAGAGATTATCATCGAACAGGAAGAATATCTCCGTTCGATCCCGAGCCTTGAGCGCATCATCTCGCGCGCATCGAGTGGCGAAGCCCGCATCGAACTTGAGTTTCCCTACAATATCGATCTCAACGAGACGCTGATCCGCATCAATAATGCGCTCAGCCAGGTGCCATCCTATCCCGAGGATGTGGATCAGCCGCGTGTGCGCGCAAGTTCGTTCAGCGCCAACTCGTTCATGTATTTCCGCGTGTCGCCGCTCCCTGGAAATCCGCGCCAACTGAACATGGACATGATGCGCGACTTCATCGACGACAATGTCCGCGCGCGGCTGGAAAGTGTGAAGGACGTCTCCGATGTGAGGCTCGGCGGCGGGGCCGAGAAGCAAATTCAAATCCTCTTCGATCAGGCCGCGCTCGCCGAGCGCAAGTTGACGCTGGACGATGTGCGACGGGCCGTGACCACGCGTAACCGCGACACCTCTGCAGGTGAAATCGAGAGTGGCAAGCGGCGCTATTTGATGCGGACAATCGGCCGCTTCGACGATGTGGAGGATTTGCAAGACCTCATCATCGCCAGGCGCGGTGACAACATCATCCGGCTCGAAGACGTGGCGGATGTGCGCCTCGGCCATTTCGAGATCTATGCCCGTTCGTATGTGAATGACCGGCCAATCATCTTTCTGTCGATCCGCCGGGAGGCAGGCTCCAACGTCATCGCAATCAAGAAGGCGGTGATGAAGCAGGTCGAGGCCATCAATCGGGATGTCCTCAAGCCTGCCGGCATGGAACTCAATCTCACCGCGGACGACGTGAACTATGTCGAGGCCTCGATCCGCAATGTGTGGACGAACCTTTCCATCGGCGCAGCTCTCGCAACGCTGGTGATGTTTCTGTTTCTTCGCTCCGCCAAGGCGACCGTCGTGGGCGTGATCGGCATTCCAATCTGTACGATCGCGGCCTTTATCGGCCTGCTGCTGGCAGGGCGGACGATCAATGTGATCTCGCTGGCGGGCATTGCCTTCGCGATCGGCATGACACTCGACAACACAATTGTCGTGCTGGAGAGCATCGATCTTGAGCGGCGGCGGGGATTGGAGCGCCTAAAAGGGGCGATTGAAGGCGTCCGGAAAGTGTGGCCCGCCGTGCTTGCCTCAACGCTCACCACGGTGCTCGTCTTCGTGCCCATCGTCTTCATTCAAGAAGAAGCCGGACAGCTCTATTCGGACATCGCTATCGCCGTGTCCGCCTCGATCCTGGCATCCATGCTCGTCGCCATCACCGTGGTGCCGACGGCAGCAGCCCATTTCGATCTCACGCCGAAGGACAACAAGACGGTCGATGCCGCTGATGGCGCCATTGTCAGAGGCGTGGGCTGGCTCATGGCTGGGCCATTGCGGCGCCTCCTTTGCATTTTTGGAGCGGTGGGCGCAAGCGTGGCGATCATTTTGCTCCTAACGCCGCCGGCCGAGTATCTGCCGGAAGGCGAGGAGCCGAAGATGTTCGCACGGCTCAATGCGCCGCCCGGCTACAATTTGGAGACAATGGAGAAGATCGGTGCCGACCTCCAAGACTGGCTAATGCCCTTCGTTGAGGACGACCCGGCTCGCTTCGATCGCGGTGACGCGCAAGTCCCTGCGATCAAATATTTCTTCCTTTTGATTGAGGCGGACGGCGTGCGCATCATCGCCGAGACCGTCAATCCCGGCGATATCGTCGCCCTCATGAAAGCGGTTACGGAGAAATATAAATCCTACGCTGGCATGCGGGCATTCGTCTCGCGCGGCTCGATTATCACCAGCAATGACGGCGGCACGCGCAGCGTCAGCCTCGATATTGCCGGGCCGAACCTTCAGGACGTCTACGCGCTGGCGTCCACCGCCTATCGCCGCGCGGGCGAGATTTTCGACAAACCCCGTATTCAAGCCGACCCCTCAACACTGACCCTTTCGCAGCCGCTGATCGAGGTGCGCCCCAAATGGGACCGGGCCGCTGAGCTCGGCCTGACATCGAATGATGTCGGCTTCACCGTGGCCGCGCTGACGGATGGCGCGTATGTGGGCGAGTTTTTCCAGGGCGACGACAAGATCGACATCTATTTCTACAGTAAGGATGCGGCCGATACCTCGCTCGACACGTTGCCGCAAATGCCGGTCTATACGCCGCAAGGCACGATCGTCCCGCTCTCCTCCATCGCCGAGATTAGAGAGACAGTCGATACGAACACGATCCGCCGCATCGATGGACGGCGCACGGTCACGCTCAATATCATTCCGCCAGACGATGTGGCCCTGGAGACAGGCGTTGAGATCGTCCGCGAGCAGCTCGTCAATCATCTGAAGCGCTCTGGCGCGGTCCCTTTCGATGTGAGCATGACCATCTCAGGCGCATCGGACCAGCTTGATGCGACGCGCGATGCGCTCGCTGGCAACTATCTCGTGGCAGTAGCGATCATCTACCTCCTGCTGGTCGCGATTTTCACCCATTGGGGCTACCCGCTGCTGATCATGACGACGATACCGCTTGGCGTGGCGGGTGGGCTCGTGGGGCTTGCACTGATGAACTGGGTGGGCGCGATCCTGCCTCGCTTCGGTCTCGCCCCGATCATTCAACCCTTCGACATGATCACTATGCTGGGCTTCCTCATTCTGATGGGTACGGTGGTGAACAATCCAATCCTGATTGTCGATCGGGCCTTATCCAATCTGCGCGACGCGGGACTCGATGCGAAAGATGCGGTGATGGAGGCAGTATCGTCGCGGCTGCGGCCTATCGCCATGTCAACGGTGACGACGATCTGCGGTCTTGCGCCGCTCGTGTTTATTCCGGGTGCAGGCACGGAGCTCTATCGCGGCGTCGGTGCCATCGTGCTGTTCGGGATTGTGGGCACGGCGATCATTACACTGACTTTCTTGCCGGCCCTTTCGATCTCGGTGTTCACGCTTGCCGGTTATGGCACCAAAACGCACAGGGCGAAGGGTCAGGCGCCCTCGCCGGCCCCCGGAGAATAAGAGACCTCAGTGACGGCAGGGGTCAATGCAGGGCCGCGCTGCCAACAGGGCCTCAATCAACACTCGGCCGTGTTCGAATTGTCTCGCGGCGCATAGAGATGTTCACGCGTCGGCGGCATCCCGGAGGCGCCGCGCGAGGCGTGTTTCGTGGCCACAATCTGATAGATCCGCGCGCTGCCATCCCCAAGCGAGAAACTGACCCCGATAAGATAGAGCAGCCACATCCGGTATTTTTCCTCGCCGACCAGCGCGATCACCTCGTCCCGCCGTTCCCAGAGCCGCTGGCTCCAGAGTTTGCACGTCAAGGCGTAATGGTCGCGCCAGCCCTCCACGTCATGCACGTCGAAGCCAACCGCTTCCATCGATTGGATTAGGTGTCCCAAATGATCGAGCTCGCCACCGGGAAAGATATATTTCGCCAGAAGCCGGCGTTCGGGCCGCATTTTGCGGAACTGTTTCATCGTGCGCTTGCCCGGACGCGTGATGCCGTGATTGAGGAAGATACCCCGGTCAGGGAGCATCGAGCGGACCTTCGACATGTAGTCGGGCATGTTGTCGATGCCCACATGCTCGCACATGCCGATGGAGGCAATCTTGTCGTAACTGCCGTCCAGATCGCTATAGTCCTTGAGTTCCGCGGTCACCTTGTCGCTCAGCCCGAGTTGTTGCGCCTTGTCCTGGACATAGCTGAGCTGGTTGGCCGAAAGAGTCACACCGTGCGCGCGGACGCCATAATGGCGGGCGGCGTGAAACAGGAGCGCGCCCCAACCGCAACCGATATCCAACATGCTCTCGCCTGGCTGGAGCTGAAGCTTGCGGCAGACCATGTCGACCTTGTTCCGCTGCACCTGTTCGAGCGTGTCGTTCCAGTCGGCAAAATAGGCGCACGAGTAGACCATCTCGTCATCGAGAAATAACTCGTAGAACGCGTTGCTCACATCGTAGTGAAACTGGATGTAATCGCGGTTATCGCCTGCTTTGCGGTTGCGGCCCGATTCATCTCCTTCGAAGGTGTGCTCGATTTTAGCCGGAGCACTGCGGGCAAACAGGAATGGCAGCAGCTTGCGGGCAATGAACAGCTTATTGATGCCCCGCAGACGCTTCCGCGAATTGCGGACGCGGGCCGTCTCCATAAACGTGTAGAGGTCGGCCCCGTGAAAATCGATCTGCCCTTCGGCGTAGAGGCGCAGAAGCGTCTCGGGCTTTGGGCTGCGGAGCAATGAGCCGATCACACCCGGCCCGCTGAGCGATACGCACAGGCCAGGTTCGACATTATCTCCGAGCGGAATCTCGGTCCCGTCCCAGAGCCGGATTGAGATCTTGGTGTCGGCGCGCGCTGCCAAATGCTCGAAGACGGACCGCGCGGCTGCTGTCAGACGCTGCGAATTCCGGTCTTCCATCACGGCCCACACATAGCCAAGTCATCGGTCAAAGTGGCGCGCCGGGGAAGATTCGAACTCCCGACCCCCAAATTCGTAGACAGGGGCCAGGCGCTGACTTTGCTACTGTTTTCTGCAAACCGGGTAGAAATCGGCTCATTCCTTATCAATGCGTTAGCAGTCTAGCTGCAAACCAAAAGCCCCACTACAAGATCGGCTATCAAGACGGGCCAGCTCAAGAAGTCAAGGTGCGCGAGCGGTCTACAGAAGGGCCGATACATGCTCGTCGCCAAAGACCGCGCAGATGGGCCGGCGCACCCCTCAAATCGGCTCCTAGCCCAACTCAACACGAACTGGAGAGTCGTAGACGACCCGCTGCAATGGATCTTGCAGCGTAGGAAGGGAAACCCGCGCAAGAAGAACTCGGGCTGGCGGAGTCGGTCATTCTGCAGGACGCGAGACGCGTTGCTGCGATGCGTGCGTGAGCACTGTGGAGAGATCGATCCCGAAGCTCTTGCCACGCTCAAGGAGCTACCCGACTAGCACCCCGACTGGGACCACACAAACTTGGACGTTCGTGGAACGGACCATGCACAGCCCGACAGGCGATCAGAACCGTTAGGCCAGTGCATTGGAGTTTTCCGATGCCGACGAGTAGCCGCCTCGTATCCTCTGAATTGCACTCTATTAGTTTGTGCCCTCCCTCCGAGGGTCCGCGCAGAGAGCGCCGAGCAACCAAACGCATCACCCTGCGACAAGCTACCA
>Ga0316193_10001105_pt1 | contig 17827 bp, 18 predicted proteins | sample MerIslsedime2_MG_FD_207735 | JGI IMG/M metagenome (GOLD analysis project Ga0316193, IMG submission 207735) | Coastal sediment microbial communities from Maine, United States - Merrow Island sediment 2 | ecosystem: Environmental > Aquatic > Marine > Coastal > Sediment | place: USA: Maine... | reverse complement strand
TTCAGTTGAGATGTTCCAGGTTTTCGATCAGTTCTTTGTTGCGTTGCAGCTAACAAACGAAGCTACCAAGTCTGGTACCCGCCGGTTATGGATCGACTCTCAGACGAAACCGATGCAAATAAATTACCTAGAGCTGGATGCAGTGAAGCTTGGGCAAAACTCACCCCGCTATTGGTATGAACTGGAGCAGTTTTCGTATCCTTTTGACATAGGCCGATTCTTGACTGCCGAGGATGCACCTATGCCATGCGTACCGTTGTGGGAGGCGACGGAGGACCTGCATCTTGAGGCACCAATTGACGAAGCCACTGCTGCTTATGCTGAACTGCTTGAAGATGCGAACAATAATACCCAATGGACAATTCCTTGGGGTGCACGAGTACAGTTTGATATTCCCGAGTTCCCGTTTGTCGAACTATACCCAATTGGGGAGGAGGTATATGCGGTTTTCCGCAACCCGCAGAATCAATTTTTTATCGCGACTATGGGTATGAAATCAGGCCATGCGGTAATGCCAACCTTACTAAGAAACCTTCCCCACGGACCAGTTGAAACCGAAAACTGGCCTTTCGAGCACAATGATGAAGCAAGGGCTGCATTGCTGTTACTACTAGCCGCGATCGTTCGCGACTTTATGGTGGTTGAAGAACGTGAATCTGTATTTTCAACCAAGCCGTTAACCGGTAAGAAGTCCCAGAATAAGCGAAATCCGGAAGAGCTAAACGTAATTTATCTTCCTCGTATTCGTTACAAAAGCTGCAACCCCGCCAACTATCTGAATGAGTTCCTAAAGGAGCGTGGCAGGGCTAAACATAAAGTGCGCCCATTTCTGAGGAAAGCTAAACATGCATCTAAGGAGCAACTGTGGCTGGCGCATCGATACAATTTTCACGTCCCTCGCGGTTACACTTTCGTGCGCCCACATGAGCGTGGTGGTGAAGATACCAAACGAAAGTCTATCTATCGAAGCCGTTCGGCCTCGCAATTGATATATAACGTGGTAGATACAGGCAGCAATACTGACGTTAAGTGGTTCGATTTTGAGCGTGATGTTGTCAAGCTCATGAAAGCATTTGGCTATGATGTCAATCACCAAGCGACCAATCGAAGAGGGGATGGTGGTGTGGATGTATTCGCCTACGACCCTAAGGGTGATGATATCTGGGCGATCCAATGCAAATGCTATGCAGCCCACCACAAAGTGGGGCCTGAGGTCATCCGAGCGCTCTACGGCAGCATGAGCAGCTACCCTGAAGGCACCAAGGGCATGGTGGTTACCACATCCACCTTTACAACCGGTGCCGAAGAAGAAGCTCAGAAGATGGGGTTTATTTTGATCGATGGACAGCAATTTGCTGATCTGGTCGCATCAATAAAATTCGATTAACAGTAGCAGAGCATATATTGATATCTTGTTTCTAATGTCCGCTTCTGGCCGAATCGAGAAGCCTGGGTAACGCATTTCAGCGTCAGCTTTGGAGAATAAGGAATATCGATACGGGCATTTTTTCCGACTGCATGCGTTTGTTAAGCATCATTGTAAATTACCGGCATTTTGCCTCTCCATACGGTCCATAATTCGGAGTTAGTGGCTAAATTAGCCATGAAATTCGCAACATTAATGCGACTTGTTGGAGCTGAATCAAAAATTGCGTTTCTTGTTGGGGAAGTGTGAATCTTATATTTAGACACTTCCACTTCATTTGTAAGACTGTCGGGTCTTACAGCGGTCCAGTCAATAAATTGGTGATCTTGGCCAATGCAGGCCCGGAGGAAATCAGCCGCTTGCTCATTGTCTACATGCGGGGGAAGCAACAAGCGCAATACTGATATTACGAGTTTCTGTGAGAGCGGGGGTTTTTCGGGAACATCACGATTACTGTTTCCTGTAGTGTTCATCAGGATAATTTTAACCTTCTTATCTGGTTCTAGAGATTCAATAGCTCTAGACACTTTTTCTATTGTATCGGTGACTAAGCGCCTGGGTTCTCCAAACATTCCCTTGAAAGTCAAATTGTGGCCTAAGCAGGAAAGCACAACATCGCAACCTTTAAGATATGGGATCAATTCTTGTTCTGACAGATCGGCAATGCTGGCTAGTATTTCACGATAGTTCGATTGATTTTCAATCGTGTCTACTAAGGAGCTAGCGGCTCGAACGATAGCCACAACCTCTATATTTCGTTGAAGTAAATCCGCAACAAGCAGTTTGCCTGTGGCACCACTTGCTCCAACTACCAGCACTTTCTTCATATTACTTCCATGGTTGATGCATAACACCCGGCATCAGCGGTCAGCAAAGCGCGTAGCTGTTTGCTGATCCGACTGCATGCCCTTATAGGGCTGATGACGTTGATTAATTTCCAAAGTATTTCTCAAGAAATTGGTCCGCCAATTTAATGCCTTCATCTGTGATTCCCACTGACTTTTGCTTTCCTACCGGATCACTTATCCATCCCTTTTCAAACAATAAATTCATTACATCCCAATCTATACCTTTCCAGGCTCTTGTTCCGTATGGCTCTGTCATACGGCTTAATGAAAGAATTGCTAGAGCGGCTTCAGCAATTTTATCTTGATCCAAATCTTCAGGTATCGGCATATGAAATTTACCTCCCGGATTTAATAATTGGGACAGCCCAATAACAACGGCATTATAAGGTTTATGATGCGATAACATATTATTGCTTCATCACTGGGCGTCCGTTCCTGGCCGGAGATTGCCTCCCAGCCCCTTTTTTTAAGTGTCTCCTATCGGGAAAGCTGACGCATAAAAGAATTAGATGAGCTACATGGGCCGACCCAAAGCAGGCCTTGTAGATTGCAGTTCGGTTTGTGATTCGGTTTCGTGAATTGGTTAGGGCGCAGATGCAATATTTCCATTGGCACAAGGGCTCGTGAAAGTGCATTGTTCTAATTTATTTCTATCGATCCGGGTATTGACTATACTCTGCGGAGAAGGAGGAGTCCCGGTTCAGAATGATTCTGGAACTGATCAAAATTGTTTCGATTCTGCTCGCGCTTAGCCTGCTGCAGGGTTTCGTGGTGCGCTTCTGGCGTCACAACCAGTCAATCGAAAAAATCCTGAGTGGGCTGCTATTTGGTGGCATCTGTTTAGTCGGCATGATGTTACCGGTCGAAATCATCCCGGGAGTCATTTTTGATCCCCGTTCGGTCATACTAGCCATGGCCAGCCTGTTTGGCGGACCTGTGGTCGCCGCCATCAGCGCTCCGATTGCCGGGGCCTATCGCATCTTCATCGGTGGTGGTGGCGTTTATGTCGGTGTTGCGGTCGTCATCTCCTGCTCTTTGTTGGGGTTGCTCTATCGTCACCTGCACCAAAAGGGTTTGGTCAAGATTGGAACGTTGCAGTTGCTGCTGTTCGGTTTGATCGTGCATGTGGTCGAGGTCGGATTGTTCACCCAGCTGCCGGCCGAGGTAGTCGAGCGAGTTATGAATACGGTTGCGATTCCGCTAATTCTAACCTTTACACCGGCTACGGCTTTCCTTGGCATACTACTAATCGACATTGAGAATCGCGCCAGGACAGAGACGGCCCTCAAGGAAAGCGAGGCCATGTTATCGCGCCATCTGCAACACACACCGTTGGCCTCGATGACAATCGACGAGAATTTCGTCTGCACGCAGTGGAACAAGGCCGCGGAGCGCATTTTCGGTTACACCACCGAGGAAGTGCTGGGTAAGGACCTGGCCAAAATCATGATCCCGGATCACAGTAAGGACGAAGTGCTCGAGATTCTTGACAAGTTGCTGGCACAGGAAGGCGGCACTCACAGCATCAACGAGAACCGGACCAAAGACGGGCGGCACATCATCGTAGAATGGTACAACACGCCGATCATCGACGAGCGGGGAAAAGCGATAGGCATATCGTCGCTGTGCGAAGATGTGACCGAACGTGAAACGATACGCCAGGAGCAGCAGGCGCTCGCAATCGAACTCGAGCAACGCAACGCAGAGCTTGAACGTTTCGTATATACCGTTTCCCACGATTTACGCACGCCGCTGATTTCGATCAAGGGTTTAATCGGGCTGCTGCAACAGGATATCGATGCCAACAACACCGCGAGAATAGAAAGCGACATGGGCAAGATTAATAAAGCGGCGGATAGCATGGGCGACACCCTGAGCGGATTGCTCGAGCTCAGCCGGATTGGCCGCGTTGTAAATCCGCCAGAGAAGGGCTCGCTGACCCACCTGGCCGAAAAAGCCGCAGAGAGTTTTCGAGAAGAGATCGAACGACGCGGTATGGTACTTGATATAAGAAATGATATGCCGCAATACTGGGGTGACTCGCTACGCTTGCTCGAGGTCTTCCAGAACCTGATCGAAAATGCGATCAAGTTTATGGGGGAGCAGTCGTCCCCGCGAATCGAAATCGCTGCTCAATCAAAGGGTGAAATGATTTAATGTTCAATCGAGGATAACGGTATCGGCATCGATCCTGCATACCAAGAACGAATCTTCAATCTTTTCGAGCGGCTAGACCCCCAGATCGAGGGCAGCGGGATCGGTATGGCTTTGGTTAAACGTATAGTCGAAGCCCACGGCGGTGATATTCAGATCGAATCGGCAGGTGAGCACCGAGGTAGCCGTGTCGTGTTTACCCTGCCGCAACAACCTATCGAAGGCATCGACATATTACACCCGGTCGAGGTCTGAGCGACCGCCATTCGTGACCCCAAAAAAGGGGACAGATCTATTTTTTACCTATTATCTGCTGCCAGGCGTCCGCTTCTGGCCGGAGATTTACTCCTGGCCCAGCCAATCGAGCGTCTCCTATTGAGAAAAGAGCTGCTCAAACTCGATGAATCGGCGGCGATCACCGACTCGGACTCTGTGGACAGGCTAGTCTGGATTACCTGCCACGATTAGTTTTTTGGATTAGATCCTGGGTAACAGCGCCGAAGACAATTTAGTTGCTAAATCAACAATCAAAAAGAGTGGGGGCAAGACCAGGAACTTGCGGCAAACTGCAATAAAAGCGATGCTTCAGATGAAACAGTCGGGAATCGACCACTATTGTTCTTTAGTCATTTGATTTACATACTGAGATTAACTAATTTTATTTATGAAACTATTCCACATACTCGCCATTTTAATTTCTCTTTCTGCTGTTTTCAGTTTTATCAATTATCGCTTTCTTAAATTACCCGCTGCTATTGGTTTGATGCTGATCGCGATGCTCGCATCTTTGGCCTTGTTATTACTTGGCCCTTTGTCGTTGGGTTTAAAGGAGGATGTGGCCGTATTGCTTGCGTCAATAGATTTTGATGAGACGCTGTTGCACGGCATGCTGAGTTTATTGTTATTTGCTGGTGCGCTGCATGTCAACCTGGGCGATCTTTCCAGACAACGTTGGGTGATAACTATTCTGGCGACGGTTGGTGTACTGGGCGCTACTTTTATGATTGGGTACATAGCATATGGAATTTTTGGTCTATTCGGCCTTGAGGTTCCGTTCATCTATTGTCTTTTGTTTGGTGCCCTGGTTTCCCCGACTGATCCTATCGCTGTGTTGGGTATTCTTAAACAGGCGGGTGCAGCTAAAACCTTAGAAACCAAGATCGTGGGTGAATCATTATTTAACGATGGTGTTGCCGTTGTTGTGTTTGTGGTGCTGTTGAGCATTGCAACTGGTGAGGGTGATGTCACAGTATTATCGATTGCTGGATTATTTGCTCAGGAAGTTGTCGGCGGCGTGGTTTTTGGGCTTGGCATAGGTAGCCTTGCTTACTGGATGCTGAAGCAGGTGGACGATTATACGGTGGAAGTGCTCATCACGTTGGCTATAACGATGGGGGGTTATACCCTGGCTGAATGGCTGCATATTTCAGCACCGATTGCGATTGTAGTTGCAGGCTTACTAATTGGTAATCACGGGCGTAAATTTGCGATGTCTGATAAAACCCGTGAACATCTGGATAACTTTTGGGTGTTGGTGGATGAAGTTTTAAACGCGGTTTTGTTTGTTTTAATTGGTATGGAGGTTTTGGTGCTCAGCTATCAGCAGGCTTACCTATGGACTGGCGTTCTAATGATACCGTTAATTCTTCTTGCCAGGTTGGTTGCTGTGGGGGTGCCTGTCGGTATTATGCGTCGATACCGAGAGTTTAGCCCGATGGTGGTGACGATACTGACATGGGGAGGTTTGCGTGGCGGTATTTCTGTGGCATTAGCTTTATCGCTACCACCTGGTGAGGTGCGAGATGTTTTGCTTACGGTGACTTATATTGTGGTGGCGTTTTCGATTATTGTACAAGGACTTACAATTGGTCCATTAGTGAAATTTGCCAGTAAGAAAGAACAGTCAGGGACGGGATAATTGTTTCTAATACCAGGGCGTGTTTTCGGTAGTCCACGCTTTTATAGTTGCGCTTTAAGGCAGGGTGCTTCTAGAGCATCTGAATATCTGGGTTTCCGTTGTTGGCCGTAGATTGCCTCCTACCTAGCCTTTTTGAGGGTCCGTTAATGATGGTAATGGGTGAATGGCTGGATTTTTAACGGGGTTGTTTTCGCCGTTCCCATCTGTTATTCGCCCGGACTTTTTCTTTGAAGTGCGGCACTTCATCGGCGGTGACCAAACCGGCAGCTACCGCGCTGTAGATATAGCGGTCGATCTTTACGATTAAGCGTCTGCGCTTCATTTCGCGCTCTGGTATGACGTTGCCCATTTCTGGATCATACCGCGATTGCATTAATCTATAGCTGGCTAGTATGTGACGCACGTCACGAATCCAAATAATACCCATGGGAGAATATTGAAATCTATCGGGGAATTCGAGTGTCTCTTGTTGCCCCAGCCAATTGAGCGTCTCCTTACGAGAAAGCTGCCGTTCAAATTCGAAGACTCAGCGACAATAACCGATCCACAACAGACCCTCAGCACGTAAGCGCCGTTGAGGCGACTACTCCGCTTGCATCAACTGTGTTGACCCTTTTACGTCAGGCCAAATCTACTTTATTACCCTCTTTTCGTCCCAACCATTTGGCAAGTGGGTTGGCAGAAACACCGTGGGCGACCAGGCTGAGGAACACCGTCAATACAACGACCATTGCAATAAATTTACCTTCGGCTACACCCATATTGATGACAATAATTGCAAACACTATACTGGCTAACCCGCGGGGGCCGAACCAGCCAAGAAATAATTTTGACGATGTACTCTCACCACTAGCTGACAGCGACAGGTATATCGGGAGAATACGAATTACCGTAAGGCTCAGCAGAGCATACACCAGCATTTCCCAGGTAAAGTACTCGACCGATTGGCCAATGACGGTAGCCCCAAAGACCAACCAGGTCATCAGGGCTAGTGTCTCCCCGGTACCCTCGGCGGCTAACACCAGCCGGTGAGTAGCCTCCTTGGCCCTGAAACCGAAGAGCAGGCCGCCGGTGAATGCGGCGATGTACCCACTACCATGCAAGCTTTGTGCAACCGAAAAGCAGGCGATGGCAAGCGCCACAACAGTGACCTGTTTCCATATCTCGGTCAGCCAACCTCTATCCCGGCACCATCTCATCGCCCATGTACCAACCGCGGTAAGACCCAGGCCAACCGCAAGACCAATCCCGAGTTCCCCGGCCAGGTGTTCCAGGGCAAGCATGGTGCTGCCACCTTCGATGCCACTGCCAATCGCCAGGGCAATAAAAACAAACAGGATCGGGACGCATAGGCCATCGTTGAGCCCGCTTTCGATATTCAGACCTTCACGGATCTGTGTGGGTACTGCCTTGTTGGTAACCACCGCTTTGCCAAGTGCAGCGTCGGTTGCAGCAAGCATCGTCCCCAGGATCGCCGCTTCAAACAGGGACAGGTTATCGAACAGGAGCGAAGCCGTTAGAGTGCCCAGGAAAATAACACCAGGCAGGCCAAAAAGTAGCATTCGTGAAGGTATACGGAACTGTCGCTTAAGAACTGAAAGGTCAGCATTTGCTGCATCAATAAAAAGAATCAAGGCCAGGGTCAAATCGGCAAGCGTCCGTAATCCTGAGCGTGAGATATCACCATCGAACCATGCAAGCCCCAGGGGGCCCATGACAAAACCAGCAGCGACAAATACGATTGGCCCAGATGCTGCTGCGCGTTCGAGTCGACCAGCAATCAGGCTATAGCAGAAGACAAACAATGCGAAAATGGCTAATTCGATATACATATTGATTCCTTTTTTAACTAGCGATATGCAGTTCGGCCAAAAGCGCAAACCAGCCAGAACGAGCCTCTAGCCCACATCGAACCCGGTAGGGCGGCGTCCAGCTTTATTGCTCGATTATGATGTTCCATTTTGGCAAATACAGAAAATGATGAAAAAGTATCTAACAACCGCTAATCCAGGCTGTTGATGTAAGTCATATTTTTTGAGGTAATGTGGATCGATGTTAATAGCTTCAAGCGAAAAATGGAGATCCGTTGCTGGCCGTAGCAAGAAGCTCACGACTCGTGAATGAGCGTCTCCTTTGGAGATAGCCGGCTCTCATACCCTCAAATCACCAATTGAAATCGTCTACATTGCTGTGATTAGTAATACTTGCAAGTATGTTGCAAGATGAGGTGAAGTAATCCGAAAACGACAAAGTGGAAGCGGCTTAATGGTTAATCTAGTATTGGGTGATATCCGGGTCGATCGCATCGTCGAAATGGTTCTACCGTTTGAGACTCTCGCAAATTTTTTTTCTGATTCCAGTCAGGAACAAATCAATCTATGCAAACCATGGCTTGAACCCTGGGCATTGTGTCCGGAAACAGGGAAATTCATCCTGTGGTGCAATCCTGCCTGGTACGAACACGCCACCACACAATACTGATAGATACCTGCGTCGGCTGCGATAAAATAATCCCCTATTATTTAGATTGGAATAAGAGAACCGATAGTCTCTGACATCTTCACGTACATGACGAAGTTTACTGTAAAGTGCTCTTTTAATGTTCTCGTTGGTTTTTGATTTATGGATAGCCAAATCAATTAGGCCAGGATAATTATTCGCTTCTTCTTTTAAAACCAAAACCAACGTTTCAATTAATGATACGCCCTCTTTCTGCAGAGCCCACTCTATTCCCCGATTTAATAGCGAGCAATAAATCCGCATCTCGTATGTTAAACCGGCGGCGCGCATCATACAGGTAACAATCGATAGATCTATATTCCGTACCCGGGCGCTGCAATCTAATCGATAGCTTCAATTTCCATAACTTCAAACACGAGTATGAGCTCCTCGATAGCTATTTCAGGGTCTTTGCTGTTGAGAGAAGACCCAATCCACTTGAGTGGTTGAGCTTTGGAAAGATGCCACTTCATCACACCTGCTCCATCATCGTCACGCAATGTAATGTTTACTACCCTAAATCTCAATATCGGCCCATCACGTGCCATTTTTTCCCATTCGGACAGATCCTTTGCCAACATCATGCCGCGTTTCAACGTTATGTTTGATGATTTGCTAGCACCGGTAATTTTTCTTGCGCCACACTCTGTATCGTTACTGGTACGATATTCCGCAAAGGTGGCCTCCAAGCCCAGTCCCGACACCTCATTAAATCCAGCTTTCGAAGTGCTGTTAGTCTCTGGGTGAGTCCATTCCAGTAGAAAATTAAATGCAGAAAAGGGATCAGTTGAGGAGGCCATTGTATTTCTTTATCGCTCCAGATCAGGAATCACTATCTGCAGTTTTCTGGCCAATTCGGAAAATGACAAACTCGGCTGGTCTCAATGGCGCAACACCAACTTGACAAATAATTCGCCCATTATCGAGATCGCTTTGTGTCATTGTTGTTCTGTCACAGCGTACAAAGAATGCCTCTTCAGGCCTGGCACCGGGGAGCGCACCTGACTTCCATTCATTGAGCAGAAAGTTCTCAACTGTCACTCGGACGTTACTCCAAAGTGCCTCGCCATTACTTTCGAATACAGCCCATTGAGTCCCATTATCAATCGAACGTTCCAAATAGACGAAATAACGCCGGACGTTGATGTATCTCCATTCCGGGTCCGAGCTTATGGTTCTCGCACCCCAGACACGATAGCCCCGACCGCGAATTTTTCGAAGGCAGTTGATCCCTTGCGGGTTAAGCAAATCCTGTTTTCTCTTGGTTACCTTTTTTTCGAAACCAGTAGCAAGTCGGATAACCTCGTTGGCGGGTGCTTTATACACACCTCTTTCTATATCGGTGCGCGCATAAATTCCGCAGATATGCCCACTCGGGGGGTTGTCAAATTCCTGGTTGGTGAGTGGGTCCAATATCCGCACCCACGGGAAATACAAAGCGGCCCGGGATGAATCGATTGTGCGTCGTAATTTCAATACTTTATTGACTGTAGATCCTTCGATCGAATCCAGTACAGCAACACGGTAACGCATCTTTTCGCAGTGAGAGATTACTTCACGCATAATCGACTCTGCATAAGTAGTATTACCCCCTTCCCGCGAGAAATTATGGGTTGCGCCTGGCATCGCAACTATCGAAATTTCTTCGAGCTCTTCTAAAGCCAATAGCCCATTGCTAATTCCCTTCTCAAATCTACTACCTCTATATACCTCAGGCGTCGGTTGTTGGCCGTCATTTCCACCAGGCAGTTGCAGTCTCGCAGATCTGGCAGATGCGCTGTTGCTATCGAGACTGAGTACAATAGCAGTCCCATCGGCGATGTTTCCTAATTGTGTTAATGCGTTTGCAATTTCTACACCGCTTGCGGCATCGGCCTCGAATACCAGGGGGACTGTCAGTGCTTTTATTCGACTAGCGGGTTCTTTAGCAAATACCCGGGAAAGCGAATTCGAATGCGATGGGTCAAATACAAGATCATCCCATACCTGCTCCACACCAAAATGACCCATTGCACTAGTTGTTACAGTCAACGAAATTGCCTGCGCTTTCTCGAGTAGACCAGTTTCAACAAAATTCGTGATGCCAGCATCATTGCTTTCGCTTAGTTGTAAGACGCCGTTATGAGACTGGACTTCATAAAACTGCCCGGGAATGGAAGGGGCATTACTGGCCTCTTTTCTGGTTTGTGCCCAGACGACATCCCCCTCATTCACCTTAACTAATTTCGAATTGCCACGTCTGTCGGTCTTCAACTGGCTCTGTCCCAGCTTAACGGTGATAGTCACAGAAAAATTGCCGACGGCGCCCGGGTAACGCGCACTCAGCTTTATCAGATTCGACTGAGCATCATTTAGGAGGGAATTGCCTGAATCCCATCGCGCAACTCCATCGTTGCCATCTATCGGCAGGAAAGTTCTCGCAACGTAAAGCCGTTGTCCTCCTTCATCAAAGAAGGCGCGTACCGCTTGTGCCAGATAGTTGTGGGATGACGCCTGTCCGTCGAAGTTAAGCTTATCCAGTCCTCCGTAGATCTCTTCGAATTCTGCGTAGCACGTCAGTAGAGGCGATTCACCATTGATTGGTCCAAACCGACACGGGCCAACAAAGGCCGCAGTACTCGTGCTAACGCCCTCAATGGTTTTCGCACGAAAACTTACCTCTTCAATAAACACTCCCGGTGCTAGATACTCAGGCATAGCTACTCCCAGATAAAATGAAAATTTCGTTCTTGTCTAGACGGACTTCTGAGCAGAAAAGCTTCGGTTTTTGTCTAGATTGAAGCGATCGAACGCTGCTTTAGCCAAGTCCGAAATCGAGGTTGAATCTTTCGTAAATGTGGCTGACTCTGTTTCTGTAAATCGGACTAATTCAACCGAACAGGGCTCTTCAAAATCAAGTAACGAGGTGGAACCATGGGTAAATGCGCCCTCGGCCTCCATCGGTTTTTTCTCTCTACCTACAGAATCGAAACGAAACCGCCCAAATCCAGATATGACTTCCGATACCTTGTAATCCAGTATGGTTCCACGCCATACATAATAGATTTCAACTGGAGTGGTTGTTTTATTGGCAACTGCATCACTCGACCATCTCGACTTCCGTCGCCCCTCAGCGTCAAAAGATATACCCTGCATTGCATGTCTTTCAGCCACTTCCGACATAGCGATACCAACATACGACAACCCTGGATGATCTTCGGAATAAACAAGTTGCCACCAAACTCCATTAATTGCTTTGGCAGCAGCGGCCTGCAAGTGCAAATCGGCTTCAGCTCCTTGCATAGAGATTGAACGCCATTGCACCAGGATGACTAAACCGGCAACAATTACCATCGAGAACAAGGCTAAACTCGTTTGCATTTCAGGGGAGCTGTCAATAGTCGCGATAGCGCCAAACGCTGCGACAACAATCAAGCCGGCACCCACAATTACAAAGCGGTCACCTTGTTTTAGTAAGGCCAGGTTCTTTGGATTAATTATCTGAGCAAGTAGACCGTTCCCATTATTCGCTTGCTCTACTTTGTGCCCGCCTGAAGCCTGCTGATTATCGTCATTGCCTGCTTTGTTGTTCATCGCTAACGACCTTCCTTCCGCTTGAAGCCAGGAGACTACGTCGAATATTAAACCTTTGAGCGAGCAACGTGAATATAAAACTGGCAATCAAAAATGAATGCGAACGCCACTTCGGCCAGGTTTAAGTTATATCGCTAAACAGCGGATCAAGTAGCGAGCCTGAAGATGGCTCACTTTCTGAACATTCACGAATCGACAGGTATTATTTTATGCACCTGCACCGGTGAACGGTTGATGCGTCCTGGTTTCGGTTCGGCTTTGCATTCTTTCTTCGGACTTACAATATTTTATAACGGCCAGGTCAGGAAATCGTATAGCAGTAACTACCAGTTATCAGGGCACATGTTTATCTGATTCATTCTTTGATGTTTGAGGGGAATGTGAAACTAATCTCATCTATAAAAGGCGTGTGTCCCTCGACATCCGTGAAACAGTCACCCCGACGCCAGTACCGGCGGCCGAATAACACACGTTACGCCCCACAACATTTCTTGTATTTCCTACCACTCCCGCAGGGGCATGGATCATTACGACTGGCCTTTTTGGTGCTCACGGCTCGGGGCTGTTTGACTTGCAGACTCTCCAGATCACGTATATTTTCATCCTGCTCAGAATTCACCTCTATAACACAGGCCCAGCCATTTTTTGCAAAAACGGCTGCCAGCTCTTGTTCGCGCTCGTGGGTTTGAACACTGATTTGTGCCGGTGCCTTCCTGGTACCCAAACGCGGGGTGTTTTTGACTTCAAAGTTCTTTTTTCTATGCTCGGCCTGCTTCATTGCAGGGCCTTTTTGAAAAATCTTCGCCATGATTTACGGCCTGTAAAATATTAAGTTCAATGATAGCACTAAGGGACACACTCTCTTAGATAATTGCGATTCAGAAGCAATTCCAGGGCTCGTATACCTGTGTTCTATAGGTTACCTTGCGATCCGATCTTTTATGCGCCACGACTTCGATGGCATTAATATAAAGCTCGCAAGAGAATCAAGGCCACTCGACAGGCATCTGATACAAACCCGGAGTTCGATTAGCTATTACTAGTTGGTGAGGTGAAATGGTGCCCAGGGGCGGAATCGAACCGGTCCGCGTTCAGCACCGACACGAGGATTTTCAGAAAGATCGACGACTTATATATCTTTATTTTTCAAAAACTTATGGGGCGTCCGTTGCGGGACTTTGCACCACAAAGCATAACAATGCACAACTAATTCCCGCAAAACTCCGGCAACTTTCATTTATTGACTAATCGTTAGTTATTCAACAGCGTTGTTGTCCAGGGCATTATCGCGACCAGGATCCAGGCCACCATTAGCGGAATCAACAACTTAAAGATATTGGCGATGACCTGTGCATAGGGCACCTCCATAACTCCGGAGACGACGAACAGGTTCAGGCCGTAAGGAGGCGTTACAAACCCGATGGTGGTGCCGAGTACGAAGATCACGCCCCAGTGCACGGGATCGATACCGAAGCCAGCGGCGACCGGGGCCAATATCGGCCCAAGGATCAGCACCACCGCGATGGACTCGGTAATTGCGCCCACCATCAGAATCATGAGCATCATCAACGCCACCGCGAGTGCCGGCCCGACATCGGTGCCCACGGTCTGCAAAAAGGCCTGGAGATTTTGCTGCAGACCCATCACCGAGGCAACCTGCTGGAATTGCACCGAAAAAGCTACCAACGGCATGATCATTCCGGTTAACGCCGCACTTTGTAACAGGATACTGCGCAGTTGCCGCAGCTTGATTTTACGGGTGATCAGCCAGCCTGCCAGAAAGCAGTAAATGGTCACCACACCAGCGGCCTCGGTGGGACTGAAAAACCCCCAGTAAATACCGAAGAAGATGACGCCGATCGCGATGAAACCGATCCACGCCTCTCCCGCTCGTCGGACGATATTGCCGGGCTTGAAAGAAGACAGTCCTTCGGAAGGATCCACCTTGCGGGTCAGCCAGGCGGCCGACGCCACCAGGCACAATACCAGCAGGGCACCGGGGATAAGACCGCCCACGAACAAGTCGACCGAGGATACATTGACGGTCACGCCGTAGACGATGAAGATCACGCTCGGCGGGATGATCACACCGACTGTACCGCCAGCGGCGACCAGCGATGCTGCGAGCCCGGGCGAGATACCGCGCTCTCGCAATTCCGGCCCAAGCAAGCGACCCATGGTCGCGGCGGTGGCCGAGTTGGAACCGCTGACCGCGGCGAACATGCCGCATGAAACCATCGTTGTCGCCGCCGTCGACCCCGGAAAAACCGATACCAGGCTGCGTGAAAAAGCCACCAGGCGCTGCGATATGCCCCCCGCGGTCAGAAAATCTCCGGTTGCTACAAAAAGTGGTACCGCCAGGAACACGTAAACCTTGATCGTGTCGCTAGCACCGAGACCAATGTGAGTGACCGGGTAATCGACCACAAAGTAAGACGTCGCCGCGACCCAGGTACCGATGATCAACAGGATCGGGGTCCCGGTGAAGAACAGGATGATAGCCAGTATCGAAATAATCCAGACCGCCATTTCAATCGTACTCCATACCCACCACCTAGGCCGAGTGGTCCCGAACCTGATGGACGATCTTCTTGCGTTCGCCGTTACAGATAATCCAGAAACGCTGTAATACGCGGATCATCGAAAAGGCCCATCCGATGGGCACCGCCACGGTCGCCACCCAGAGCGGAATGTCGGTGCCAAACACCACCTGTTCGAAACGGATGTTGTTTTGCACGATGCCTGCCGAGGCGGTGATAATGATCGCCCCGAGCACCAGCCACAGCAGGCAATCCAGCGATTCCAACAGTGCCCGCAATGGCCACGGGAAACGGTCACGATACTCGTCGAAGGAAAGATGCAATCCAGTATGGATATTGCTCGACATCGCAAACCAGGTCAGCCAGACAAAGGCGTAGAGCGAAATTTCCGGTCCCCAGGCCGCCTGCTCCGTGGTAATCATGCGGCGCAGCGCTTCGACCCCAACCAGCACGATCAGGGTGATATAACTCACCAACATGACGCCGTTCTCGACGGCAGTAACGACCTTGTTAAATTGTTCTCTCATACCAGCAATTTTGAGATCCGATCCAGAACATGGATAAGGCCATGGGCACGGCGACTCCGAGGCTCAGATACCCCGGGCGTTACTACTGACGTCAGGTCCACCACTTCTCGGGATTTAACGGCTTGCCTGAAATTGTCGCTTCGTATTCCTGCAGGGCGCCAAAGATATCGAGACCAGCGACCTTATCGAGCTTCTTGCGAATACCCGAATAGAGTTCGGGGCGTCGATCGGCAGCGGATAATTCCTTGAACGGCTCGAGCTCCTCTTGCGTGAAGCGCACGTTCTCGATGCCAGCGGAGAGGAAGTCACTATCGGGCGCCGGATCGGGACCCACACCGACCAGCTTGTTATTGGCTTCGAGCACACCGGTATAACCTTCCTGCATGGCCTGCCAGGCGGCCTCGTAGAAAATTTCCTTGATCCGGTCGGGGAACTTGTCGAACACGGTACTGGAGATAAAGCACAGCTCGAAACCCGGGCAGAAATCTAGCGCCAGCCACTGCGAGCAAACTTTATGCATACCGGCCATGGTCGCGGGCGCGGCATAGATTTCGGCCGCGTCGACGATACCTGACTTCAACCCTTCCAGCGTCTCGACGAAAGCGAGCGGAATGGGATTCATGCCGATCCCCTGCCCGAAAGCCCGAATCGGCTCGCTGTTGGTGATGCGCAGCTTCGCGCCCTTTAATTGCTCCGGCGAGCGGATCGGTGGATGATCTTTGTACTTCAGGCCCATGAACAGGCCGCGCATATCGCCATTGCCGAACAGGGGCTCTATCCCGTAACGACTGCGGAAGACGCCGCGGTAAAGCTTTTCTGATTCCTTGCTGAACAACATATTGTAAAAGCCGGTGCGATCTTTCCATAGATAGGTGAAATCGAGCGCGATCGCATAGGGCAGCACCGCGGCCAGGTTTTGTGCCGACGAATTCCCCATGTCGAGAACGCCGTTTGCGACCCTTGTACCGCAGTTCGATTCCGCGCAGGCGCTGCGCGCATCGAGAACCTGGATGGACACCTCGCCCTCTGACATCTGTTCGACCAGCTCGACAAAACGGTAGGCCTTGGTCTGAAAGCGCGGCTCGTTGGCCGGGCTAATGACCGTGGCGCCGTAACGCAGGTTATATTTTGCATTGGTTGCCGCCTGGGCATCGCTCATAACGTATTTCGAAAGCGATGGAACGAATCCCAGGGTTGTTTGACAAAAGATAGCGTAAAGCGCTGCCTTGGCTCCGTATTTTGCGGTAATGCTCATCAATTCGCGACGGGTTAGTTCCCGCTTTGGATCATTCTGTGTCATCGCTCTCCTCAAGGGTTATAGCAACCCGGTTCACATACTTAGTAGCCCTTCAAAATTATTCAGTACCAGGTCGCTGACCAACCGGTAACGTGTTGATTCGCAGCATTTCCTCGCTGCTTAAAAGTCCGGGATCACTCAGGGCATCAAGCAGGAAATCGGTCTCATCCGCGCCCCAGAATATGGTTCCGTCATAGATAAACGTCGGTACGCCAAAGACACCGGCATCGACTGCCTGGCGTCCATTTTCATGCAATTTTTCTCTGATATCGGGCTGCGCGATTCGAGCATCTGCATCTTCGATACCCAGCGCTTCGACAATCCCCTGCCAACCCTCTTCATCCTCGGGCAGCAAGCCCAGCTCCCAGATACAACGAAAAATAGTCTCGACCGTTGCTCGATCAGGGCCTGACGATAACGCCAGGCGCAGAACCTTGAGAGGATTAAAAGGGAATTTCGGGGGAAGTCGGCAAGGCAGGCCCATCCTCTTCGCCAACCACAAAGTATGGCGTAAAGTCTGTAGCCGCTGAGGAGGAATTTGCCCCGGGCCCTTGGTCTCCCAATGGGCAACCAGGCCCCCAAACAGCACAGGTCGAAAGGTTATTTCGACATCGGCTGGGAATTCGTTGAATCGCTTCGATTGCAGGTAAGCAAACGGCGAAAGGAAATCAAAATACCACTCTACGTTTCTTATCGCTCAGCCCTCCGATTCTACGGAATGTCGTGTCTGTTTATTAAAATATGACATTCAAGAGCGCTCACTATATACCCAAAGCGAATAGCTAGCTACATCGACCCCCGGCAGGCAGTACCCCATAGAGGCCTGATCTGCCCCTGACTGATAGAATCTGGCAGGAGCAGTTGTTTAATGGATAAAATCCTGCCGCTTGTCGGGCGGTTTACCAGAAAATTGAAGGGGACTCAGGGTATTCGGGTAGTGATTGGTGCCCAGGGGCGGAATCGAACCACCGACACGAGGATTTTCAGTCCTCTGCTCTACCGACTGAGCTACCTGGGCTTGGAATGCGGAAGCGCGTATTAAATA
>Ga0316193_10001104_pt1 | contig 17831 bp, 17 predicted proteins | sample MerIslsedime2_MG_FD_207735 | JGI IMG/M metagenome (GOLD analysis project Ga0316193, IMG submission 207735) | Coastal sediment microbial communities from Maine, United States - Merrow Island sediment 2 | ecosystem: Environmental > Aquatic > Marine > Coastal > Sediment | place: USA: Maine... | reverse complement strand
CGAGTCGCGGGTGATCGGATCGACGACCAGTTGGACGTGGGCGGCGCCGCCGACCTCGAACTCCCGGAGTTGGTCGGCCAACTCGGTTGGGCTGCCTCGGAGCGGTTGGACGGTGTTGAAGTCGTCATAGTCGCCCATCTGTCGGCCAGCGCCACCCTCGAGCTGGACGAGGACCGCCGCAGTGGCGTCGACGTCAGTGATCGGTCGACCGGCCGCTTCGATCAGCAGGTCGACTCGCTCCTTCTCGTGTCGGAACCCGGCGGCTGAGTTCCCGTACTGGCTCCACCACATGTTCCAGGCGCCGACGTGGGGGAGCGTGATGTCGAGCATGCGCGCCCCGATCGAACCGACCATCAGCGGCGGTCCGGACTCACTCGCCCGAGGGTGCAGTGCACAACGATCGACGTCGTAGAACTCGCCATGGAAGTCGATCGACCCCTCGCGCAGCAGTGTGCGGACGATCGTGAACGCTTCCTCGAATCGGCTCACGCGATGGTCGAATGCGAACCCGAAGGCGTCGTACTCGCGGCGGTTCCAACCGGCACCGAGCCCGAGAATCAGCCGACCGCCGGAGATCGCATCGACCGTCGCCGCCTGCTTGGCCAGCATCGCCGGAGCGTGGAAGCTCGTCGATGCCACGAGCGGCCCGAGCTGGATCGTCGACGTCGACGCGGCGATTGCTGCCAGCGACGTCCACACCTCCCACGGGCCACGGTTGCCGACCTCGAGTTCGTAGAGCAGGTGGTCGCCCAGCCACAAGGAGTCGAAGCCGACTGCCTCGGCCGTCTGGGCCATCGCGATCAGTTCGGGAAACGGAACTTCCCACTCGACTTCGGGAAGCTGCACGCCGACCTTCATCGACGTGACCGTAGGCGCTGGGAACGTGCGCGTTTGCGTCCAACGCTTCGCAAGCGGGAAGATCGTTCATGTCCAAGATCCGACGGAACTCGGTCCAGGCGACGACCACCGCCGGCAAGGTTCGCGGCACGCTCGAGGACGGCGGCAGGATCGCCGTCTTCAAGGGCATTCCATACGCCGCCCCGCCCATCGGCGGTCTGCGCTGGAAACCGCCCGTCACGCCGGAACGCTGGCGGGGAACGAAGAAGTGCACCGGGTTCGGGCCCGCCGCATACCAGCGGGCGACGATCAACAACCAGTTCTTCGACAACCTGGTCGCGGGAGTCGGGTTGAGTGCGGCCCGGCGCAAAGCGCTCGGTACGGCCCTCGAGTTCGTCAAGGTGAAGCAGGACGAGGACTGCCTGACGCTCAACGTTCGGGCGCCGGCCAATGCAGAGGGATTGCCGGTGATGGTGTGGATCCACGGCGGCGACCACACCGACGGAAGCAGTGGCGAGCCCTTCTACCAGAGCAATGCGCTCCCCGGTCGAGGGTGCGTGCTGGTGAGCATCGACTACCGCCTCGGTCTGTTCGGCTTCTTCGCCCACCCCGCTCTCGCCGAGGAGTCACCCGACCGCGTGTCGGGCAACTACGGCTTCCTCGACCAGATCGCTGCGCTCGAGTGGGTTCGCGACAACATTGGAGCATTCGGTGGTGATCCGGGTCAGGTCACGATCTTCGGAGAATCGGCGGGTGGTGAAGCTGTGCTCAACCTCATGACATCGCAGCGCGCTCGCGGGCTGTTCCATCGGGCGATCACACAGAGCCCGAGCGACAGTGGCCGTTGGTTGCACCTGCGCCGGTCGGCGCTCGACTTCGAGCCTGCTGAGAAGGCGGGTGCCGATTTCGCCTCGCTGGTGGTCGGTCCGGCCGATGGCCAACTCGACCGACTCCGGGCGATGGATGCGGAGGAACTCAACGAGTTCTACCGAGCCCATCCCGAGTTCGGCCGGTACTTCTATCCGGTCGTCGACGATGTCATCCTGCCGGAGACCCCGATGTCGGCTTTCACCGACGGTCAGCAGGCGTCGGTGCCGCTGATGATCGGGTACAACGCCGACGAGGCCACGTTGTTCGCGGGAATCATCCATCCCGCCGGCGCCGAGTTCGAGATGCCTGCCGGCGGACGGTCGGTGTCACCAGCTGAAGCTCGAGCAGCGTTCGAGCGGTCGTATCCGACCCCACAGCACGTCGACCGGCTGATGGCCGCGTATCCGGGCCTTGCCTCTCTCGAGCCGATGTCGGTGGCGGCGCATGTCGGCGACCACATGTTCGGCGTGCATGTCGATCACGCCACGCGACGCCACGCCGAAGACGGCCATCCCGTCTACCGCTACCACTTCCGGGCACTTCCGGCATCGAAGAAGCAGACGGCTGGAGCGTTCCACGCTGCCGAGATCACCTATGTGTTCGACACGAAGATCCCGATGGTGCCTCTCCCTGACGACGCGCACCTCCTGACGCGTGAGATGGGTGACCGCTGGTTCGCTTTCGCAGCAACCGGTGTCCCCGACTCCCCGGGCCGTCAGCCGTGGCCGACCTACGACCCCGGCGACCCCCAGCACCTGGTGTTCGATCGGCCCACATCCGGTGTTCAAACATGCCCGGCCGAGCCCGGCCTCGACCTCATGCGCGAGCGCATCGAGTGGCTGACCGCCGCACTGCGACCGCCGCGGCCGCCGCCGTCTTCGCTGACCATCTCGTGAGGATGACGGCGTAGTCTGAATGCGTGCCCCGCGCCGCCGCTGCTGTCTTCGATCTCGATCGGACGTTGATCACGTCGTCGTCGGCGACCGTGTTCCGCAAACACTTGGCCGAGCACGGCATCGGAGGCGGCCACGACATCCCGCTCGTCGACGTGTTCACCAAGTTCTACGAGCAGTTCGGTGAAACCTGGCTGATGATGCAGCCGGCCCGCCTGTCGAGCCGCGCGGCCAACGGTTGGAGCACAGCAACGGTGGCCGCCGCCATGGACGCCGCCGCCGAGGAACTGGCAACGATGCTGCTCCCCGGCGCCGCGAAGGCAATGGAGGAGCAGCGCGCCGCGGGACGTCGTCTGGTGATCGCGACCACCTCGCCGCTGGTGTTCGTCAAGCCGTTCGCTGACCTCGTCGGGTTCGACGACGTGATCGCAACGAAGTGGGAACGCGAAGACCGCCCGGAGGGCGAGGTGTTCACGGGTCGGATGGTCGGGCCGTTCGTGTGGGGCCGCACCAAGGCCGATGCGGTTGCTGAGTGGGCACAGGAGCATGGTGTCGACCTGCCGGCGAGTTGGGCGTACAGCGACAGCTACTTCGACGCCCCGTTGTTGGCGATGGTCGGCCACCCCGTCGCCGTCAACCCGGACGCGCAGCTTCGGATCACCGCAACGATCCGCGGGTGGCCGGTCACTCACTTCGATCGTGCCGAGGGCGTGTCGAAGATCGGTGGACGGGAACTCCAGGAGTGGGGCCGTCCGTTCGTGCGGCCGCAGATCCTCGCACCGAACGCTCGAATCGAAATCGAGGGCATCGAGAACATCCCGGCCTCCGGTCCGGCGATCGTGGTGTTCAACCACCGCTCCTACTTCGACCCGACCGTGATGGCGCTCGTCATTGCGAAGGCCGGCCGGAACGTACGCGGTCTCGGGAAGAAGGAAGTGTTCGACGTCCCCTTGATCGGTCGGCTCATGAAGGCGTCGGGCGGGATCAGGGTCGATCGCGGCACCGGTTCCGACGAACCGCTCGAGGCTGCCATCGCGGCCGTCGATGCCGGTGAGCTGCTGATGATCGCGCCCGAAGGGACGATCCCGCGCGGCCCGGCGTTCTTCGACCCGGTCCTCAAGGGGCGGTGGGGCGCTGCCCGCATCGCTGCCGCGACGGGCGCACCGGTGATCCCGGTCGGGTTGTGGGGGACCGAGAAGGTGTGGCCACGAAGTTCGCGCCTGCCGAAGTTCTCACTCATCGACCGGCCGCTCGTCACCGCGGTGGTGGGTGAGCCGGTGAAGCTGGCGCATCGCAGCCCCGACGCCGACATGAAGAAGATCATGAAGAAGATCAGTGCCCTGCTCCCGCCCGAGGCTCGCGAGCAGCGAATCCCGACGGCGGAGGACTTGGCGTTGACCTATCCACCGGGGTACCGCGGTGATCCCGAGGCCGAACTCGAACGTCGGCCGGGCACCGATACCTGACGCCGAGAACTGGACACGAGGACGACATGGCTGAAGTACGAGAACGCGAGATGCGGTTCAGTGACCGCATGTCCGACCACGAAGCACTGATGTGGAACATCGAGAAGGATCCGTGGCTGAACCCGAGCGGGGCGTCGGTCACGATTCTGAAGGGCACGGTCGACGCCGATCACTTCCGGCGCACGCTACGGACAGCGGTCGCCAAGATGCCCCGGCTGTACGAACGGGTCGTGCCGGGCCTGGGTCGTCTGGCGCCGCCGGCCTGGGTGCCCGATCCCGAGTTCGACATCGAGCACCACATGCGTCGGCTGCGCCTGCCGAAGCCCGGTACCGAACGCCAGCTGCTGGATCTCGCCGCGCAGCTCTACCTGGAGCCACTCGATCGCACGCGGCCGTTGTGGCGCTTCGTCATCATCGACGGGCTGCAGGGCGGCCGGTCAGCGATCTGGGCGATCGTCCACCACGCTGTGAGCGACGGCATCGGCCAGCTCAGGATGGCGGAGATGTACCAGCAGCTCGATCCGACCGACCCACCGCCGGACGAGGTCGACCTCGAAGCCATCGTGGCCGCCGCCGTGGAAGAGCATCATGCCAAGCAACTCGGCGGTGACCTGACCGATGGGTTCCCGACGACGGTCGCGCAGTCGCTCAGCCATCTGGTGCGGCGCGAGCTCGGGGTGATCCGTCGGGTGGCCGGCGAGGTCGCGATCTGGCCGGCCGATCCGAAGCGAGCGCGTGAGGCGATCGACGGATCGCTGGGCGCGCTCACCTCGACGCTCGACGCGCTGACCGGTTCGAGCAACGAGGTGGCCGGCGGTTCGCCCCTGTGGAAGCAGCGTTCCCGACATCGCCACCTCGAGCACGTGGGCGTGCCCCTCGATGAACTCAAGGCGGCATCGAAGCGCCTGGGCGTGACGATCAACGACGTGTTCCTCGCCGGGCTCACCGAGGGAGCGGTTCGGTACCACGAAGACCGCGACGTCGAGGTCGATGCGTTCAACACGAGCTTCGTGTTGAGCACCCGCCACGACAGCGCCGTCGGTGGCAACGCTTTCACACCGGTACCCGTACAGGTGCCCGGTACGCCGATGCCGCTCACCGACCGCATCGCCGACATCCATGAGCGCCTCGCCGTGAAGCGCGAGTCGATGTCGACGGGCGGCGGGATGGGCGCTCTGTCGGGTATCGCCAACCTCCTGCCCACCTCCGTGGTCACGAGCGCGGCTCGTGCAGCCGCGGGGAAGATCGACTTCGCGACGTCGAACCTGCGCGGCGCGCCGATTCCGCTGTATGTGTCAGGTGCGCGGGTGCTCCGGATCGTCACGATGGGTCCGGTCGCAGGCACGGCCTGCAACGCGACGGCGCTGTCCTACGAGAACGGCTTCGACATCGGCCTGTTCATCGACCCGACCGCGATCGATGCTCCGGGTGACTTCCGCGACGCGGTTGCCGCTGCCTTCGCCGACATCCTCGCCCTCTGAGGACTTGACATCTCGGGGTCTGACCCTGTTCGAGATGTGGCGTACGGTCGGGGGATGGAGATCTCTCAGCTGTGGCGGTATCCGGTGAAGTCGATGGTCGGGGAGACGGTCGACTCGATCGAACTCGACGAGCTCGGGATCGTGGGCGACCGCACCTGGGCAGCGCGTGACCTCGAGCGTGGTGGAATCCGTGGCGCGAAGAAGATCGGCCCGCTGATGCAGCTCGCGGCGCACGACCTCGGCGACGGTGAGGTGGAGATCACGCTGCCCGATGGATCGACCGTTCGCACCACCGACGCCGACGTCAACGAACGAGTCAGTTCGGCGATCGGCCATCCGGTGCAGCTGGAGCGGCTCCGCCCGGCCGACGACCTGGACCACTACCGGCGAGGCGCACCCGACTCCGATGATGTCGTCGCCGAGCTGCGCGGCGTCTTCGGACGAGAAGAGGACGAGCCGTTGCCGGACTTCTCGGTCTTCCCGCCGATCATCGCCGAGTACGAGTCGCCTCCCGGCACCTACTACGACGTGTTCCCGCTGATGATCATGACCACCGCCGCACTCGCCGCACTCGCCCGGGGCCTCCCCGACTCGAACGTCGACATCCGCCGGTTCCGCCCATCGTTCGTCGTCGACACCGGCGATGACGGCGCCGAGGCATCCACGCCGGGCCATCCCGAGTTCGATTGGAGCGGTCGTCGAGCGACCCTCGGGACGGCGACGATCGAGTTCGGGGCACCGTGCCCGCGCTGCGTCATGGTGACCAGGGAGATCGACGCCGACATCCCCGCCGACCGGGCAGTGCTGCGTCACATCGTGCGTGACCTCCACCAGGACCTCGGCATCTACGCGACCATCGTCACGCCGGGCACCGTGAACGTCGGAGACCGAATCGAACTACGTTGATCCGATGAGCGAGCACTGGACCGAAGCTGACATCCCCGATCAGACGGGGCGAGTCGTGCTGATCACCGGGGCCAACAGCGGCATCGGCTTCGAGGCTGCTCGGGCGCTCGCCCAACACGGTGCGACTGTCGTGCTCGGGTGTCGTACTCGTTCGAAGGCCGACGCGGCCGTGGCCGACATCGAGGCGACCGAACCTTCGGGTTCGGTCGAGGTGCTCGAGTTGGATCTCTCGGATCTCGACTCGGTGGCGGCCGCTGCTGCAGAGTTCACCGGTGGTCACGATCGGCTCGACATCCTGGTGAACAACGCCGGGTTGATGGCAACGCCGGAGCAGCGCACGGCTCAGGGCTTCGAGATGCAGTTCGGCGTCAACCACCTCGGCCATTTCGCGCTCACCGGCCACCTGCTCGAGACACTGACGGCGACCGGCGACTCGCGTGTGGTGTCGATCAGCAGTCAGGGTCACCGCCCGGGCAAGATCAAGTTCGACGACATCAACAGTGAGCAGTCGTACTCGCCGTGGCCCGCATACTTCCAGAGCAAGCTCGCGAATCTGCTCTTCACCCGGGAGCTGCAGCGGCGCCTCGCCGAGGCGAACGCAGACGTGATCGCCGTCGCTGCGCACCCGGGCGTGTCGCGGACGAACCTCGGGCACGAACCGTCCGGTTGGATGAGCTCGGCCATGAACGCCGCGCGACCCGTGTTCGACCGGTTCTTCAGCCAGAGTGCGCAGATGGGCGCGCTGCCGACGCTGCGGGCCTCGGTTGAGCCTGACGTGGCCGGTGGCGACTACTTCGGCCCGGACGGCATCGGCGAGCAGCGCGGCCACCCGATCAAACGGGGGACGAGCAAGCGGGCCCAGAGCGACGCTGACGCGCTGCGGCTCTGGGAGATCTCCGAAGAACTGACCGGCGTCATTTCCCCGGTCTGACCCTCGCCCGAGGTCTGGGAGGTTCTCAGCTCGGCCGGGCCGAGCCCCAGTAGTGATAGCCGCTGATCTTCGGACCCGGGCTGTAGCCGGCGTCGAGCTGGTCGATCGAGAACCCGGTCTGCTCGATCAGGTCGGGGATGGGTCGGGTGATGCGGCAGCCACCGGCGACGCGTGACCAGACCGGTTCGATGCGGCGCTGCCACGTGCGGACGGACTCGTCGGGCGACTCGCCGTGCTCGATGAACAGCAGTCGCCCACCTGGCCGGAGCACACGTCGCATCTGGGCGAGGGCTCGTTCCCAGTCCGGGATCGTGCACAGCGTGAATGTCAGGACCACGGTGTCGGCGCTGTCGTCGTCGAGCGGGATCTCCTCGCCGGGAAGGTCGAGCCATCGCACGTCGAGGTCGGATGCCTCGATCCGTGGTTCGGCGAGCTTGCGCATCCCGTCGTTCGGTTCGAGCCCCCAGACGAGTTCGACGTTGTCGCGGTCGTAGAACGGCAGGTTGAGGGCTGGTCCCATCCCGATCTCCAACACGCGACCGGTTGCGTGAGGTACCACTCGGCGGCGTTCGTGCTCGACGTCATCGCCGCTGCATGCCAGGTTGATCACTCGAGGCAGGAGGTGTGTGGCGTAGAGACCCATGCGGTCAACCGTAGGGGCTCAGGCCCATCTGCGGGAGCCGGCGAGAACGGGGAGTTCGGATCGGTTCGGCCGGGACTTCGGGATGTCTTGGGTTCCAGGCGCTGACTACCGTGACGAACATGTCCGACACGCCACCGCCACCCGACGTCGAGGCGGTTGCAACCGCGAATCAGCGGTTCTACGACGCCCACGAGGAGCGCGACCTCGACGCCATGCGGGCCATCTGGCTTCACAGCGATCGGGCGGTCTGCGTGCATCCGGGTTGGCCGATCCTGCGGGCCTGGGCGTCGGTGGAGGAGTCGTGGCGTCGCATCTTCTCGGGGCCGGGTCGCAGCCAGTTCATCCTCACCAACGTGGCGATCGACGTCGCCGGTGGTGCGGCATGGGTGACACTGGAGGAGAACCTCGTCGACCGTGGCGACACCAACGCCATCGCGGCGACCAACATCTTCGTCCGCACCGCGGACGACGGATGGAAGCTCGTCGCCCATCATGGTTCCCCGGTGATGGTGAGCTGAGTTCGATCAGGCTGCGGTGGGGAAGGAACGGGCAGTGACCAATGCACCATGGCGGACCACGACGGTTCCTTCGGGGTAGGCGGTGCACACCCCGGTGATCATCTCGACGTGCTCTTCGATGATCCCGTCGACGATCAGGTCGATCTCGTCGAGGTCGGTGACGCTCACGCATCCGCCATGCCCGGCTGCCACGGAACGGTCGACCGCGGTGTCTTCCAGCAGGTCGATCCAGCCGCCCCGATCGAGCCAGTCATAGACGGCCTCGCGCACGTCCTGCTCGGTGACGCCGGGCCGATCGACGACCATGGCGGTCGTCGTCGCCTTGCCGCTCGCGAGACCGGGGAAACCCCGGGTGCACCCGCAGGTGTCACCGTTGCGGCACTCGGTGGCGACCGGTGTGACCAGTTCACCCTCGACCGTGCAGGTGTAGTCGTCGGACGCCACCCCCTGCAGTTCGTTCGTTGCGACCAGTACCAACATGATGTGCTCCTCTCGTTCGATCTCCTGCTGAGTCTGACGAAGGGCTGTGACAGAGTTGTCGGATGCGGTACCGCCACTCGCAGAAGTCCGCGCTCATGTTGTCGTTCGGAGTGATCTGTGCGGTCGCTGCGCTCCTCGGGGCGTTCGTGGAGAACCTGGGCGCGAACCGCTGGTGGTGGATCGGTGTCGGGGCGTTCCTCGCTGTCGTGATGCTGGTGGCGTCGCAACTCACGGTGACGGTCGACAACGAGTCGGTGACCGCATCGTTCAGGTGGGGATGGCCCCGCCGCCGTGTCGACGTCGTCGACATCACCGAGGTCACGACGGTCACCAACAGTTGGTGGCACGGTTGGGGCATCCGCAAGGTGAGCCGCGGCTGGATGTACAACGTCGCCGGATACGACGCCATCCAGCTCGAACTCCGTTCGGGCCACGTCTTCCGGATCGGCACGGACGATCCCGACGCACTCGCCGCAGTGGTCGAGGCCGCCCGTCAGCTGAACTGAGAACGGAACCGCTCGGGGAGTGGCACGCCGATCTCGTCGCCGATCCCGATGATCCGCTGCGGCGGACCCACGCCGATCGCGTCGAGCAACCGGTTCATCATCTCGAAGTTTCCGGCAACGGCCAATGCCCGCATCGTCGTCGCTTCACCGAGTTCTTCGATCGAACGAGCTCGGGCGGTCTCCATCTCGTCGGGGTCGCGGAGGATTGCGGCATCGGTCAGGGCGGTGAGCACACGATCGCCCGGGACGCCCGAATCGATGCTCACGCTGCCGATGCCGCTCATGTCGATCGTCTCGTCGTTCGCTTCGGCGCTCGCACGGAGCATCCCGGCATGCGAATACAGTCAGAAGAAGCACTCGTTGACGAGCGAGGTTCGTGCCGCGACGAACTCCATCTGGGTGCGGCTCAGCCCGTCTCGAACGACCGTCATGTTGCCCATCGTGTAGCCCTCGCCCGCAGTCGGCGCGAGGTAGAGGACCCCGTGGATGTCTTCCATTGCTGCTTCGTTCTCCGCCGGGACCGACGACAGCACCGATGGCGGAAAGGCGGGCCCGACCGTCGGTACCCAGCCCCCGTTGATCGTCGCGTCGGTGACGACTGCCGGGCTCGGTCCTTCAGCGGTGGGCTCGGGCAGCGGGCGTGTCGGCCGGCCGACACCGAACTCGAAGGTGTCGATCGCTCGGAGCTGCGACACGATGCCGAGCACCTCGACGTACTCCGCCAGCGTGAGCCCGTTGGCTTCGAGCTCTGCCAGCCAGTCCCGTGTGATGTGCGCAGGCTCGTCGTGGATCATCTGGGCGGCCGTGGCGGCAGGCGTGTCGATGTCGGGGAGGGGAATCCCGCGGGCCGACGCGGCGATCAAGGTCCGCTCCCCGGCCGAGAACCAGGTACCTCCACGTCGCAACCGCGTCCATTGGCGCTCGATGAGCTCGTCGATCTCTGCCGGGACGGCGACTTCCCCCACGCTCGACGACCCTAGCGTTCCTGTCGTCGGGCGAAGACCGCGTACACCGGGTCGCCCGGTCCACCCGGGTTGCGGAGCTGGGCGATCGGAGGGGCGAAGCCGTCCGTCAGCTCGAAGTAGGCGCTCACGATGGCGCAGTGGCCTTCGTCGCCGGTGGACAGCCAGCCGCGGATCGCCTTGGTCGGGAAACACCGGTTGGAAAAGGTGCAGACGAAGACGCCGCCATCGCGGAGCACTCGGGCTGCCTGGCTGAAGACCTCGAGTGGCCGGACGAGATAGTCGACCGAGACACAGCAGGTGACGGCGTCGAACGTGGCATCGTCGAACGGGACGGTCGGGTCGAGGTTGAGGTCGCGGATCAGCCATTCGCTCGCGGCATCGTTGGCCTCCAGCTCGGAGGCGTTCATTCCCATGGCGACGAGTCGCGAAGGGGGCTGGCGGAAGTGGGAGATCCACGACGAGCAGATGTCCAGCACGTCGCCGTTCAGGTCGAGTTCGTCGTACAGCTCACCGACCGCAGCGATCGCCTCTGCGTCGATGTGGGTGACGAGCCGGTCGAGCGCATAGAAGCGATCATCCGGTGCGGGGTCGGAGCGATCGAAGAAACCAGGCGGGAAGGGATCCATGCCCGGTCAGTGGTCGAGGCCGGAACGCTTGCGGAACTCCTCGCGGGTGTTCGTGTGCGGGAAGGGCTCGTCTGGTTCGGGCAGGTCCAGCGCGGCGCACAACGGCTGCCATCCGTCTCCCGGTCGGTACTCGAAGAGCCGACCCGCTGGAACCGCGTCGCGCACAGCGGCGTTGTGGGCCTCGTAGGCCGCCATCACCCCTGCCGCGTCGGACAGGTCGGCACCCAGGCTCCTCTCGAACATGGCTTCGACCATCGTCTTGTGCATGAGTTGATCGTCGTCGGAGGGTTCCCGCCGGGTCGACGGAAAGATCGTCGAGCTGGCGCTGTCCCACCACTCCTGCGCCGACGATCGCGTCGACAGCAGCACAGGTGCGTCGGGAAAGGCGGAGGCGATGTCGTGCCACACGACGGCCCCGGGGTAGTCGACGATTGCGCAGTAGCCGTCGAGCAGCGCCGTGTAGTCGACGGCTTGGCCCCGCATGGCAGCGTCCCACACGGGTATCTCGTCGGGGTGGCCGAACACTTCCATCATGTGATGGCACGTGCCACCGAGCAATCGTTCGAGCGCGAGCTTGAGCGACATCGTGCCGGTCCGGCCGAGGCCGGCGCCGACCAGTTGAATCGTCATGCGCCCATCATGCACAGAGCGCCCGGATCAGGACGCAGCCGACGCCGCGCAACGACCGATCAGTTGGTGGAGGCCGCGTCCTTGACGGCGTCGCCGGCAACATCAGCGACGCCGCTGGCGCTGTCAGCGGCGGGCTGCACCTTGTCCTTGACCTGGGTGGCAGCGCTCGACACGGTCGAGCCGGCCTTCTGGGCGCCTGCCTTGACGTCGTCACGACGGAATGCAGCAGCTGCCGCAGCAGCGGCACCGATGAGAACGATGAGGAGGAGAAGTTTCTTCATGTCGTCGACCGTACCGCTCGGTAACGACGCCAACAACCGGCCCGCCGCGCGGACTTCGATGAGCAAAACCCCGGCATGGAGGGATCTCGCCGTCGTGTCCGCGGGTGTGATGATCGACAGGTCGTTGGCGGAGGCGTCAGAGGACGAACCGCATCGCACCCACGACCGCACCGGGCAGCCGCGCGCTGTCGGTGGATCGCTCACCGTAGGTGGCGGTGTCGAGCAGCACTTCGGCTTGATCGGTCAGGCCTTCGAGGCGATCACCGAGCAAGTGGTAGGCGGTGTCGTCGAACCGCAGCACGTTGACCGGGGCGACGATCTCGCCATCTTCCATCCAGAACGTGGCAAACCGGGTCATGCCAGTCGTCCGGCAGGCCGCCTGATCGGAGAAGTTCGTGTACCAGAGGTTGCCGACGAACAGCCCGGTGCCGAGCGCCTCGTTGACCGCACCGGTCGGCACCGTGCCGGGGGCGATGGCCATCGACTGGGGATACTCGCCGGCGGTTGCGCCGTTGGTGGCGACGCCGTACTCCTGGGCGGAACGGGGCGAGACGAGCGTCTGGGCGTAGGCACCTTCGACGATCAGCGGTACCTCATCGGGTCGGAGGAATCCGGCCGACTGGAAGTTCGCGGCGACACCGTGGGCGGTGTCCTCGCTGATCGTCAGCTGGGGCGAGAGGCGTTCGCCGTCGACCAACATCTTCAACAACGGGGTCTGGCGTGTTTCGTGGGCCCGCATGCCGAAGGCTCCGTAGTACGAGAGCAATTGGACAACTTCCTCCATCGCCCGGGGGGCCAGGTAGGTGCGGTACTCACCTGGCGACAAGCTGATCGGGTCACGTTCGAGCGCCTTGACCTGGCGGGCCGACCAGTCGACCTTCTGAGCGAACACCTCGTCGTCCCACACGAAGCCGGCATAGAGATTCTTCGCCGCTTTGTCGGCGCGCAGGTAGAAGCACCAGTCGAGGTTGAACGTCGACGACTGGAACCAGTTGCGCTGGCCGAGGCTGTTGGCGAAGCCCTGGAACGTGTCTCCGGAGGCGTAGATGCCGACCAGGTCCCGGCCCGTGCCGGCCGCCCGGATGTCGGCGAGCGCCGTGTCGGGCTCGGGGAGCGATCCGCGCTCGACTCGTTCGGTGGAGAACGGCTCGGTGTTGTAGAGCAGGAAGGGGTCGTCGGCGACGAGGCGCCGCTGCTCGCGGAGTTGGGCGAGCAGCGCGGCCAGGCGGGCGTCGTCCATGCCGCGCTCGCCGGTCAGCCGGATGCTGCCGCCGGTGTGACGTTGACCTTCGATCAGGTCGACGGTGAGGGTTCGCTGGTCGATCGTGCCGGCCTGGCGGACCTCGTTGTGGTTGAGACGGATGAAGTCCGTGCGCTCACCCGACACGTTGGCGAGCAGCACCTCGTCGCCGACCAACGCCGAGGTCGCGGCGGTGACGATCGAGTCGAAGTAGTCCTGGTCGTCGATGCTGACGTTCATTCTTCGCCTCCGAACACCTCGATGTTCGAGAACAGACACGCTGGTGAAGCGTGCCCGGTCCCGATCATCTGGTTGAGTTCACCCTTGCCGCAGTTCGGCGTGCCCATGACGGTGAAGCTGTCGCGATCGGCGACGCCGGAGAGGCTGCGCCAGAACGTCGATGAGATGCCGCGGTAGCCGGGGTTGCGCACGGCACCGACGATCTCGCCGTCCTCGATGCGTTGGCCGTACTCGCAGCCGAACTGGAACTTGTTGCGGCTGTCGTCGATCGACCACGAGTTGTTGGTGTGCAGGTAGACGCCCCTCTCGATCGAGGCGATCAGCTCGTCGACGGTGGAGTCGCCGGGCTCGACGTTGAGGTTGGCCATCCGGTCGATCGGTGGCCGGTTCCAGTTGTCGGCGCGCGAGTTGGCCACGCCGGGGAGCCCACTGCGAGCCTGCGACGCGGCTCCGCCGAGCCCACGCACGAGGATGCCGTCCTGGATCAGGTGCTGGCGCTCGGCCGGGGTGCCGTCGTCGTCGAACGCATAGGAGGCGAGCTGCCCCGGGACAGTGGGGTCGAAGGTGACGTCGAGGAGGTCCGAGCCGTACTGGTAGCTGCCGAACATCTCGGGGGTGACGAAGCTGGTGCCCGCGTAGTTGCGTTCGTCGCCGAGGATCCGGTCGAGTTCCAGCGGGTGGCCGATCGACTCGTGGATCTGCAGGATCATCTGATCGGGGGCCAGGAGCGCATCCATGACGCCGGTTGGACAATTGGGGGCGGTGAGGAGTTCGAGCGCCTCGTTGGCGACTCGGGAGGCGGCGTCGCCGAAGCCGAACCGGCCGAGCACCTCGGCACCGCCCTGCCCGCAGTACGCGTGCCCGCCGAACGTGCGGGTCTGGGTGTTGATGCCCTCGTTGGCGGTCGCTCGCAGGCTCGGGTAGACGAACCGGAAGCGCTGCTCGATCCTGCCGCTGTCGCCGTCCTTCGACGACGTGACGATGAGTTGGTCGACATCGCGCCGCACGAGCGAGGCGCCCCAGTTGACGATGCGGTCGTCGATGCCGAGCAGTCGTGACTGCTGCTGGAGCAGTTCGATCCGATCGTTCAACGGCAGCGTGTCCCAGGTGACCTCGACGGGTGAGACGTACGTGCCGACGGGATGATTGGTCGGCGCGGCGGTGGTGACCATCGCTCCGGAAGTGATGCCGGCCCAGTAGCGGGCTCGTTCGACGGCGGTCGTGAGGCCCGCCTCACTGAGGTCGGTCGTGGCCGAGTAGCCGAGACCACCACCGTCCCAGATCGTGATCATGACGCCCGTGTCGAACTCGCTGAACACCGGCTCCATCTGATTGCGACGGACGCTGAGGTGTTCGGTGCGTTCGTCCACCAGGCGGGCCGAGGCGTAGTCGACGTCGGTCGGCAACACTGTTCGGAGTCGATCCTCGAACGTCTGCGATTCGATCAGCAGGTCGGTCATCGTCGCAGGCTACGTCAGCTCATGCCCGGTGCGAATACTGTTCGGGTATGGACCTCGATGCACGCACTGCCCAGCTGTTCGACATCTTCGAGTCACAGGAATTCGACGGCATCGACACGCTGTTCGCTCCCGATGCACAGATGAAGCAGAACGGCAATCCCGAGCACGGCCTCGACGGTCTGCTGGCGTTCGTTCAGGGGCTCAAGCACGAGGGTGTGCGGGTGAAGTACTCCGACATCCGTCGATCCATCGGTGACGGCGTCGTGACCGAGCAGCATCTCGTGACGCTCACCCGACCCGATGGGGTGTCGGCGACGACCGATGTCTGCGTGGTCCTGCGATTCGATGCCGACGGGCTGATCACCCGCATCGACGAGTACACCGACTCCGCCGTCTTCGCCGCGCTCTACGGCTGAACGGTCAGTCGTTGTTCAGTTCCGACCGGGCCATCGAGGTCTCGGCGAGGTGGGGAAGCTGGACGACGCCCAGTTGCACCAGCAGCTCACGGGCCTCACGATGGAACGGCGTCCGGTCCCGGCCTGAACCGGCGCAGATCTGGCCGATGAGAATCAAGCAGAGCGCCTCCTCGTACAGCAGACCCTCGGCTCGAGACTGCTCGATGCACCCGGTGGCCACCCGTTCGGCCGCGTCGAGGTCACCGGTGATCATGTGGGCCCACGCCATGATCCGAAGGAGGATCGGTTCCAGCAGCGGGTCGTCGAAGTCCCTGATCTCATCCAACAGTGGTGCTGCCATCTCGAGGGCGAGCTGTCCGTTGCGTGCGAGCGTCTCGCACTCGACCTGCATCACCTTTCCTTCGAGCACCTGATACGTCGCACCGGCCCGCTCCAGCCGTTCGATGGCATCGGCCTGCAGCGCCCGAGCCCGCTCGTAGTCCTCCAGTCGCGCGTAGAGGCGACCGAGGTTGCACGCAGCGACCCCGTAACCGATCTCGTAGCCGGTGCGTCGACACGAACGGATCGTGGAGAGGAACAGCTGCTCGGCTTCGTCGATGTGGCCCTGGTAGGAGAGGATCTCGGCCATGTTGATGATCGCGGTGTCTGCCCCGATGACATCGCCGACCTCCTCGCGTACCGCTCGGGCGCGGCGGTAGTAGTCGAGTGCTTCGACCCACTTGCTGTCGTCGCGAGCGTTGACGCCGAGATTGTTCAGCACGTTGCCCTGTCCGACCAGGTCACCGAGCTGTTCGAACAGCGGGAGCGAGATCTGGTCGTACTTCGCGACTTCGGGGCGCCTGAGCATCGCGTACCCCGCGGTGAGCAGGTACGCACTGTGCGCAAGGATCCGAGCGTCGTCGAGCCGGTTCGCGATCGCCTCGGCCCGGTGTGCCCACTTGAGCGCATCGTGGAGGCGGCCCTGGCGGAATCGCACACCGGAATATGCGAGGGCGAGATCGCCCTTGGCGAGCGAGGCGACGGGTTCGTCGAGGTCATTGGCCGCGGTGAGGCCGCGTCCGTACCAGCGCAGCGCTTGGGGGTACTTGGCCTGGCGTTCCATGATCACGCCGGACTTGCGCATGAGGCGGATGCGATCACCCGTGTCCGTTCGGGTTCGGCGGGCGAGCTGCAGGGAGTGCGCGGCTTCGTCGAACTGACCGCTCAGCTCGAGGGCATCGGCTCGTGACTCGGCGACCTCGGCGACAGCGGTCGTCGCCGGTCGATGAGCACGTGGCACTGCGAGCGCGCGCCCGTAGAAGCTGGCCGCTTCGGTGTGGGCGTACTTGCTCCGGGCGAGGTCGCCGGCGATCACCGAGTATCGCCACGACCGCTCCCAGTCCTGAGCGGCGTGGAAGTGCAGTGACAACAGTTCCGACGACGACGTCCAATCCTCACCGGCACGGCGTTCGAACACCAGGCCGAGGTTCGCGTGGAGTTGGCGGCGTCGACGGAATGACAGGCCCTCGTAGGCGACCTCGCGGTAGAGACCCTGCTGGAACGTGAAGGTGTCGCCCTCGCCGGCGTGGAGAAAACCCGACAGACTCGCCCAATGTTCGGGCCGGCGGAGCCGGCGGTCATCGAGCGCTTCCGCCAGGACATGGGTGTCGACCACCGAGCCGAGAACGGCGGCTTCCCGCAGGAGTCGCCGGTCGGCGCTGCTGAGCGTGTCGATGCGTGCGGTCACGAGCGCCTCGATCGAATCTGGCGTTGCGGTTCCTCGACCGATTCCGCTCCGGATCAGTTCGAGCAGGAACAGCGGGTTCGTCACGCCACGGGCCAGGAGGGTGTCGATCGCGTCCTCGTCGAACTCGGGGTCGTCGGAGACCGCAGCACGGGCCACCGCCTCGGCCTCGTCCGGGGTGAGTGGGCCTACCTCGATACGAACTCGATCGTCCAGGTCGTCGGCGAAGGTCCGGTGGTCGCCCCATCGCAGCACGACCAGCAACCACGGTCGATTCGCGATCCGTCTGCCGATCGCCGCGAAGACCTCGTCGGACGCTTCATCGAGCCGATGGGCGTCATCGACGATGAACACCAGCTGGCCTCGGACCGCGGCCGTGAGGAGATCGACGACGACCTCACGCAGCTTCGTGGCACGGTTTGCCGGATCGATGCGATCGACCTCGGGCGTGCTGGGCACGTCGGCTGCGAACGCGATCGCCAGGAGCGGCAGCCATGGCTCGAGGTCGGGCGCGCGGTCGAGCACCCATGACGACATCATCCGACCTGCAACGCTCGGCGTGGCCGATCGATCGATGTCGGCGAGGCGGCGCAGCATGGTCGAGACGGCGAAGTACGGGGTGGAACGCGAGTACAGGCCGCCCTTCGTTCGCAGGATCGTGGCGGTCGACTCCGCTCGGCGGAGCGCTTCGTCGACGAGACGACTCTTGCCGATGCCCA
>Ga0316193_10001097_pt1 | contig 17881 bp, 11 predicted proteins | sample MerIslsedime2_MG_FD_207735 | JGI IMG/M metagenome (GOLD analysis project Ga0316193, IMG submission 207735) | Coastal sediment microbial communities from Maine, United States - Merrow Island sediment 2 | ecosystem: Environmental > Aquatic > Marine > Coastal > Sediment | place: USA: Maine... | reverse complement strand
TACCTGGCCGCTACGTTGACTGAGACCTGTTGTTTCATACCGGACTTGAAAACCAGCGTCATATCGACCACCTGGCCGGTGGTCAAATGCTGTCGCGGGCCATTTAGCATCAAATGCCAGCCGCCAGGAGCAAATTGGACTTGACCGTTTGCCGGAATCGCCAGGTCTGTGATCTGGCGCATTGCCATCAATCCATCAACCGTCGCCATTTCATGCATCTCAATCTTCTCAAATGCGTCACTCTCGATCTTGACCAACGTCACCTCTTCGGGTGCCACGTTAATCAGCGTCATGTACCCCGCATTTGCCTTTGCGGCAGCATCGGTTTCTCTAACCCATGCGTTCATTATACCGACGACATCGCCAGCGGGTTTCCTGGCTGACGTGGCCATGGGGGCCGCCGAATTTTCGTGAGCTGAATTTGCCGCGGCCCGCTGGGTTTCGTTGTTTATGTAATCGAGCAGATCCATCGCCTCCAGTTTGGTCAAACGCATGTTTGGCATCGCCAGCTCGTTGTATTGCGCAAACAGCGCCATCGCAATTGGATCTTTCTTCTCCAGCATCTGGTCCGGTGCCCTCAGCCAGTTGATCAGCCAGTTGATTTCACGCCTCTCGCTGACGCCCAGCAGGTCAGGCCCCAATGCGTCCTCTGGTTCAGAGCCGGTGACGGTATGACACGTGGCGCAGCGCGTGCGAAACAGTCGTTCGCCTGGCGGAACCGTGCGCAATTCCGGCGCGTTCGCGTAATCGCCGCCCGTGGCCGGCGCTTTCCAGTCCGTCAGCCAGTTGCCGATCTGGTCGGCGAGCACATGCGGGTTTTCAAAGGGCGAGCGTTTCATCCACCGCCCGGTGGCTTGGTTACCGATGATCATGTTCACGTTGTGGTTATTCGATCCGTCCTGGATTTCCTCAACGTACAGACCCAACTTTCTTCGCAGACTGATAATGTCGTCATTGTCGCCGGTCAGAAACGTCCAGTTCGCCCCGAAACGTTCCTTGTATTCCTTCAGCACAGCAGGCGTGTCGTGTTCGGGATCAATGCTGATGGAATAGAAGAACACATCTTTGCCCAGCCTGTCGCCGAGGAGCTGCTGCACCCGCACCAGCTGGGCCGTCTCGAGAGGACAGATATCCACACAAGTGGTGTAAATAAAATTGATGGATACGATCTTGTCTTCGATCAGATCATCAAAGAAATAGACGGTTTCTCCGTCGTCCGTGACCAGGGGAACGTTGGGGAAGTAGTTGGCACCCCACGGCGAAGCCGCACTGGCAGCCGGGGCCATCGCCGTGAGCATCACGGCGATCACCAACACAGAAAAACTTGCGCGTTTGCTACTCATCATCCTTGACTACGATTCCTGGCTAGTGCTTATCCATCTGGCGAATCCGGTGGATCGCGACATCGATCGTCATCGGCGTCGGGCAATTGACCACATGCACCGGAGTCAGACTTTCGAAGTCGTAGTTATTCGTTCCCATATTCGGCGGCGGTGGAAACTCGAGTACCTCCAACTTGCCTTCAGCACGCAGCTCTTTGACCCGATCCAGGCCTTTAACAACCTCGGTCGCCGGCTCTAACCAATGAGCGAAACCGATATGCCACATCGGGCTGTAATCGTCTTCAGGCATAAAGTATGACGGCACACCAACCTGGCTGCCAAAGGGACCTCCACCAAGGAGTCCGTTTCCATCACTGGGTGTTGGTGGATACGTTGGCATTATCGGAGCCGGTGGTATGAACTGAATCAACGGTACGGCTGCGTCAGCCAGGAACTGATGCTTCGGTACGTAAGGCACACCCATCGCCCTCGAAGGTCCAAACGGGTAGGTATCCAACACCACGTAGTACGGCAGGTAATCGCCTTCTCCAGACCACGACTTGTGCAACTTGAATGTCGCGTGAGGGTTAGCACTTGTTGTATCCAGTTCTACAACGTGCCCGGACGAATTGAGACCACCCCACGTTGCGCCGTTGTAGAAACATTTCGAATTCGCCGGGAGATCCGGGAAGCCAATACAACTTTGGTCTACTCTGTTGTGCTCCCATGGCTGGTCGCCCCACTGAACAATAATCGCGTTGAAGACGACATCCTTGCCGCCGTAATTAACTCGACGAAGCGGCGAATAGGTATTGAAGTCGTCTACAGGCGGTATGCCCGGCGCATTTTCGATGCCGTCATAGACGTTGCCCCAAACCGGGTTCGGCAGATCACCGTGGAAAGTCCAATGCCCGCTTTCTGACACGGTGGCCTCAGATGAGGCTGCCACGGGAGTATTGGCCAGCACACCGGCCCACGCCAGACCGAGTTCCTCGGCCAGGGCTTCATCACTGACGTCGTGGAGGAAGTACCAGACCTCTGTTGCCACACCGTCTGCATCAATATTGGTGCCCTTGGTTAATGGGTAGGTGGCAGTGCCACGTTCATTGTCCGGCTCATCTTCACCTCTCGAGACAGACAGCGCATCGCCTATCGGTTTATCCCGCAGGTTGTCCAACTCGCCAACAACAGCATCTCTTACCCATACCGACTGTGGATCGACCTGGGGCCCGAACTCGCCCACCGCGTCGCCAGTTCTTGCCGTTGGTAAAGCAACTGTATCGACATAACTCACACCATCCCAGGAAGGAATCGGTGTTGGCATCAACTTGACCTGTCCCGGATGCTCAATATCCCAGCGCAACAACATGGCGTGGTCTTCGTGCTGTGTATTGTGGCAGTGCTCCATGAAGGTACCGGCAAATTCACGAAAGCGCAGCGCGACTTCAACCATGTCACCGCTGTCAGGTTGGGGACCAATACGGTACACGTCCTTACGTGCCCACTTCTCCCATTCCGGGGGCGGCAGACCATTACGCCGCAGGATAATGCCCTCTTCGAAATGTATGTGAATTGGATGGCTCCAGGTACCGCTGTTGAGAAGACGCCATACTTCCAGTCCACCTGAATTTTTGGATGGCGCGGCAGACAAACGGCGAGGATCCATGCCAAAGCCTTTGCCACCGTCGGTTTCGATTACCCAGGGCCTGTCGTCTGTGGGCTGTCTTTCAAACTCGAACGTGCGATGAAGCGCGTTGGCCAACTCTTCTTCGGTCGGCCGGCGCAATGGAATCATCGTTTCCTTTCCGGCGACATAGTCCGCGGGATCCATACTCTGATCGGTGCCGTTGTATCGATTCACACGGAATTCCAGGAATTTGCCTACAACCGGGTCACCATTTATCCAACGGTCCGGTATACCGTCGGCGTCGTCATGCGCCAACGTCGGTGCGTAAGCGCCACTCACGACATCGGCCAGCGGAACCGGCTTGTCGGTCGCCTGCCCGTCCTTGTGCTGCAAAAGATTCACAAGGTAGAGCTTGTCGCCCTCCGCAAACGTACTGAAGTCAACGACGATGTCGTAGCGCTCCGCTATGCCGATCGTTGGCAGCTCGCCGTTCTCAAAGTAAACCGTGTGTTCCATGATGTTGCCGTCATTAGCGACCATATGGAACGGTACCGGGTTGCCCAGCTGGTCCACCAGGGCAAGCTTGAAGTAGCGCGATACCGAACCGTTTAACAGACGCAAACGGTAGCGGCGAGCACGCACCTCCAGGTAAGGTTTGTAAAGCCAGTTCACCGTCATGACATCGCCGATGAATCCCTTCTGGTTGAAAGGGTTGAACCACAGTTGCCCTTCTGAGTCCCAGGCCTTTTCGGCAAGCAGCAGGTTGACATCGTAGTCGCGGTTACCCCAATCCAGTGCTGTGCCGCTGGGCAGTCGCAGGTTTACACCGTCGTCCAACCCTTCATTACCGCGGTCAAGCGCACTGTAGTAATTCATCATGGCGACATCGCCCTTGTAGACATTTTGCGCCGTGAAATCGAGCATATGATCGTGGAACCAGTGCGTACTCATGGTCTCGCGCCAGTCGCCGGGAACCATTGTGATGCCACCACGACCGTCCGGAGCACCCGCCCTGGGATCGGAGGCGTCGGTGTTGATCGAGTCGTGACCCGCTAGTGGAATCGGCCAGCGATAATCGTAGAATTGCCCCGGGAAGAAGAATGCGTTGGTGTAGCCGTCACTTTCGGCCGGGCTGTGGCCGTTATGTTCGTGTGTGCTGAGGGTATGCACACCAAAACCACGGTTAGCCGACACGTCGATCGGTAGCGCATTGTAGTGACGCATCAACACCGGCTTACCGTAGCGAACCTTGAGGAGTTTGGGCGGTAAGGTCCCGTCAAACGTCCATAACGCCGTCTGATCCTGCTCTGGCATCAAAGGATGGAAGCGGATGCTGATGCCGCTGGTGGTGCCTTCAAAACCGGGCGCGCCAATCGTATTGTGGTACAGGCCGAGCCTGCCAAATTCGCCGGCCTGGTAGCCGTGGTCTTGTTTGCGGTCCCGAAATCCCAGGTTGGTGCGAGACCCTGTCGTCGCGGTCTGGAAATATTCTTCGGGCTCGAATTCGCTCCAACGCTGGTGTGCCCAGCCCTGGCCAGGCGGGCGCCCCTCTGCCGGCGGACTGTCCAGTGCGCGGCCAAGCCACGATTCGATTTCGCGCTGCCAGGGATTACTATCCAGGTCGTTCGCAAACTCCTGGGGGACGGGCCAGATTTCCTGGGTGAGAAAACCCTCCAGGTCGGCGCCATCGGGCGCAAACTGGGCGGCAATAGGCGCAGGCAATGTCTGCCAGTCATCCGGGGCTTCTTCTTTGGTCAGATCAAGGTCTTCAGTCCCGAATTCCTCAAATCGCAACATTTGCTGTGTGAATGGCAAAGCGCCGAACAATGGACTTGGAGGGCCATTCGTCGGTACGTTGAATGTGCCATCGTCACGCTGGTCTTCCTTGGCCTGTGAATTATTTACGCCCGCATCGGCAGGCGTCTCTGAGTCGCCGCCTTCAAAAGAACCGTGATTTGCTTCCGGCAAACCGTCCGGAAGGTCGCCGAATTCCGGCCCGGTGAATTCCGAAGGATCGCCAGCGGGAGGCCACGGGTCGTCGTTACTAACGACAACCGGGGGTGGCGGAGTTGGAAGTGGATCGACAGTTTTGTTGTCGCAACCAAAGATGGCGGCTGCACACAAAATTAGAATTGGCATCCTTGCGATTCGTAGAATCGGCTGGGCCACACTGGAAATACCTGGTCGATTTGCGTTTGTCATTTTCCCCCTCTCTCCGTTAGGCAGACATAACCAGAGCCTCAATTGATCCGGTCCTTGGCGGGCACATTCCTGCCCATGTAATCAGCTGAATCGTTATCGTTGCTTATTCGTGGTTTTGTTTTGCCAGCCAACGGTAAACGCGTCCAACATATTTTCATCCGTCGGCAAGTTTAGAGTTGCCGATAGCAACCGGTCAACGGACAAGGGCAGCCATGTGCGGCCATTCAGTGTCATTGTCCCGTCTGACCCACCCGTCGGTGATTCAGTTTACATAATGCTGCTGGTATCGTAGGAACCCGGAATTTTGACGTCGGTCGGACAGATCACACTTTGTGTTGTGAAACCAAGCAGGGACATCCAGTTCCCGCTGTCGTAAAATGCACCGGATTTATCCCTATTCATGAGTGCTGTTGGCGTCAGGCACCGCTGAAACCCCAAGAAATGACCGATTCGAAAGTCCAACAAGATCTGCAAAAGCGGCGGCACAGTGACTTGGAGCCCCTTCAGTCATGGAAGGCCATCGCGAACTACTTGCATCGCAGCGTTCGTACCGTGCGACGATGGGAACGTGACGGGGGCCTGCCTGTTCATCGGCACAAGCACTCCAGTGGTTCTTCGGTGTATGCCCATCCTGCCGAACTCGATGCCTGGCGAAAGACGAATCATCAACCACGCCAACCCAAGACGGCAGCCAAGCCGGAGAAGCCCTCACTACGTCCTGCGCTGGCAGCTTATGCGGCGATCGCGATGGTCGCAGCCTTGCTCGGCTTACTCGCTGGCAAGACCATCTTCGAGGATGACCCATCCGGGGAAACGGTAACGGCCGTTCGTGACAAGTGGGTGCTCATCGCGGCCCCGGTGAACCACGACGGATACCGGGATGTTGGCGAAAGTCTGAAGGCGGCACTGCGACGTGAAATCAGCGGCAGTTACCTTGCTTTGCCGCAGCAACGCATCGAACACGCATTGAGCTTGATGCGGCGGGATCCGAAAACCGCACTCAGTCCTCCAATTGCCAGGGAAGTTGCGCTTCGAGATGGGCGCGTTAGCGCATTGCTTATCCCACGGGTCGAGCGACTGGGTGATGCGTACGTGCTGAGTGTCGAAATTATAGACCCGAATAATGATCAGCTGGTCGCCTACCCCGGCGAAAAAATCGACGACCTGCAATCAATCCTGCCCGCGTTTGAACAGTTGGCCCACGAAATCAGTGCCGGACTGTTACTGCTGCCCAGCCCTCCGGGAGCAAACAGCCTGCCCCACGTTACAACCTCGTCAATGTCAGCATTGCATCTGTACTCGCAAGCCTACGGGCACCTGAATGAAGACCAACCAATGGTGGCCAGGGAGTTGCTGGATCTCGCAGTAAGTGAAGACCCCAAGTTTGCATCCGCCCATGCATTGCAGGCATGGGCACTGAAACGACAAGGGGCGAATAAAGAGACATATTTACAGACTGCGAAAGAAGCGATGGTACTCAGCACGCAGGTGACGCCTGCAGAACGATATTTCATCGAAGGCAGCTACCGCCACTTCTCAGGCGATCCGATTAATGCGGATGCCAGCTATCGTGCACTGCAGGATATCAAGCCGGATCACCTGCTCGGTGCAACGGCAATGCTTGAGCTTTGCCTTGAGTCACGGCCACCCGGTGACTGCGTTGATCAGAAAGTACACCTGGCTAACATTCGACCTGACGATTTCGAGTTTAATGTGCAGGCAGCCTGGTCGCTCGCTGCTGAAGCAGGTAACGTCGAACTTGCGACCGACTATGCCGACAAGTCCCTGGCGATCTGGCGAAAGGCGGACCAGGACTTCCCACCGAACAATGTAGCCCGCGCGCTCATTTTTCCCGTATTCAGCGCCTGGAGCACTGGAGACATTGAGGAAGCACTGCAGAAAGGCCAGCAGTTAACGGAATTGCTGCCGACCTTGCCAGTCGAGGCCAGAGATATTCTTATCGAGCACCTGGTCGAGTTTTCAACAGTACTTGGCCGACTCAGCGAGGCGGAAAACCTTCTCGATAGATTGTCTGATTCGAAGAAACGACATGAGTTGCGAGCCCGGTTTCTCTTTGCATCCGGTGCCAAGGGCGAACTGAAGAACTATCTCGCATCAGATACGGCATTCGACGAACAGGTCAGCGCTCTGCTGATGGCAATTTCCGGACTGCCCGAGGAAGCAATGGAGTTGCACAACGAACTGCAGAATCGCGGCATGAGTGATGCCAGGGGAGCAGTAATTCGTGCGCGCGTTGCTTTCGGCAATGGCGTCGTTGCTACCGCGGAATCAGAATTGCAGGGAGCCGTAACAGAAGTGACTCTCGAGGATCAGGCATTTTATTTTGTTGGTCACGATCTTCTCGCGGCTGTTCTCAAAAGTAACGGACAGTTAGCTGAGGCGATCCGTGTACTTGAAAGAACGACACCAGGACGCGATGACGCCGCTTTTAACGAGTCCGCCCTGTACTGGATGATGTGTCAAGGCCAGCTCGCGCAACTTTATCGGGAAGCAGACCGTGAAAACGATGCCACTCTTATAGAAGATGAACTCCGTGAATTACTTCTGCTGGCCGATAACGATTTTCCACTTCTCCTGAAACTGGGCGACACCTGATTGAGCCCGGGCGAATAGCAGATACCAGTCTGCTATCCAGGGTCTTGAACGAGTCACCATGAAGCGAATTCGCAAACTCTTTTTACTCATGCGGAGTGCATCCACGTCGAGAAACATTATCGGTCAATTAATCGATTTGATATCGCATAAGTTGCTGATAAATACCGGGCCGCGAGATTATTATTTCTTCGAATTCTACAAACGTGGGCTGACCTGGGAGAAAAAATCGAGGTACGCCAGCGATCGATATTCGCGCTACTGGATATTCGAAAACAACCCCTTCAAGTATCAAATACTGTTCACTGACAAATATGTACAGAAGTCGCTATTGACCGGGTTGAATTTGCCAACGCCCACAATGCTCGCATTCGTCGGTGGAGGTGGTGCTGTTTCAACTCTTCAGGATTTTCGTACTATCGTAGAACGCGCACCGGACGAATTCGTACTCAAACCAGTCAGTGCACGCGGCGGGCGCGGCTTTCGAAAGCTGAGGAAAAGCCAGGGCTTATTGCTCGAAGGTGGCGATCCGATTCAAGTCGACGACCTCTGGCTAAGCCTGCAACCAGACATGAACCGTGGAATCCTGATAGAGGAAACGGCGCATAACATCGAACCCATTCGGCGCATGAATTTATCGAGCCTGAATACGTTTCGAGTGATTACCTTCAAATTCCCCGATGCAGGCTGGGTGCCGATATGCAGCTACCTGAAGGTAGGCCGGGCAAACAGCGTTGTCGATAACAGGCATGATGGCGGTTTGCTGGTCCGGATTGACAGTGATGGAACAACCGGGATGGCCGTGGACCCCAATTCGCGATCCGATCATTCTCATCATCCGGAGACCGGATCTGCTCTTGCCGGCATACATATTGACGGCTTTCAGGATGTCATAGAGCTCGCCGTGACAGCGTCTGCGCCATTTTCTCAGATGGGGATACTGGGTTGGGATATTGCTTTAACACCCGGTGGCCCGAAAATTATTGAAGTAAACGCATCACCTGCCGTCGACTTCCTCCAGGTCGTGTATGGCGGCCTCGTTACCGACGAAATGGCACGGGTTCTTACGCCGAGAAATATATTCTCTCGCTATCCCAGGACCTACATGTACCCCAATCACTTGATTGATCGAAAAGGACGCATTTAGACCGTGGCCAGGAGAGTTCCTGGCGATGATGTCGCTACGGCCCTGTAAATTTTGCATTGTTTCTTCGCCCGCACGAGCTCAATTTGATCTCGTCATTCCTCGACGGGCCTCGGCCAGCCAATTTCTGACGTTTCGCGGCAGCACCCTGACCGCAGCAATACGCAATTTGGCATCGAACCCGATGATATAGCGGTCTTTCGGGCGGGTGGAGACCAGCGCGTGAGTCACCGCACGCAACAAATTGTCAGCGGATCTTCCGGCATCGGAAAAATGCACCAGCCTGGCGCGTCTTTTTTTCAGCTTCTCTCCGTATCGGACACGACCTTCTTCCGGCATCGATTGCACTAACTTGTCCTCGGCAACAATCACCTTGTCCCAGAGAGCCGTCGATACAACACCAGGTTCCACGATCGAGACATGTATGCCCGATGGCTCAAGCTCAAGCCTGAGTGTTGCAGTAATCGCCTCTAACGCGAATTTCGAGGCACAGTAGGGACCGGAGAAAGTCTCGGCGATCCTGCCACTGGTTGACCCGATGTTGACAACGCGGCCCCTGGATTTCCTGAGGAACGGCAAGAACGTTTGGATGACTGCCAATTGGCTGATCGTGTTCACATCAAGTTGATGCTGCATTGCAGATCGACTGACAAACTCCAGTGGCCCAGTAACGCAGATCCCGGCGTTATTGACCAGACCTACGAGCTCGGTTTGACCGAGTTCTTTGTCCATGATCGCCGCCGCAGCTGACAGATGATCGTCACGGGTAATATCGAGAATGATCGGCCGGAGTCGCCCTGTCGCCTGGGACTTAAGCGCGCGCAAGTCTTCTTCACGTCGAACCCCCGCAATAACGACGAATCCGATTTCGTCCAGGCCCAGGGCAATCGCCTTGCCAATTCCGGATGAGGCGCCCGTAACCAACACGGATTGCTTTGATCTATCCTTGCCTTTGTCGTCCATGCGGTCCTCAGGGCGCGTCGATTTCGGTAACCGATATTCCGGGCTGGCGGTAGCGCGCAAGTTGATAGCACCAGGCGGGATCGACAATTTTGTCTCCTGCAACGGATACCAGTTCGTCTTCTCCGAAGTGCTTTACGTAGTCCTTCCATACATGATCACAGACTACGTCATATCGGCAAGTACGGCAGACTGCCGGGCGCTTCTTACGTAGCAGTTCGACCAGCCGCGTTAGCCCGAAAACCTTGCGGCCAGCCCAGCCATGGACTTTTGCAACGGAATAATCCTTGGCCAGGAGATATCCACACAGTACAAGCGCATCAAAGAGAACCTTCCTGATTGATCCGTCGGCACGCCTTACTTTGTTGCTGAAATAATAATTCCAGTCGTCCGGGTCGAAGCTCTGTTGATACAGGTTCATGACGTACTGTTCATAGCCAACCATGAAGCAGAATGGTATGTACTTGACGCTCAATGGTGGAAGTCTTGCCTGGTGATGATCGATCGCCGCTTTGATGCCTGAAGCAGCTGCGGAATACGACAGCTTCATCCCCGGGTCCGTGCCACCTGCCTGCGCTACGGGACTGAAAACGGCGAGGTGAATACATGACATATTGAGATCGATTAGCTTGCCGACTATTTCCTTAACATGCATATAATTCTTGCCGGTCACTGTGGTCGTCCCTCGACAACGTGCGCCGGCCTCCTGAACGTTTTGCACCGCCTCGAGTATTTTTGCGAAGCTCCCGGGAAGCGACGTGTGCTTATCGTGGATTTCAGCGGTGTGGCCATGAATGGAGAAAAGAAAATCGTTGGCGCCTGCCGCAACCAGTTTCTCTGCGTACTGGCGTTTGGCCAGTCGCAGGCCGTTGGTGATGATCGAGATATTGACGAATCCAAGTTTTCTTGCGTCAGCGATCAGTTCCGGCAGATCCGGACGAATCGTTGGCTCGCCGCCGGTAAATTCGATTTCGGTCGCGCCCATGCTGCGCAGGGCCTGCAATTGTCGAGCGATCTGCCCTGTCGTTGGTTCCTTTTCGACAGGATTGTCCAGCAGGTCTTGATAGTAGCAAAATCCACAGCGCGCATTGCAGCGGAAGCCGACGCGAATTTCACCTCTTTCGGACAACTGCGCCATGTGATTACAAACTCACGCCCAGCTCTGAGTAGAGCTCGGAAATGCGTTGCCGATAGCGTTCCGAAGAATACTCCGTCTCCACGAGTCTCCGCGCGGACTGCCCCATGTCACTAACAATCGCATCGGGCAGGTCTGCAACCTGGCGCAACAACACAGCAAGCTGTTCGACCGACCCGCTGCTATAAGTCCAACCGCATTCCTTCGGTACTATCTCGGGAATTCCGCCGATGCTTGCCCCTATCGCCGGCTTACCGAGTGCGTACGACTCCAGGACCGACATCGGCGCATTCTCGTACCACTCCGATGGCAGTACGGTTGCCCTGCAGCGTCGAATCTCCTCGTGAAGATCGCGACCGGACAAGCGCCCGGCGAACACCACGTCCCATCCGTGTTCCCGTGACTGGTCCTGCAGCTCCTGCAACATAGGTCCATCGCCAACGACGCGCACGCCCACGCCGGCTACTGCAGCGGCGCGAAGAAAGGTCGACAGGCCCTTCTCAGCAGACAACCGGCCGAAATACAGGAACGATTTCCCCGGAGAAAACTCAGGTTGAAAGCAATCCGCATCGACGAAATTGGGAATATGCCGAAACTGCTCGCGCGGCCAGCCCCATTCGACCAGTTTGTCGATGTAAAACTGACAGGGAGAGATGAAGCGGTCAACAAACTTCTCATAAGACTTCAGCGTTCGATGAACCAGGCTCTCAGCCCAGATTATCGTGCTCAGGGCAGAGGATCCCTTAACACAGCGATTTAGCACTACATTTCGGAGCCGCCCGTTCTTGCACTGTTCACAGATACTGCCCCGATTGAACATGTGGTATGCGGGGCAGGCGATCTTCAGGTCGTGCAAGGTCATCACCGTCGGTATCCCGCGTTTGCTTAACAGACCCAGTATCGACGGAGAGATATGATGATAAATACTGTGGCAATGCGCTATGTCTATACGGGCTTCGTCCAGTAATTTACGAAGATTTCTCCTGGACTCAAACGAATAGATGACTTTCGGAACCCGGACGAGCTTGTCCCAAAGAGAATAATCCCGGCCAAATTCAATCTCGCTTACAAAATATTTTGACCATGCAGACTCGAGGTTCTTTTCGTGCTGCATCGCAAACGGCACAACGTTCCAGCCGGAATCCCCAAAAATCCGGTTGTGATCAAGATAAACAGCTTCGGAGCCGTCGCGGTGATAGTAATAGCTATTCACTGACAGCAACGTATTCACGATGAATTCAGAGTGAAGCGCAAGACAGGTCTGGCAGCGCGTCCGGATCAAGCATTTTGTCGGTGATGCAATTTACAATTCGGCTGCCCGCACCGGGCGATCCATATATGGCCGGCCAATTTCGCTCCTTGAGCGCAAGCGCCCAATGCACGGCGCCCAGAATCGATGCCGGCTCAAAACCACTGACCCTGTTGGCGCCTTCGCTTACAGTAAGATGGCGTTCTGTATTATTGCGTATCGTCACGCAGGGTACGTCAAGAATGTATGCCTCTTCCTGAATACAACCACTGTCAGTCACGACTGCGGCTGCGTGTTTTATCGCCGCTAAGGAATCGAGAGGCCGTAGCGGGTCCAGCAGGTTGATGGAACGAAAAATGTTATCACGCAGTCCGAATCGGGTTACTGCATCCAGGGTTCGCGGGTGTATTGGGTAAACGACGGGACATACTTCGCTGGCGATTCTCTCCAGTATCGAAAATACCTTTTCCATCTTTGCCTTTGATTCCGCAAATTCCTTTCTGTGCGCCGTTACGAACAGGTAGCGTCCACGAAAGATCGGTTGATCGATCCGACCGGTAAAATCATTGAGCAAATCTACCGTCGTATTGCCCTCAAGATACAATTTCCCCCGGATGTCCGGAGACTTTCGGAGCACGTCCATTTCAAAGGATGTGTACGCGAACAATGAGGATGCGATTGCGTCCACCATAATACGGTTCCGCTCTTCCGGCATGTAGCGGTCCCGGGATCGCAAGCCGGCCTCAACATGTGAAACCTCTATATCCATATCCATCGCCGCCAATGCGCCGGCGATTGACGCTGCCGTATCGCCATTGACCAGGACGTGCGTAATTCGGTCTTGCCTGAAAGTGTTTTGAAGCCAGTCGATTGCACTACCCAGGCGGTAAGGAGCAGCGAAAGTTCGCGTCGGCATGTAACCCATATCATCATAGATATCACCGGACATCCGCGGGCTGCTGTGCTGGCCAGTGTGCAACACTTCAAATGGCACACCCCGTTGTCGTAACGCTTTGACAATGGAGTAATTCTTTATGATTTCTGGCCGCGTGCCCTGGACGATTGCTATGCGCATTTAAGAGGCCTAGTGATTCCTGATCGCTTCGGCAAAATGCGTCGCGACAGTCAGATTGCCTTTTTCGTTAAGATGTACCGGATCCGTGAAACAGTCCTGCTCCAGTTCCGCGAGCCCAACGAGCGTCGCGATTGACGACTCCGAAACGACCTTTTTTATTCGCTGGTTGAATTCATCCCTGCGGAATTCGGAGCTCTTGGCAAAGAACGCGTGGCCGTCCGGCCAAATGGGCGGGATCTCCCCACAATAGACGGCTTTGAATCCGTGAATCTCCAAGTTCGTCAAAATCTGTCGATAGTATTCTTCGAATGTGTCTAACGGAGAGTCATGTCCCACGTCATTTGCGCCGATCAAAACGCACGCCTGGTGAACATCGGTCAATGCAAGTAGATCGGCCGAGACCCTGTGCCACAGATCCCTGGCCGTGTATCCATTGGTCGCCAGGCTGATAGCCTGCCAGCTGTACCGGGTCTGCCGGTTTAGAATCTGTCCCAGGTAAAGAGGATAGCAACCGTAGGAACGTGCCCCTGAGGTCTGACTGTCTCCCCAACAGGCTATTTTTTGGTAGTCCAAATTCGCCGCTCAGCAATGAAATTATTATTATTCGGGAATCAGCGTCGCTTTATTGCCAGTAGCCCATTGAAATGCCTTAATGAGTCTACCAGTTGGGAACCGGGCTAAATCGGGCTTATCACATAATGCAGCCCCACTGTTGCGGAACGGCTACCGACTCACAAAAGACCAAGCCATCGCGCAACGATGTTGCGCTGGATATCAGAGGTTCCTGAATAAATGATTCCGGCCGCTCCGTCCCGGATCACGCTTTCGATACCGTAGTCGGCCATCAACCCGTAACCGCCAAATGTCCGTAGCGTATCGATAGCACTGGTCAGCAGCGACTCGCTGACAAACAGTTTGGCTATTGATGCATTCATGGACGCGGTCCGCGGTCGGCTGAGACCTGCCGCCGCCTTGTAGGTAAGAAGCCGGCTGGCTTCGAGGCGCACTTTGACGTCGACCAGGCGATGCGCAACCGCCTGGAATTTGCTGATCGTGTCGGGACCCTGCTTACGGGTGCGAGCATATTCGATCGCCTGCTTCAGGAGCCACTCGATCGTTCCGACGTGAGCGGCGATCAGGCAGGCCCGCTCCCAGTCCATCGATTCAGTGAAGATCGCGGCGCCACCACCGACATCGCCGAGGACGGCCTCTGCCGGCACGTAAACGTCTTCCATGACCAGCTCGCCGATCGGGCAACTGTGCAAGCCCATCTTCTGAAATTTCTGGCCGGAACTGAATCCGGGTGTGTCTTTGTCGATCAGGAACGCGGTTACACCACCGTGATAACCTTTATCCGGGTCGGTAGCGGCATATAGCACCGCAACGTCGGCTACCGGGCCATTCGAACTGAAAGTCTTGCTACCGTTGATGACAAAACCATCGCCTTTCGGCACCGCCCGCGTCTTCATTGAGAATGCGTCCGATCCCGTTCCCGGTTCGGTCATCCCGTTAACACAAATTTTGTTGCCTACACACAGATCCGGCAGATAACGTTCCTGCAATGCTGGCGAGCCGTGCTTCCACACCGGAATCACACAGGCAAGAAGATGAGCACACACCGCGAACACCAGTCCGCCGTCGCGACAACCATAGCCAAGGGCTTCCAACGCAACCGCGGTCGATACAGGATCGAGACCGGCGCCGCCAAGCTCTTCGGGCACCGGCAGGCCCTGCAAGCCCATCTCACCGCATTTCAACCAACGCGCATGCGGAAATTCGTGCTCGCTACCTGATTCTGCTTCGGTACTGTTGAGCTCCGAACTGGCAAACCGAGAGATCTGGTCGTACAACATCCGTTGTTCGTCGGTAAACGAGAAATCCACTATTCCATCTCCTTGAGTCGTTGGTAATCAATCTTGTCTGTCGATGTTTTGGGTAGCTCCGGTTGCACGGAAAAGCGATCCGGGATCATGTAAGCCGGAAGATTTTCGACGCAGAAGCGCTTGAGCTTGATAATCGACGGACGATCTTCGCCTATCCAGCTAATGAATGCTTTTACGATCAAGCCGCCATCCTGATCGGGAATGGCCACTACTGCCGCTTCGGTGATCGAGTCGTGACCGTAGAGCGCGGCCTCGATTTCTCCGAGTTCGACCCGATAGCCATGTCGTTTGATCATGCGGTCGCGTCGACTGACGTAGATATAGTTTCCTTCGTCATCCTGGCGAACGACATCGCCGGTTTTGTACCATTTGGTACCAGCAGCATCAGTATGGAAAGCAATGGCATTACGCTCCGGCAGATTCCAGTAGCCGGACGTAACCGATGGGCCCGTGACATAGAGTTCGCCTTCTGCAGCGGGCGGCACCTCCGCGTCCTGTTCGTCCATCACGATCGCAGTATCTCCCGAGCACACCGTCCCGATGGGCACGGGCTCGGTACGTTCCTCGGGCAACGGCGTCGGCACCTCGTAATAGGTACAGACATTGGTTTCTGTCGGCCCGTAAAGATTGAAGTAGTCGGGTTCCGGCCAGAGATCGATCAGTGCGCGCAGGTGCTTGATCGGGAATACTTCACCGGCAAAAAATACGATTCGCAAACTGGAATGGTCGTACGAGTCGATGTCCTTGACTTCCAGCAAGAGCCTGAGAATGGATGGTGTGGAATACCAGACGGAAATCCGTTCATCCGAAATAAGTGAAGCCAGCGTCTTGGGCTGCCTGCCGGCATCTTCACCGATCAGTACCATTCGGGCGCCGTGTTTCAGCGGCAAATATATATCCAGGATCGACAGGTCGAAATGAAACGGCGCATGAGACGAAAACCGGTCTTCTTTGTTTGGTGTAAATGCTTCTGAGCACCAGTCTACGAAAGCAAACGCATTGCTATGGGTAAGCATGACTCCCTTCGGCTTGCCGGTGGAGCCGGAGGTGTAGAGAATATAGGCGAGCCTGGCGGGGACATCGATCTCGTCCGTCGGCTTATCCGACGCCCCCGGGACCAGCAAGAGGTCGGCCAGGAATTCGTCATCACTCCCAAACGGCTGGCTGACCGCCTGCGATGCATCGAGGCCCGTACCCTCCGGACTCCGGCTGATAACAAATCGGACCGCGCAATCGGTAAAAATAAAACCATTGCGTGCCGCCGGCGCCTTGCTGTCCACGGGAACATACGCTGCGCCACACTTGAGAATGCCGAATATCGATGCCAGGGATGCGATTGACTTTGCCAGATGAATACCGACCCGGTCGCCCTCGCCCACGCCCTTGGCGCGCAGCGTTTCACAAATCGTGTCCGCCAGTCGATTCAGCTCAGCGTAACTGGCTTCACCGACATTTGGTTCGACTACGGCGACCCGATCAGCATGCTGACTGGCCGATTTTTCCAGTAGCTGGTGCAGCAATATCTCACCCATGGAAGTAGCGCCCTATTCGCCCAGCTTCGACTGGATGATTGTCGCCATCGCCGTAAGCGTATCAATGTAGTCTGCACTCAATTCGTGCGCCTGCAACTCAACGCCGTACTTCTCTTCCACGAACAACGAAAACTTGATCGTCGAAATGGAGTCCATTATGCCGCCGGTAATCAACGGCGTATCGTCCTCCAGGTCTTCGGGATCTTCGCCGGGAAGAAATTCATTGAGGACATATTCTTTCAATGTGGCCTTGATCGATTCTACGGTCTCCGTCATTTCTATTTCCTGTTGTTTGAAAATTCACTATTTATTAAGGCTGGTCTTGTTCTGATTGTCAGAGGCAGCGAAACGCGCAGCATCAAGCTCCACAAGGTCCTGATAAATCCTTAGTCCGAGCAACTCATGCCCTTTCGCATTTGGGTGCCAGTCCCACGGTGCCAGCTTGAGCTTACTCCTGTCCCTGACCGGGCCATAAACGCCCCAAAGGTCAACGACCACGAGCCCGGCGTCTTCTGCCACACGTGACAGGAACTCCCACTCGTTCTCATAATGCGAATCGGTATCGCCTGTCCTTGGGAGCACAAACACAATGGCTGGCACGTTGTGTTCCCTGGCAAACCTCGCGAGTTCCTGGTAACCCCATACGATGAGTTCTTCACCAAAAGGTCGAAGGAGCCGTTCGATTTCGTCTGCGGTCATATCTGCCGTGACCTCAGCGCGCCTTGCGATATCGAGCAGGGCCGGATCAACATCCGTAGTGGAATGCTTAACGACGTCCCGCAGGTTTCTTAACGCGAATTGAATCTCGTCAGTAACCGACATGTAGATAACCATATCGACGTCGAAATCGAGGGCTTGTTTCTGCAGTCGTGCAGAGGCTCGAATTATCGACTCCCCGGGATAGGCAAGATTCAATACCTCAAAATTTTCTGTACCAGACCCGGTATTCTTTTCATTCAACTGGTCCTGCAGTACCGATGGAAACGTCAGTTCAGCTTCAACGCCCGCACCAACGGTATAGGACGATCCCAGCATTGCTATTCTATGAGTCCCGGGTGCCTTCGATTTTTCGATTTCGGGACCACGCATCCCCCACTGATTGGTGTTGAAGTCCCGGCCTTTGTGTATGGCCGTCATCT
>Ga0316193_10001094_pt1 | contig 17913 bp, 19 predicted proteins | sample MerIslsedime2_MG_FD_207735 | JGI IMG/M metagenome (GOLD analysis project Ga0316193, IMG submission 207735) | Coastal sediment microbial communities from Maine, United States - Merrow Island sediment 2 | ecosystem: Environmental > Aquatic > Marine > Coastal > Sediment | place: USA: Maine... | reverse complement strand
GTGGAAAACGTGCTAATCTTTGCTGATGAGCAACTTGCGGTGGTGCCGCTGCATCTTTCTCGGACTCGCGCTGGCTTTGACCGTGTCCTGCGGGGTCGATCAAAACGCTCTCGCCAGCGTCGGTGGTCGGCGTGTGGATATTGGTCCTTTTCAAACCTATGTTGGAGCAGTCACGGGTGAAGCTTGGCAGGCGGTGAGTGCCCGGGTCACTTCACGCCTGCTCGACCAGTACCTGGACCGAAAGGTAGTGCTCGAAGCTGCTCGCCGGCGAGATGTGAATCTCGCGGCTATCTCCACAGAGATGGGGCCCTCCGAGGTGCAATGGCTGCTGGACGAGCTGTGTGGCCCTGCACCGGAACCATCAGAAGACGAAATTTCGATTGAGGTGGCACGCAAGGCGGAGGAAACGCAGCCGGCCAGGGCACACGTCAGGCAGTTGTTGCTGGACAACCACGAACAAGGCCTGCAGGCGCTCCAGCGGCTATCTGCGGGCGAGGATTTTGTCGAGGTTTCTCGCCAGTTGAGCCGGGCACCAAACGCCTCAGATGGTGGTGAGCTCGGGTTCTTCGACCAGGGAGGCCTGCCACCGGAAATCGACGAGGTGATATTCTCCCTCGCGCCGGGTGAATTCTCGGAGCCGGTTCAAGGTCCTTCGGGCTACCATGTCTTCCAGGTCCTCGAGGTGGTCCCTGAAGGGCCTCCCGATCTTTTCGAGGTGGAAGCTGGGGTGCGCACCGTGTTTGCGCAGAAAATGGTGCGTGAGCACATTCAAGCGTGCATTCGAGGACTCGCTTCGGAAGTCGAGGTCGAAATCTACGACAAACACCTGTGGTTCCCATACACAGGACGGTATGCGGAGGAACAATAGATGCGTGAGCGAGTGATTGTGGTCTTGATTGGCGCGCTGATGATGGCCCTGGTGGCGCAAGGTGCGGAGAGGGTCGTCGTCGAAGGGGTTCTGGTGCGCGTTAACGAGCGCATCGTCACCATCTCCGATTTCACCCAACGGATCCGGCAGGAGCTCGCACAGATGCCGACTCAACCGAACAGCGAGGAGCTCCAGCAGTTTACGGAGATGCTCCTCGACGAGATGGTCAGCGAACTGGTGCTGCTGGAACGGGCCCAGGAGAAGCGTCTCGACATTGATGATGAACGGGTTGACGAGGCGATGGAGAATCTCCGAAAGGAGAACAACCTGGAGGACGACGAGGCTTGGGAACAGGCCCTCGCGAGTTCCGGCATGACCGCTGAAACCCTGCGCGAGCGTTATCGACGCTCGATGCTTCTTCAGCGTGCGGTACAGGGAGAGGTGCGGGCGGTGGAGATCACCGAGGAGGAGCTCCGTCAACAGTACGAGATCGATAAGGAAGACTATCGTGTTCCGGCCAAAGTGGACCTCCAGCAGGTCTACCTCGCCGATGACGGATCGAGCTCTGCCGAGCTCTCTCGCCGCGCTCGCGGAATCGTCGACAGGGTGCGCAGCGGAGCCGATTTCAAAGCCGAGGCAACCCTCGCGGGTGCCGAGCTTCAGGAACTCGGGGCGATCCCAGCGGATGATTGCCGACCGGAGCTCAAGCAAGCCCTCGAACCGCTCAACGACGGAGACCTCACGGATCCCCTGATCATCACCGGCGGGATCCAGATCGTCCGGCTGGTGAAGCGGATTCCCGCCGGGTACCAGCCCTTCGAAGAGGTTGTCGAAGGGATCAGGCGGCAGCGTTCTGCCGAGACCTACGAAGGTCAAACCAGGGGACTGGTTGAGAAGCTCAAAAACCAGTATCTGGTCGAGGTTCATCAAGAGTATCTGCCCGTCGTATTCGCCAATCTGGGCGGCGCCTGATATGGCGGATGCTGGTTCCAAGACGCGAACGTGGGTCAAGGATCTTCGTGCCGGGTCGGAGCTCGAAGAGTGTTTCGCGGTCCGGAGCGTTGATGTTCGCCAACGGCGTGGAGGCGGCCCGTACCTCGCGGCGACGCTCGGCGATCGAACCGGCGAGGTGACGGCGCTGGTGTGGCAGAACGTGGATCGGTTGCGCGAGGCGATTGAGCCCGGCAGCGTGGTTTCCGTCAAGGGCCAGGTTCAGCGTTACAACCAACAGCTGCAGGTGGTCATTCGCCAAGCCGAACCTCTACCCGCCGAGTCGGTTGAGGATGAGGTGTTCGTACGTTCGTCGGCCGTTGATCCGGCGGTGTTATGGAAACAGCTCAACGGGTTCATTGAAGAAATGAGCGATCCCGATCTGCGTCAACTGCTCTTCAGGATTTTCTGCGACCCCGAGACAGAAAAGCTCTTTCGATCGGCTCCTGCCGCTCGCTCCATGCATCATGGCTTTCGCTCCGGGCTGTTGGAGCACACGGTTTCGGTGACGACCGTGGCACAAACGCTGGCGCAACACTATGGGCTCAATCGGGACCTGGTCGTGGCCGGGTGTCTACTGCACGATTTCGGGAAGATCTGGGAGTTGGAAATCGGGGCGTCGATCGAATACACGGACGATGGCCGCTTGATCGGCCACATCCCAATGGAGACAATGTTCGTCGAGAAGAAGATTGGTGAGCTCGAGAGCTTTCCGGCCGAAACAAGGCGGCAGCTTCTTCACATTCTGCTCGCCCACCACGGTGAGTACGACTTCGGATCACCTCGTCGCCCCAAAACTCCTGAAGCCTTGCTGGTGCATATGACCGACAATCTCGACTCGAAAATGGCGGGAATGCTCGAGGTGATCGCGGCTCAGGGTTCGGACGACGAGGCATGGACGCCGTATTCGCGGATCCTCGAGAGGCACATCTATCGCCGGCAGATCCCGTCCCCGGACGATGACGCGGAGTGAGTCTTTGACGCGCCTGGGATTTCCTGTCTCATATAGCCGATAGCTGAGGACTACCGACCGCGAATCGCCTCAGTTACTTCTCCATCATCCGGGAAACGCCCCAGAGACTTCTTCGAAAACAACAGTTCACCGTCGACGATGACCTCGAAAACGCCATTCGAGCCCTTGATAAGACGGGTCGATGTGTCGAACTCCTGGTCTAACTCTGCCGCCAGCCCGGCGGCCCGTGGTTCGTAGTTTCAAACAACGCAATATTCGATCGAGATATCCATCGTCCCTCCACGTTCGCTCTCTGAATCTTATCCGATATCCTCCAGTCTCTACCCGTGCCCGTCTCCGTCTCCGTCTCCGCGCCCGGAACGATGTTGGGGCCGCCTCGGTGGTGATCCGCAAGATGAATCTACCCTGTTCGCTGCGATCAACCCATAACTCTTTACATTTCGGCAATTTGCCAGCAGAATAGACCCATGAGCCACAGCCAAAGGCGAAGCTGGCGCGCCTTCGGTGCTAGCATCATCCCCGTCAGGACCAACGCTGGTCGACGGACCTCCGTAAACCGATACGGGGAACGATGGTGAGGGAGAACCTGTGTGTTCAATCTGCAGGCTTTGGCAGCCGCGACGAGGTGGTCATGAATGACCTCCAGTGGATTCAGGCTGCCAAGAAAGGCGACGAGGATGCATATGCGCACCTGGTGCGACGCCACTCAGGTGGTTTACACCGAGCTGTGGCCAGGATCCTCGCTGACGACACAGAGGCCTGGGATGTAGTTCAGATGGCGTTTCTCAAAGCCTGGCAGAAGCTCGACCGGTACAACCCCCGCTATAGCTTCACCACCTGGTTGTATCGCATCGGCACCAACCTTGCTATCGACCTCCTGCGGTCCCGTACCAGCCGGGAGCGCGCGCACAAGGCGGGAACCGAGCATCGGCTTCGCCTGGTCGGGGCTGGTGAGGGCGCAGGTACGCGGGCCGACAGCACCGAGGCCACCAACGTCCTGCAACAACTCGTCCGGGTATTGACCCCGCAACAACGCAGCGCTTTCGTGCTCCGTGAGATGGAGGGGCTGGAAACGGCGGAGGTGGCTGAGGTGCTGGGCTGCTCCGCTACCACGGTTCGCAACCATATTTTTCAGGCGCGAAAGGCGCTTCGCCGGGAACTCAAGGCGCGTTTTCCGGAGTACCTGCCGGCGTCCGAGAGGGGATGACATGAACTGCGAGGTCTTTCGCGAAATAATTGGGTCCTATGTGGACGAGACTCTCGAGGAGGGCCGCCGGCTGTGGTTCCGGACTCATCTTCGAGAGTGCCCGACCTGCCGCGAAGAAGCGTTGCGGAAGGAACCCAGCCTGCTCTTTGCCATGGCTCCGGCAGAGCCAGGCGAACCTGAGGCGGTTGAGGCATGTGCCGCCGCGGTAATGGGCAGAATCCGGCAGGACCGTCTCGAGCGCCGCCTCCATCGGCGTCGTCGCCCATGGCTGGCGGCGGCGGCCGCGGCGATCGTAGTGATTAGCGGCGGCCTGACCTGGCGGACGTTGGTCGGTGGTGGGAGTGGAACTCTCCAGCCGGTGGTTGAGGCCCAGGCGGACTCCGAACTGCAGAACTCTCCTCCTTCGGTCGAGGTCGAAATGCCAGGTGAAGGAATTCGTGTCTACCAGTTCGCGAACGATGAGGACGCCGACACGGCCGTCTACTTCATCGTCGACCCTGCTATGGAGCTCTGACGATGCTCCGGAAGCCTCTTGTGTTCGCGACCATGATCGGGATTGCGACCATGCTTGCCGCCGCCAGCACCGATATGGTCTCGCGCGCTTTCAAGCTCGAACATGCCTCGGTTTCTGAAGCTTCTGCGGCAATTCAACCGATGTTGTCGGAAGCCGGTAGCCTGACGTTGCAACCGAAACTGTCGAGAATCGTGGTTCAGGATCAACCCGAGATCATCGACCGTGTGACGGAATTGATTGAAAACCTCGACCACATTCCGGGGCTCTACAGTGTTCAGGTTGAGCTGCTGGAGGGCACCGATCCGATGCCTTTCGGAACACGCGACGAAATCAAAGCCGAGGAACGGCTACGAAAAATGTTCAAGGTCGACGCCTTCCGTCGACTCGGGAATTCTACGATTGAAGGTCAACTGGGCAACCGTGCGCAGGCTGATCTCGGCAAGGACTTTCGGGTGTCGTTTTCCCCCCAACCGTCAGAACCATCGGGAAACTCTCCCTGGGGGTCCGTGGAACCGAGCCACCGGATATCCCTCCGCCCCCTCGTATTGGAACGGATGGAGACTTCGTCTGACGGAGAATTGACGACCCGCGAGATTTTGCGCACCAATGTCCTTATCTCGCAGAAGCAGACCGTCTATATCGGCGCAGGCAACTCCGAAGACTCCGGCCACGTACTCGTGCTCATCGTGCACGCGATGGAAACCGGGAGCCGCTGAGTGCCGGAATTCGTCTGCAGGCTCGGCTCCCTCGACGGCTCGGTCGTCGAACAGCGGCGGGTGGCGGCTTCGATGGATGCGCTCCGTCGAGAGCTCGAAGGTGAGGGCTTCCACATCTTCAGCCTCTCAGCGGCACGATCCCGTTTTCGTCTCCCTTTCCTCTCGCGTTCCGAAAAAGTCAGCGGTCAGGATTTCCTGCTCTTCAACACCCAGCTCAAAACCTTGCTCCACGCGGGCATGCCGCTCGCCCAGTCACTTGATCTGCTCAAGGAACAGCAGACCAGCCCGCACTTCAGGGCCCTGCTGGAAAAAGTCCACCAGCAGGTGACCACCGGGGTTGCCCTGTCGGATGCTTTCCTGGCTCTGGGAGACACCTTTCCGAGGTTGTACGCCAACTCGCTGCGTGCCGGCGAGCGCACCGGCGAGCTCGAGCAGGTCATCGGGCGTTATGTCGAGTACCAGCGGCTTGTGGAGGCGGTCCGACGAAAGATCATTGGCGCCCTGACATACCCCGCGGTCTTGATCGTGCTTGCGGCCGGGCTGGTCGTCATCCTCATGACCTATGTGATACCGAGCTTTTCCGGGTTCTATGTCCAATTCGAAACCGAGCTCCCACTGCCTACCCGCCTGGTCATCGGGTCGGCCGACTTTTTGCGCAACAACCTGATCCTGATCGTCGCGGGTTTGATCGTCTCCTGGTATGTGTTTCGGGTGTGGCGGACGTCGCCGTCCGGCCGTCTCATTACCGACCGATGGAAACTGAAACCGCCACTGGTCGGTCGATTGACGCAACTCTTCGCTCTTTCGCAGTTCAGCCGCTCGATGTCTATCCTTCTCGGCGGCGGGACACCCATGGTGCCGGCCTTGGAGACCTCAGCGACTTCCGTCAGTAACGCCTATATCTCGGAGCTCTTTCTCGGCTGTGTACAGGAGGTGCAGGAGGGGCGGCCGCTCTCCGATGCTCTGCTCGATACCGGCTACCTGCCGGACATGGCTCTGGCGATGATCCGTGTTGGAGAGTCGACGGGCGCGTTACCGGAGATGCTGAGCCACACGTCCGATTTCTTCGATGAATCGATTGAGTTTACCCTCGGTAGTATTGTGACGTTGATCGAGCCGATGATTCTGGTGGTAATGGGTCTCATCGTTGCGGGACTGCTGCTGGCGGTCTACTATCCTTTGCTCACCATCGTGACCAAGATTGCGTGAGGAAATATGGCCACTGATCCCAATCTCGAAAAACAGCTCGTCATGCTCGACCAGGAAGGTGAGGAGCAGGAAGAGGAGAAGAACGCAAGGGAGTTGGCCGAGCGCCTCGACCTTCCGTTTGATCCCTTGCACGAGTTTCATGTCGACCCCGAGCTCTTCCGCACCATACCGGTTGACGTGATGCTGCGGTATCAGTTTCTGCCATTACGGACTGAGGGAGAGGTTTTGCATGTCGTGATGGCCGACCCCTCCAACGTGGTCAGCCTCAACGAGGTCGAAATGGCCCTCGCGAGACCCCTCGAGGTCACTGTTGCGCCGGCGGTCAGGATCTCAGACATCTTAGAGAAATCTGAATCCACACAGAGGGTCTTGGACGAGGCAACCGAGGGTTTCAGCATGCAGCTGGTGCAGGAGGCGGAGGACGGTGAGGAGGTCCTCTCCATCGACAGCATCACCGCCGACTCATCGCCCATTATCCGCCTCGTCGACTCCATCCTCTTCAACGCGATCCAACGCCGCGGGTCGGACATCCATATCGAGACCCAGGACCGAGAGGTTGTGGTCAAATACCGCATTGATGGGGTCCTGTATCAGGCGATGAAATCCATCGACAAGCGGCACCATTCCACTATTGTCAGCCGCATCAAGGTGATGTCGGAGCTCGATATCGCAGAGAAACGAATTCCCCAGGACGGCCGCTTCAAGGTCAGGTTCTCGGGCCGTACCATCGACTTCAGGGTCTCGATCATGCCGACCGTGCACGGCGAGGATGCGGTCATCCGGATCCTCGATAAAGAAGCGACCAACGCCGAATTCAAGACCCTCAACCTCGATGTCCTCGGTTTCGAAGACGACACCAAGCGTCAGCTAAGGAAGTTCATCAATGAACCGTACGGAATGGTACTGGTAACCGGTCCCACCGGTTCGGGTAAGACGACCTCGCTCTACGCCTGCTTGTCGGAGATCCGATCGACTGAAGACAAGATCGTCACCATCGAAGACCCGGTCGAATATCAACTCAAGGGGATCACCCAGATTCCGGTGAACGAGAAAAAGGGACTCACCTTTGCCCGAGGATTGCGGTCAATCCTGCGCCACGACCCGGACAAGGTGATGGTCGGCGAGATCAGAGATGAGGAGACTGCTCAGATCGCTGTCCAGTCGGCTTTGACTGGGCACCTGGTTTTCACCACTGTCCACGCCAACAACGTGGTCGACGTCATTGGCCGCTTCCTCAACATGAATGTCGATCTCTACAACTTCGTGGCGGCGTTGAACTGCGTGCTCGCTCAGCGGTTGGTGCGCCGTATCTGCCTGCACTGCAAACGACCGGCCCAAATCTCGGACATCATGCTCGAGGACTCCGGCCTCGATCCGGACCGCTATAGCGACTTCACCTTCTTCGAAGGCGGGGGCTGCATCGAGTGCAACGGCACCGGCTATCGCGGCCGATTGGCGATTGCCGAGCTTTTGAATCTGTCGGACAACATCCGTCAGCTCATCTTGGACCGTCGTTCCGCGGCTGAGATCAAGCGCGCTGCCAAGGCGGAGGGGATGCGATTTCTCCGCGAGTCGGCGCTGCAGAAGGTTTTCGCCGGTGAGACATCTCTCCACGACATCAACAAGGTGACCTTCGTCGAATGAACTGGGAGCGTTTTTTCACCAGCCCTCCACCGTCAACCGGGTGGGTCTTCGATTCGGAGATGGTGGCGGTTGCGCACCGGTCCAAGACCCAGGAGGTCCACTGCGCCGCAGAGGACCTTCCGGCTGGCGGACTCGACGTTGGACATGTCGGCCTCCAGGCGGTCCGCGATGACGTCCTCGGGCCGGTCCTGGCGAGGCTCAAAGGCGCGGCGGAGGGAACCGGGACGGCAGCGGTGATCGTTCCCACCGGTTGGTTGAGGAGCTTCCTGCTCGATGTCGATCGGTTGCCTCGCCGAGAGGATGAGTTGCACGACGTGGTCCGCTGGCGACTCAAGAAGCTGTTGCCCGTGCCGCCCAACGAGCTCCGCCTGTCGGTCGTGCGGTTGCCGGAATCCGAAGGACAGCGACGGCTGCTGGTGATGGCCGGCATTGAACGGGCGATGGCCGCGATCGAGGCGTGCTTTTCCGCGATCGGTGTCGAAGTCGGCCTCATCACAACTCGCCTGTTTGCTCTCGTGCCTCGCCTCGCAGGGGTCGCGCGCCCGACCCTCGTCATTCAGAATGAGGAGCGTTTCCTCTCTCTGCTCCTGCTGGTGGATGGTGTGCCGCGGTTGTTGAGGACGAAACCCCTTCCTCTCGATGACGGTGACGGTAAAGCGGTTCTCCGAGAGGCGACGATGACACTTGGTTTTATCCGAGAGTCGGTGGGTGTTGATGAAGCAATCGAGGTCAGGCTGAACAGTGAACGACCGGAGATGGACGCAATGATGCGCGGTTGGCTGGCCGATCAAACGGGCTTGGTGCCTGCAGAGGAAATGGTTGGACCGCCGTGCGGACCGACGACGGTCGTCAGCCGACTTGGGGCCGCGCGTTTGGCGCCCGCCCTGGCGGTGGTTTCTGGAGAGTTGCGGTGATTACGCCCAACCTCGCGACGCGTCCTTTTCTCAACACCCGGCCGGTGTGGTTGGTGGCGGCGGTGGCGGGGGCGTTGGCTCTGATCCTGCTCGCATTCAACTTGCGGCTTTTCCTCGTTGCCAATCGTGCACTCGTCGACGAGTCGGTGACACGTGACGCGCTCCTCAAGAGACATCAGAGCCTCGAAGCCACGGTGCGGAAAGACGTCGAGGCTTTGGAAAGGGTGCCGTGGCGATCGTTGACGCGCCGGGTCGACGCCACCAATCTGATTCTCCAGGAACACTCGTTTTCCTGGCTCGGGATGCTCGACGATATCGAGAGGGTGATGCCGTACGACGTTCGACTGACGAGGATCGCCCCAGGTGTGAGTGCTGACGGGTCGATACTCTCGTTGGCGTTGATTGCGCACAACCGGGATGCGATGCTCGAGCTGCTCGATAACCTGGTTGCAGATCCAGAGTTTTCTGACCCGACGCCCTCGACAGAGTCATCACCTGAGGAAAACGCTGCTGCGGCCTACGTCATGACTCTTCGGGTCAACTATCATCCGAACCCGGAGGCGATGTGACTCTCGATATTCGACCGTGGCGCCGTCTCCTGGCGGTGTGGCTGCCGGCGGTTGTACTGTGCGCATTGACTGCCGGTTTCTACGTCTGGCAGACGTCTGAATCGGGCGGCCGGCGTGCCCAGATCCGACACCAGATCGAAGATCTCGAGGAGGAAATCGCCCGCCTCGAACAGTTGCAGCAGGCGGCTGCATCTGATCGCGAGACCGTGGCCGAGATCGACAGCAAATTCAACATTCTCTACAACGACGTCTTTGGTGATCTCGACCAGCGGCTGACAAGAATCCTTCGCGCGGTCGGATCTGCGACCCGTGAAGCCGGAATACTCCCCGGCACATTCAGCTACACGGCGTCCGAAGATCAGGCAACCGGGTTTATCCGATTCGGCGTTCACTTTTCGGTCGATGCCGAGTACATACAGATTCGGCAAATGCTGGCCGCGCTGCAGTCCAGTACCGAATTTCTTGTGGTCGAGAACCTGAATCTCTCAGGCGACGAGGATCCCGTGAGCCGGAAGCTGGGGATTTCGGTCAATATTGCAACCTTCGTCGCTGAGGCCGATGCAAGTCAGCTTCGACGTCTCACCGGCGGCATCCAGAAGACTGCGGAGAACACCGATGGCTGAGCGGGCTAAGTCCAAGCTCGGAAACGAGCGTGTCCGGATGGCGGTTCTGCTGGCGGTGCTGGCTGTTGTGGGGGTTGTGGCTGTTATTCGATTGCTCGGTGGTGGCGGAATTGGCGGCGGAAGATCGCGGTCCGGGGAGCTCGAGTATGAGGCGCGGAACCTGCGGCCTCTGCAAACCGATTCAATTGGCCGGTTGGACGACCGGTCGGTGGAATCCGGGGGCAACCCATTTGCATTCCGTCCGCCGCCGACCCCGACCCCGAACCTCACACCACAGCCAACTCCCATTCCTCGTCCCACGATGCCGCCGCGACCGACACCGACGCCGCGGATTTCGATCGGCGCTAATGGCCAGCCCAAGCCGCCACCACCGCCCTTCGACCGTGAGTACATCGGTCATTTGGGGCCGGGATTGATGCAGGTGGCGGCGTTTCGCAGGGAAGGCGATGAATCCGGTTCGAGCGAAATCGATGTAGCGGCGGAGGGGACTGTGCTCGATGGAATATTTATCGTGCGTGAAATAGGACTGGAATCGGTCGTCATCGGCTTTGTCGGTTACGCCCCGTCGGAGGACACTCGTGTACCGTTGTCTGAAAAATAGTTCCCGGGTTCTCGCGACCATGACTGTGGTGGCCCTGATGGTGGGGGTGGTTGGCTGTTCGACTGCCAAGCAGACCGCCAATGAAGGCCAGGATGCCTTCGAGCACCAGAACTGGGACGCGGCCGTCTACCACTATCTCCAGGCATTGGCTGAGGATCCGGACAACGTTGAGTATAAGATGCAACTCGCTTTCGCCCGACAGAAGGCGGCGCAAAAGCATTTCGACAACGGGATGATGCTGCGCAAGCTGGGTCGCCTGCTGGCGGCGCGTAATGAGCTGCAGATGGCCATACAGCTCGATCCCTCGAATCAGTACGCGGAACAGGTCCTCGAGGATGTGATCGAGGAGATGGAGATCCTCTCTACGCCCGACGGCGCGCGCGAGCTCGAGCGGATGAAGGCGGAGGCGCGGCAAGCAAAGGTTAAGCCACCGGTGCTCGACCCCTCCTCCAGGGAACCGATAACCCTCAACTTTCCGCGGCCGAAACCGATCAAGGAAATCTACGGCGCGATTGGCAAGGCATACGGCTTCAACGTCCTCTTCGATCCCAAGCTCAAGGACGACCGCCTCGCCATCGAGCTCCGCGACCTCTCCGCCGAGCAGGCGCTTGAAATGGTGATGCAGGGGGCGGGCCATTTTTACAAGGTGCTCGACGAGAAGTCGATCATCATCGCCGAGGACACCCCGCAGAACCGGCGCGAGTACGAAGACCTGGTCATCAAGACATTTTTCCTTTCTAACGCCGACGTCAAGGAGATTGACAAGCTGCTGCGGTCGCTGATCGAGGCGCGCAGGCTCTCCACCAATGAACAGCTCAACGCGATCACCCTCCGCGACACCGCGGACAAGGTGGCGATCGCCGAGAAGCTCATCCGGATCAATGACAAGGCCAAGGCCGAGGTACTGATAGACGTCGAGATCTTGATCATAGCCACGTCTAAGAACTCCAATATCGGAACCGCGCTCTCGACCTACAGCTTCAACCTCGGGCTCGATACCGCTTCCATCAATCCCGATGCGCCTGACGGCACTCTCGGCCTCGACGACTTCGCGAACATCTCCAGGGGAGACTGGTTCATCAACGTGCCCTCGATCCTCATTAACCTCGCCAAATCTTCGGGCGAGGCCGAAGTGCTGGCGCAGCCGCAGCTCCGCATCAGCGAGGGCGAAAAGGCGAGCCTGATGATTGGCGACCAGGTGCCGATTCCGGTCACCAGTTTCAATACCGGCTACCAGGGCGCACCAGGGACGGTGACACCGATCACCTCTTTTCAGTACCGTGATGTGGGCATCCAGATCGAGGTCGAACCGCGGGTCCACCACAACCGCGAGATCACCCTCGAACTCGCGGTCACGATCTCGAACCTCGGAGAATCGATCAAGGTGGGTGAGACGGAAGCTGTCACCATCGGCACCCGCACCATCACCTCGGTGATTCGGCTGAAAAGCGGCGAGTCGAGCCTCCTCGCTGGCCTCATTCGCCGCGACAAGACCAAGGGCGTGACCAAGACTCCGCTGCTTGGCGATATCCCGTGGCTCGGCCGCCTGTTCCGAAACGAGACCACCACTGACAAAAACACCGATCTCGTGCTCACCCTGACTCCACAGATCATTCGCTTCCCCGACATCAACGAGGAGGATCTGGCGCCGGTCTGGGTGGGAACCGAAAGTCGGATCTCCTTCACGGGCACCAGGCCCCGGGTCCAATCCGGTCGTGCACCCACCGGCCCGTTTGACGAGAGATCGGGCACCGCGCAGGACGGAGGATCCGGGCAGCGTCAAAACAGGCCGACAACGAGGCGGCCGACCGCCCCGCGCAGGGTCAACCCGGAGCAAGAACAACCCAATACCGGAATCGAACTTGTACCTCCGCCCGAAGATAAGAGCCTGTCGAGCGGCGATGTTTCTTCACAAGATGTCGGCTGGGACAACGTGCCCGAGTTCGTTCCGACCGATAGCATTGACCCTTCGGTGCCGCCGATACTGGTCGGTTTCGAGCCGTCGGTGGTTTCGCTGCGGCCCGGCCAGGAGACAGTGCTGCAGATTGTCGTCAGAGGGGGTTCGGGGTCGTTCCGAATGCCGGTCGGCCTCTCCTATGATCCGACGCGAGTTTGGATCCACGACATCCTGCCCGCTCCCGGAGTGGATATCTTGCGCGACACAGTGGATCCAACGCAGGGTTGGGTCGATCTCGAGTTCGTGGTTGCCAATGCCATGGAGGGTGGCCAGCCGCTCGCGGCGCTGCACGTTCAGGCACTCGATGCGGGGCCGGTGCCACTGGTCTTTACCGCGGCCGCCGCGGTGACGTCGGAAGGCGTACAGGTACCGGTGGCGGCATCGGACGGCGCCCTCTTCGTTAACGGCAACGGGAAGGTCTCAGAGGAGCCTTGAAAAGAAGAACGAGACATCAACGGGGATTCACCCTCGCCGAACTGGTAATGGTGGTAGCCCTGATCGCCGTCCTTGCGGCGATGGCTCTGCCGGTGGCCAAGTTCACGGTCAAACGGCAGAAGGAGGCCGAGCTCCGGCTCGCGCTGCGCCAGATGCGGACTGCCATTGACGAGTACAAGCGGATGTCAGACCAGGGTTTGATTCCGATAAAGATCGGTGGCGAGGGCTATCCCGAAGAACTGGAGGAGCTTGTGGAAGGCGTCGAAATCGTGGGTCAGGAAACCAAAATGAGGTTTCTCCGCCGTATTCCGATCGATCCCATGACCCACGACGAATGGATTCTGCGTTCCTATCAGGATGACGTTGACGCCACCAGCTGGGGAGGTGAGAACATCTACGATGTTCGGACCAGCTCCGAGGGCACCGCTCTCGATGGGACGAAGTATGCGGATTGGTGATTCTATGAAGATTAGAGTTTCGAATTCACAGAGGGCGGGTTTCACGCTCATCGAGCTGATCGTCGTTGTGGCGATCATCGGCATTCTTGCAACCATCGCCCTGCCGGCGATGAGGAACGCACCGATCAGGGCGCGCGAGGCTGTGATCCGTGCCGACCTTTATGAGATGCGTTCGTGCATTGACCAGCACCTGGCGGACAAGGGGATCTACCCCGAAAGCCTGCAGACGCTGGTCGACGCGGGTTACCTGAGGTACATCCCGGTCGATCCCTTTTCGGGCACCGCCGACGGCGCGTGGGAGGAGCTCTATGCTGACCCCGAGGAGCTCGAGGAACTCGCACCCCTCGAGGACGAGTACTCCACCGGCTACCAGGTGATCGACATTCGCTATGCCGATGACACCCGGGTCGCCCTTGATGGGACGCTGATTTACGAGTGGTGAGACGTTGAATTCGGAGTTCGGAATTCGAAATTCGGAATCTGGCCAAAGGTCGCTTCCTGCCGCTGATCGAGCGGGGGGGTGGGTGGAAATCCAGAATTCAGAATTCAGAATTCAGAATTCAAGCGAAGCGGGCTACACGCTCGCGATCTTCGTGATGGTCATTGCCATCATGGCGATCATGATGGCAGCGGCGGTCGAAATCGTCAGCTTCCAAGCGCAGCGCGAAAAGGAAGCCGAGCTCATCTTCCGCGGCAAACAGTACGTCGAAGGCATCCGCCTCTACCAAAAGAAGTACGGTCGTTACCCGATGCGGATGAAAGAGCTGTGGGAAGCGGATCCAAAGGTGCTCCGCCGGAAGTGGACCGACCCCATCACCGGAACCGACAAATGGGGCGTGATTTTCCAGGGACAGGAGGGCCGGGAGCTCACCGCGCCCGGTGGTGAGAGGGGCCCTCGACCGACTGCAACGCGGACCCCTGTTTTCGAGCGACAAAGGGAAAATGAGGGCGAAAAGGTAGGGCCTATCATTGGTGTGCATTCCCTTTCGACCGAAACCAGCATCAAAGTCTATGAGGGCCGAACCCAATACGATTTGTGGAAGTTCACGTTGCAGCAGCAGGGTCCGCAGGGGCTGCCTCCGAACACCGAAAACCAGACCCCACCAATCCCGCCGCAGGGGCTGCCTCCGAACACCGGAACCCGGACCCCACCAATCCCGCCGCAGGGGCTGCCTCCGAACACCGGAAACCGGACCCCACAAATCCCGCCGCGGTGGCCCGAGCGCACCGGCACGCCGAATTACTGATTTCCACCCGCCCACCCGTCCAGATACAGGGTTCACCCACCCTGCCACCCACCCGGGTTCAGGGTACAGGGCCACCCGCCCGCCCAAAGACACCCTACCCTCTGGCTGCGCCCTGCGCCCTGCACCCTGCATCTTGCATCCTGAATCTTGCATCTTGCATCTGGCATCTTGTATCTGGGCGGTTGGGTGGTAAACTTCCGCGCCGTGCCGAAACGAGAAGCCTCTGTGCCCCCTGCGTTGCTCCTGCAAACCACACCCGGTCGTGAGACTGTTGCCGCCGGGGTGTGGATCACCCGGGGTGCGGCCCACGATCCGAAGACGATCGCCGGCGCAACCCATCTCGTCGAGCACCTGACCCTTCGCGCGTGCGGCGAACACGATCGCAAAACATTGGCTCGGCTCGTCGACCGCCTCGGCGGCGAGGTGGATGCCTGGACCAGCTCGGAGCTGATGGGGATCAGTGTCAACACGACGGCCGACGCGGCCGGCGAAGCTCTCGATCTGTTGGTCGATGCCGTCCTCAGCCCGACGTTCGAGCCCGACGACGTGGAGCTCGAACGACGGGTGACGCGCGCCGAGCTCGAGCTGGTTGCCGACGACCCGGCGGAAAAAGTCGGTGAAGCACTGCTCAAAGCCGCTTGGGGTGAGCACCCTTTGGCTCGACCGGTCATCGGAACAATGGAGACGCTCGAAGCACTGACGTCCGAGGTCCTCAGGGACCACCACGCGGCGCTCGTACAGCCGGGAGGGATGATTGCAGCTGTAGTTGGGGACGTTGCACCTGATGAGGTCGCGGGCAAACTCTCTCGCCTGCCGCTGCAACAGGTCCCGAACGTTCCTGAGTTGCCACCGCTGAGCTGGCGCGGCGCCCATCTCGATCTCAGTCGAGAGGGCTCCGATCAGGTGCATGCACGACTCGCTTTCGAGGCACTCGCAGTTTCCGATCCGAGGATTCCCGCACTGGTGATCCTCAACCGGACCCTGGGCGACGGCGCCTCGAGTCGGCTCTTCCAGCGGCTGCGCGAGGAAGAGGGGCTGACCTACGACATCTGGTCCGGCCCCGTGATGTGGCGATCGGGTGGTTTTCTCGAGGTCGGGTGGGCCTGCGCTCCGCAGGCGTTCGCCGACTCTTGGCGGCTGGTCCTCGACGAGCTCGTTCGCATCTCCAGTGATCTCGCAGAGGAAGAGGTCGAGGTGGCGAAGGAGGGCATTCTACGGGGCCTGCGCATGGATATGGAGTCTCCGGGGGCGCGATGCTCGCTGGATGTCGGCGAGATGCTCGAACACAACCGGAGATTCGATTCCGAGGTCGTGTGCCGCGAACTCGAAGCCGTTACCCGCGATGATGTCTTGGGTCTTGCGGCCGAGATCCTACAGACCGACGGCTGCGCCTCCGCGGTCTGTGGCCCCGAAGGCGCCGCCACCCGCGTCGCATAGGTGGTTCTGGGGTCCTGGGGTCTTGGGGTCCTGTGGGCCTTAGAGCCAAGAGCCTCGATGCGCGCATTTCACTACTCGGGCGGATGGGGGGCCTCAAGACCTCAAGACCTCACGACCCGGGTGGGTGGGCGGGTGGAATGTCGTATCATCCCCCAGTGACGATCGAAGTCCGCATCCAACGTCTCCCTCATGCCGAGGGCCTACCTCTCCCGGCCTATGCCACGGATGGCGCGGCCGGGGCGGATCTCTGTGCGGCGGTGGAGTCGGAGGTGGTCCTCGAACCGGGAGAACGAACGGCGGTGCCGACAGGGCTCGTGCTGGAAATACCGAATGGCTATGAAGGCCAGGTGCGACCTCGCTCGGGCCTCGCGATCAAGGCCGGCCTGACGATCGTCAATACGCCGGGCACCATCGACAGCGACTACCGCGGTGAGCTCAAGGTTCTTCTTGTCAACCTCGGCTCGGAAGCCGTCTCGATCGGCCGCGGCGACCGGATCGCGCAGCTCCTTGTGGCGCCGGTCACCCGCGCATCATTCTTCGAGACCGAAGACCTGACCGCCTCCGAACGTGGCGAGGGCGGCTTCGGCTCGACGGGCGTGTGACCGTGGAGGTCTTTGTTCTCGCCTCGGGTTCGTCCGGCAACGCCGTGCTCGTGACATCGGGAAAAACCTCGTTGCTGGTCGACGCGGGGGTCTCCGCCCTTCAGATTCGGAAGCGCCTCGAGGCTTTCGAGAGGTCCCCGGATGAAATCGATGCGATTCTGCTGACCCACGAGCACTCCGACCACGTGCAGGGGCTCGATGTCTTTCTCCGCCGGCACAGGGCGGCGCCGGTGTGGACGACCCACGGCACCTGGTCGAGGATCGACGTTCACAGTAACGGGGGCGGCGAGCTCAGCTCGGGCACGACCGTTCGCTTCGGCTCACTCAATGTCACCCCGGTCGCAACCTCTCACGATGCCGCCGAGCCGTTGGCCTACGTTTTCGACGACGGCGACTACAGCGCCGCCGTATGCACCGACACCGGGATCGTCACACCGCTCCTCGAGCAGCGCCTCCAGGGCTGCGAGCTGCTCCTGCTCGAGACCAACCACGACAAGGACATGCTGCGTCACGGCCCCTATCCCTGGTCTCTCAAACAGCGGATCGACTCCCGCACCGGCCACCTCTCCAACCACCAGAGCTGCGAGGCCATCGATCGCGTGGGCTCCAAGGTCCTGCGCGCGGTGGTCGGCATGCACCTCTCCGCCGAGAACAACTGCCCGAACCTGGTCTGCGAGAACCTACGGCAGACGGTCGCAAACGGTACCCAGGTCGCGGCAGTAACCCGCGGAGAGATGTTCAGAGTCGTTCTCGAAAGTCCAGGCGCCTGCTTCGAGCGCCGCGAGCTTCCGGAATAACGTTCAAACGTTGAATTGCCACAGTCACGAAGAGTCTGCTTCTCGGTTCGGGTGACGGTCTCAGCGTTACTGAATCTGCATCATCGCGTCGCGAGCGGCTTTGAACTCACTGTCGGGGCGCCACTCCGGCCAGGTGTCGGCCGCTGAGACAC
>Ga0316193_10001092_pt1 | contig 17916 bp, 20 predicted proteins | sample MerIslsedime2_MG_FD_207735 | JGI IMG/M metagenome (GOLD analysis project Ga0316193, IMG submission 207735) | Coastal sediment microbial communities from Maine, United States - Merrow Island sediment 2 | ecosystem: Environmental > Aquatic > Marine > Coastal > Sediment | place: USA: Maine... | reverse complement strand
CAGTTTAATCTGCTGTATGGCTTTTAATAGCTTTCTTAAATAACGGCTATACGAGGGGCGGTTCATCCGCCCCTTTTTTATTTACTGAAAATTGTTCGCATATACGCGCAGTTAGTTATTTGCCGCAAATAACGCAAAAGGCGCAAAGAATTTTGTGTGCTTGGATACACACTATTTCATACTTGTATCTACAAATATTTTTTAACTTCGCGCTATTTGCGTTTTTCGCGGCTAAAATCTCAGTGTGCTCTGTGCATGGATGAAGCGAAGCGTAATTCCAGGCGATTTAAAATAGTCCGCAGATGAACGCTGATTAACGTAAAAAGTTTTTTTGCCGCAAATAACGCAAAAAGCGCAAAGAATTTTATTTGTTTAAACACATTATTATTTAATGTATTTATCTTTAAAAGTTTTCACATTTGCGTAGTTTGCGTTTTTCGCGGCGAATATCTCTATGTCCTCCGTCCCTCTGTGGCAATATCACTTTTATGATCGACCGCATCGAAAAAATTCTCGAATTCTGGTTTGGCACTTTTCCCAATGCCTGGAACGGTGATGAATCCAGATATGATATGTGGTTCAAGAACGGCTCGGCATATGATTCAGAAATATTCAGTCGTTTCGGCACAGACTATTTTCGTGCCGTCGATGGAGGGCTCGATAGCTGGGCAGAATCACCGCGCGGTCGCCTTGCGCTGATCATACTGCTTGACCAGTTCTCGCGACATATACATCGAGGTACTGCCGAGTCATTTGCGCAGGATGAAAAATCACAGCAGCTTTGTATTGATGGCATAAGCGCCGGTGATGATTTGAATCTGCACCCGGTCGAACGCAGCTTTTTCTATCTACCGCTTGAGCATGCTGAAGATATGGAGCTTCAGAACCTGAGTGTCGAAGCATTCAGGCAGCTGATACAGGATGTGCCTGAACAATACCGCAAGCCGTTTGAGGGTTCACTTGAGTGGGCAGAAAAACACCGTTATGTGATCGAGCGGTTCGGAAGGTTTCCGGAGTTGAATGAAATACTCGGGCGTGAATCAACAGCCGAGGAGATTGTGTTTATTAAGGAAGGGAAGTATTCGTTTTTGTAATAGTCCGCCTGCAGCTACACGGCCCCACGCTAATTAATGCAAATGTTTTTTAAGGCTGCGGGTAACGCGAAGGGCGTAAATACATAATTGCGCGTATCACGCATGATGTGCAATATAACTTAATTAAAATATAGTCATTCCCGCGAAAGCGGGAATCTCGGTAGGCATGCGGGAAGATCAACTATAGTCACATCCTGTCTCCCAGCATGCCATTTTATCTTCAGATAATATCCGAATATAAATCACTCCACTCTGGATTCTTTTTCTCAATAAGTTCTAACTTCCATTTACGATGCCATTTTTTCAACCGCTTTTCGAACTGGATGGCAGTTTCCATGTTGTCAAATAATTCTATGTAAACCAGCTTATGTAAATTGTATTTTTGCGTAAATCCAGGCACAAAATTGTTTTTATGCTGCCATATACGTTGGACAGGGTTGCTGGTCACTCCTATATAAAGACTTCCTTCCCGCTTGTTAGATAAAATATATACTGCGGGTTGTTTTCGCATGCCTGGTCCCTGGCTATATCGTAGATTTGATCAAGATTCCCGCTTTCGCGGGAATGACGAGTAGTTATTACATTTCCTGTTGTCTGCAACCAGATTCCCGCCCCCGGTAGAAACATTCGAGTGTGACGTTCTTTCGCGGGAATGACGTGTCAATAATCGTATCAGATGATTTTCGTCTATCGCGTCCTTTGCGTTGTTCGCGGCAAAAAATACCTCTGCGTCTCCGCGCCTCTGCGGTCACCTAATGTATGTATTTATCCCGCAGCTCGCGCCTTAATATCTTGCCGACGTTGGTCTTGGGAAGCTCATCCGTAAAGAAAATGAATTTTGGCCGTTTGTAATTTGTCAGGTCTGCCTTGGAGAACTCGATAAGCGCATCTTCGGTTAGTGATGGGTCGCTTTTTACTACGACCGCTGCAACGGTTTCGCCGCTATTATCGTCGGGCATGCCGATAACGCCGACTTCAAGTACGCCGGGGTGGTGTGCAAGTACATTTTCTACTTCGTTCGGATATACATTAAAACCTGATACCAGGATCATGTCTTTCTTGCGATCGACAATCTGCACATAGCCTTGCTCGTCCATGAAGCCGATATCGCCGGTATGCAGCCAGCCGTCAGCGCTCAATACTTCAGCGGTGTCCTTGGGGCGTTTCCAGTAACCCTGCATCACCTGCGGTCCGCGTATGCATATTTCGCCGGTTTCGCCGATTGGCTTTTCGTTCCACTCATCATCCTGTATTGAGCAGTCTGTTGAGGATATGGGTAAACCGATCTTGCCGTTAAAATTTTTCAGGTTCAGCGGGTTGATGCAGGCGGCAGGCGATGTTTCTGTCAGCCCATAAGCTTCAAGTAAAGGCGCGCCTGTGACATTTTTCCAGTGTTCTGCAACGGCGCGTTGTACAGCCATGCCTCCGCCAAGGGTGAGTTTCAGCTGTGAAAAGTCGATATCCTTGAACCCCGGTGTATTCAACAGGCCATTGAATAATGTATTTACACCGGTGACGGCAGTGAATTTCACGCCCTTGAGTTCCTTGACGAAGCCCTTCATGTCGCGCGGGTTGGTTATCAGGTAGACCAGTGCGCCGTATTTCATGAATGTCAGGCAGTTCGCTGTTAATGAAAAGATGTGATACAGCGGTAGTGCCGTGATTATGACTTCCTTGCCTTCTTCCATGATGTTATGGATCCATGCCGACGCCTGTTGCATATTGGCAACCATGTTCTTGTTGGTCAGTACCGCGCCTTTTGAAACACCCGTGGTGCCGCCGGTGTATTGCAGGAATGCGATGTCGTAATGGTTGGTGGGCACGGTTTCAAAGCGGTGCTGTGAACCAAGCTTCAGTGCCTTGTTGAATGATACGGCCCCGGGCAGATTATATGCGGGCACCATTTTCTTTATGCGCTTAACAACAAAATTAACGATTGCCGATTTCGGGAATGGCAGCATGTCGCCCATGCGGGTAACGATGACATGCTTGATGGAGGTGTCCTTGATGACTTCTTCCAGCACGTGGCAAAAGTTTTCTACGATGATGATGGCTTCGGCGCCCGAGTCATTCATCTGGTGTTTGAGTTCTCTTGCTGTATACAGCGGGTTGGTATTCACCACTACCAGGCCGGCACGCAGGATACCGAATAAGGCGACAGGATTTTGCAGCAGGTTGGGCATCATTACCGCAACTCTTGTGCCTTTTGCAAGGCCAAGCTCGTGTTTTAGATATGCGCCCATTTGCGAAGTAAACTTTTTTACTTCTTTGTACGTTATTGTCTTGCCAAAATTTGAATAAGCTGGCAGATCTTCAAATTTGCAAACACTCTGGTCGAAGATATCTGCTACGGATGCATACTCTTCAATCGAGATTTCTGCAGGTACACCTTCAGGGTAACTTTGTAGCCATGGTTTAGACATTGTTTGCTCCTTGTGCTGCAGTGTTATTTCTTGAAAGAATAGCTCTATGTAAATTCAAATGCACGGATTTTTGTTGATTCGTTGTTTTTAAGAAACATATGTGCTTGGATGCTTATTCGTAGTCCCACCACAGAGAAAGTTCCGGAATATATGTAACCATCATTAACCATATCAACATCAACAATAGAAATGGCAGGGTGGATTTAAACAGTGTAACTATTGGTTTACCAAAACGCTGGCTTGCGATAAACAGGTTGATGCCGACAGGCGGTGTCGAATAACCTATCTCAAGATTGGCGAGAAATATAATGCCCAGGTGTACCGGATCAATGCCGTAGCGTGTCGCAAGTGGAAGAATCAAGGGCACAACAACAATGAGCGCGGAGAATATATCCATCATTGCGCCTACCAGAAGCAGGAACAGGTTCAACAGAAGCAAAAATTCGAGCGGGCTGGTGATGTGATTTTCTATTGCGGCAAGCAGTTTCATTGGCAGCTGTGCATCAATCATCAAATTGGTCAATCCAAGAGCTACCAGCAAGATGGCGAGCAGGCTGCCAAACAGCACGCAGCTTTCAACCAGTAAGTCAAAAAACTGCGTGCGCAGATCGATTTCCCTGTAGATGTAGACCTCTACCATAATGACGTAGGCGGCCGTAGCTGCGGCTGCTTCCATGATAGATACATATCCACCAAAGATACCGGTAACAACACCAATTGGCAGGAACAGGTCCCAGATACAACCTTTGATCGAAGCTGCCAGCGTGTTGAAATCAAACTCGTGCCTGTCAACATGGCTTTTGTTGCCGTAGACCATGCTGTACACGGCAAGTATGATCATCAGCAGGGTGCCTGGCACGATGCCGGCAAAAAACATTTTTTCGATACTGACGCCGGCCACGATACCGTATATGAGAATGGCGAGGCTGGGTGGAAACAGCAAGCCCAGCGAGCCGGATGTGGTAAGCAGCCCGAGCGAGAATCTCTCTTTGTAACCTTCACCCCTGAGGATGGGATAAAGCAGGCCGCCAAGCGCCAGTATGGTTACACCGGAAGCGCCGGAGTAGGCGGTAAAAAAAGCGCATGAACCCACGGTGACAATGGCCAGGCCGCCTGGCATCCAGCCTAATGCGGCACGGTAAAAATTAACCAGCCTCTGTGGCGCTCCGCCGCTCGACATCAATACGCCCGCAAAGGTAAACAGGGGTATGGCAATCATATTGGGTGATGACGCCAGCCGGTTCATTTCGATAACCAGGATATCAGGGCTGATGTCTGCGCTGTGACTGGCGAGCAAACCGCCGGCAGCGATAACCGTGAATAGCGGCGCGCCTATCAATGCAACAACAACAAGAATTATTGCCGCCGCAATCATCATTTCGTCCTGATAAAACAAATCAAAAGAAAATGCAGGCCGAGCAGGCCGAATCCAAATGGATATATAAAGGTAAACGGCAGGGCCCAGCGTTCATTTGCAGGCGCATAGTGCCATTCGTCCATCACAAAGATGCCTGCGTAGTAACACATGAGCAGGCATACGGCTGCGGAGAACAGCGCCAGCGGACAGCGTAGCAATGATATCTGGCGCTTGCTCATAAATGCTGTCAGCACATCGATTTTTATATGCCGCAGTTTTGAAGTCGCGAGCACAGCACCCATGGCGCCGCAGACGATTAACAGGTTGCGATTGATGATTTCGATTTCGGGGTAACCGAAATCGAAAAAGTTGCGCGTAAAGATTTGAAACAATGAAAGGGCGAGCAGTAAAAACAGGCTGAAAGCAGCAATGATGCTTTCAACCTTGACCAGCACCTGTTGGAATTTTTCAATCACTGATGTCCTTGACTGGACTTTGGGCGGGATGTTCAGTTGTGATCTGGGCCGTACCGGACTCATCATTCAACTGATCGACAGTTCGATTGCGGTAATCCGTCAGTAGTTTTTCCGTCTTGGCAAACATGTCTGCCGGGATGTAATTGGTCTGCTCTAGATAGGATGCCGCGTTGTCGCGAATAGCGAGTAATTCATCCATGTTAACTTCGTCCCAGTCGAACATGAACTCGATGCCGTTCTTTTCCAGGATGTCGATACTTTTTCTGTTTTCTTCGCGCGCATTGAGTCGGATTTCATCGCTCATAGCTTTGCCGCTGGTCTTCAGCAACTGCTGCAAGTCAGCCGGCAACTTGTTATAGAAGCGGTTGCTGACGATCAGGCCGCCGATGGCATTGGTGAGCGGGATTCGCGTGGCGTACTTGAGTTTGGAATACCATTGCAGCGCGATGGCGCCAAAGGTGGATGTATATACGGTATCAATGCTGCCGTGCTTGGCGGATAGCTGGGTATACACATCGATGATGGAAAGCGGTATCGGGTCGATATTGGCGGCTTTAAAAAAGGCCTCACCCAGCGGGTCGCCCTGCCATAACCAGATGCGCAGTTTTCTTATGTCATCGACCGAGGTGATGCGTTGGGTTGAGAAAAAATGAATAAAACCGACTTCAGGCCAGCCCAGCAATTCAAATCCACTTTCGCGGAAACCGATTTCCAGGTCAGGCATGATCTGTTCGCGTACGTAATCCGATTCCTCGACATTCTTGAACAGGAAAGGCATCTCCAGAACACGCGCGGGAGAATAAATACGACCGATGCCATAGCCGGTAAACATGCCGCCATGCAGCTGGCCTTTACGGATTTTACGCAGCACATCGGGCTCGTCACCCATGACGCCGCCGGAATACATCTTGAATTTAATGCGGCCATTGCTTTTTTCCTCGACGTCCTTGACCCACTCGTCGAGGATTTTTGACCATGCAGTGCCCGTGGGCATCAGGGTGGCAAATTTCAGAGTATAAGTTTTAGCGATACTGTTACTGCTGAAAGCAAGCAGTAGTATCAGGCAAAGCGTTCTCAGAACCATTCACTTTCCTTTTTCAGTAATAAGGCAGCCTTGCGTTTTGCGATTTGATTTTGCAGGCCGAGTTCCGGCATCAGGTCATCGGGTGCATTAATGATGTTTGTCAGGCGTTGATGGAAGTCATCCCGGTCCTGTTGCTGACGCGCAAGGTACTGTGCCTGCAGCAGGTCAGGAATCAGCAGTTTGCTGTCGGTAATTTCACGTGCACGGTCGAAATGCTGATGGGATTTGTCAAAGTTGCCACCCAGCAGGGGTGGGCGGCTGCCGTAATAGACACCGAAGTACATGTGTGCGCCGCCATAATAAAAGGTATCTTCGAGCTCGATCACGCGCTGCATCAAGGCCGTGGCCCTGGAAAGCTGCGCAATGGCTTCGGGGTCATCGCGGTGCATGTCGACCCACTTGGCCCAGTTGCTGGCTGCCCAGAACATGGCGGCAACGTCACCTTTACCGAGTCGGCTGACCTGTTTTTCAAAATCAGCAATCGGCGTGTTTTTCAGATCGCTGGCGCCATTAATTTCCAGCGCGACGAGTCCGTGCCTGAGTCCGCGCTGATAAAAATCAGAAGCGCGCTCGGGCCTGTTGTCCTCGTTGAAGCCGTAGGCCAGGCCGTAGAATGCCTGGGCTGCGTAGGTGTGCAGCAGATCATTTTCCGGGTCGATCTTGATCATGCCCTGGAGCATGTTGAGATTGGCCGGGATCGAGTCTTCAGCCAGATCAAGGTCGGTTTCATAATTGAGGGCTTCAACACCACTTTCAATCAAGGGGACGGAGGATCGAACCAGCATCTGGTCCATGGAGCAGGCTGTGAACAGTAAGCTGGTGATTAATAACAGGATGAGGCGCATGGCTGGTCGCTTGTTTTTAGTGCATTTAGGTTCAAACACACATTGTGAAACTATTTTTCCAAATAATCCAGCCCGCATGTTGTATGAGAATGCAGAATTTTGGGGAAATTTCAGTGAGTCAATTTGTTCGATTGGCCGAAAAGCATAGCCATAGCTATGGTTACAGGTCGATCGGGCAAAGTGGCCGCTGGAATTTTTCCAAAAACTGCATAGCGTTGTTGGGTACATAGTGTACTTTTCTAATATACGAAAAATTTCAATCCCATTCATGTGCTTAAGTGGATTTGTGAGCGTTCTCATGCAATATGCGGGCTAGTGGAAAAACCAGTAGCCGACAATGATGGAGGTCAATATTCCGGCGACATCGGCTATCAGCGCGCAGGATATGGCATGGCGCACATGCCTGATGCCGACACTGCCAAAATACACGGCAAGCACATAAAACGTTGTTTCGGTGCTGCCCTGCATAATCGCTGAAACGGTTGCCGCAAACGAATCGACGCCGAAGTTGTTCATTGTCTCCAGCATCATGGCGCGGGCGCCGCTGCCACTCAGTGGTTTCATCAGGGCAGTCGGCAGGGCCTGGATGAAATCGGTATTGACCCCGATACTGGAGAGCATGAACTCGAGTCCGACGATCAGGCCATCGAGCACCCCGCTGGCCCTGAGCACACCGATAGCCACCAGCATGCCGACCAGGAAAGGAATCAGCCTGACAGCGACATCGAAGCCTTCTTTGGCGCCCTCGATAAAGGCATCGTAGACATTGATCTTGCGCCACCAGCCGGCGCCAAGAAACAGCATGATGATGCTGAACAGGATCAGGTTACCCAGCAGGCTGGATGTCGACGCCATTTGCTCGGCCGGCTGCGCCAGCAGGAAGGTTGCCAGCATCGCCATTAATACAGCAAAACCGAACAGGTAGGCGAGTATGACCTTGTCAAACAAGCTTATGCGCTGCACCCAGGCGACCGCGATGAGTCCGGCCAGTGTCGATGCCGAGGTGGCCATCAAGATCGGAATAAATACCGCTGTCGGGTCGGCCGAGCCCTGTTGTGCCCGATACATGAATATTGTTACCGGCAGCAGTGTTACCGATGAAGTGTTCAACACCAGGAACAGTATTTGCGCGTTGCTTGCGGTGTCCTTGTTCGGGTTGAGCTGCTGCAGGTCCTGCATGGCTTTCAGTCCCATGGGCGTGGCCGCATTATCCAGCCCCAGCATGTTCGCTGCGACGTTCATGGTAATGCTGCCATGCGATGCATGGCCCCGGGGAACCTCGGGCATCAGCCGAGTAAACAGCGGTTCGAGTATGCGCGCCAGTACATTGATCAGTCCGGATTTTTCCGCGATGCGAAAGAAGCCCAGCCACAGGCACAATACGCCGATCAGCCCAATCGCGACCTCAACGCTGAGTCCAGCCATATCGAAAGTCGACTGCATGATTTCAGAGAAGATGGCAGCATGGCCATTGACCAGCCATTGATACATGGCGGATATAAAGGCGACAGCAAAGAAACCGAACCAGATGTGTGCGAGCATTTAACAGCAGGGACGAGGGATGAGTGGCAAGGGGCGAGGGCGGTGAGTCATGGGTATTCTCTGTATCGTTCCGCTGTTATTGTTATTTATGCAGGCGCCAATGATATCAGTGAATAGTTAATAGTGAATAGTGCGTAGGCATGCCTAACCCTTCGGTAGGCTCAGGGCGATCGGTTTTTAAAGCGTTGCAGGCGAATCGGTCATTATTAGTCCATAGCTGCTATTCAGCTTAATAAAAAATGATTCACCGCGCCTCTGCGGTTAATATCCCCTTTAAATTCAACGCGATTCTGAGTTAAGCACTTCATCGGTGAGTTTGAGCATATGCTTGACGTGGCTGCCTTCCCAGTAGACCTGGCCGCAGCTGGTGCATTGCCAGAACTCATCAAAATACAGGCGGGTCTTGGGCTCGAGCAGGTGTTCGATCGCTTTCTTGTCGACCGCTTTAACGATGCCGTTACAGCGTGTGCAGCGGCCGAATGGAATGATCTGGTTCCTCAGGTCAAAACGCCTGATGACTTCGTCCAGTTGTTTGCGCGGGTCATGTTCACGAATGAAATAACCGTGGGTAATGATGCTGCGTTTCAACAGGCTGCGGTCGCGGGTGAGCAGGATACGATGTTCCCTGGCTGAAGTATCTGCCAGCTCATCGTCGTTATAGTCATTTCTATACAGGGTATCAAAGCCGAACTGGCGCAGGTAGCGTGCAAGCCGGCCGAGATGGCAATCCAGTACAAAGAGCGTATCGCGTAGCGGCTCCTCCCTGAGTCTGAGTATCGGGGTGACATCGACACTTTCAAACATGGGGTAGATGCTCAGGTCATCCTGCCGTTTGACGATATAACTGAAATCGACGGATTTGCCATTGGCCAGTATGACTTCCACCTCGGTGTGGGGCACGCCGAGTGATTCAATCAGGTCTTTTACCGATGTGCGCCTGTTGAGCTCGATCCTGAAGCGGGTTTGCTTCTGGGCGTCACGCAGAAAATCATTTAATTCGGCATAAAACCTTAACTGAACATAGGACATACAGTGTCATATTAAAGCAGAATTCATCGTTACCGTAACTGGGACTGTGCCCAGTTGGTCAGGCTGCGTATATCCATGGCGCCGGCCTGTTGCGCCACGACACGTCCGCCCTTGAATATGGCTATCGTCGGTATGCTGCGAATACCAAAGCGGGTGGCAATGGTCTGCTCGTTCTCGGTGTTGAGCTTGGCCAGCAGCATGTTCGGTTCAAGCTGTTGAGCGGCCTGTTCGTATACCGGCGCCATCATTTTACACGGGCCACACCAGGGTGCCCAGAAATCTACCATCACGGGCAGCTCGTTGTTGTTGATTATCTTGTTGAAATTAGCTGAAGTCAGTTCAAGCGGTTTTTTGTTGAACAGCAGTTTTCCGCACTTGCCACAGATACCGCCGGAATCCAGCTTATCTTCCGGTACCCGGTTCGTTGCCAGGCAGCTTGAACAAACAACATGTTTTGAATGGCTCATCGTTAACCAACCAGAAATTAACTTAATTGAGTCAAATATTGGGGTGATAAAGATGAATTCAACCCCCGTGCAGGCTCTGGATGGCTGTGTGTTAAGGTAAATCTTTGGATTAAGATATCCGATTACATCTCACAGCGAGGCCCGCCCGATCAATGAAACCGATATATAAAGTGATTTTCCATAACCAGGGCAAGATTTACGAGCTGCATGCCAGCAGCGTCAGCCAGGGTGCGATGTATGCTTTTGTGGAAATCGAGGGCATTATTTTCGATGAGCATACTGAACTGGTGGTGGACCCGTCTGAAGAGAGACTGAAAGATGAATTCGCGGGCGTGGAAAAGACCTATATACCGATGCACTCGATTATCCGCATAGATAAAGTCAGCAAGCAAGGCAGTAACAAGATTGTTGATTCTGATACAGGCGGCAATATCACACCCTTCCCGTTCACGATGCCGCCTGGGAGTGACAAAAAATGATAGAGAATACCGATGAGTAAATTCATATTATCGATCGGCATGGTTTCTGCAGCCATGCTGAGCGCCTGCGATAACAGCCAGGTCGTGAAAGACGAGAATTCCCAGTTTTACTCAGTTTCACCGGGCTCCACATTTACTCTCAATCGTGAGGTAACGATCCAGCCTGATAATACTTCCGTGTATTTACAAAACGGCAAAATAGAGACGACCAATAATGTGGACTTCTACAAACCGCATTGCAAATTCGAGCTTTACACCATTAGTGAACAGGCGAGGCTTGTCAAACCGGATACTTTCGTTGTTACAAAAATTGTTGATCAGAGAGAGGATGTTTCGACTAAATGGCCGACGTACGCGGGACTGGGTATGGCATTTGGTGATGGTCCTGTGCACCTGACTTATTCGACCACCATGTACCTTGAGTCAAAAATACAGCCCGATGTGTTTCGCATGAATTGCAAAAGGTGGGACTGGCCGGCTACTGGCGAGTATTTGAGTATCAATGAAATGCGCCAGGCGCTTGGTGACTACTTTACGCTGACTCTGGCGGATTAGTTCTGGGTGATGCTGGTTCAGTCGGCATTGATCATGGCGCTGACCACCGCGGTCCAGGCTTTTGCGATATTGTCGAGGTTATAGCCGCCGCCACCCATGGCAACCACACGGCCGCCGCAAAATTCGTTTGCGATGTGGCAAACTCTTGTAACTGCATGGTGATGGGCGGTCTTAGAGTAGGCCATATGTGTTATCGGGTCTCCGGCAATGCTGTCAGCACCGCATTGAATCAGCACAAACTCGGGTTTGCTTTTTCGAATAAATTCTTCGGCACGTGGCCATAACTTCATAAACAATTCATCGCCGGCTGCCGGTGGCATCGGGATGTTCAACTTGGTGCCTTTGGCGTCGCCATTGCCGCTTTCAGTGACATCGCCGGTTCCCGGATACAGAAAACGACCGTCCTCGTGGAAGTCAACAAAGATCAGATCGGGATCATTTTCAAAACTGTAGAAAACACCATCACCATGGTGGGCATCGATGTCTATATATGCAATCCTGTTGATACCGTGTTTATGGCGGAGATATTCAATGGCGATACCGCAGTCATTGACAACACAAAACCCGGCTGCAATGTGGCGCCTTGCATGATGCAGCCCGGCGATAGGTATGAATGCTCTTTTGTACTCGTTGTTGATGAGACGATCGATGGCATTGCACACCGTTCCCGCGACCGTGAGCACGGCTTCATACATGCCAATAAACGCGGGTGTGTCCCCCTGATCAAGAAAGCCGCTGCCCAGTTTGGACATGTGTTTTACTTTCCTGATGTAATCACGGTCATGGAACAGTTCGAGAACATCCTGCGTGGTCATGACCGGATTGAGGACATCAACCTGCTGGTCAAGGGATTTGCTGTACAGCGCATTGCGGAATGCATCATGACGCAGTGGACCAAAAGGGTGGTCATCACCGAATGCATAACGGGCAAGCTCGTCGCCCAGGTAAACACAACATGTATGTCTTTCTTTCATAACCTAAGGCAACTCTGATTAATTCTCATAAAATTCTGCGGCTTTTTTAAGTGTAACAATACACCAAGATTGAACTGTGAGAAAATCCCGCTTTAACCATTTGAGTTTATATGTTCCCGATTCACGATGACAATCCGACCCGCATAACGCCTTATGTCACCTACGCGTTGCTGTCGGCCTGCGTACTGGTTTTTTTCTGGCAGATTTCACTGGGCGATGCTGTGCAACAGGCCGTGTATTCTTTCGGTGTTATCCCTTCAGTCCTGTTTGCAACCAAAAGCCTGCCGGTTGAACTGGAAATCTTGCCGGCCTGGCTGACTATATTCACTTCCATGTTTTTGCATGGCGGCTGGATGCATCTGATTGGCAACATGCTGTATCTGTGGGTATTCGGCAATAATGTTGAAGATGCTATGGGGCACAAGCGCTTTATCCTGTTCTATTTGTCATGCGGATTGCTGGCGGCACTGACACAGGCAGTATTCAACCCGGATTCGGAAATTCCAATGATAGGGGCCAGTGGCGCGATCTCTGGCGTACTGGGCGCCTATGTGTTGCTGCATCCGCATGCGCGAATACTGGTGTTAATACCCATTGGTATTCTTATTTACACGCCATGGATTGCGGCCTACTGGGTGCTTGGCTTCTGGTTTGTGCTGCAATTAGTAAATTCATTGATCAGCGCCAGTGATACCGGTGGTGTCGCCTACGGTGCACATCTTGGTGGATTTGTCGCGGGAATGCTGTTGATCCCGTTATTCAAATATAGAAATGTTCAATTGTTTTCACCGGCGAAAAGAAGATAAAAAATGAGCCGCGAATTACGCTAAAGACGCAAAGGATGGTCTGGTAATGTAGCCCGGATGGAGTGAAACGTAATCCGGGAAATCCCCGGATTATGCTGCGCTTCATCCGGGCTACGACACTGTTGATCCCGTTATTCAAGTACAGGCACGTACCATTGTTTTCACCGTCGAGAAGAAAATAAAAAATGAGCCGCAGATTATGCGGCTATATAAACAATTTCAGGATCGGGCTGGTTATAGGAAACAGTCCGCCTGCCGGTACACGGCCCCACGCTAATAAATGCAAATATTTAAGTCCGCAAATAACGCGAAAGACGCAAAGGATTATCTAGTGGTGTAGCCTGGATGAAGTGAAACGTAATCCGGGGACTTCCCGGATTACGTTTCACTTCATCCGGGCTACGATAATTAATTGGTTTTTCTCTTCGCGTTATTTGCGTTTTTCGCGGACAAATACTTTGTGTGCTCTGTGCCTGTCTAATGTATATAGTTATCCCGCAGCTCGCTTAATATTACTCCAACATTGGTTATGGAAAGCATGTGATTGCTTCATTCGGGCTGTAATATGTATTTATGAAAGATAATATTTCAGTGCACGGGACATACTTATTGTTGCTTGAGTGCAACAATGAGGCCGAGTTGTCGATAGGGAAGCTTGGCGAGATGGTCACTGAGCCGGGCTTTTACCTGTATGTCGGCAGCGCATGTGGCCCTGGTGGTATACAGGCCAGAATAAATCATCATATGCAAATAGCCGTGCGCCCCCATTGGCATATCGATTATTTGCGCACTGTTGCCGGGCTGGTTAATGCATGGTGTGCATATGGTTCCCGGTGTGAGCATGAATGGGCGTATCGCCTGTCGCAGAGTGAGGCAGCAAAAGAGCCGTTAAAAGGATTTGGCTCAACCGATTGTGATTGCACAACGCACCTGTTTTCTTTCAAGCGCAAACCCATAAAGGCGGAACTGGAAAAGATGCTGAATAACAAACTGGCATCTGTGAAGGTTTAACATCCTGTTTTCTCGCAGAGGCGCAGGGAACGCAGAGACTATTATTGCATCAGCCATTCTGTTAAGAATGCACCATGTGCCTGCTTCGTAGGAGCGGCTTTAGCCGCGAAGACAGGTAACTAATAAAACCTCTGCGTGCTCTGCGCCTCTGCGAGAGCAAATATCAATGGGCTTTTCTATAGGAATACGCGGCTGTACTGACAAAAAATCATAGCCAGAAGATTGAATCCTGACTATTACATTTAATACCTGGAACAGGCGTTACATTCTCTCGATCAGTATCGATTTGATTTCTTCGTCTGTGAGTACGATCGGGTTGGTTTTCATGCTGCTTCCCCTCGAGTGCTCGACAATATGATCCAGTGCGGATGAATTCAGTCCATATCTGGATAGCTTTTCAAGTTGCAGATCGTATGTCCATTGTTGCAGCAGTTCTACCAGTTTATCGAGTGCCTGGTCAGTGGATTTGAAGCGCCTCTGTGACAGCACTTCACTGATGCGCGCATAGCGGTCGATTGCTTCATTGTCGGGCTCGCGCTCGAGCATGGCATTGATATTCATCTCGGTCGCAGCTGCAACAAGGGTGCCGCAGACAACACCGTGCGGGACCGGATAAAACGCACCAAGCGGCGATGCCAGGCCATGCACCGAGCCCAGACCGGTTTGTGCCAGGTTTATCCCCGATATCAGCGAAGCGTATGCCATGCGTTCACGCGCCTGCGCATCTGCGCCTTCACTCTGGTACAGCCTGACCAGGCCATCTCGGGCGGCGCGCAGCCCGCTTATGCCAAGAGCGTCATTGAAAACGTTGGTCCTGGTGGAGACATAGGACTCGATCAGCTGTGTCAGCGCATCCATGCCATTGGCTGCAATCACGTCCCTGGGGCAGGTTGACAACAGGTCGGGGTCAACGATGGCAACCTCGGCGACCAGCCTGTCATCACGAAATGATTTCTTGAAGCCATCTTCTCCCAGTTTGCTCAGCACAGCATTCTTGGTCGCTTCGCTACCGGTCCCCGCAGTTGTCGGCACTGCGATTAACGGCACAGCAGGACCCTGGTAGGGCAGTTCCGCTCCGACACCTTCGAGAAAATCCATCACCGATTGTTTAACCCGAAGCAGGCCGGCGATGGCTTTGGCGGCATCCATGGCGCTGCCACCGCCGATAGCAACAACGACCTCGATGTTGGCTGTCGCGTACTCATTGACGGCATCATCGACCATATAGGGTGAAGGCTCCCCGTCTATGGTTACATGTTGATGACTGATACCCAGTGCCGTTAACTGCTGCAGCAGCAGGTACCAGCGCTCGGAGGCGGGAAATGACCTGGCGCCGGTAACGATTAAAGCACGTCTGCCGTACTGTCCGCTTAACTCTGCAGTGCGGCTGAATGCGCCACTGCCGAACTCGATGCGAGGCAGGCGTGCAATCGAAAAGGGATGGAAATGCGTAATCAAGCTGGAAACAGGCCGTTGTAAGCTACACCCTGGCGGGGTTGCGCCATCCAGTCGGCAACGGTTTCGCGCCACTTCATGTAATGAGCGGTTTCCTTGTGTTTTGCGGCTTCGGCAGCGCTTTCGTAGGCTTCGTAGAGTACAAATCGTGTAGGGTCGTCTGCGGATTGCAGTACGTCGAAGCGTCGATTGCCTGCTTCTTTCACGGATGCTTCATGGTTGAGGCGAGAAGCCTCAATAAAATCATCAACATGATCCAGCTTAACAGTGACATGTACAATGGTGACTTGCATGGTGGCTTGCCGGTAGTTGGATACTCATGGATGGTAACATTTTGTTTTTGAAGTTGACATAACCCGCCGTATGGCTGTTTTTCTGGCCGCGAAAGATATAACAGGAACGTAATATCATGTAACAAATTCGTAATATCAGGATATTAGACTCTGGCTATGGATATGCCGAAATATTTCTGCCAGCAGAAGCCATCATGAGAAATGATGAGAATATCAATGTACTTGAGCAAACTGGCGACCATGCAATGAAGATTGGTGAATACATTAGCTGCAAGCTTATGGCTAACAACATTTATCATATTTCAATAAAAGTCGCAGGTAGAGACCTTGTATCATGAGTAATGCTGTAATACTGGTTATCGAAGACGATGAAGGCATTCAGGACATGCTTTCATTTTCACTCGAGCCTGATGGATTTAAAGTACATTCCGCCTACACTGCGAAACAGGGCTGGGAAATCATCGAGAACAAGCAGATAGATCTTGTCCTGCTTGACTGGATGTTGCCTGACAGGTCAGGAATAGATCTTCTTCAGCGTATAAGAAAGTATTATTCACAGCTCCCGGTGATCATGATTACTGCGCGCGCTGAAGAAGAGGACCGCGTGCTGGGTCTTGATGTGGGGGCTGATGACTATATCACCAAGCCGTTTTCTGTACGCGAACTGAAATCGCGCATACATGCAGTGCTAAGGCGTACAATGCCGGATGAAAAATCGATTCAAATTGGCGATTTGTATCTTGACCCGGTGAGCCAGCGAGTCAGGGTGAAAGAGCAGGAAATAAACCTGCCGCCGACCGAGTTTCGCTTACTGCATTATTTCATGAGCCACCCGGACCGGGTATACACGCGCGGGCAGTTACTGGACCAGGCGTGGGGGACCCAGGTGTATGTCGAAGAGCGCACCGTGGATGTGCATATACGGCGATTGCGTAAAAATCTTGAACCCTATAATCTAGACGCACTCATTCAAACAGTGCATGGTAGAGGTTACCGCTTCTCTAAACAAATATGAATACCGGGCTACGCAGAGAAATTACCAATCTCGTTGCCGCAGGCGTATTTATTCTCATACTGGGTGTATTGACAGGTTACACGCTTGAACTCCTGATCGCGGGTTTGATTGGCTATATAGCCTGGCATCTCTACAACCTTTCCAGGTTGATCAGATGGTTGAGCAAACCAACAAAGGTGTTACCCGAGTCGATTGGTATATGGGACGAGTTGTATTACCAGATATATCATCTCTATCAGCGCCAGCGAAAAGCCAGGAAAAAACTGAAAACCATTGTCAGTCGCTTTCAAAGCTCTACCCAGGCGCTACCAATTGCGGCCATCGCATTAAATAGAAACAATGAAATCGAGTGGTTTAACCAGGCCGCAGAACGCATCTTCAGTTTACAGCATGGAATAGATGTGGGTAAGCGTATGAATAATATTATACGCCAGCCTGCGTTCACTAATTATCTTCTGAAAAGAGACTTCAATGAAATGATTGAACTTGAATTCAATCATCGACAGCTGTCTTTATGCATAACACCCTACGGCCATGATCAGTTTTTGCTTACGGCGAGAGACATCACGCAACAACGGCAGCTCGATGATATGCGGCGTGATTTTGTCGCAAATGCATCGCATGAGTTACGCACTCCGCTTACCGTGATTTCGGGTTTCGTCGAGGCCTTGTGTGATCAGGCAGACAGCAGGATAAAAACTCCGCTCGAGAAGATTCAGCAACAAGCCGTGAGAATGCAGCAAATACTGGATGATCTGATCATTCTGGCAAGACTCGAATCCAAGCTGGCGCCATTGCTGCATGACAGGGTCGACCTGGAGGAGCTGGTACAGCAGATTTATAATGACGCGGCCATGATCGATAATGACCGCCATGAGATAATTCTTTCAACACGGCCGGCCAGCATTATGGGCAACAGCGTGGAATTGCAAATGGCTATTACCAATCTTGTGACCAATGCAATTCGCTACACACCTGAAAATGGAACCATCAGGTTGTTTATAAACGTTG